>Ga0163154_10000120_pt1 | contig 109033 bp, 119 predicted proteins | sample OliLakLV19MP9P1_FD_148649 | JGI IMG/M metagenome (GOLD analysis project Ga0163154, IMG submission 148649) | Freshwater microbial mat bacterial communities from Lake Vanda, McMurdo Dry Valleys, Antarctica - Oligotrophic Lake LV.19.MP9.P1 | ecosystem: Environmental > Aquatic > Freshwater > Lake... | reverse complement strand
AGAATTAAAAAATATGATTGAGGTGTTTACTTTATATGGCGAAGATGATAAGCTAGATCGTAGAAAATTAATAATATTAATTTTAAAAATTAAAAACGAAATGTTAATTAAAAATATAATAGAATAAAATTATATAATAATTAAATTATAGCAAATATAAATAGTAAAAAATAAAAACTTTATATTATTAAAAAGGATAAGATAAAAATGATTCAAGAAGGATATATATTATACGTAGCAGATACTGAGACAACTGGATTTAGTCCTACTGATCATGAGGTAATTGAACTATCAATGATTAGAATGAGATTTACAGAAATAGGCCCAGTAGAAGAGGAACAAAGGACTTGGTTAATACGTGCCACAAAGCCAGAAACAATTCAGGATGAAGCACTCTCTATAAATGGTCATACTCGTGAAGATATTTTACATATGACCAAAGTTGGCAAAGAAAAATACTTAGATCCATTAGTTGCATTAACCGAAATTGAAAATTGGATAGCTAATGATGATGTAACAATTAATGATCGCGTTTTAGTTGCACAGAATGCTATTTTTGATTATGAACATTTAGAAAGTATGTGGATGCGTCATGGACTGATTGATACATTCCCATTTAAAACTGGCCACAATAAACAGTTAATCGACACTAAATCAATAGCTCTTTTCATTGACGTACTTCTTGGTAAGCGTAGAAAATATTATAATCTTGGTAAATTAGTAAAAGCTTATGGCGTTAAATCAGAGAAGGCACACAGGGCAGATGCCGATACAAGAATGACTAAAGACCTTTTTATTAAACAAGCTAAACCATTTATTACTAGTGTGAGAGATGTATTAAAAGACATTTCTTTTGAAGATTAATAATGAAAATCATAGAAGTAACATATTCTGTAAATGATTTTTTAGAAAAAGAATATATTAAATGTGAAAATTATGATAATAAAGATATTAAAACTTTCATTGAGGCTATTTTAAATAATGAAAATCTTACTTTGGTTTCATTTAAAGAAAATAAAGTTTTAAACAAATGCTTAAATGAATTAAACATAGATACTCATACACTACCCTGCTCACTTTGGCAGTTTATGAATATTATCAGAGTTGGAGATTTGAATCTTAAACTGCTGAATGCTATGACTCAAGAAATTTATACTTACATTTACCATGAAACCAACAGTTTTATTAATACACGTAATAAATTTATTAATACACATAATAAAAGTACACTAAAAAAAATATTTTTGCTAGATTGTTTAAACTTAGATGAAGCTAAAAAATCATATCTTATTAAAGAAATTATAGAATAATTATGACAGGAAAACAGTTTTTAAAATTAAATGCTAAAAATACATTTATTGATTTTAGCGTTGTTAACAAACAATGTAAAAATAATGGTGAGTATTGGATATGCATGATGAATATTTTTAAAAATTTTTCTCATGATGATTTTGTAAGTTTTAAACAGAAATTTGTAAACAACATATATTTTGAGCATGATAAATACATAATATATTCCCAAGATCAGTGGGCAGAACAGTTCGAAAAAAATTATAACGAATATATTATATCTAATATTATTCTATGAAAATATTATATTCATCCAGTGACCGTATTGGTGGTGACTCTCAGGCGCGCCGAATACTTAACCATTTACCACATCACGAAATTAAATTAGCATCTTATTGCAAATCATCTCAATCATTTAAACATATTGACTGGACACTAGATGCATTAAAATATAATAAATCAAATATCCGTCATACATGGAAGTTAAAAGAATTCTTAGACCATCGTGAATTCTTTCCACATACTAATTTTGATTTGGTGAGAAAGTTTCTACTGGATGTTATTGATTTTGAACCTGATCTAATCATATCAGATTATGAACCTATATCAGCTTTAATTGCAAATAAAGTTGGGTGTGAACTTTGGTATTGTAGCCCTATGCATTTGATGGACGGTGTAAATTGGAGCATGAATAACTTTATATATTTACATCAATCAAATCATGAAAAGAAAAATTATTCTCGGCATTTTATAAAACCTAATCGTATATTTATATATTCTCCATTTGCAGATATTATTCCTTCAAATGAAATTATACCTGGATACGAATTAATCAGACCTTATCATTATAAATCTGAAAACAAACCTGGAAATTTAGCTATTATAAATGATATGGCTAGGTATGATGTTCTTAAAAAAATCTTATATTGTTCAGATTATAGCTTTGATACTGCAAAACAGTTCGAGTTGTCAGAATCTGAATACAGAGAAAAATTAAATAATTGCGATACGATAATATGTTGTGGCGAAACAAGTGTGATTTCTGATGCCATTTATTCTGGAAAAAAATTATTAATAACTCCACAAATGCAAGATATTGAAAGCTTATTAAATGCTAACTTTACTAGAGAATACGGTTTGGGTTTTGATTTGAGCCAGATAGAATTAATGCAGAAATACTCTGTAGATGAAATTAATAAAACAATGAAATATGAAATACCAAATTATATTGAAAAGAAAGAAATAAAATATTTACATGAACACCTATAATTACACACATATGCTTCCTGGTAACACGCCAATTGCTTTCGATCTTGGTAATGTATTATTTAATGTTAATATAAATTACTTTTTAAATAAGCTAATTGAATGGCGTTGCGTAAAAGATTTAAAAGAATCAATCCATTTAATGGCACGTGTTGAACATCTCAATTACCTAGGTTGTGCTCGTATTGATTGGTATTTACATGAAAAATTTCCAAGTATATCAGCTGAAGAGTTTTTATATGAATGGAATAAAATTGTAACGCCTAACGCAATTATGCTGGATTTTGTAGAAGAAATTTTGATAGAGCATCCTGTAGCCTTCTTAAGTAATATGGGCGTTGAGCATGCTGAATTTTTAAGAAATAAACATGAGTCTTTATTTAAAAATACCATAAACCATTTGAGTTTTGAGGTCGGTAGTTTTAAACCTCAAAAACTATTTTTTCAAAGCTTTATAATGGAAAATCCAAGCTTTCAGTCATGTGAATTTTTAGATGATCGTATTGAAAATATAAAAATGGCTACAATACTAGGTTTTAATAGTCGTTTATTCGACTTAAATAAATTTAATTCACTAGATGAATTAAAAACAGAACTTAATAAGATTAAGAGGGCAATTAGTATATGAAAATTGCCGTTATATCAGATCTTCATATTGGATACGATAAGGATACTCATCAGCTAGGTCATTCCGATCATGATTTTGCTGCATTTCTATTTTATTTAGAAAATAATTTTGATCGTATAATTTTATTAGGCGATATTTATGAAATTAGTATGGCCTATGGCGAAGATGCTGATATTTTTAAATTAGCTAATATTAACCACGCAACTATAACTAAACGTTTTAAAAAAGATAAATACTTATACGTGTTTGGTAACCATGATCTTGTTGGAGAAAAATTTGGAGGTATCGAAAAGTTTCGTATTACATATGAGAATAAAAGATATTGCTTCATTCATGGTCACCAATTTGATGAAGCCCACAATCAACTACATGTAAATATTTTTGGCGGATTGTTTTTAAAACTAGGTATGATTAGCATTTATAAGTGGTTCACAGAGCAAATTGAAAGCGCATATTATTCTACTTCAAAAGAAAATGAAAGATTTGAAAGAGTAGCAATTCAATATGCTAAAGATAAATATGATGTCATTATCTGTGGTCACTCACACATGCCTAAAATATACGAAAAAGAATCTGTGACTTATATTAATAGCGGAACCTGTACTTATGGTCGGTATTGTTATATCGATATGGACTTAGCTAAGAAAGAATATGCTGTTAAAAGTTATGAGAAATAGTTATCTTTTAAATAATTATTAATTTTTTCTTGTTTATATCTTCTTCCATCAATTTCAATTAAAATAATATTATTATTCTTGCAATATTTTCTCAACCATTTATCTCTTATGATTTGAATTCTAAAGTTTTTATCAGCCTCTTCATCACTCATATTAATATTAAATTTAACTGGTTTATAGTGCTGATTTCCATTATATTCAACAATGTATTTATTATTATCTTTTTCAAAATAAAAATCGACCAAAATATAATTTTTAATTAATTCTTTTTTGAAATAAATTTTTTCGTTAATATGTTTATGAGATTTAATTGTTATATCTGGTAGTAATTTTCTTAAATAATCAAGCGTTTTATGTTCGTTTCTTTTACCACATCCCATACAAACACAATCACCACTCAATATACGACTAATATCTGCTTTCCACGCATATCCACAAATTAAACACGTTGTTAAAGATCTTTTTGCAACACCTTCATAATTTTCTTCTAATATTTCAAGATTCTTTATTTTAAATTGTTTTTGGACAAAACTAAAATCTACTCTGTGTTTTATCAAACCACATTCATAACAACCACAGCCATTGTGGCGTTTTAAGTTATCTCTTAAATGATAAAACTCTTTATGAATTATATGCCCTTTGGGACATTCGAAATTATGAAACCATAAAGTAGAAATAAATTTATCGTCCAAAAATTTAAAACCATGATCATTACAATATTTAATTATATCTTTAATAGTATATTTATTAGATCTTGTTTTCTTACATTTTTGGCATTTTGTTTTTAAAGCTTTTTTTGCAGAGATACATTTTTTCAAATCACAATTTATACAATTTACTGTAACCTTTGAATTTAGCCCCTTATAATCAGTTGTAACAAATCCTTTTAGAAACATTATATTATTAAATTCTTTTTTTGTATACTTTTCTCCTCCAGGTGTTCCACAACAAACTTTATGCCGTTTAGTGAAAATATATCTTGCTTGATTAAAAATTGATATTTCATTACAATCATCACACTTAACTTTTAAAGTTTCTTTATAATTAACAAATTTACCAATAATTGTATAACCTTTTTTTTCAGCTATCAATTCATATTTATCATAACCATCATTAAACATTTTTCCCTTAATCATTATTAACAACATATATACGAAATTATTAACAAAATGAAACATAAAAATATTAAAATTATAGTAGGTATATGCGGAGAAGGCATGGGTCATTGTTTTAGACAGACCGTGGTGATTCAACATCTTCTTGACTCCGGGCACAAAATAAAGATCATCTCATCAGGTAGAGCTGCTGACTTCCTTACTAATAAATTTCCCGATATAAAAGTAGTTAAAGCTCAAGGTATGACTCTTGCTTATAAAAATAATCAAGTAGATAAAATTACTACTCTGATTAATAATCTTAAAGCAACTAAAAATTTAATTAAAAATACCAAACTCATCTCTCAAAGCTTTAAAGATTTTAAACCGGATCTCGTTATTACAGATTTTGATAGCGCAGCTAGTGCCTATGCTCAACTTAACGATATCCCATGTATTGCTATTGATAATATACAAATTATTAACCGCTGTAAAATTGATAAAATATTAAAAGGTACAAGCTTTCAACTAGCAAAAAATATAGTTAAATTTAAAACTACTGGTTGCGAAAAGTATTTCGTTACATCTTTTTTTGACGCCGAAGTTAAGAAAAAGAAAACAAAAATATATCAGCCAATTATCAGAAAACAAATTATTGACGCTAAAATTAAAGACTTAGATCATGTCCTTGTATATCAAACCTCTGAATCTAATCAGGACCTTGTAAATAAATTAAAGAAAATAAAAGATATAGTTTTTGTTTATGGTTTAAAAAGAGATATTGTAGAGGACCAGTTTGATGATAATATCATTTATAAGCCGTTTTCTGAAAAGCAATTTATAAAAGATTTAGCTTCAAGTAAGTGCGTCGTGGCTAACGGAGGGTTCACGCTGCTTTCTGAGGCTATTTATTTAAAAAAGCCTCTATACTCTTTTGCAATAAAAAATCAATTCGAGCAGGAGATGAATGCATACTACTTAGAAAAGTTAGGTTATGGTAAATATTGTAAAAATATATCCGATTTTGATTTAGATATTTTTATAAAAAATATCCCATTCTATAAAGATAATTTAGATGATTATAAACATGATAATAATGAAATGATATTTAAAGATTTAGATAAATATATAGAGGAGCTTAAATGATTAATGTTAGAAAAGGGTACACTTTTGATGACCTTCTTATGGTCCCTCGTAAATCTGCTGTTTCATCCAGAAGAAATGTAGATTTATCAGTTGATTGGGGAAAAGGTATTAAAACCACGAGCCCAATTATTAACGCAAACATGGCTGACATAGCAAGTTGCGATTTAGTTTCGAAGCTAGCCTGCCTTGGTGGCATGGGCTTACTGCATCGATTTACTGAAGATAAAATTGGCGATTATAAAAAAACAATTGATTTAACGCCTAATGATTACAGAACGAATATTGGCGTTTCAGTTGGCATTAATGATGATGAAAAAGAATTTTTAAAACAGCTTAATGCCGAAACTAATTGCAAAATTGTGTGTGTTGATATAGCTCATGCTCATTCTGAAAAATGTTTAGAATTTATTAATTACATTAAATCGCACTATAATAATTTATTAATTATAGCAGGAAATGTAGCAACTGCTTTTGGAGCAAGAGATTTGATGGAAGCTGGTGCTGATGTAATAAAATGCGGAATAGGTGGGGGCTCTATCTGTTCAACCCGGGATACAACTGGGTCAGGCGTTCCTCAGATGACTTGTATTTCCGACATAGCTGATGAGCTTCATTATTATATAAAAAACAATACAGTTAGATTAATTTCCGATGGTGGTCTTAAGACATCTGGCAATATTAGTAAAGCTTTAGTTTACACATCAGGAGTGATGCTTGGCAGTTTACTTGCCGGTTGTTCAGAATCTTCTGGACAAACAGTAGAAATAAACGGATTAAAATGGAAAGAATATAGGGGTTCATCAACTCACAAAAAGGATTTTGTTGAAGGTATAACCTCTAGAGTTTTATCAAAGGGTTCATTAGATGACACGGTTAGCTTGATTCATAATGGCATTAGAAGTGCATGTTCTTATCAGGGCGTTTTTAACTTAAATGATCTTAAAACTACTGGTGTAGAATTTATTGAAATCTCCAATGCTGGAATAATTGAATCCAAGACTCACAGCAAATTAGAGATTTAATTAAAATAATTCGGGAAATTATTGAGTGACCAAATTTAATATAGGAACCTTAAGCCACGATTGCAATTATGACATAGATATATTAGAAAGTATGATACACGAATATCTATTTGATCTGAAAAATTATAGTTTTGAGAAACATAAATGGATTTACTGGTCATATAACCCAATTGGAGACTTTCTTTTTGATTGCATCACAGGGCTTGAGCATATAGGTATTATATTCTGCCCAACAGATGATAATACGATTTATAGTTTAAATAAAAAATATACATGTCAAGATTTCATAAACCAACTTGATAAAATCAAAGCAACTAATTTTCGAGAACAATTAATGATACAGGAGATTATAGAGTGATGCTAACAACAATAGCCATGGAACAAAAGCGCGCACGTCTCGTCGAACTACTGAGCCAGCTCAGCTTCGAAAAAAAGAAAGTTACTCTAGTATCAGGTAGTGAAAGTGACTTCTTCATCGACTGCAAGCAAACGATCCTCACCGCAGAGGGCCACTCTCTGGTTGGTGAGCTAATATTCGATGCCCTAGTGGAACTTGGTGAAATTGAAGCAGTGTGCGGCGTTGAACTTGGCGGTTGCCCGCTGGCTTCAGCAGTTTCACTAATCAGCTTCCAGCGAGGCGCACCCATCCCTGCCATTTACGTTCGCAAAGAGCTTAAAGATCATGGCTCAGCCAAGCGCATCGAAGGCGACAAAGCCCTGCGTCCTGGGCTCCGAGTCGCGTTGCTTGAAGATGTCATAACGACTGGTGGCTCAAGCCTTAAAGCTCTCAAAGTGTTGCAGGATGCCGGCTGCGAAGTGGCTGGTATCATTGCGCTCGTTGATCGTCAGGAAGGCGGCCGAGACGCTATTATAGCCGCTGGTGTACGCCTTGTGACGCTAGCAACCAAACGCGATTTCATGGACTTTTAAAATATTGGAGTAAATAATATGTACATACTAAAAGATTACGATAAAACATTAAAGAAAATATATAAATATGGCGATGATAATCAGACTCGTACAGGTATCGTCTGTAGGTCATTAACAGGTGTTCAGTGTACTTATGATATCAGCGAACATTTTCCACTACCTACAGTTAGAAAATATGCTTACAAATCAATTTTCTCCGAACTTCTGTGGATGCTTTCCGGATCAACAAATATAAATGATCTTGAGGCTATGGGTTCTAAAATTTGGACAGCCTGGCGTGATAAAGAATTTGAAACACGAAATGGTTATGCTGATGGTGAGCTAGGCCCAATATATGGTTGGCAAATGCGTCATCAAGGTGGAGACTATTCTTTACGCAATTCTGATCCTGGTGGTTTTGACCAAGTGCAATTTATAGTAGATGAGCTTAGAGGCAACCCAATATCCAGAAGAATAATGATGGATTTATGGAATGCTAAAGATGTGTGTAGTGATAGGGTTAAATTACCTCCTTGCCATTTCAATTTTTATTTAAATGTTGATAGTAAGAAAAGATTAACTGGGATTTTAACACAACGTAGTGGTGATTGGCTTCCAGGAATTTCAGCTAATATTTTTTTCTACTCAGCACTAACCTACATGCTTGCTCAACAATGTGAATTAACTCCTTACAAACTAATACATAATATTCATAATGCGCATATATATTTAAATCAAGACCAAGCGGTTAAGCAATATATTACTGCCACAAATAATATTATTCCTGACAGCCCAAAATTAATTTTAAATAAAGCTAAAGATATATTCTCATATACTTTAGATGATTTTAATATTATAGATTATAATCCCGGACCAAGCATTAAAGTTCCAGTAGCAGTGTAATAATATTAAGCAATAGCTATTTTATCAATAAGAAAATTATGACATTTACTCAAGAACAATACAACACGCTCTCGTCATTTGCATTCTCCTCATTTAATACAGGTTTTAAGCCTTCTGTAATTGAAAGTCCTAATGGTGATAATATCTGGGATGATCTTAAACGTTACGCACACATAGCACCAAAATACTTTGCTAGCATTGAAGATCAAATTCCAGATATTATAGCTCTTTATGAAATGGCAAAGAATGAAGCTTTATGTGCTTCATACATGCTCAACTTACCAGAAGAATTCTATCCTGGGCCAGATTCAACATTACGTATTCTTCAATATCAACCAGGAGCTACAACAGCTCCTCATGTTGACTTTGATTTATTTACTATAAGTATGTATAGAAATACATTAGATACATTTAAATATCTTGATGGAGAAAATGATCCTTTACTGCAAAGAGTTCGAGAATACTATCCAGGAATACATTTAGGAGAGTTGGTCACAGAAATTAATGGAGCAGCAGCAACCAAACATGAAGTAGTGGCTTCCGATGATTGGCAATACTCTGCTGTCTTTTTTGTTGTACCAGAACATACGGCAATTTTACCTTCAGGTTTAACTGTTGGTCAATGGATGACTGAAAGAAAAGAAAGATCACGAAAGAAAGTTTAATATGCTAATTAATGTCCTTAAATCAAAAATACAAGCTTATGTTACTGAAACCAATGTTAATTATTACCATCATGACCAAGATAGTATTTTTATTAGCAAGTATTACTTAAATGAATCAGGCATACTTCCAAATGAATTAGTTCATGTTTATAATATAACTAACGGTAATAGAATTCAGACATATGTAATTGATGTTAAATTATATTCAATTGATAAGAAGAATAATCATAATGAATTTTTCATAAATGGTGGTGCTGCTCATTTATTTAAAAAAGGTGATAAGATAGTTATAGCTTCTTTTGCAATGATAAATGATGTAGAATATCATGGATCCTGGCTAACTAAAAAACATAAGCCAACGATGGTTATTGTATGAATATAAATATGATTGCCGCCATATCAATAAACGGAGTTATAGGCAAATCTCAGTCGCTTCCTTGGAAACTAAAGGAAGATTTATTATTCTTTAAAGAAATAACTTTAAATAAAACGATTATCATGGGTCGGAAGAATCACGAGTCAATTGGTAGAGCATTACCTGGCCGAATAAACATCGTTATTAGTAGAGACCCCGCTTACAGTTCTAAAGACTGTTTAACTGTCCGTTCCATTGATGAAGCTTTAAAACATTCATGTGACCAGCCTTTTATTATTGGTGGATCGGAAATATATAAATTAGCTTTACCGCGCTGTATTACATTTTACCGTACAACCGTGCTTTCTTATGTTGAAGGTGATGTTTACTTTCCTGATTATGATAAAAAAGAATGGCAAGCAACAAAAATTTTATCACGTGATAAATCAGAACTTAATGAGTATAGTTTTATTATAGAAAAATTACAAAGAAATAAACAGTTGAACTTATTTTAACATATGTTAAGTAAAATTATAAAAGAAAATAAATATGTGATTCAGCGAATGGGTTTAGCATTGCCTAATCTTGTAGGTAAATTTCTTACAAGTGATAAACCAGCAGAATCTATGTTTGAGTTTGGATGGGTAGATATAGAAGAAGCAAGCCAATATGAAAATATAGATGATGCTATATTTTATGGAAAAAAATATTTAAGTAGAGAAGATGTACAATATAGAGTTGTTAAGTTAATTATTACAACTAAATATCAGTTAGGAAAATAATATGAAAAAAGAAAAAATAGCATATTACTTAATAAATAAAATTAGAAATTGCACACATATTAATTGTAATATTAAGTGGCTAGATCCTTGGGCTTATGAAGAACCGTTACCATTTAAGATGTGGTTATTTTCTACAGAGCATGACTCTTCTGGAAAATTTTGGCGAGTGTTAGGTTGGGAAATTAATAAAAATAATTAAACCTTTTCAAATAAACTAATTCCTGGATGGTCCACATTTAAACCTTCTCTTGCATTAGGACCATTATTATGAATTTCTCTTACGGCCATATATTCTTTACCGCCTAATTGAAAAGGAACTTTAGTACCAATAGGCTCTCCTCTAGTTTCTTTTAATATATGTTGAGCAATCTGTTGTAGTTCATGGCCTGCTTGAGTCATTCGTTTATAACCATTAGATGGTTTTGAAACCGTTACAGTTTGTTTTACATTTTGTTTTACAGGATTTTTTTGTACTCTTGATAAGTTAAGATCACTATAAATACTTCGAGTCTTGCCTGTAAGAAGATCAGCTAAAGGTGTATTGGCTTCGAAATGAGAATAATCTTTTCTATTAGAAAAATCACCTCCCCATTTTAAACCTAATGACTTACCAATATTACCAATGTTAGACCATAAAGAATTGTCATTTGGCCAATGAGGTTCGCCTTCATCATTTAATGGAGCTACGTCAAACGCTAAACCCCAATTATGATGAGACATGCCAGCTTTTGCTCCAGTAACAATATCACCATTAGCGCCACGTCCTTGCTGATATAACTTATCTTGTTCAGTCAATGTTCTATAACCGCTAGTAAGCTCAACCTGAATGCCTTTTTTTAAACATTCAACAATTAATTTTTTAGCTAAAACTTCAACTGCAGGATCTAATCCTGATAAATATTTATTAGATTGAGATATGATGTTATATAAATCCACAGATGGTTGACGTTCCGACACAGGTGGTTCTGGCAATGATTCTGCTGCCATACCAAAATAATTTAATAATTGATTCATCTCAGGGTCTAAATAAGCCATCACTTTAATACAGGAACATTCATGGATACAAAAGAAAAAGAAAAATATTATTCCGTACAAGTAGAGGGGTTTGTTCCGGTGAAGCTAAAATACAGAGTTTTAGCAGTATCTCCTGAAGAAGCTCTTGAAAATTACACAAAAGGTATGGGCAAACTATCATCCCCGCCTGAACTCAAAACCAATCAAATAAAAAAAACTATTGCTAGTATTTATGATTGGGGAACCAACATGATAAGATACACGAAAAGGTTTTAATGGCTTTAGCATATTATATTATTGATTATGAAACAACAGGCGTGTCAACTTCCTTAAGCGAAGTGACAGAAGTTTCGATTATTCGTTGTTCTGACCGTATGCAAATTAACAAAATCGTTAAATGCGAGCATCCAGAGACAGCTCACCCAGAAGCTCTTGCTATCACTAAGAAAACTTACGAAGACCTTTTAAAAGGTGAAAATAAAGAAGATGTGGTAGAGTATTGCAACAATTTTATACTTCAAGACGGACTGACTCCTGAGCATAGGTGTTTCATTGCTCATTCTGCCCCATTTGACAGAAGGTTTAGTCATGCTTTTTGGGATAAATGTAATAAAAAATTCCCAGCACATCTTTGGATGTGCACAAAAGAATTCACAAGAGGTTTAACTTATATAAATGGGATTGTTAAACCAAAATTAACTCTTGAGGCATCCCTAGCTCACGCTGGAATTAAACCAAAATTAGGTGCACATAGCGCTATTGTTGATACTCAAAACACTTATGTATTATGGTCTAAACTTATGGAATCAAAGCTAGATCATCTTAATTACATTAAAAGAGAACCTCATTTGTAATAAGGTAATATCTGCATATTTTGTCATTTTATTGCTATGTCAATATCTTTAAAACCAGAATCTAAATTTAGCTTAAGTTTAAACCAGTTGATACTGGCTGTTATATTTGTTATAACAACTACTTTCTCAGCCAGTCTTATTTATGCTAAATTTACTCAGGCATCAAAAGAAGCCGATGAAACAAAAGAACAAGTGAAAAAATTAACTGATGCTACTGAGAAAATTAGTAATGTTCTTGAAATTATATCTAAAGAACAAACTCAGCAAAAACAGGATCTTAGCTCTGTTAAAGAAGATGTTAATAAAATTAAAATTGAAGCAGTTTTAACTAATTCTTATATATCAGATCTTAAATCTAATAGAAGATAAATATAATTTATAACAAATATGGATAAGCAAAAAATCGTAAGTTGGTTAATTAAATATGTTAATCAAAGTAGTAAAACTGATCTTTTAATTAACCTTAGTGACATACACGAGATTAATAAAGAGCTTTGTTTAATTTGTAAACAAACTCAGATAAAAACAACAGCTGTTATATTAAATAATGCTGAGTCAAAAAAGTTTTGCACAGATAATAATATTAAATATTACATATATGACGAACCTTTATTTAATAGTTGGATAATCGATCTTAATGAAAATACTAAACATAATCTGTGCGCTACATATTGTAAACATGTTGCTGGTGATAATAATTTAATTGTTGGTGATATTTCTAAAACCGATATTATAATTAGAAATTATCCTGACTTTGATTACTATGATATATTGCCTTTTGGTAATATTTATAAGTCAGATTTAACAAAAGATATTGACAGTTATTATGTTAATGGTTTAACAGTAAGAGAGATTGAATGGGCTATCAAACTAGACCAAAATAAAAATATCTTATCGGCAAATGCGGATCCTGCCAAACATAATTTTTGGCCCTTTTTAACCATGAAACAAAAAGAAATTATATCTAAACTATACCATATAGAAAAAATTACTAGATATAAAAAGAATTTTAATTATGACATATTTGAGTAATGATCAAAAAGCATATATTAATTTTGAAGCAGTATTTGAAGATAAAGAAAACTACCAATTAATAAAAAGTTTAATTAACTATTGTGGATTGGTGCCTAATGGTTGGGAATATTGGAATGATGCTGCTGGTAATAAATTAATTCTTAAAAATAAAAAAATTAAAATTATACAAGGTGAAGATAAGAATGTATCCGATCTTTATTATAAAATAAATGTAAAACAAATTGTCGATAAGAGCGATTTTGCTATAATAGCTATGCACAATGACGAAACTAATCTGTATCTGTTTGAAAAATCATGCGGTAAAGTTAATTTAAGATATTATAAATTACAAAATAATCATTATAAATATACATATCCATTAAATTCAAATTTTTCATTATTAAAATTTGTAATTAATACTTATAATAAACAAAACACTGAACCAAATAGTTTTCAAATAATAACAGCAGAACTACCAACACAAAACGAAAAAATAATTAAAATAATTAATAAAGGAACTATTTAATGCCAGCAGATGATTGTATTAGAATAAAAGGTACTGTAACAAAAGCTAATGGTAATGGAATATTTGTAGTTAGATCAGATGAAAGTGAGCAAAATACCAGTATAGTATGTGCTCTCTCTGGTAAAATTAGAAAGAATGCTATTAAAATTATTGAAGGTGATTCAGTAGAAATTGAAATGAGTCCATATGATTTGAGTCGCGGTAGAATAGTTTATAGAACAAAACGTTAAGGAATAAAATGACAAAAGAAGTTAAATTTGAAAATAAATTTTTATTAGGAACACTCAAAAATGTTACAGGTAATTCTGCGTTTCCTAACTCTGGCGATAACAGAATGATAATTAATATTGTTGGTATTAGCGGTGATTGGGATGATAACCCCTTTGCTGTTGGCTTAAGCAAACGTTGGGAAAAAACCAAATCAGAATATCGTTCTTGGTATCGTGGTCAAACAAATTTTAAACTTGGTAATGTAATCTATACTCAAGTTCAAAGCGATACGATCGTTGCTCAAATTCTTTGTTTAAATGAAAAAGGTAAAATTGATTTCGTTGCACTTACTAAAGGCCTTGCAGAACTAAGTAAATACGGTTCGCAAAATAAACTTAATGCCCATATCAATCATATGGGTAAAGATATGAAAAAAATAGAACCATTGTTAGTAGAAAATCTTGTTAAAGTAGGTGTGAATACTTATATTTATACAGCTGAATAATTTACGTCAACGTTGAGCTTATTGAATCCGTAATATACCTTGAGAAATTTTCAAAATAGGTTTGTTGGGACGGCTATAAGTTCAACGTTGTTTTTATGGTATCTTGGATTTTAATTTACATAAATTAAAAGCATCTGTAATTATTAAATATATATTGTTTCTACCAGGAACATTGCCTGACATTATTTTATGTGCAAAATCTGATAATTCTTCTTTTACACCTTTTGGCCACATGAAATAATATGCTGATCCTTTGAAATAACGTTCTGATATTATTTCAATATTTTTATTTAAATTTAACTTGATTGAATCTTCGTCAATATTTAAATGTTTTAAATAAAGATAACGAATATATAAAGTCATTTGATAACCACGTAGCTCAAGATGCGTTCTGGTATATGATGGTATCGGTAATAAAAATATTAAAAATAATAAAAACAAAAAAGCATAGCTTGTCATAAAAGCAAAAAATGTTAGCAATGATAATAATGCCAAACATTGTGGAAATAAATATGCTGGTTTATAAAATATGGAATATTTCTTATTATCATTAACATGAATGAATTCATGAGCTAATGTTTGGATAGATTCTGCTTGGTTATTATCAACAAAATGTTTTGAAGGAAAATATACTGTTGAACCTATTGTTGTAACATAGTTAGTCATAAAATCTTTATTGAAAAATAATAAATAACTAAATATTTTCATAAATAAAGATGTATCTTTATATTTAATATTTAACTTATGACTTTCTGATAGTTTATTTTTAAATATTTCAAAATTTAAAGACATAATCATTTCCTTTATTTAATTTATTGATTAGTATTTAGAAACAAACCAATTATGTACTCCTTGAATCTGATCGTTAGTTGCGTTAGCAACGATAAGCAATCTTAGAAATGTAACTTAAGTAGTTCAAGACGGCTACAGACCTGGTAAAATCTCGGAAATAAATGAATTTGTTCACGTGATCGTCACGCCTTCGAGTGCGGTACGCGCAAGGTGTATCCGCTCGAACACACCAGCCTCTTTTCGCTCACGGATGCTCTCAATCAGTTCGGCATCCTCCAGCGCATCGGCACGGGCCCGAGCGCGCGCAGCTTTCGATGCTTCCTTTAGCTCTTGCTGCATTTCGGTTATTTCGGTTATTTCGGTTATTTCGGTCATTTCGTTCCTTTCGGTCATTTGCGGTTACCTCGTGGTGTCAGAGTATCGAGTAGCGGTGTGCAAAGCCGTCGCGGAGGTAGGCCAGCTCTGCGGCGGACAGTAGGCCGTCGCAAGCGAAGACGGCGCACATCTGATAGCCGACGCACGCCCATGTGCCAGCCGCGTTCGCGCCGAATCCCATCGACGATAGTAGGATCGGCGCGGGCTCCGCCGGATTGCACGTGCCAGTTATTGGCGGCAGGCCCTGCTGCCGCAGCTGCCCCCCGGAACTCGCCCCGTCCCAGTTGCCAGATGCCATGAACGCCTTACTGGCACTGAGCGCCGCAGTGGGCGATAGCGCGGCCGACGCCGACGCGACTAGCGCAATATTGCCGCTCCCGTCGCAACGCAAATCTCTCATAAAATCGACGCCGCCAGCGAGGATCGCTGCGGCTGGCGTCACGTCACTCACGCCCACCACAATGATCGTCATGGGCCCAGACACAACGCGCGCGCCCGTCAGCACGGCGCGCCGGAAGTACCCCGCCGCAGCGGCGGTGAATCCCGCGCGCCCGCCGAGCGCGTTGGGCACAATGAGCGGACCCGTCGCGGCAATCGCGCTCAGGTGGTTGAGCTGCGCTGTCATGTCGGCCAGCGTCTGCGGATTCGCGTCGTACGTGTTGTCCGTTGCGTAGGTGCCGACGGGGAAATTGATCGTGAACGGTCCCACCACCACAGACGCGAGCGTTGCGGCCGCCGTGCTCCAAAGCACGCCGTCGTAGCTGGTTTCGTAGGTGGCCGTGCCGCGTGCACCGCCGGCGGGGATGCGAACCTTGATCGTCGGGAACGTTGGCGAGTTGACCCCCGTAATCGTCACGACGGGCGGGGTGGTGCCCGCCGCGATCCCGTCGCCCGAGAACGTCGTGCCTCGGTCGACTTCGCACCAAAGAAACGGCGTGGCGCCCGTGATCGAAAGCGGGTTGAACACCTGCGCTCGATAGTAGTCTAAGACGCTCACGACGGGTCCTCGACTGTCGCGCGACTCCAGCGCATGCGGATGGGGCCAATGGCTGAGCCCGTACTATTGAGCAGTGCCGCGCGAACAGCAGTGCCGCTCACGTTGGCCGCGAGCGTGACGCCGACGGGCAAAGAGCCGAGCACTTGCTGGCCCAAAACAGCGACGGTGCCCGCCACGTTCTCCGCGTCGATTGCCAGCCGCACGACGTAGCGCACCGAGGCGACGGTCATTTTGACAACCGCAATCAACGCATGGTCTCGGTTCGTGGCCGTCGTGTAGCTGAGGTGCAAAGTGGCCGCGTTGGCCAGCGACGCCGAGTCGGTTGCTGCGCCGGGTGTCGTGCGCTCCACGGTGACTTTGCCATCCGCGCTTCTGGCGTTGAGCACGTCGTCCTGCCAGCCCATGGTCACGGTCGATCCGGCCACAGACGTCACCGCCATTATTCCACCGACGCCAGGTAGGCTAGGAGAAGCTGTTGGCCACAACACACGCATCCCGCTCGGTGCCGACACCTCGTAGGCGCATTGCCGGTAGCCCGCCTGGACTGCAAATCCAGCTGTCTGCGCATACCACGCCGCATCAAAGACGGGGCTCGTGGTGCCGGTTACGTTCTGTCGAACGAGCGGCCCTGGGCAGTATTGGTCGATCCCACCCGACGTCTGAGTGATGGTGTTGACGTCGTAGATCTCCTTGTTGTTCATCCCGATATCGCCGGGATTGATCATGCCAACATCGCTACCGCTGGGGTTCGCGGTGAGCACGCTCGCTAGGCCGTAGTCAACGCCGCCGACCTGCAATTCATCGAGGAACGCCTTGTTCCAGCGGGCCCCACTGGCTCCGATGTTGGCTGTTCCTACGGCCGCTCCGGCTGGCAAGAACGCTCCTGGTCGATGCCAGCTCATGTCGTTGTTGAGGACGGTCAGTCCCCGCTCCACCACGCCGCTATTTTTGACCATCAATTCGATGGCAGCCGTCGCCTGGACCGCGCCCACGCGGTTGGGAGCGAAAATGAGCGACCCTTGCCCGATCCCAGTAACGTCCAGCGCATGCGCAATGAGAGCCGGGCCGTCCCCGGATGGGACAGGCGCGCTTGGAAGCCAAGCGCCGTGTATCTTAATTCCACCGTACTCCTGGCCGTTGGCGCCTAGCGTTACGGGGCTGATGTGCAGATCGTTACTCGTGCTGAGTCCGCCGAAAAACGGACCTAGGTCATTGTAGTTGCAGCCCGAGACGAACGTCACGGGGACAGCCACCCCACCCCAGGAGTTGGCGCCGAATCGGGCCGCGGCGAGGTTGGCGACGGTCATGGGCAGCGTTGGCCCAAAAAAGTGGTTGCCAGATATATCCCAACCTTCGCCGCTACCGGTGAGGTGGAGGATGGGGCTGCCGAAGGTGTAGGCAAAACAGCCGTGCATCGACAGCCCGGTCACGTGGCTCTCGAAGTTGTACCACGCTCGGTCGTGAGTGAATCCATCGCCAGTCCAGCATGCGACGATGCTCAGGCCGGCGCAGCTCTGAGGCACCGCAGGGTCCTGGTGAATGAAACCCGCGCGACCGTCAACGCGGCGCTGGGCGATGCACCCGTGGAACGACCAGTTCGTGTTTGGGTTGACGTTTCCCGAGAGCACCTGGTTTACGGTGTTCAGGCGGTCAATCAGGATGTTGATCGAGAACGGGGAGCTTCCTCGAATGCCCGCGATCCCGCCATTGATGGCGCAGTTCGAAACCTCCGCACCCACCACGCCCGCGAAGTTGATCGAGCTTGAAGTGCCGGCCGGAGCCACGAACCTGCAATCACTGACCAGGACCCCGCCAGAGATTCCGAGGATATCGTCGCCAGCAAAATGCAGCAGTTGCGAAGGCACGCCAGCGCCGACGATAAAGCGCAAGTTGTGGAATTCCTGGTCGAGCGTGCGCGTGCAATCAAACCCGACGGTGCCAGTGGTGCCAGCAAAAATGAACGTGGATTTATCGCCGAACAGCCGAAGGCCCGTGCGGCCGGTCAGGTTGATCGTGCCGTGCACGTACTCCCCGCCTCGCGGGAAGCGAAACGTGGTGTTGTTTGGCAGCGCATCAAACATCGCTTGGAGCGCGGCGGTTACGTCAGTGATTCCGTTGCTTACGAAAAACCAGCGCGGGTCCACCTCGGTCCAGCCCTGCCGAATCTTCGCCGCGCTGCCGTTGCCTGCAATCGGCACGATGACGGTTCCTCCGTTGTGAACGTAGGTCCCCGGAGCTGCTCCGGTGAATTCGATCCATTCGCCTCCGCCGCCATCGCCGGCGGACGCGAAGCCCTTCGTGATGCTTCGACGTCCATTCACCGGAGCTACTAGGCGTGAAGCGGCCATAGTAGGGTATTCGTCTAGAACACTTCCAACTATTTCCCATACGTTTGATCCAATACACCTTAAAGTAATATTAGTCCCAGGTGTAAAAGTACCACCACTTAAGTTAGCAATAGTTACTCCGGGAAAAGCTGTTACAGTAAGCGTTCCTGTTTCAACATAAAGTTCATAATTTGCTCCAGTCAAATACGCTCTAAATGAGTGCGATTGAACTGTAATATTATGGTCAGCAGTAAATCTAGTGACTCTACCAAAATTATTTTCTGGTGTCAAAGTAGATGTTACGCCTATAGGTGTATAAAAAATTTGGAAAGGAGATGTGACGTTTGGATAGTCTGCTCCAGGATAAGCTCGAATTTTAAGATTTGCTGGAGCATCTATAAATCCTAATGTGAGCTGACTTTTCCCACCGCGTTGAACAATGTAATCGCCATAAGTATTATTTTCAAAATATGGAGAGTCAGACCTGGACCATTGCACATCAGATCCTACGTTAACAAACGCACCTATAATATGTCCAACATTATTATTTTCGTAAATCGTACCATACTCGCGAGAGCCAAATAAACCCATTTCTCTAAAGCCAGCATCAGCACTATTTTGAAATAGGCAATCAACAAGAACATGAGAACCGTTATCTCCATGTGCCTCGAAACACATACCAGATCCCATATTGATACTGAATGTCGATCCTGAAATTGCATATTCAAGCGAGGGATATACTTCAAGCGTAGTCGCTGTTACAGCTGAAATCTCATGCACGTAAGCCACGAATCCATTGGCACTTGCTTGTGTTAATTCAGATCCAAATGTCACAGAGTCTACACCTAGCCGAATACCAAGAGTCGTTAAGTCTGGTGAACCTGTAAATGTTACTATTGACGATGTACCAGTTGCAGTACCGGTTGACTCTCTCCGCCCACAATTTATAGCTCCAACTTTTTCAAAAAGAACACCAATATTATTACCTGAAATTGGAGCATGAATCCCGTCTAGTCGTGACCAATAACATCTTACATTTTTAATATTTGCGTATCCACCATTAAATATTTCAATACAATGATTAGCTAATAAATCACCATGAAAACATATTCCGTCAATTACGACTGAAGATGTGACAACACGGCATAACCATGGCATAGCTGCAGTTGCTCGGAATTGAGTTCCACTACCTGGTACTTCACCTGCTCCTCGGAGCGGTCTGGTTAATTCAAAACCAGAACTAATATAATAAAGTCCATCTGGCACCATTAAAGGCATATTAAGAGCCGCATAAGTTTGCATAATTGTCGCATTTGCATTTGCTATAGGCGAACTATTATTATCAGCAACAAGACCACTAACTAGTAACCCACCAGAACTGGTAAAAGATAGTGACCCTGGAGCATTTAGAGTAAGAGTCTGACCTATACTCCCTACTGCTGTTGGGTATGTAACACCACCAACATCCATCTCATCCAACCAAGCTTTATTCCAACGCGCTGACGTTGAGCCAAGATCGGCAGCTCCAATAGCAGCATTTTGAGGAACAAATGGTGCTGCCTGATGCCAACTCATACCTGTTTTGTGTACTTGTAGGCCTAACTCAGCTGCTCCGGTAATACCATTAAGAACATCAAGAGATACTCTTGCTGTGGCCCACACAACAGGAAGTGTATTTGGACCTAAAGCTATTGACCCTTGACCGTGAACTCCATCAGATAAAGCATGAATAACGTATGCTGGGCCACCTAATGGAATTGAGCTTGCATGTGCTCCAAGCATTCGAATACCACCATAACCAAGACCATTTAAACCAGCTGCAAAGTTGGAACAGACGAAATTATTAATAAAATCATCACTACCATACTGATTACGAATAGATGATTGTGACCCGCTTATTGAAATGCCACCGGGAGTACTGTTTGCTGCTACATCAACGCCATACCCAATAGCAATATTGATATCTAATCCGGAAGATCCTGTAAATGAATTGCCAGTAATGGATACGCCGTTAATTGACCCTGTATCACTAAGTAGTGCAGAACATCCTCCAGTTGCATAGAATGTATTTCCATGCATATTTAAACCATAAACAAACCCGTGTAGCTCAACAAATGCAACAAGGTCTGCAGATCCATCTCCAGCCCAACATCCCTGAAAGTCCCAACCAAAGCCAGAACGACCTACATCTTGAAGTACTGCTCTGCCGCCTTTATCAAGATTATTAGGACCAAATGTGCAATTAATCCATGTAATAGCATCACCAGGATTGTGATAACCACATGTTAAGTAACCTCGTGTTATAACATTAGTAAACCTTCCAACGTTAGAAAAATTAACAGTCTTCATATCAATACAAACAGTGAAACCAATAAACGTACAATCGTCTAAAGCATATAATAATCCACCATTAAAATCAACACCTTTACATGTGGTTGGTCCTGTGAAAACGCAACGTTCAAATTGTACATAATAACTAGGTCCAAGTAAATCGTCGCCAGTACAATTAACTAATGTGCCGTTAAAAAGTGAGTCTGCGTTGATATTGCAATCATAAAATGATACTCGATTAGTGCGACTCATATCAATAGCATTACCACCAACTGCTCCTAACACAAAATTAATAGTACATTTATTACCAAGAAATTGTGTGTTTATACGATATGAAAGATTAAGAGTGCTTTGAAGTCTATATATGGCTCCAGTACGTCCTTGAATAGTGCCGCTAGCAGTAGAGTTAAATACAGCTTGAAAAGCAGCGCTATCATTTGCAGTATTATTTCCAATTGCACCAAAGTCTTCTGGATAAAACTGAGGATCAACTCTTAACCAAGCAGCAGTTCCGGTACCATTCTCTGCAATGTTACCATTGTTATCCACATATGTTCCTGGCGCTGCGCCAGTCACGCCTCTAAATGTTCCTCCACCAAGACCAGCAACTGTATGAGATTTTAAAATTACAAGTTCTCCGTTAATAGGAGTTGCAGCTCTTAAATCGACAAAGTTATCATAAACATCTTGTGTGCCGCTGCCAAGTGTAATAACAGTTCCTGCACTATCAGTAAACTTAGGTAATGATGGGGAATCATCATTAATCCAAATAGAATTAACACCAGGCGAACTAGGCTGTGTTGATCCACTTGTTCCACCTAACACTGTAATAACATTAATTTGATCTTCTCTAAGTTGTACCATATTTATATACCTTCTTATTATTATTTTACTAAGGTTATTATTTTACTAAGGTTATTATTTTAACTATTATGGATTCGCCACAAACCAGTTGTGAGTATCAACCATTTCCTGATTAGTCAGCTCGCGAACACAAAATACATACTGAGCTGTAGCCGTACAGGTTGCTCTGGGCGATTTGTATCTGCCCGAAAAACCCAAAAGTCAAAGCGATCAAGCTCGGCAAAGACTTTAAGACAAATAATTTCCAAAACTTTTTAAGCCGCACATCATTTATTAGTTTCGGAAATAAAAATTCTAGAGAGCCACGAATAGTATAAACCAAAATTTGAATGGTAAGTACGAACATCAGCGTTTCTATAGAGAAAATCATAGCAAGAAAATCGATCATTTTTTGCGTCCTTTCAAATCTTGTATGTAAGAATTTGTTAGAACCGACTCGATCTTGATTTTATTAACATCTTCTTTAACTGAGATAATATCTTGCTTCTGTTGACTCTGATCCTTTGATATAATTTCCAACACATTCGATATTTTATCAGTGGCATCGGTAAGCTTCTTAACCTGTTCTCGTGTCTCGTCTTGTTCTTTTGAAGATTGAGAGATTTTCGCGTAAATAAGACTGGCTGAAAAAGTGCTAGTAATAATAAATATAACCGCCAAAATTAACTGATTCAAACTTAGGCTGAATTTACTTTCCGGTTTCAGCGAGATACTCAATGCCCACCGCCACCATTCATTATTCGTAAAGGCGCATCTTCTAACAAATCAATCCGTTTTGATAAAGCTCTTAAATCGTCGCCTGTCGCTTTTATGTAATTCGATAACAAATCCATCATCGCGTCATTCTGCGAAATCACTCTTTCATTTTGCTCAATAATTTTTTGCATTTTCCAGTTTATGTTTTCAAGATCCGTCATTAGGTCCTTAGTCGTTTAGTAGTAGTTATGAAGTTATGGAATATCGATAAGCAAAGCCGTCGCGGAGATACTTTAAATCAGTATCTGAGATCAACCCATCGCATGCAAAGATCGAAGTAAGTCTAAAATCTAAAGCCGGTTGGACTCCGCTCGAATGTGCTCCCCATGCTAAGTTGGTTAAGCCTAGTGCAGCTGGGTCGCTTGGATTGCCTACGCCGCTCGCAGTAGCTAAACCGCGTTGTCGAATTTCACCAAGCGAATTCGCGCCGTTCCAACTCGCAGAAAGTTGAAAATCTCTATTGGAACTTGCGATTACTCCTGGGCTAAAGTAACCGACGCCAACGGAAGTAACAGCCCATTCTCCAGCGCCACCACTTCTAATATCTCTCATAAAGTTGACACCTCCACATAGAATAACTAATCCAGTAGAAAACGGACTTACACCATTGATAATTATCGTCATTGGACCCGTTACAGATCTGGTATTTGTTAGTACAGAGCGACGGAAATAAGCCGTAGAAGTCACTGTAAAACCAGCGCGCCCACCTAGAGAATTTGGAGTAATCAATGGTCCAGTTAAACTATTGCAAGCCATGTGATTTGCTTGCGTTGTCATATCATTTAACGTCTGAGGATTAGCATCATATGTGTTGTTTATGTTATAAGTGCCGACCGGAAAATTTATCGTAAAAGGACCAACGTTAACAGAAGCCACGGTAGCTGTAGGAGCTGCCCAGGTTATGTTATCGTGGCTGGTTTCATAGGTTGCCGTTCCTCTAGCTCCGCCGACTGCAATTCGTACTTTGACGGTTGGAAAAGCTACAGAGTTAGTGCCGGTTATCGTAACAACTGGCGGAGTCGTTCCGGCTGATAAAGCATCACCACTAAAGATGGTTCCTTGATCAACTTCGCACCAAAGGAAAGGAGTCGAGCTTGTGATGCTTAAAGGATTAAACACTCCAATTCCTCTTAAGCCTAGACCGCTTGACTGAATGTTTCTAAGCATTATGTGAGCCTTATGCTTGATTCGGTATTGGTCCAATTTGTTCCATTCCACCTGAACGAAGCTGAACGTCTAATAGTGACCGGAAACACGAATATTGTTAAAGCAGAAACGGCATCAACTACAGTATAAATATTAGCTGTAGTATCATAGCGCTCGACGTAAATTGTTTCGCCTAAAATAGGGCTTCCAGTAGCTGCTAATGTTAAAGTTCTCGCAGCTGTTAAAGTTGCATTTGGCAGAACAAATCTTGCTCCATCAGATATAGATCTTGACAAATTTGCGTCCGTTAAATTGGTGGCTGTAAGTATGCCTATTAACGTCCAAGCAGATCCGTCCCAGGTAAAGCTTTGACCACTCGCTGAGCCGTTTGCTAATTTAGGAAGTGTGATTGTTTGATCCGCGACACCAGCTGTAACGATTTGCCCAAACCCAAGAGCAGTTCCAGAGCGTCTAAATACATGTCCGTCTGTTGCGGCTGCTACTGCTGTCGGTGAAGCAACGCCGTTGGTTGCGTTAGCTACAACGGTTAAAGCTGCCTGAGCAGGTAAACTTCCAAATGTTGTCCAACTAGTATTATTAGCACTTGCTCCAGTATGATAATATGGAACAGATGATGCTGTATCAGACCTAAAATAAATATCACCAGGATTACCAGTAATATTTCCTATTGGTGCTGTCTGTCCTTGAAACATTTGGATTCTTGAACCACCAGCAAGACCATCAGTATTATCCATTACAATTAATGGAGTGCTTAAAGTGTTAGAAGCTGTATTAGAAGCATAAATACCCCAAATAGCACTTTGGCTTACTAAACCTAAACCGGAAGCTACGCTATGCCTTCCGTTAATAGCTCCTTTAGATGAAGATGCTAGACCCACAGCGGTAAATGCATCACCAATAGTAATATAACCATTTGTTGAAGCAGCTCCTGTAATACCTGTCCCAATAATAATTTGCCTATTCGATACGGCACTAGTTGACGATCCTATTGATATTGCGTCAGTTAAAGCACCTATAACATTTGCATTAGGACCGACTGCTGTATTATTACTACCAGTATTAGATGCTCCAGCTGACGAACCAACAGCAACATTATCACTTCCAGATCCAGCATTATTTAATGCTCCCTGGCCTACAGCAACGTTTGAACTACCACCAGTACGGCTTGACCCAGCATTTAAACCAATAAATACACCAACTGCGGTAACCGCTGCACTGCTTGGTGTATTTATTCCAAATGCAACGCCCTGACTCGATGTAATACGTAAATGTGGTGATGTTAAATTATAATTACCAGCTGTTGGTGTAACTACAATAATATCATCAGTTGACTCTGTAACATTAACAGCTAAGGTTACATTTACTAATCCAGATCCAGCAGATGTTGCAGTAATACCTGTTCCAATAAAGTTAATTAATGTAGTAGCGGTATCAATATTACCACCTTCTTCTTGGATAGTAAGGTCCGCACCTCCTGGACTAATTGATCCAGAAACTAAATACCAAAACTCAACAATATCTGTTGTTAATAAGGAAGGCGGACCAGTATATGTTACAGCGGAAGATGAAACGAAGTAATCGGTACCATAATCTTGTTTGGCACCATTTACAAACATCATTACTGCCGCACTATTTGCTGGAATATTTGATAAAGTAAATGATGTTTGATTATTTGCTACAACAGCAATTGACTGTTGAACCTGGACAGCTTGGTCTCCACCACCATTAATTGCAATATTAGCCTGTGAACCAGAAGAAGTTACTGTTACACCTGTCCCAGTAAAATTTAAAGAAGTTGCATTAGTAACAACTGTTGTATTGTCTTGCTTAACAGCACTGATACCTGCACCACCAGCAATTAATGCATTAAGCGAATCTTGCATTGCATCTAATCTGGTACGAACCGTTCCATATTCGCGGCTAGGGTCAGCTCCTAACTCTTGCTCTATGGCTATAATTGCTCCACGTAAATTATTAACAACCTCTGCGATTACAGGTGTTACATTATTTATTACTTGTGGTAACTCATTGTTACCATCAATTTGATCAGGATATTTTGTAGCCAATGGTAGTCCTATTATTAGAATAATATCGATAATTCTAATAATATACAGTAATAAGCCCAAACTTTAAAAACAAAAAAGCCCAGGGTTTAACCTGGGCTTTTTTGTTTTTAAAATGTAAAATCTCTAAGAGATTATGAACCAAATACTCGGCGGACCTGAGTTGCCGTTAGCCCTCTACGTGCAACACGATAGAGGAATGTATTATTCCCACCACGAACTCCAAGTGCTGTAGCTGAAGCACACTCTACTTCGATCTCACCGAACTCTTCTTTACGAAGATCACGAACTCGTGATCCAGCTGAAGGAACTCTAAGTTTAGCAAGAGTTACCCATCCATCACCTGGAGCGGTGAGAAGAGTGTGTAATACTCGCTGTGTATTGTTGGTGAAACTGCGACGATTTAAACCACTTACGATTTGTGAAATTTGATTACTCATATTCTTTTCCTTTTTTATTGTTATTGTTATAACCTTTACGGTTTGTACTTATTACTATTATATTTTGATGTTTTCTCGATAAAAATAAGATCTTCTTATTTTTTAATTAATGGCAAAGGAACACCAATACCAGCTACCAACTTTGATAACTCATCCAATGTTACTTCGGCTGAATTAACAACTAAATTCAATGGGTTAGAAGCATCTTGAGCACCCAACACAACAGAAACATTACCTGGAGATGATAAAATAAATTCTATATAGCTATTATCTTTAAATTTAATTTTCACAATATTCTTCTCTCTCTATATTTATATTCTTTATTGACAAAATCTCTTTCTCCGCGCCACGTCATTACCTCAACTTTATCTTCATGTAAATAAATTGTATGTTCTACATGAGCATTTATTCCTGGAGTAGTGACTGTCCACTTATCTTGTTCAGAAGTTGTTGTCTCATTACTACCAATACAAAGTAATGGCTCAATTGCTATAGTTAGTCCTGGTTGAAACCTTATACCGTCATCTCTTGTACTTGAAAAGTTTGAAACAAATGGTTGGGCATGAGGACAATCAATATCTAGGCCGTGTCCACCATAGTTACTGATTAAACCAAAACCTCTCTGATTAGCAGATTCTGCAATACTATAGCCAATATTACCTAGGCGGTTATAACCATTAGCCAATTCAATACATTCAATAGCATTGGTCAAAGAGTCCTGAGTAGCTAAAACTAGTTGTCTATGTTTTTCTTCTTTATAATTTCCGAAAACACAAGTTAATGCTGAATCAGATATAACTCCCTGAAATGTTGCGCCCAAATCAAATTTAACAATATCACCATCTTGCAATACGTAATCTGTGGGCACACCATGCACCAATTGATTGTTAACAGAAATACAAACAGCAGCTGGAAAACCATGATATCCTTTAAATGTAGCAGAACATTTTCTATCTAATATTAACTCTTCAGCAAAATTATTTAATTCAATTAAAGATTTAGTTGTTTTTTTATTAACCTCATCTTCTAATAAGCTTAAAGCATCTGCCACGACCTTACCAGATAACCTTTGTTTATTAACCCAATCATTATCTTTAAGTTTAATAAACTGATTCAATTATACACCTTTTTGAACATCCACATCTCTATGAATTGATCCGTCCTGATGTAGTTGATCTTTTGTTGGGTCAATTTTATATTTTAAAAATACTTGCATAGTAAAATTCGTTGCTTCTAAATCTGCCATCTTAGCTACATCCAAAGATTTTTGAGCTTCTGCTGCTAGAGCAACCGCCTTGGCCTTCAAATCAGTAATGGTTTTTAATTCTTCTGGAAGAACTGTTTCTAATATATCTTCATGAACATCTTCTTCTTTTTCAACTTCTGTATTGTTAACGTCTGTGTTTTTATTTTTCTTTGTTGCCATAATTACTCCTTTATATTTTAATCAAATACTGACCAGTGTTTTACTTTTATTCCTACATATATTTTTTCTTTAATATTTATTTTTGTTAAATCCTTTCTTAAATCATAAATTGGTTTTACCCAATGAGCTATTAATTCATTTTCAATAAAAACCTGTACTTCATCATCAAAACTATCTGAAACAAATATGTTATTTTCTTTTAATAACATTCTTAATTTATTTCTTTGATTTGGAGTTTGGTCATGTGGCTCATCAGAATCTTCGGGATAACATTGGTCTAAATTAAGACCGCAATTATTTAATAAATTTCTTAACCAATTATATTTTAAATATGCTGAAACTTTTTTACAGTTACTTTGATTAGCTAAGTATACATCTTCAATATAAACTTTATGTTCCATAGCTAATTAGTTGTTGTTTTAAAGATTCTTTCGCAACTCTTATTAATTTATTACATTCGTTTCTAGATAGATTTAAATGTTTACAAACTTCAGAAATACTATTTTGCTCAAGTCCTTTTATTTTAAGATCAAATAATAAATTAATTACTTCTTTTTGAATATAAGGTAAAGTACTCATTGCGCCCTCTAATAGATTTTTAGATTGCTCATTTTCAATAATTAATTCAGGACTATTATAGTCTAATATGATTGGCATATTTTTTACTTTATATGGTAACATATCTTTTGTTTTTTTAATTGGTATTTTTATTATTGAGTGAGCATTAGCTGCTCGTGAAATTTTTGTATTTATATATTTGTTTAACCACCAAATTATATTATTATTTTTAGGATTATAAGTCTTTAAAGCCATTACCATTGCTTCAAAACCTTCTTGTTGCAAATCTAAATGATTTGCAAACTGTTTATATTTATTAGATTTACTAATAACCAAATAAGATAATTTATTTATTAAATAATTTTGATAATCATTATACTGTTTAATAATTTTTTTACTTTTAGATTTTTCTGATTTTAATTTAATTTTATAAAAATTTTCAGCAATTAAGTTAGCTTCTTCATGAGTTATCAAATTAGTCCTTAAAATAATATTTTAATGTTTCTTACTCCTCATTGTTTATATTATTCTCTTCGAACTCCTCGATTAAAGATTCTAGGGTCGCTTTAATTATATTAATATCATTAATATCTAGCAGAGCTTTTAATATAAAAAAAATTTTAGGATTAATTTTTATCATTTTATATTTACTTAAATATTCTTATATCTATCTTTAAATTTATCATCAGAAACAACCTGTCTATTATAAGCGTCTTCTCCCATAACATTCGCTCTTAATTTCTCATTAGTTTTCATCTCTTGTCTTAACTTCTGAGTGTCAGCTGCCATTGACTTCTTTAAATCTTGGCCAGTTAAAACAACCTTTACCATCGGTAAACCTGATATTAATCTCTTTACCTTTCCCTCTATTTTACAAGATGGACATGTGCCTGGTATAGCATCATTTATAGAATAAAACTCTGTCCACTCATGCTGACATTCTGTACATATATGATCGTAAGCTGGCATAATTCTCCTTCAACTCCTATATATCACCATTTTTATTTAATAAGATACTTTCCGTCAATTTTTACTTCTTGATCCGCCATCCAATCTTTTTTAATCTTTTGTTTAAATTTCTCATTAGTAATCAAAAATACCAGACAAACCTCATCCGTTTGAGAATTATATTCCACCCTAATCGCTTCAGCTAATATTTCTTTTGATTGATCCATGAAATAATGTTTAATATTTACCAGTTTTTAATAATGTCCGAAATATCATCCCTCATATTGTTAAGAGCCTCCGAAATATCAACGTCTTCAAGATAGTTCGCATCTATACTTTCAGAAAAAGGAAGATCTCTAACTGCACAATGAGCAAAGTTCTTGGTTATGGAATGAGATATATTATCTTGGCCATTTCTTGCCTTAATAATATGATATTTAAAAGTATCAACGTCATTTTTATAAGTCTGATCATCGTCTATCTGAAGGATAAGCGTACAATGTGTTGTAATTAAAGCGCTTCTTCCGATACGATGTTGCCCAATATGATTCCCATTTTTAATTTTAGCAGGGTCAATTCGGTTAAGTTGTGCAGCAGTTACAACAGGAATGCTATGACTTCTGGCGAATTCATGAATCTTGCCAGCTAGAGCACCTAATAATAACCAATCATCCGCGTCTGCATCAGCGCTTTCCATGAGAGACATGTAATCAATAAAAATAACATCAGGTGTGTAAGATGCCTTAATTCTTTCAAATTCTAATTCTAATTGTTGTACGGTGAAACCGCGAGGAACATCTACAATATCAAATTCATAATTAAAATTCTTAATAAATTTATTTGCTTTGGAAACTGCCGAGGCCTCAGCTCTAGTTAATTTAGCATCTCGAATATGATAGCTAGGAACATCTGAAAGTGCGGCCATTGTTCTTTGATGACAATCTTCAAATGGCATTTCTAAACTCATATAGCAAACGTTAAATCCTTTTGTATAATCTTCTTTAGCCATATCAATTGTATTTTGCTGCTTCCATATATTAATTGCCATATTGTTCATAAACTGGCTTTTACCACTGCCGCTAATACCACAAATTAAAACCAAGTCAGCTGGTCTCAAACCGTTAATCACATAATCGATCATAGAATAGCCAGTAAGGATTCCTACTCCAAGTTCGGGGTTAGCAACTTTAGCCTTATATTTATCAGTAAATTCTGGAAGATATTCTTTTAGTGTTTTGCGAAGATAAGATTTTGATCCACTAATAGACTGTATTTCGTTTATTTTCTTTTTAACGTCTGCAATAATTTGTGTTTGATCTGTTCCTTTTAAAAACTGTGCACGCATCTCTTCAAACTGAGCATTAGAATAATTCTTTTTTAAACAACTTAAATCATAATTATATTCAGAAGAATTATATGAGGAAACGTTATCCCAAAATTTATCAATTAATTCTGCTGTTTCTTTATTATTGCAGAAATCAATTACAGCTCTTTTGGTGGGGGCACTTTTATAAGCTGAAACATATTTAATTATTTGTGTTGCAACCACTCTATTTTCAGGATCTAAAAAATACTTAGCTTCATATTGAGAACAAAAATCCATGGCAAGTTTTGGATCTGATATAATTCCGTCTAATATTCTTTTTTCTAAATCACTCATTAATTATTATTTCCTTCCTAAAATCTTTACCCAAAACTGGTATCATCTCTACATGGTGCCACAAGGAACTCAAACTTTCTTTCAGGGCACCTGTAAAAGACTCAAGCGGGTTAGGTGAATTAGTGCAAAGTATTAATGGTAAAGAATTCTGGATACGAGACCTAAATATATCCTCTGTTGATCTTGCAAAGAATTCATAGGCTGCTTGAGTGTTTGATATGTGCCTAGTATCGAATTCATCAATTACCAGAAAATCAACTGTCATCAAGTCTTTTCTAGCTTCAAACTTAGAATCAGACTGAACAATTGAAACAATATCAGATAACGTAACATACAATCCGCTATACCCACCCTCTACAGCTCTTTTTATAATATTAGTTGCTACGGTAGATTTACCTCTGCCAAAACTGCCTGCCAAACACACGATTTTACCTCTATCATAATTCTTTTGAAAATCATTTATAAAGTTATCATAAAATATTTTAAGATTTTCATCACCTTTAAAATCATTCATACTTATCTTCCAATAAAGATAAGGAATATTTGAATCAAAATATCTAATGAAGGCTTTTTTCAAAACTTGTTGGCGAGCGTGGTCTTCAACATCAGCCTCTATTTTAGCAATTAAAATTTCTAATTTTTTCTTTGGTATATTTCTTAACGCTTCACAAATCATAATTATTTTTTCATAAATGGGTGCTGATAAATTTCGGAAGAATGTTTTGTATGTATGATATCATCTCTATTTAATAGTTCAGACATTTCTTTTATCACTTTTTTTTTAGAATCGCTTCTAATTTGAATAAATTTCTTTGCTCGCGATGTCATGTCAGTTTCTGTGACATGAGGCGGTTCGGGCTCGACAATATTTTTCACATAATTTTCTAAAGCATTTTCTTCAGGCTCATATATATCATCAAACAGTTCTGGTTTTATAAAATTTATAATAAAACCAGCAATCCAAAATTGTTGATACATGCACTGATTACCTCTATCATTAATAATACAAGTCCATGTAACATCTTTATTATCTTCATGGGCCCAAAATAAAACATGGCCTGTAATTTTTTCTCCAGATGATAATGTTAAAGTTATATTACTATCTTTTTTTGGAAACTGCATTAATCCTCCAAGCTATCTAATGTATTAAGGTCTAGGCCCATAGCCTGAAGATTATTAAGAAAAACAACATTGGGGTGTGTGATATCTTGTTTGAATTTATCAGATGACATTTTAATAAAAGCAATATCGCCAAAAGTTTCCACACTAATATTTAGTTGATTAGCTAGCTCTTTATAATCTTTCGGAAGAGACACTGACCGTCTTGGTCTAGCCGCTTCTTTTTTATAAAACAAGAATTCATTTATAAATTTAGGCATTGTTAAAAAGCCAACACTGGTGACTTTTTGTTTGTTTGGAATTATTTTTTTATCAAAGACCCAATCAATGTATTCTTTAATCAGGGTTGGGTTTGTTGTTTCGATGGCACCTTTGAGCTTTTTCATCATAAACAATTCTGAAGTTTTACTTGGGGTTTTACTAATATCAAAAACGTACTTAATGCCGGAGCAATCTTTATGACGTTTGAGAAAGTATCCGAGCAGTTGATGATCGTTCCACTTTGAGATTTTATCATCCTCCCATGTTTTAAGTTTAAGAAAAAATGTTTGCCATCTTTTCGGCGTATATGAGAGCAATTCATCTTTTTCTTTTTCTGTTAATGACATACTTATTTAATTCCTTTATATTGATCTAATTTATTATGTGAGGATCTTAGCGTAAACGGTTTACCAGCTTTAAAGTCTGACTCCCATATATAAGCTACGTTGTAACCGTTTTGTAATAAAACATCTTCTCGATTTAATGTATTTTGATATAATTCACCAAATAATTTTTTATTCACTGCATTAATTTTTGTTGATTTATAATACTTAGGATTGCCGTGATAAAAATCTCCATAAAATTCATATACGGTATTTGTGGTAATGTCAAAACCATCAACTATATAATTACAATAATTTAATTTTATAATAATTTGTCTATTTTTATCTAAAATATTCAAATCGTTTAACCATTGTGTTTCACCTTTTGAAATAGACTTTGTTCCATTACCAGCTTGAACAGAACACTGTTTGCAACCAAAACCACCTGAGTGGTTACGTGGTTTTTGTTTGAAGCTACCGTGTGTTGGGCAAATAATATCTATATAAGAATTATTATTTATATATTTTACTAAAGAATAATTATATTTATGTTTATGTATAACATTAGATACAGATATAAAATCATCTAAAGAGTTTTTCTTTGAATCATTTGCACAATTAACACATCCATAACCAGATAAATGATTTGCTCCAGTTGTTTTAAATTTTCCATGATTTTTACATATAATTATAATATATTCTGATAGCTTAATAAAATTAATTAATGAATAATTATATTTATTATTATGTACCTCATTAGATTTTTTTATAAAAGTATTTTCATTATAGTGATAGTTATCGGTATAACACTGCTTACATCCGCCGTACCCACTTAAATGATTTTTTATTTTTTGTTCAAATTTTCCATGATAAGGACAAATTATAATAACAGTATCTGATGTTTTAAATGATTTAACTAATGAATAATTATATTTTCTATTATGTTTTTTATTAGAACGATTAATAAATTCTTCTTTAGCTATACTCTGATTTTCATGATAACATTTGTGACAACCATGCCCAGACATATGGCTACTTGGTATTTGTTGAAAATCTCCATGTTTTGAACAAATAATAATTAATTTAGAATGTGAACTAATATATATTGATTTTGAATAATCGTACTTACTATTATGAACAGCTAAAGACCTTTGTATAAAATCTTTTTGCGTTAATTTTGCTCCCACTACCTCACACCCTTAGGCCAATATACCTTGAAACCCTCAGCTTCATAGACACGTTTGCGGATCCTCGCTTGTGCTTTTAAAAAATCAACATCGTCAAAGAATTCTAAAATAATTGCTCGTGTTTTATTTGGGTTGTTATAATCTTTTCTAATCGCTCTTCCAACACGCTGTAATACACGAGTGGTTGACTTCGAAGGCGCGGAACATATTATCGCACTGACGCATGGTAAATCCACCCCAATATCATATATGTTAGAAACAACAATGGCTTTAATTTTACCATTTAAAAAATCTTCATTTGCCTGAAGCCTAATCTCGCTGCTATCTTTACCACTTAATAAGACGCACTCCATTTCTTTAGATAATTTATCATAAATAGCTTGGCCATGTTTTAATTTACTAAATAAAACTAATGGTTTATACCCCTGCTCAACTAGTTTAACTGCGCCTTGAATTATTAGATCGTTCCTACTATCATTCTCTATAATATGCTTTGAATATATTGTTTGATAGTTTTTAGGAAGTTTAACTTTTGATTTACCGACATTAATAAATTTAATTATTGGAGGTACAAGATAACCAAGTTCAATTAATAATGAAGCTGGAATATTAACTATACGATTACCAAGATTAGCTTCAAGCACAATATCATCTCCAGAATCCTTCCAGTCAGTAGCGCTCAGACCATAAATTCTTTCTGGCTGTGTATGTGTAAATAAAGTTGTAAATGTACTTGCTGTTGACATATGACATTCATCAATAATTACAAGTTTAGCGCCCTCTGCAATTCTTCTAATTAGATCATATTTTTCAATTGACATCTTTTTTTCTTCTGTCATATCTTCTTTATCTGAAATAATTGATTTACCATCTAAACCAAAAGCAACTCCAACGGTCCAGATTGAAGCAATATGAATTGTTGGATGTGTTTTATTAGGAGCTTTAATAATTGCTTGACCATCACCAATTAATCCAACGTTATCTTCTCCAAATAAACTTTTATATAATTCATAAAATTGATATAGCAAATCCTTACCAATAACATAAACTACAGTATTCACTCCAAATTCAGCTGCGATTAAAGCAGACAATACAGTCTTACCGGATCCTGTGGCAGCTCTAATTATACCGCGATCATTACCAATTTGCTTACAGACATCTACTGCTTCAAGCTGGTAATCGAAGGGTATTTTGTTTTGAGCAGCTAGGGCTGGCAAAATATTAATTTTCTTACCGATTTTTTTTGGTGGTCTTTGGTCTTCAATTTGAACTTCATAACCACGTTCGACTAGAAATGTTTTAATTTTATTAGCAAGACCTAGAGGAGCTGAAAGATTAGATGATTCAAGGAGTTTTTTCTTACCATCCCATCTTCTAGCTTTGAACTGTGGTGAGAATTCATGCCCTTGAACATAATAACTCAAAAGAGTATCAATATCCCAAAGAGTTTCTCTAGGGATAGAATCATCAATAAACACTCTATTATCTCTTAATGTTAGTTTTATATTCATTCGTATATACGTAGTATTATGGTTTTGACTATCGAAGATTTTTTAAATAAGATAATCAGGAACGTTAATATTTTTACAACATGTGCGGTGTAATATATTAACTATATGAGATTTTGAACGTTTAGTAATTATTGATATTTCTTTCAAAGACATACCTAAATAATTCAAATAAAAAATATTTTTTACTAAATTAGCGTTTTTTTCTTCTGCTTTACATGTAGAGTTGATATTTAAATATTTTTTTGGAATATTTATTTGTGACCAAGTTCTTCTTGACAATATGTTATTTAATGATGCTATATTGATATTATACTGTTCTACTATTTTTTGTTTACTAATATTATCTGAATACATTTTAAATATTTCGATTACATTATGTTCTTCTATCTTTCTAACGGGATTACTAATTTTTACTGGTGTTAAATTAAGATAAGAAAAGTTAGTACATTTTAGAATTTCTCGTACTACAGCTACATTTGTATTAAAAATATAAGCTATATCTTTCATAATCATAGATTGACTACCTAGAAAATGTATTGCTTTAACGTGACATTCTTTTAGTTTTGTTTTGCATTGACTAGAGGGTCTGTATATCTCAGTAACTAAATCGGGCCAAGTTTTACCTGAAATAATTTTAGATATAGTTTCAGATCTAACATGAAACATTTTACTCAAATTATCTATAGTCATTTTATTTATTTTAAATAGATATATAATTTCTACAGCATTATCTTTTGTTAAAATAATTTTTTTGTTAATTTTTCTTTTTTCTCTAATGGGCGTTAATTTTAAATGCTTCCATGTATTTCCTAATAAAATATTCATAACAAGATTATTACTAATATTAAATTTACTACAAATTTCATTCATATTAAAATTACTACTAAAATAACTATTATATATTTCTAATGTTTCATGTTCTTTTAGAAATGCTTTTTTAATTCCGCTTTTAATATAACCACATTTATTATTATCATCTTTTATGATATTTATTTTATCTTTTTCTGTTTGGTTTAATTTTTCAAAAACATGATAATATGTTTTACCACGTATAATTTTATTAACAATGCTATTTTTAACATTATATTTTTTAGCTATCATATCTGCGGTGAAGCCTCCACTAATATATAATTTTATAATATTTTCTGCTTCTTGATTAGTAAATATAGATTTAGAAGATTTTTCACCAACTTGAAATCCAGAAGCACCTTCTCCGCCCTTAGAGTTATTGTAGCCTATTTTCTTATCTCTAGTATTAAATAATGAAATTAATATTATTTCATGTTTTAAAATATATTGTTCGCTTTCATTTTTATTAATTTCTGTAATTGTAAAATTTATATTTCCATATTTTCTTATTGATCTATATAAATATTTATTATCTCCTGATTTAGCTGTAAGAAAATGTTCACGTAATCTATTAGATATTCCACCTTTACGATCTGAAGTTTTACCAATGTAAATTTTACCATTAATAGTATTTGTAATCACATATAAATAAAACATCTTAACATAATATATATCATAATGTTAAGATGTTTTATGAATTTTATTCAATAAAATTGATTATTTTCGAAAATCTTTTCCTCCGCCAAAATTCTTTCCAAAACCAGAATTCTTTTGACGTATCATCTCTTTAACTTTGTCTGCAGCACTTTGGTTTTCATCTTTAATTCCAGCAACATCAAGATTTGCAGCTCTATCTTTTTCTCGTGACTGAGTTCTTTCCATACCTTTTTTAACTTCTTCTTTTAATGAATTAACTCTTTGTGTCGGAATTCCTAAACCGCTAAAATAACTAAATATTTTAAGGTTATCACCAACTTCTTCGCTTTCATATAATCCACGAAATACTGCGTCTGCCTTTGATGCAGTTTCCTCAAGAACAGCGTTAGCGTAAGTTAATGCAGAGCTTTTAACTTTAGACCAGGCCTTAGCATTTCCAATAATTGCAAATGCGCAATATTTAGCTTGAGCCAAATCAAAGTTCGAAGCAAGAAGGCCATCATTTAAGTTTGCAAGAATAGCCTCTGCAATTGCTGTGTCACCGTCCAGATCTGAAGCTGGAATGGTAATGCTTCCAAAAATTGATAATCCTTCAGAATCAAATAACAACTTGGCTGTTTCTAATGGGTCAATACTTTTTGCTCGGCTCGAAAGAGAGCCTAAGGTATTAAGATAATTGAGCGGTTCTGTTATCACGGTATTAGAAGCTTCAAACAAATCAAGAGGATTCACATCACCTAATAAATTTTCTACGCGAGCATTATCAACAATAAAACAATTTGAAAGTTTCTTTTCTTTTAGGAGTTTACTTAGCATGACAAGTGTTTCAACTGCATTATTCTTTGTAACGTGGTCATCTGAACTCATGGGTAATACAACCAGGGCAATTGTTGGTTTTCCAGTTTGTGCCAAAATATCAAGAACAACATTTGCGCTACCAGCTCCGCTTCCGCCACCAAGGCTTGCGCAAAAAACAAAAGCCTGACAATCACCTAGCTTTGTATCAACCAGTTCAACAATGGCTTCGCGATTAGCTTCTGCAGCTTCGTGTCCAATTGATAAACTTTTTGCGGCACCACCAATTGTATAATCCAGTAAAAGTTTTGAGTCTTGCGGCAGTTTAATATCTCTTAAATCAACCTCGGCAGTATTCATTGCTACAGCTGGATATCCCATTTCATAAAGACTTTGAGACAGTCGAGATCCGCACTGACCGGATCCAATTACGCCAAAGTTAATGCTTCTTTTTTTATCTTCCACGATTTTAACGGACATAGAGTTTTCCTCTTTCTTAGCTTTCATTTTCTGTTTAAGTGCTTCCAACGTAGCGAGATTAACATCATCAGCAGGTTGTGTAATTTCTTCAACTTCTTGTTTTTCTTCTAGGTCATCCACGATATTATTCTCCAATGTTACGTTTGTTGTTTTAACTGACATTATACCCTTATTCTATAATTTGTTTAATTATAATTTGATTTTTTCTATTATTAAGTATTTTTTTAGCGGCATCAATTTCTTTATTTTGTTCAGAGGAATTATTTAAATTATTTGCAGCTGAAAGAAGATTATCAATAAATGATATAGCGTATTTATCTTCGCTTTTTATAATAAAAATTTTTAAAACATCTTCATCTAAGAAAGATAAAAAGTTATGAAGTTTGTAATCTATTTTTTTAGTTTTAACTTCAATATTTTGACCATTTGATTTGATTCTTTTTATAGTCATTAATAATCTAAATAATCTTCTCCATCACATTCTTCATCGGGTTCTTCTCCAAATTCAGAGAGAGCCAAATCAATATCTTTATTAGAAACGGCATCAAGTTTTTCATTCTTTGAAGCTATTTTCTTTCGTGGCAACAATTCTTTACCGTCTCTTGTAATTTTAGTACTCATAAAAAACTCTCACTCGATAATTTGTTTTATTGGAAAATACATTTTAGCTTCACTTAAAGAATCGAATTGGAAAAATTGGTTAACTGTTTTTAAATTACTAGAGAACATTCCAAGTAACATCTTTCCTTCTTTATACATATCTTCATTTATATGTTCATACTTCAAATATTCGAACAATATGAAATAGTGCATTACATCCAATAAATTATATGTAACTTTATTGCCGCTTCTGTCAAAGTTATCACAAAAATTGAGATAACTTAATGAATCTAACATTTTAGCAATATGTTTTCTTTGCACTTTGCTATTGACATAGAATGAATTGATAATAACACCAAACTCATCTTTAATAGGAAAACGATATTTTTTCATTCTATGATATCTTTAATCATAATCATATTTTTATATTCACTGAAAGTATCACAGCTTCTAAACATAGTTGTGAAACTTGTAGGGTACATAATACACAGTTTGATTTCATCAAAAATTTCTTGATCTATAGAATCAATCGTATGTGCGTTTTCCAACCATTTAACACCAAGATGATTTAAAACGTTGGATGGCAGAGATCTGGAAAAATTTTCTATTTCATATCTGGAAAAATTTTCTATTTCATATCTGGAAAAATTTTCTATTTCGTATGGGCCATGAACTTTACTTAAAGTAAAGTTATAATTAGAAGAATACTCGTATTTAGCTAAAAATATACCAAGTTTTTCCACATCAATATCTGATATAACATCGATTATAATTTTTTTACTACCAGTCATACCTTGGTTAGATTTATGATAAGCTCCAAAATAGAATATATTAATCACAACTAACATCCACTGGTTTTGCTAAGAATTCAAAATGCATTGTATCCCTTAATGTTGGCTCATCACCTAGCCAGTACCAACCATACTCATTAAAAGAATCAATCCAGCACCGAGGTATTTCATAAGTTCCTAGTGGAGCAGAGCCGTCATCTGGTTTCACAGCATTTTTACATCCTTCGGCTTTTGCCCAATCTTTAACACAGCCGCAACAAGTATTAATGGACGGGTCAATATCAATAGCTATTCCGAATACATGATTTGAGATCTCTGCTCCTTGAATTGTATTATTAGGTCTCCAACCAGAAAGAACTTTAGGTGTATAGTTATCGGAGCAGGTTGCTTTAATTTTTTTCTCAACGCACTTTAATGGCCCAATAACTTTCTCATGAAGCATAATATTTTTGCCCATAAACGTTGTATTGCGAATTGAGGTATATTCATGAATCCGATAATTATTTGCTTTGGCAACATTACCTGAGTTGAGATAGTTAGAGCGAATCAGAAAGGTTTGTATTAATGACTGATCTCCGCGAGTCGTTAATGGAATTAAAATTAATGATATGATTATAAATAATTTAAATTTCATTCTATTATATTCTTTATTGTTTTATTATAAAAGTATTTTTTAACTTCAGCAACTATTTCGGGGTCTTGGTTAATTAAATTTGAATTATTGATAAATGAAAAGCTTGTATGATCAATAGAAATATTTAATCCGTATTTTTGATTAAAATAAACTATATGATCTGATGTTAATGGACCAATGAAAAAGATAGAGCGTTTCATTTCCTCATCAACGCAATAACGTTTAATATAAGAATTTTTTATAATTAATTTATTATAATCGACACCAACTAAACATTCGGAATGGAATGCAAAATATGGTGCATGTTTAATGAGCGAAAAATCACTATCGTCTCCCGCATTATAAAAACATTTAATATTCATTTTAAAATTTATGATTAAATTCTTGATTAAATTTAAACGTACTATCCTTATCCTTATTTGCTTCAACATACTCGGGTGAAGAGTAAAAGTCAATATTTTCTTTTTTCCATTTCATCTTTTCAGCTATACGAGAAATGGATATCGGAGCATAATTCCAACCATCAACACCTACATCAAAAGACAGGCTGGAGCTTTCTGGCAAACTCATATGACTGTGCCCGTACAGCTGCCAACTATCCCTGTGGCTATTATTCCAAACTTTCATAGCAAAATGAAGTAGAACAATTTTTTGCCCATTAATGTTTATTTCAAGCATATCATGAATACTATACCATTGACAATTTAGTGTTGGTTTAGCATCATGATTACCTTTGATTAAAATCTTTTTACCATTAAGGCGCTTAAAGATAATTTCGATCTCCTTAGCTCCCGAACCCATTGCAAAGTCACCAAGATCGTAAACGGTATCATTTGGTTTAACGACAGAGTTCCATCTCTTAACCATTTTCTCGTTCATATCTTCTACAGACTCAAATGGCCGGTTACAATATTGAATAATATTTTTGTGATAGAAGTGATTATCACTTGTAAAATATATGTCACTCATTTTGCATTCCTTATATAATTATATATAACGCCAGCACTAATATTTGTTATTTTAGTAATCTGTTTTATATTATATTTTTTATTCATTAATATCATGACTGTTTGTTTTTGTATTGTTGTTTTTTGATACTTGCCGTAAATATTCTCATTTATTTTATCCCATTTTCTATTTAAAATAGGCAAATTAAGTTTAATTATTTCTTTTTTAATTTTTCTTAATATTTCATTATTAAGTATTGAAAGTTGCGCATATCCTTGGTTATTAATTATAACAGATTTATTATGATTGATATTTAAATAATCATAAATAAAACATTCAAAATTTTGTAGAATATGAAACCATGAAGAGTGTATTTTAATCCTTAATCCAGCATCATGCCTGTTTTTTTTTTAAAAATACAGCCATCACCATCAATAAAGCCAACGATTAATGAAAACATTAATTGGTTATTATTTATGCTAAATATTTTGGTTGGAGGATTATAAGTTTTATTAGAATTAATACCAAATTTATCACACAGTATTTTAACATTAATTTTATCTTGTATTTGAACCGAACAATATCTATGTGAACTATTGCTTATCTTTACTTTTGAATTTAATAATTTTGCAAACTTTTCTAAATGATTGGTATCTTTTTGTGCTATTTTTATAACGATTCTTTTTTTATTAGAAAAATGACCATCCGCTAATAAAAACCCTAACCAATAATAAACTTCATTATTATCATTTAATAATACTTTAACATCACCAATTCTAGAATCAATATTTTTATATTTTAAACCAAAATATCTTGCTCTTAATTTTATAGCATCATATGTTCTGTTATGAAACATATTTTTTAATTCGTTTCTGTTTATATTACAATATATTTTTTTTAATAAATTATCTTCTTGTTCTGTCCATCTCTTCTTCATTTTAAGAACCATTGATAGTTATTAACATACCAATTAATAGTTGTGTTTAATGATTCTTTAAATTTTGCTTCTGGCTTCCAGCCTAGTGCTTTTAGATCCGAACATTTTATATTTCTTTCGTTATCTGTTTTAAATGTATTATTAAATTCTATTGGGTAATCTTTCATATTAAAGATATCTGATATATTCTTATATAGGTCCAAGCTAGAAAGCTGCCAATCTGAACTCACATGGTATACTGGGCCCGTACCTTTTTCAAGTATAATCTTTAGTGCAGCCGCAAAATCTGTAACATATAAATAATCACGTAAGTTTAAACCTTGATTATAAAGTTTAACCACACGTTCTTCTATCATACTTTTGATAACATACGGTATCAAATATTCTTCTGACTGTCTTGGTCCAAATATATTGCAAGGTCTTATAATCACATAATTTAATCCTGACACTTGTAATAAAAGTTCTGATGAATATTTACTAACAGCATAAGTAGTATTAGGCGTTGCATGATCATTTTCATTAGCTGATATCTTTCCACATACTTTGTCAGAAGATATATAAACAAATTTTTGTATTTTATGTTTTATGGCATTTTCAATTAAAACATGTGTTCCGACAACATTTGTATCAACGCATCCAGGCAGTTTGGTATCAGCCATATGAATGATAACATCTGGTTTTTCTAAACTTAAAACGTTATTAATGAAATGAGAATCAGTTATATTGCCTAAGTAAAAAGTATTATTTTTATTTAAATGAATAGCATGAAGAAGTTTAGGTTCAACAGCATAATCAATACCCACTATTTCATAGTCTTTGCTTTCCTTTAATAAAAACCTAGCAGCGTTGCTACCGATAAATCCAAGACATCCTGTAATTAATATTTTTATCTTACTCATCAAAACCTACATCTACCCAAGTTTTAGTATTAACAATGGTATTATTTGTTGATATTTTATTAAACTCTTTTACAAATATTTCTCGAACAAAGCTATTAGCTAAAAATAAACTCATGAATTCCTTTCTAGCTGTATCTATATAACATTTAAGAATGAAAAGCAACGACTTCTTGGTTTTAATACTGCTTCTTTTTTATCAAACAGCTCAGATTCCACATCTCTGTTCTTAATGTTTTCAAGAAAAAACACTATCTCTCCAGGTTAGAACTTCACAACACATCTAACATCTTGTTTTTCTTTACATTCATGTTTTTATTTTTAATTGCCATATTATCCTTATTGAATAATGTTTTTTATCATAATGTTATTTTTAAATATACTTATTGTTGGCGAGCTTGCTATCATTGTGGCTAATTCAAATCCTGAGTCAAGCCATGAAACATTTCCATTTAAACAAGTAAATTCATTTGTTTCATTATAAAGTTCTTGATACATGTCATCGCTACAATAGTTTAAAATATGATGTTTTTTTGCAAATTTCAGTGATAATTCATATAAAGATTCTTCATACTTACAAAACTCAATTACTGGGTAACTTTTATTTTCAGCACAATGATCGTTGTATATTTTATCCATTAGAACATCTAAGTTACTTTCTATATGGTAAATATCATGAAACGACCAGTTCTTCATTCCGTCTCCATTAAGACTTAATGAAAATGTAAATTTAGATAAATCATCAATGTTTATACTGTTATAAGTATGAATAATTTGTTTGCATACGTGATAGTTTTCGTTGTTATTATGCGCTGCATTGTTATACATATAATGTAACGTATATTTATAATTATAATTATCTTCGTATTTTTTTTGACTCATTATTTATTAATAATTCCCTATTAGCTATGTACCATTTAATGGTATCGTTTAAGCCTTTCTCGAATTTTATTTGTGCTTGCCAATCCAAAATATCTTTAGCTCTAGACGTATCTAACAATCTTCTTAATTGTCCATCAGGTTTTGATGGATCAAAAACAATATTTCCATTATAATTTATTAATTTAGATATTAACAAAGATAAATCTTTAATAGATATATCATCAGTTGGTCCTAAATTAATTGGTTGCTCAAAATCTAAATTTAACAAACATGTTTTAACTATAGCTTGAGCGCAATCATGACTATTTAAAAAACTTCTGTATGCTTTGCCGCTACCCCAACACGTAACATCTTTGTCTTTATTTAATTTCGCTTCATATATTTTTCTTATAAGAGCTGGTATCACATGCGAATTTTCTAAATCGTAATGGTCCTGTAAACCATACATATTAATTGGTATTAACTGTCCACCTTTAATGCCGTATTGTGACCTGTAAGTATTGCCAAGCATAAGTAAAGTTCGCTTAGCGTGACCATACCCAGCATTAGTTATTTCCGGCATTCCATTCCACAAATCTGACTCTTTAAATGGTATATCGCAAAATTGAGGGTAAGCACAAACGCTACCTAGAGTGTATACGTATTCAATATTATTTAATTTTGCAGCCATATATACATTAATACCCATTTGAATATTTTCAACTGTCAAGTCTGCTGGAGTTTTTTGATTTAAACCAATTCCACCACAACGAGCTGCTGCATGAAATATTTTTGTGATTTTAAATTCATTTATATAATTATTTAATTTATCAAAATTTAAACAATCGCAATCATTAGAGTTTGGAATGATAAACATTATATGTTTATTTTCAATTGAATAATTTACAATATTGGACCCAAATATATTATACCCATCTTTTACAAGACAATCTATAATTGCTGCACCAAGGAATGATGTGCAGCCGGTAAGTAAAATATTTTCTGTCATACATTGTTCCATGTTTTATTGTTTAATATATAGTATATAGATGTTTTTGAAACTTTGTATATCTCTGTATATTTTTTAACAATATTATCCTTTGTAGAATATTTCATTTCTGCCCTAATTTGTTTTACAATTTCCGTAGTTAATTTTGCTGCTGGGTTTTTATTTCCACTATAAGATACAGTCTTATCTTTTATCTGCTTTACATCAATATTTGTTTTTCCACGGCGCTCTCCGGTGACTATTCTGCTAACATATTTAGGCAGAACATTAAAACAATCAGCTATATATTTCTGCGTAAAGTTGCCAGTTGAGTACATTGTTCTAATTTTTTGAATTAAATCATCAGAATATTTATTCATACCATGTTTTTCGCCTTTATTTTTGGGACCCTGATTCATACCATTAATTGATTTATTATTTAAAATTATTTCTTTGATTTTTTTTAATGAATAAGGTGCTGGTATATCTGCATATGATTTAAGCCTGATAAGATCTAATATAGTATTATTAGAAACATTATATATTTTAGATAATTTATCACAAGATAATTTTTCATAATAAAAATAAGATCTTATGTTTACTATATCCTGATAAGAAAACTTCGATTTATATGATCTTAATCCTCTTGACATATCACTGCGCTGTTTCAAACCTTTTTTTAATATTTTATCATAATTTTGTTTTATATAGTTTTTATCTATGCAATATTGATTGTGATATATTGCGCGAACAGTATCATAATCAATATTTAAAATATTTGATATATCATTGAAACTGTGATGGCCTTTTGATAATTCAAATCTTATTTTATATACTTGATTTTTACTTACTAACTGATATTTTTTCTTATTGATCGAATTGCCACCACCCCTACTAACATTATAGCCAATATCATTGTGCCTGGAGTTATAAAAATTAATCCAATATATTTCCTTAATGTTTATATCATTAATATTTTTAGATCTATCTATTTCTTCAATAGAAAAATATTCTAATCCAAATTTTTTTATAGCTAATGATATTAGCATTGTTGGTTTATCTAAACACGAAGCTCGTATGTGTGAATCCCATCTTTTTTTAATAGTTGTTATGGTTTGGCCTATATATATTTTATTATTTATTATATTGGTAATTTTATAAACATAAAACATATGCCCTTATTTATTATCTAACAAAATCTTCTCTTTTCTTGCTAAATCAAGATCGTGCTTAACCATTTCATCAACTAACTGCTGAAATGTGTGCTTAGGCTTCCATCCTAGCTTAGATCTGATCTTTGTACAGTCAGGCTCTAAGTGATCAACATCTGTAGGTCTAAAATATCTAGGATCGCAAATAACAAATTCTTTCCAGTCAAGATTTAACTTTGAAAAAACAATTTCAACAAATTCTTGAATTGAATGTGATTCCTCTAAACCTATGCAATAATCGTCCGGCTCATCTGCATTTAAAACCAGCCATTGGCCATCAAGTTGATCTTCATAGTGCGTCCAAGATCGTTTGGAACATAAGTTGCCTAAACGTAATTCTTTTTGCAAGCCAAGAGATATTCGTGCAGCGGCCAGAGTGACTTTGCGCGTTAAAAATGTTGCGCCTCGTGCCGGTCCTTCAGTATTAAATGTAATAGAGTTAGCAGCGAATATATTATAAGCCTCCCGATAGTTTACAACCGATGCTAAAGCGGCCAATTTGCTTACTGCGTACGGACTCCGGGGTTTAAATGGTGTTAACTCATTTTGAGGAGCAACATGATCTCCGTACAGCTCTGATGTCGATGCTTGCAAAACACGAGTATGTTTACTATGCCTTCTAACAGCTTCCAGACATCTAATTACACCGGTAGCATTTACATCAAAACAATATTCTGGATTATCAAATGATACGGCAACATGAGACATAGCTGCCTGATTAATAAAATAATCAGGTTTTAAGTCACAAATCAAATTAGAAACAGAACCATCAGTCATATCACCATAATGAAGTTTTAATTTTGGGTGGCTAAATACATCATCAATTCTCGATGTATTAAATGATGATGTTCGTCTAATAATACCGTGTACTTCATGACCTTCATTTAAAAGAAACCTAGCAAAGCCACTTCCTATTTGACCAGTGACACCTGTAATTATTACACTTTTACTCATCATTACCTTTCAAATTATTTTTTAACAAATATTGCATTTTGAAGTTGTAAACTAAATAAGTTATAATTAACTAATTTTTTTTCTATTTCTTTCAAACCTGCAAATGGATATTCAATACAGAACACCTTTGGCTGAAGGCTAACATCTAAATCTAAAATACCATCTAGAGCTTTTAATTCACTACCTTCAACGTCCAATACAAACAAATCTATTTCTCGTTCATATGTAAATATATCAGCAAATCTTTTACAGGTTACATTTAATTTATGAAAAGAGCATCCTTGATTAATTAAATCATATTTATGTTCTACTGTATGGTTTAAAGATCCGTTACCAAAGATACTGTGTTGCGGATGATTAGCTTGAGTAAAAGTTGCCTCCTCATTTTTATCAGACAGGGCGTAATTTAAATTAATACTATTTGGTCTATTCTGTATTAATAAATTATATGAAGATGGTACTGGTTCAATATTAATACCTGTCCAATTTAATTTCTGCTCAAAAAATAAACAAGATGATTCTGTTAAACCATCTACGGCTCCGCACTCAACAAAGAATCCATCATAAACATTTTCAAAAAAATTCTGATGTAAATATTTATCTATTTCAAATTGACCATGATACATTATTTGCTCCTAATATAATTTTTTAATGTATTTACCACATGACAAACCTCATGTTCAGAGATACCTGGCCAACATGGAATAATTACAATTTCCTGATTAAGTTTTTTTGCCACATCAATAGAATCAAATTTAATATCTTTTAAATGCTTATGTGCATTTACTGGGTAAAACATTGGTCGAACCTCAATATAATTATTTTTAAAATATTTATCAATATTATTATAATTTTTATTACCAATAATTCGAACACCAAACATCCAATTACTATGCGTAGTGTCCTGGTCTGTTTGCTGCAATTCTATTCCATCAACACCTTTTAACAATTTGCGATAAAGATCGAACACATCTTGTTTGAGTTTTGTAATTTTAGGCCAAGACTCAATTTGACCTTTTAAAATAGCTGCGCTAGGATTAGTTATTCTATAATTGTAACCAAGCTCTTCATGAATAAATCTTATATTACTTTGCCCCTGAGATCTTAGACAAAGCAAATAATCAAGATCGGATTCTGAAGCAATGATTGCCCCACCTTCTCCACTGGTTAAATTTTTATTACCGAAGAAACTAATTGAAGAGGTGAATGAAACTGATCCGCTAGGCAGTCCTTCATAAGTTCCACAAAAACCTTCGCAATTATCTTCGATGATAATTAAATCTGGGAAATCTCTTTTAATTTTAGGAACATTTAAAATATTTCCAACATTATGTACGACGAGCAATGCTGTCTCGCTAAAATCTTCTTTATTAAGTTGTAAATATAATTTTTCAAGATCAATATTCCAAGTGTTAATGTCGGCATCAATTGTTTCAATAATATAATTTCTATCAAACAAAAATGCATTCCACGCTGCAACATAAACATTATTAGGTGCTAATATTTTTTTAATTTTAGGATAATTATTTTTTAATAATCTGGCGCAAAGATGAAGTGCAGTTGTTCCGTTAGATGTAAGAAGAACTTTTGGTCTAATAAAATAATTAATATTATAATAAGCTGCTAAGTCATGTTCAACTTGTTGAATGTATGGGCCATTAGAAGAAACCCAGGTTGAATCGAGAGCTTCATGTGCGTATTTTAAATTATTTTCATTTAAATATGGCTTATATATTGGTAACAATATTTTCCTGATTTAATATTTTAATAAGTTTTATGTTGGTCTTGAATTGCAACACCATCATCAATATCTACACCGGAGATAGCGTCTTTAATCATTTTAACTATCTGCTGATCAAATACTTTAATTTGTGCAGACCTTTGAACATTTAGATCCATAGCTTTTTTAAAAATATTATATAATTCAAACATTTTTTCTTCTGTAGAAAATTCTGTTTTGAATTCCTCGAATGACATTCTACGCACTCTATATAAATCATCTTGAGCAATAAATAATTTACTGTTTATTGTTGCAATTTTATCCACCAAAAACCCAAGACTTTCACTAGCCATTTTGTTCCTTATAGTTTTTCAATTTTATCAAGCCATAAAGCATGATCTCTAACTACATATATCTCATCATTTGGGTTTCGATAAATAAAATCACCAAATTCATAATCATCTCTTCTTATTCCAATTAAATGTTTTGAAACGGCAGCGGCAAGAGTCAAGTTGCCACCACAACCGACAGTAATAACAGCTCGTGCTTTATGCATTATAGCGCAATCTTTTTTGACGTTTTCTAAAGATGCATTATCCGAACTAATTACTTTGGTAGTAAGATCAATAACATTATTTATGTCTTTTAAATAATCATATAAAGAATAAATATGATTCACTCCATATAAAGAATATTCTACCCCGTATTCTATCTCCTGTTCGCCTAACAAAACGATTTTATATTTTATACTTAATTTTTTAATAATTTCAATAAAGTGATCTTTGTAAGATAAAAATTTCTTTTTATCAAACTGTCTTACCTTGGTAGTAATTACAATATATTCTGCATCCATCAGAGTGTAATCTGCACAAAGCAAATGAGCAGCTTTTGGTAAAACAGCTGGTATCCCATAATTCCTAAAATCATCAAAAGTATGTTCTTCTCCACGCTTGTTAGTAAATAGTTTGTATTTATTATCAGTAAACAGAGTTTGAATTAAATCTTGAATAAATTTTTTATAATTTTCTGAATTATCTTTGTAGGCTGATAATATACTCCAATTAACATCAATATAAATATCATTAAGTTTATGCTTCATATTTTCTAATGCTGCCCATGCAAGAATGATATCACCTATGCCAATTCTCAGGGTAGTTGCAAAGCTCTTCATGCAACTATGCATTATTATTATTAGGTGATTTTTTTAACAGGAACACCCACATATGTTCCAGGCATAATTATATCTTTAACAACACAGCCACCAGCACCAACAATAACATCACTGCATATATTTAAACTTTCAACTGTTGATGAATTTGAGCCAAAATATACATTAGTACCTGTTGTAACATGACCATTAATATGTGCGCCGGGAGCTGTGGTAAAATATTCACCTAAAACTGTATCATGACCAATAGTAGTTGAGAGGTTTAATTGAGAAAAATCGCCAACTTTAATATTACAAGTTAATATACACCCTGCACAAATCACAACTCCTTTACCTACATCTGCATCATCAATAATTGCTGATGGATGAATAATGGTTGTAAAGACATCATCACCATGTTTAGCAATAATACTATCAACAATTTTCTTTCTTAAAGCTGGGTTTCCAATTGCGACTACCGCCACATGAAGCGTGGGATTAAAATAAGAGTCATCGTAAACACCAAGTGTATGATTCGTATTTTCTGGACGATCAATGAATGCATCTATTTGATAGCCTAATTTAGGAATCCATTGACTAACCTCTTTTGCAAATCCAGAATTACCAAATATACATATTTTTTTTCTCATATTTTTTTATATCCTATATACTGATCATTATCAAAATCACTTAATTCATAACCTAAGCTTTCATATAAGCTAACCGCTTTTTCATTATATTTATAAAACTTTAATCTAATTTTCGTGGCGCCTTTCAGTCTAGCAGCAGTATGAAGAAAATTCATAATAGCTTTAGCCAAGCCTTTACCTCTATAGGAATCATCAACAATAATTCCTAATTCTGGAATATCATCACCTTCATCCCAACCTCTTAATAGACTGTAGCCAATAATTTTATTATTAATTAAAACAATATAATATAAATCTAAACCACTATAGTTACACAAAAATTGAGCATATTCTTTGTTGAAAGAATGAGGGTGAAAATAATTATTACATTCAACTTTTCTAAAAAAATTAACTAATTCGTATTCATCTTCATGCCTCACCAGTCTTATTTCAAGCATTGAATTTCTTCCTCCAGTATTCTTTGAGCTTCATTTGGGTTATCTATATTGTAATTTTTTACCTTGGCGCTATAATTTAAAATATTAGTAAAATCATTACCTAACCAAAACTTATTATTATTGAGATTAGAAAATGATATCAGTGTACAATCACGTTCAAACATATTATCTTGTATCATAGAGAAAGTATATGCTCCTGAAGCTCTTCCTACAATAATATTACACTTAGTTGATATATAGGCTGTTTCATTTAAATCTGTAGGAAGGCTATAATTAATAATACTTGAAGATGAAACAGCGTTGGATTTATTAACAATATTCTTATCAGCGTTAGTATAAATAAATAAAATGTCAGTATATTTTTCACTTAAATAATTTATGACTTGGGCTAATGGGAAATTAACAGCTTGACCAGATAACGCTTCACCATTGCAGATTAATATTTTGTATTTAAATGAAACTTTATTAAAATAATCATCTATATTTTGAATTTTAAATTTTGAAAAATCAATTTTAGGGAAAAACTTAGATGCATCTAGATGTATGTCAGTTAGTTTAATGCCAAAATTAGATGACAAGTGAAAATCAAAAATAGAATATAGCGTATCAAAAGTTATGCCATAAGCATTTTGATATTTTTGATCATAAGCACCATACCAAGTATTTAAAAATAAACTATCAAGTTTATTTTTAGCGCCTATCTTTTCATGTATATTTATAATACTATCTTTGGTAAGATTTAAATCATTTAATAAATATTCATTTTTATTATGGCTATAAGAACCTGAAATATTTAATTTGTTAATAATTTCACTTACAAATGTTCTTGACACATGTAAGTCGCCGTTATGAAAGTGGTTAAAGAATGTAATTTTATTTATCATAATGTTGTGGGGGTAATGGTAAGATATGGTGGTCCAACTTCAAAGTCTTTTCTTTCTTTTCCTTTATATTTATAATTCCTTATACCAGAACTATGAGCGTGAATCGTTTGAATTGTTTTGCCAGGGTTTTTTAAAAGATACCCAGCTTTTTGAATTTCATAAGCTATTCTGTTATCACACCCACAATAACCCAAATTAAAATCACCAAATACATTTTTTATCTTTCCTTTAAAGATCCACGTATCTTGACTATCAGGGCGATCAGCAAATCTTAATCCGCCATTTTTTTCTAATTCCCATCTGCAAATAGCAAATGCCTGATCATGTGACATTGTTGTTAACAACTTTATAGTTTCATTTAAATAAATATCTAAATTAGCTATTATATTTATATCATCCGACCCAGTATAATTATTTATAATTCTAAAAAAATCAGAATAAGTCATTCTCGTATTTGACTCTATAAGTATAAGATTAACGTCTTGGTTTTCCATATTTTTAGAAATACAAAAATCTATTTCATTACGTCTAGCAACATTGTTTTCTTCGTAATAATTTTGAAATAAATTAATCATAAAGTTTCCCACTTAATCCGACAATTTCAATTAGTTCTAAAGCTCTTGAAGTAAAGGTATGTTCTGCTTGAGCTTTAATAGCTCCGTTCATACCTATTTCGTTAACTAATGCAAGATTATTAACACAATATTCTACCAGACCAGATAAATGATCCATATCATTTGCGACTAACACCTCTTTGCCTGAAACAAAATAATTATTCACGCCTGGGAACCTGTAAGTTATACAAGGCCTCCCGGAGCCGACGCACATTAGAAATCTATCTGAAAAATAATGAGAAACATCATTAAAATTACTTATACTTAATACACAAAGGCTATCATTATATATGTCGTTCACTTCAGAGATATCAACTGGTTTTGCATCCAGGTTACCTTGATAACCAGATCCAAACAAACCAAATTTCAATTTATAGGTTGTCCTCAATCGCCTAGCAACTTGGGATCTTATATGAGCATCAGGGAATTGTTTATCATAGCAGTTTCCAACAAATGAAACTGTGTATTTGAAATTAGTTTTGTTTAATGGCTTTGAAAATTTCTGGTCCATACCAATTTGCCAATAGTGCACATTTTTTGCACCAGCTTGTTTATAAAGATCTATTTGTCCTACGTTTGATAATAATGTATAATCAACAACAGAAGACATTGCAACCATTTCATTTGCAACTTTTCTTCGAATATCACCGCTCCAATTTGTAATAATTGTATTTGGTAATATTGCTTTTATTTTAGAAATAGTTGATGAGTGAATTACATTTGTCATTTGAAGCTGGCAATGAATTAAATCTGGTTTAAAATCGCTAGCTATTTTAATAAATTCATTGTTAGTTTCAGTTACCGAATTTCTCTGAACATGTGTGAAGAAATCAAAAGATTTAAGATCCACTCCTGTTTTCTCAAACCCATGAACAGTTCCTGGCTGATTACCAAGTGGTAAGTATAAAACTTTCAACATAAAATACTTTCTAATTCTTTTAATTCTTGAATTACTCTAGTGTTATATTCATTAATATTATTTACTTGATATTTATCAATATGTGTAGCATCTATTGTTTTTAACATTTCATTGCTCACAACTCTGCACCTATTATTATTAATATAATAATGATTATTTGTTAAAACACTTAATCCTAAAACCAAAGCACTCTCAATTAAATTGCTTCTATGATGTTTATTTTTAGATAAGTATATTAAATAATTTGAACCAGCAAGTCTCCTGCTGGATGAAATATAGTATTCATAAGGAGAAACATAGTCAAACTTGCCAGAAAAGCAAGAAGCATTTATCGAATACATATTTCCGATGGTTTGATTGTCATTAAGTATAGTATTAAAATAATGATCTTTTTCAAAATAGAAAGCTTTATTTAAAGCTGATGTTTCAACTATTGGTAGAACTGATAATAAACATTTTATATGTATAACGGCCTGTGTATATTTTTTTAATATAAACTTATCAGTCAATGAAGACGTAACAATTACTGTTTTTGATTCCAATGATTTAATAATTTCTTGTGTGAAAATAAAATCATCATTTATTTCATGCAAATAAACTTTAGTATTTTTTGTATATATTATATTGTTTATATCAGTAATACACATTGTGTTTTCAGCAGAATATTCATCAATATTTCCGAAAGCTTTGTGATTGGATTTGATATTTAAACTAAAATATGGAAAGTTTTTCTTTACCCACAGTGATGATTCAAAACCAAAAGGTTCTACATTAAAAATAATATCATGCTTATGAGTTCCCTCAATATCAACTAGTGGTGTGGAAAAATTTTGATATCTTGTTTTTAACAAGATATCAAAATTTGGATCTATTATAGCATCAGCCTTTAAGCTGATAGCTGTTGGCGCATTAGTATGACCAACAAACAAATCAGAACTTAGATAGTTATTAACTATATTTTTGCATTTATTAAATGTAACTGACTCTAACAAAACATCACCTGATGATGAGTTTTCTGGTCTATATATATTTATAAAATAAGGATCGTTAGGATCGCTTGGCTCAGGAAAACTAAATATTAATGATTCGTTACAAAGTTTTCCAGAACAAACAATTACTTTTTTACTAATAATATTACTGCTACTTTGAACCTGGAACCCTAACTTTCCGTTTCCATTAATCTTCATAGCCTTAATATTTAAAATATAATTAGAATAAGGATCTATGTTTGAGATAGGTATGGAAAATTTAGCTTTATTTTTTAATAATAAGCTAGTTGATGTATTTGTAAATACGTCTTCATGATTACTTATTGTAGAAAGTGATAAATTAATTTCTTCTGACATATTTTTAACTTGATGTAATTTCTTATAGTATAGATACTTTTCATTTGCAGCATGAATATGATTGTTTGTTTTTAATTCTTCAGGATTATTTAAATTAGAACTAGCTGCTCTACCAAGAATATTTATTAAATCTGATGAAGGAGGAGGCTGCACTTCTTTAAGAATTATATTTAATATTTCACATTCAGAATTAAAAATTATTTTTTCACCAATGCTGGTAACATTGGGTGGGTCAGTTATTATTTCATGTACAATTAATCCATTATCTATAGTCGCGCCAGAAGAAGCTAATATTTTTTCGCCCAAAATGGTAATAGACGTATATGAACCGCAAGTTTTTAAAGAATTTTTCAAATCAGTTAATGATTGTTTTTCAATAGTTACATTATCGTTTAATAAACATATTGATAATAAGACCAAATCTCCAAGTGAGTCGTAATCTCTTCTTATATCTATTGTGTTATTTATAGATATATCGATTTTTATTTTCTGAGAGACCTTTGATAATGTAAAATACTTTTCATTATTAATAGTAACCGCTCCGTTACCAGAAGATCTTTTTAAGTTTAATTCACAATATTTATAAGAAGGAAAAGTCGATAAATCTAATAACAATCTTCCGCGAATAGGTTTTATTATATATCCGCCAATATTTGCCGAACAGCTCATTGACGATGCTATATACTTATTTAAATCTTCATTTGCAACTTCAATCATTTAATTTTTCCGAAAATGGCAAATATATTGATTTTTTACCTGCAATATAATCTCTGCAATCAGCATAAAATTGTTGAAGGTTTTTTTTACCATATTCATCTTTGAATGCGCGATAATCTCCGCTATCAGCTTCACCTTCTCCCAAATGGATACCACTATTTTTAATATATCCAATTTTAAAACCTGCCACTCTACAGCGAAAAGAGTATGAAGCATCTTCGTGGCCATATTTTGGATAATCTGTGGTAAAATATCCTATTGTCTTAAACACTTTTTTGGTAAAGGCTTTGCAAGCTGTCCCTATATTTCCTTGGCTCTTGTGCTGAATTAAAATTCCATTAACATCAATTAGTGCAAATTGTTGCTTCTCAAAATTAACACCTGTTATTCCGTAATTAGCTTTGTCCAAGATATCTATACAATCTTCTAACCAATTACTAGGCAAGATAACATCATTATCAATTGTTACAAAATAATCAGTGCCCAAATCTGCTGCGATTTTTAATGCTCTATTGCGGCCAGTGGCAACACCAGTATTATTTTCATAAAAATATAAATTAACATTCTGATGTTTGCTGTTTAATTCGTTTAAATATTCTATGGTACCATCAGAAGACCCATTATCAACAATGATAAAATTAAAATTATCTGTGACGGAATATATATTCTCAACAGTCTGTTTTGTTAATTCTAATCTGTTATAGGTCACCATCATTAAAGATCTGATACTCATGAATAACTCCTTTTAAAACAATATATCACTAATTAACGATTGCGTTAAAAACATCTATAACTTTTAATTCTTTTTGTAAAAAAAGTTCATTGGTAGTGTTTAGATATATATTATTTAAATATAAATTAAAAATTGAATCAGAATCTAGCCCAATAATTTTAGCGGATGAATTTAATAATGCAACTAAACTAAAATCAACTTCTTCAGATAAAATAGCTTTTGCATTGTTCATTAATAACATTATATTTTCAATATCTGGATTTATTGATATAATGTTATGATTATTGTAGTTTTTATGATTAGTTACGACAATTGTTTTATAACCATGTAAACTTAACATTGCAGATAATGACCGTATATGATTTATATTCCATTTTAAATTTGAACAATTATGAATGGACCAGCCAATTCTATCTGGAAAAATTAAAACATATTTATTAGTAAGATTAAAATTATTTGCAGCGCTCCAGCTTTTAAAAGATTTTGTTTCTTTTAATAATCTCATTTTCGGTTTATATTTAATATTCCAATTATTAAAAGAATTTAAAAATAATTGCTTAGTGATTGGCCCGCTATTTAATTTTCTTTTAAATTCAGTTAATGATATTTTTGTTACATAATCATTTAAACAATTAAAATAAACAAAATTTTCACGATCGAAAAATAAAGGTATTGGATAGTTTCGCAAATGTTTTTTTTCAATTATAGGTGCTTTATCATTACATGTTAAGTTGTTAATCTCAACTAATTTATAGAAATTTAAATTTCCTTTCCAGTAGAAATTTTTACCTAAATAAATTGAATTCAAAAGCTCCAATATACTTAATGAAAAGTAAGTTTCAAAAAATCCACCATAACAAACTAAACATATATCTTTATTTTCTATTGCTCTAGAGAATATATCAGCATTCATTTTAGGAATAATAAAATCCTGTTTTACGTACCAAGGAATGTTCGGAGCAAATGGGAAATATTTCATTCTATTATTTTTTTAATTAATTCATTGTTATTAAAATAATCTTCAACTTCTTTTGTTATAGATGGTAATTCAATTTGATATAAAATATATCCTTTATAATCTTTATTCAAATAAAAAGTATTTAAATCGTCTGTGCAAAGTCCTTTACCAAAATAATTTGAAACATACTTTATATAAGAAAGCTTCATATGCGTCTTTAAGTTGTAAAAAATATAGTATCCAGGATTAATTACATCTTCAGGGTAAATAAAATTATCAGATATCATTCTATAATATCTTTAATTATTTTTTGTTTGCTTCTTAAATCTTTAAGTTTAATTATATCTTTATTGTGTAATAAAGTATCATGGCCTACTTGCTCATTCAAATATACCTCGAAACCCTCTTCAAAACATTGATTTAATTGTTTTACAAAAGATGATTTATCATAAAAAGGTGCGCCGCCAATGTTTCCTTGTTCAAATTCATTATTAATATTAGTATAATGAATTACAGGGCAATAAGCACATTGTAATATATTATACATGCTATATATGCGTGAAGATAATGTATTATACTCTATATCATATATTAATGTTTTAAGAGAATAAAAACTTGATCTGAAAGGTTTAAGTTTTATTTTATTTTTTTTCATTTTTTTATTTTATTATTATTTTATTATTGTTTTATAACTCATAAATGAATTTTACAAAATAATCATATAGTTTTTATCATTTAAATATTTTTCATGATCCATTTCATATTGACCCATATGTTTACTCTTAAATAATTTTACATTACTTTCAATCCACATTTTATTGACAGGATTCTTTTTTAAAGATGCTGATTCTTCATGATAAATTAATGTTTCACCACAGTAAGCAATATTTTTTGATTTAATTTTTCCTATTCTTAATGTCAAATCTGTATCGTCAAAAGCCCAATTGAATTTTTCATTGAACCCACCGACAGTTTTAAAAGCTTTAGCTGTGACTAACATAACGGCAGCTGTTACAGATTGGAAGTAACGATTGGCTTGAGCTGTCGTAGTTGTTGGTTCTTTATGATATAGATGATAAGGCATTCCTCCGTACCTGCTGCCAAAGATTACACCTGCATGTTGCAAGAGGTCGCTGTCCCTATAAAGCAATCTTGCACCAACAATATCACTTGTGGTTTTTTCCTGGAGCTTAATCATTTTATCTAGTGATACAATATCTCCAAATACAATATCATTATTTAAAAGTAAAACCAAATCATCATTGTCAGGTTTAGCTTCATTAAATAAATAATTCATACCTTGTGAAAAATTATCTCTGTTGTGCCCTACTTCGTAGATAATAGTGTTAGGTAGTGTTTTTAAAAATTCAACACTATTGTCTTTTGAACCATTATCTCTTACATGCCATTCATATGTTAATTCAAGACTATCTAAGCTCTTAAGTAAACCTGGGGCTAGAGATTTAAGCTTTGACTCCCCATTCCATGTAAGCGTCATTATAAATAACTTCTTCATTCTATAATATCTTTCATCATATCTAAATTTTTCTTCCTTTCAAATGCTTTCTCTATTTGATTATCATCAATTATGGGACCAATAAAAAAAGTATGATTCATAGTTTTAATTGACTTGACTGAAGACCAATTAGCACTGTGTACCACAAGTTCTTGAATCAAACCATATACAACACACATTCCTTGATGTTGAATTTTATGTAGATCATAAGAGTCACTACTGCTATATAGCATATGATACAGGCCGCATTTTTTAACTTCCATATTTGATAAGCATTCCATTATTTAATAGTCTCAGTAATAATTATATTTTTGGTTTTTTTATTATGTATTTTACAGGTAAATGAAATATACACGTTACAATCTAATCGTCATGTTATTATGTTGTGCACAGTAACATTATTTTTAATAAATTCTAATTTAGAATGTTTGACTTTATGAATTGGTCCGAAAAACAAAACTTCATAATCAAAGTTTGGATAGAAATCATATTTATAATCTTCATGATCATCTTCCGCGTTCTCAACATAAATAATATCGCACTCTGATTTGGTTACCTTTTGCATAAGCACATTTTTATACCAAACAATATTAATTAAATTTGAATGACCGCTATCATAAATTAGAAGATACTCTCCAGGCTCCACTATTTCATTTGAAAATAAATATAAATCATCATTCATAAAAAGATATCCTTAATCATTTATTAATCACTTTAATTCACATATGATTTATCTTTTACGATCTAACTTCTTTTCTTTTTGACGTAACATTCTCTCTTTTGTTTCATCTACTACTCGCTTAGTCTCGGCCTCATTGACCGCAGCATTTCTCAATATTTCTTGAGCCTCAGTATGTTTAATAATACACTCACTTAATGTCAAAAGTCCAGATATTTCGACAACCTCTTGCTTATATTTGTTATTATAAATATACTGACATACTATCTGGCCACCATCTTCTTCTACTACAGTCATTGTTCTGCCAGTTTGTTTTGATACTACTAATTCGTTTAGCTTAAAAAAGTTGTTTTTAGTTTTCTCTTTTCATTTTAATTTCCTTTATTTATTTGTATACACTTCTTTATTTGTTTTTATTACCTATATTCATTCTACTACATTCTTTATAATAGCTTCATTATAAGATATAATTTCACATTTAAAAATTTTAACATATTCTTCCCAACCTCCAGAACCCCATTCATTGGTACTATTTATGAATTTTATAAAATAATTTTTTTGTAAAAATATACTTGCGTTTTCCAAACAACAATCTATTATAAAATTTTTTGTTCTTTTATTAAATTTACAAATATAAATATTATGCGGATAGTGAACAACATAACCCATTATTCTACTTCCTTATTTATAAGTAATATTTTTAATTTCATAAAATACTCCCACTAGACGTTTGTATCATGGGAGTATTGTAGTGTCAAGAGTAATGTTAACCTTCGCAGGCTATACACTCGTCAGGAGATCTGTAACTGGCGGATGAAGATAATACAGATGTGCTCCTACAGTAATACAGACCTTTTAAGCCTTCAGAATGCGCTGCCCGATGAACTTCTGTCAAATATCTAGCATCACAATTACTAGTGAAAAATAAATTTAAAGATTGCCCCTGATCAATATATTTTTGACGCTGTGAAGCTAGTTTAATTAATGTATGCTGATTCATCTCTCTTGCAGTTTTAAATACTTCCTTTTCTTCTTTGCTTAATTGCTTTATATTTTTTACAGATCCATTATCATTAATGATCTTCGTCCATGTCTCTTGCGTATCTAATCCCTTTTCAACTAATAATTTTTTAAGATCACGATTGTATTTTTCAAAATTTCCTTTAGCTGATTTAAGATTAATTAAATTTTGAGCTATAGGTTCTATACCAGGACTTACCCCGCCAGAAATAGTTGAATTAGTAGCCGTTGGTGCTACTGCTGTTCTTAATGTATTTCTAACTCCCAAACCTTTACACCACTCAGGCTCTCCATATTCAACAGCCATGTCTTGTGATGCTTTTAATGATTGCTCATTTATAAACTTAAATATTTCATTATTAATTTTAAAAGCTTCAAAACCCTCCATATCAACCATGTGACGCTGTAAGTAAGAGTGAAAGCCCAAAACGCCTAAACCTAAAGCTCTCCCTTTGATTGCTGAACGAACAGAACACTCAAAATGCTCTATATGCTGAGCTTTATCAATATACTCACTCATGATCCCGTCAAGAAACCACGTAGATAATTCAGGAAGTGTCATGCCATTTGAAAATTTAAAATCTTTCCACTCGTCGTACCGATCAAGATTTAACGATGATAGACAACACACAAATGTATGGTCAGGATCAGTATATTGATAAATTTCATTACAAATATTTGATGTCTTAATGTCTAAATTATTTTTTACATATGATTCTGGCTTTTGACGGTTAGCGTTATCTGTAAATAAAAGATAGGGTTCTCCTTGCTCAAATCTTTCTTTTAAAATATCATGCCATAACTCACGGTTATGTTTATTTCCATCATCAGCTTCTTGTAAAAACTGATCTGAAATACACACTCCTATATTCATATTTCGTGCTCGCATATTATGATCGCCCGTTGCACGTCTAATTAGTAAGAAATCTTTTATGTCTCCATGGGTAGCTGGAACATAGGTGGCTGTGGCTCCTCTGCGCGTGCTTCCCTGGCTTACACTGTTGGTTGTAACTTCTAGAACTTTAAGCCAAGGTATAATTCCCTCAGATTTTCCATTACCAGTTATATTTACACCTCTGCTTCGAACATCCCCCATATAGATACCAACGCCCGCACCAAATTTAGTTAACATTGCAAGCTCAGTATTCTTTTTAAATATTGAAGATACGGAATCTCCAACATGAATACTATTACAACTAATAGGTAGGCCTCTAGCCGTACCAGCATTAGACCAAATAGGGCTTGCATAACAAAGCCAGTTGCGCATTGTTGCTTCTTTAAATAAACTCTCTAACTGTGGCTTGTTCAGATATGACGAGACTGAATGACATACACGAGTAATGGCTTCATTAACAGTCTCCTTCTTCGTTTCAGATAAGTCTTGTAAATACCCGCTGGCTAATGTTTTATATCCAACTTCATCTAACCACTCAGGAGCTTCACCTAATTCTTTTTGCATTTCCAAATCTGTTTTATTACTCATTCAGCAGCTCCTTCTAAATCTTTTGTTGTATTTTTAAAGTTATTTTGTTTATCTGTTTCATCCCAGATTTTATCCCAATTTTGATCAGTGCTTACCTTACTATATGTGGTAACGCGGCCTGCAAAGAAATCCTGATGGCCAAGGTTTGAATTAGAAGCCACATCGTACCAAGCTAATCTTTTTAATGCCTCCTGATCTAAATTCTTCCAATTCTTTTTTAATCCTAGCTCCTCTAACTTTAAATTGCAGCGATGTCTGATAAAAACTTTAACATCTGCTAAAGTTAGCCCCTCTACGTTTCCTAAAGAAAAAGCCTGAGTTAAAAAGTCATCTTCCAACTCAATAGTAACTCTAGCTGCGTCATAAATCTTTTTCTTAAAGTCATCTGTCCACAATTGAGGATTTTCTTCAATTATGGTGCGAAAAAGTTTGCATCCTGTACTAGAATGTAGAGCCTCATCCATAATACTCCAACTTATAATCTGTGAAAGACCTTTCATGGTGTTGAATCTAGAATAGTTTAAAAGAATCAAGAAGCTTGAGTATAGATTCACGCCTTCTACAAATGCGCTGAAAATAGCTATTGATAATGCAATATCTTCTCTTGTTTTAAATTTTGTATCCATCATGCGATCTATTTTTGCTTTGGCAGTAGGATCTTTTAAGAAAGCATTATAATCAAGTAATCCAAGGCTTTCGTCTAAGTACGCATAACTTACACTATGAATTCCCTCAGCATTTGAAAAGGCATTAGCCATAAGGGCTAGCTCTTGTTTTTTAAATATTTTAGCTATGCGAGACCAATAATCATTACCTACAAAAACCTCATTGATAGTGAACGATTTTAACACCGAGCCAATTAGCGACTTATCTTTTTCATCCATTCTTTTAAAATCATTTACATCTCCGCTCATGTTTACCTCAAAAGGTAACCAATGACTAAGATTTTGCAATTCAAAAGCATCGTAAGCCCATTGATATTCAAAAGGTCCATAAGCGATTCTTGGTTTAAAAATATCAAGCATTATCATTCTCCTTATTTTGTTTTTCTAATTTTTCCATACGTAAACTTTCATCATAATCTTTTTCCCAAATGCGTATAACGGTATAACCCATATCTTTTAATATCTTATTCTTGTTTAATAATCTATTATATAGTTCACCGTAAGTTTTTTTATTTAATGGATTTATATCTTCTGCTTTATATAATAAAGGATTTCCGTGATGAAAATCTCCATCAAATTCATATACTATTTTATTTGCTAAATCAAGCGCATCTGGTTTTATAAAATTATTATTTAATAAATTTGGTTTTGATAAATATATTTTTTTATTTTTATCATGTCTAAATTCATTCGGCACATTTAAACTATCTAACCAAGCTATTTCTTTATTTGAAACTGATGTTGAGCATCGAGGGCAACCAACACCAGATTTATGTGGCATTGGTCCTTGGAAAAAAGATCCGTGATTATTTTTTTTACAAATTATTTCAACCTTTATGTTGGCTCCTATATACTTGACTTTTGAATAATCATACTTATCACCGTGAGTATCAATAAATGCTTTTATAATAGAATTATTAGTATGCTTTTTATTTCCTGCACAGGCAGCACACCCTTTACCAGCTAAATGCTTATCAACAATCTGATTAAAAGACCCGTGTTCTTTTACCGAACAAATTATCTCAACATGAGACCACGTACCATTATATATTACTTTTGAATAATTATATTTATTACCATGAATTTCTATAAATCTTTGTACAATAGATTTTGTTGTCCATTTATTTACTGGGCTGCATCCTGGACACCCATAACCATTTTTTAATGCACTAGGGTATTTGGAAAATTTACCATGCTGCTTGCAAACAATTTCAATTGGCATATTATTATTAGCATAAATAATACCGTCATAAATATATTGATCTCCATATATTTTTTTTATGTCTTCTATAATACGCTCTTTAGTATGCCTTAATCCTTGGTCTCTTTTCTTTCTGCCACATTGGGGGCATCCAGTTGTGATTAAGTGACAATTTGGAGTTTGCATAAACTCACCGTGAATATGACATGTGATTTTTACCTGCGTATTTTGATTAATATACGCAACATTAGAATAATCATATTTATCACCGTGAAGATTTTTGCATTCTAATAAAAACTGGTCAATTGATTTACGCTTGGCTTCCTTATACCTTATGCTTACACAATCGGGGCATCCAACATGACTTGCTAAATGGGAAATTGGCGTCTGCCAGTATGAACCATGAAGTTTGCAGATGATTTCTATTTTTGTATGTATTCCTTTGTAAATAGTACTGCTATAATCATATCTATTATTAAATTTATCTTTAGCTTTTTTTAAGAATTTTTCGGCATGCCTAACAACTCTGGTTTTAGAGGATGTCCTAATTATGCCACTCGTATCAACTCTCATTCAAGCTCCTCAATTTAATCTAACTACACTCTTTAGATCTTACCAGCCCACTTCTCGATAAACCTTCTTCTACTTTCTGAGTACATCCCTGGTAAATTTAATTTTTTACCTGTCATTCTTCCAAAATGAAAAACAGGTACTCCTACTACCCTTAAATCAATCCCTAGTTTCTTTGCGCGCCAACTTAAGTCTCCATCCTCAAAATAAGAAAATACAAACTCAGAGAAAGGTCCGTTGGTCATCTTACCATCAGCTAACACCTCTCTCAATTTTTCGAATGTTTCTTTTTTTCCAGCTAGGCACCAACCTGACATATAGAAAAACTTACTTTCAACATAATTACTAGTTTCTCTAATAAAGTTAAAGTTACTATCCAGCAAACCTCCTGTAGGCCCAACGATGCTTTCATGGTCGTTATCAATAGAATTGATAAGGAGCTGAGTCCAATCACTGAACCGCTCCTTGACTTTAACATCGTTATTAAGGAATAGTATATATTGCCCAGAAGCGTTTTGGTAGGCTAAATTACTTCCTCTAACAAACCCTAGGTTTTCTTCGACCCTAATATATTTGAAATTTTCGGGTAAAACACAAGATTTCTTAGATAGGTTTTCTTGAGTTTGATCAGAAGAGCCATTATCTACGATAATAACTTCTGTATCTTCTAACTTTGACAGATCGCTGAGACATGTTCTGGTCAAATTCCAGTTATTATATACACAAATACAAATGGAGAGCATTATTTATCCTTTAATTACTTAATGTTATAGATTAATTAATAGTGTTTAGTGAATAAATGTTCTCGACAAAATTAGAGCCTCATCACTCTATGATGTTTTTAATCATTAACTCATCGAAAGCATCTTTCCAAATAGGGTGTTTCATTAATTCTTTTTTATATACTTGATAATTATCATTTCTATTTATAATAAAAGCCCAATCAGAACAATTCTCTGGCGATATTTCTTTCATGTCATCATTATTTAAATTTAAAACATAATGAATAAGCCTTTCTTCATTATAATCTGCGCCACAATTTAATTGTAAAACAATATTAATAAAATTAATATTGTTTTCTAACCCACTATCATTTATCATAGAATTATTTGTTTCATAAATATATTGATTTTTTCTTAAGGTATAAATCTCTTTAATGTTATTTTTGTGTAAATGTATTTTTATTTAATAATATTTAAACTATGTAATTTTCCGGCGCATGTTGGGCAACCTGAATGTTTAGATTTTTTCACAGATCGAAAATGTTGTTGCCATCTGTGGCCAAATTCGCATTCCCAAATCAATTTTTCTTTACAGCAAAATGCAGATAGGCATTTTGTTTTTTTATCTTTTAAAAACTTTTTAAAAGATGGCTTGGCTTTTTTAATAGCAGCTTCAGATCTGCTTTGTCCGCTTTGGATTAGAGCACATTTTGGACACCAAAAACCATTTTTAATTTCACAAAACATCTTTTCAAATACATGTCCTAAGGAACATTGCCACTTCATTTTATTTATAGTTTGATATTTAGATAAACACTTACCGTTATGTTTATTAATTGTATTTATTATATCATTGTTAATTTGTTGTTTTTTAAATTTGTGCTTAGCCTCATAGTCATACACCAAAGAATAATCTATTTTTTGATCAAAATCAATACCATCTATATTTGCACCAAGATTAATTGCTTGTTTTTTTATTAATTCTGGTAATTTTTTTAACGTCGTCATTTTAATTAAATTCGGTATTATAAATAATTTTATTCCTAGTTTTTTACACTGTTTTACTTTAAATTTATCCCTTTCCTGTATTATATTTAACATATTTTGATCATTAAAAACATTGTCTTTATAATGTTGTTCACCCTGGTGTTCAAAAGCTAAACTTAAATCATAACAATATCCATCAAGCTCCAATTTATTACCACTTAACGGGTCTCTGAGCCAATCAGGTTTAAGTGATATAAAATCTGCGTTAAATAAAGTTTTAAAATAAACTCTGCAAATACTTTCGCTTAAATTTTTTGGTCTAGGACAGCTTGCGCACCAGGAACCAGCCAAAATTCTATAAGCTTTAATGGTAGTTATATGTTTATTTTTACATTGTATTTTTACATCATTATTAGATCCAAAATAATTTATTTGTTCTGTTAATAGCGTTGCTTCAAGAGCTTCGGTAATTTTTTTAATTTTAAAAAAATTTGTAAAATTTATAGGCCACTGGCTATTTTGTACAAGATTTGTGAAACAATCTAAGTTACCATTATTGAATTTACAATTTTTACAACCATCAATATCTCCAAGCCTACATTCAAACTTGTGAGAACAAACATTACATTGCCATAAACATTTTGTTTGAACTCCTTCTATTTGAATTGGCGCCTCTTTAATACATGTTAAGTTTTGTTGTATTATTTTATCTCTACTATTGATTTGTTTTAAAGTTAACTTGATCATTTTACCTAAACACCAACTATACTTTTAACAACACTATCCCAAGTATATGTTTTTTTAACAGAATCCATTCCAGGTTTAAATTTTTGTTTTAGTTCGTCGTTTTTATCTACAGCATACTTCAACTTGCTAACAGCATCATCAATATTTATATCACTATGTATCGCAAAACTGTTGTATATCCAATATTGATCCTTCTTTGGAGCTTTAGTTAATTTAACATCTATAAGCAAACTGTTCTGATCGTTGCAAAAATCAAGATGTCCAGAATAATTTGGAACTATATTTACTATTCCAGCGCACATTGCCTCTGCTGCTGGATAGAAGAAACACTCGCAGTGTGTTGCTGAAAAATGCACATCAACAGCGTTATAAAGATGCGCTATATTTGGAATAAACTCTGTCACAACTTCTACTTCGCCATGATTCTTATATTTCTTTTTAAAATCTGAAAGTAGCTTATAAAAATCAACATCAAACTGGTTGTTCTTTTTATTTTTAACAAAAACTTTACATACTAAACAAACATCATCTTTATTAGTAAAGGCTCTGCCATATACCTCTAATGCAGCAGGTATGTTTTTTCTTGTGTGAGGCTGCATTATATTTAAAAGTATCTTCTTACTCTTTTTAGTTTTTAGGGTCCATTTTTCTTTAGTCTGGAATTTCTCTACATCAACACCATGAGGGATAACTATCAACTTACTCTCTGGCACACCCATATCCATGAAGACCTTCTTGCTAAACTGTGATGACGGAAAAATCATATCAACATGAACATGATTTTTCCCAAAGCCTGGAAGCAGCAAGCCCGGAGATCCTTGAGCTAGCTGATATTCAAAATTCCAGATAGCAAACTTCTTTCCAGAATATTTAAAATACTCTTTCCAGTTACCTGGCTGAGTATAGCTGATCTGAATGTCATAGTTACCATAAGGTGCCTGTTTTAAATATGGATTTAGGTCTTTAGGAAAATATATATCTTTATCTGTTGGTATAAAATCAACATTATGGCCTGCTGCAATAAAAGATCTTCCCAAATCAATACCGGTATAACTCCAACTATGAGCTTGTGTTAAAAACTGTTGTATTTTTACTTTCAGGGTGTTCCTTTACGTTATAATATTTTTAATCATTCTATATTTTAAAAATTCATCTAATGTCTCAGGAAGATAACTAAAAGAATGATCTTGACCATCCAATGATTTGTTCATATCAGTATATATATCTTGGGTTAAATATTTACAAACCAAATCAATACATTCCTCTTCAAGAAATCCCCACTCTGATATATCTTGTAGAGAGTCATAGAACTCTACGCCTTGACCTGTTAAATTATAATATTCTTCGTATTTAATTTCTTGAAATTTTAATAGTGTATAGCCCTCAAATGTTCTTAAAACATTTGATAACCAATCAGAAAAATCATCTATTAATAAGTCACTTAAGAATACAATTTTAGAGCCATTTAATGGCGTAACTTTATAATACATTAATTTATATTTTCTTTATAATAATTATTTTACGGTTTATGTAATGTTTATTTTACATTTATTCTATAATATTCTTAATTATAAACTCTTCAAACGTTTTAGGTAAATCATAATGCATAAAATTTTGAGGGCAACCTAAAATTTCACGGTATATTTTTTCATTAATATATGGTAAAATTTTTGAAGGTATAGCATTGTATATATCTAAAAACTCTAGTAAACTATTGATTATTCTATATTCGGTCTCTTGATGAGAAACTTCTCTAATACAAATCATTTTTAAATCACTTAAACTTAAAAAACAACTCAATAGATTAAATATTTCGCTATCATTAAGTGTAGTGTATAGTATATTTTTGTTAGGCCAAAGTTCCTGATCAATATATGTAACTTCATAGTAATTCATTTTATAACATATTCTATTAGAGCGTTATTATGAAATGTTTCAAATGTATTTTTAAATTCTTCTGGTTGTAAATATTGCATTTCCAAATAAAGCTCTTTTGATATGTTTTTCTTACAAAACATATCGCTTGAACTTAAGAGTTGATAAAAACCTTTGGGGGCACAAATATTATTAACATCAAGTATAGAAATGAGTGTTGCTCCATGAAACACTTCACGAAACATTTTGGATAAATACGCGTGATCTAGATTTGTTTTGACAAAACTTGAACTTTTTTGTATTAACAAATCTTTTTTTATAAAACTTAAATCCAAGGTGTTGTGTTTAGAACCTAAAATGTTTGCTTTCCATATAAATTCTTTATATCCAATATTCATATTACTCTATAATCTCTCTAATAATAAATTGTTTTTTTGTTTCTTCAAGAGTGCTGCACAGCAAGGAAAATTCTTTCTTGGAAATAAATTTTTTTTCAAAATATTCTTTCTTTTTAAGATAAAACTCATTATATATTTTATTATTAAAAAGTTTTAAAATATCCAATGTTATATTGACGCACGCTAAATAATCTGAAAAACAATTGTAAGTAAAATATAATGATGATACATCATCTGAAGAATCATTGTAAGGAAAATATGGATCTGAAAGATTTTTGATATTTAAATGCTGAATATCGATTATATCATTGCTAAAAATACTTTCTACAATTAAAATTATATTTTTTATATTTTTACTTGCTTTGCAATTATTAATCGTGAAAATTTTTGCATGTTGAGTATGTATTATAATAAATTTCATAACTCTTAAACTATCTTGTGCCCATATGCTGGAGGGTCAGCTTTTATATCTTTTATATCTTTTATATCTTTTATATTTTGAGTTGAATTTGGCCTTGCCTTAACGCAACTTATACTTATTAAGGCTATTAAGATAATATATAAAATATTTCTTTGCAGCACATAAGAATGTTAAATTATTATTATATTATATTTTAATAAAATATGATTTTTAAAACTATCCATATCTTAATGAAAATTTAATATACTATTTATCTTCAATAATACTCTGTAACAGGCAAATGTCAAGCGATAATATCACAAATTTCAAAATTAGATTGTGTTGTTTTAAGTATTTTTTTCAACACCCTATCAACACTCTTTATTTTTTTAATATCTTCTGGGCTTAAATATTTGCTGTATCGTGAACTGCATAATAAATTGAAGAATTCATTTATATTATATTTCAATTCATCTACATTAACACCAACTGTTTCGTGCTTAATAGTTAAACCTGGAATACTTTTCAATACATTAACTTCATCTAATGACTGTTTCCAACCAGAATTATTTATTCCAATCTGTTTTTCGTATACATCTTCTGGTAAAAACCCCATATAAAAAGGAACACTTACACAACGAGCGTTTGCAGTTAAAAATAAACTCTGCATTAGTGACATTTGTTTATCATCAAGATAAATTTCAATATCTTCTGGCTTTAAAGATTTCTTGGTGTCTAGTTTTATTTTGATTTCTAACTTATGCTCCATCTTTCCCTCTGATTTGCTTTGCAGGCCTTACACTTCTGTCCATTTTTTGGAAATAAATTTAATATTTTTTTTAAACAGCAACCACTACATACTTTGGTTTCTTCCATCCTATCCTCAACTTAAAAACAACCCCTGAGTTTCATCAGGTGTAATAACCTGAACCTGATTATTCCAACCAGCTTTTTTCAAATATGCTATTATCTGAATCTTTGTTACCATCGTCATATATATCTCATCTGCTGCATTGTTACTCAAAGTCATTTTAAGTATGCCAGTACCATGATCTAAATAAACGCCAATCGTATCATCTACAACTATTCCATAGCCTTCGATTTCATCATACCCATCTAAGTTTTTATTAAAGGACTGAATTGCTACATCAAAACGTATTCTATTTAATGCCAAATCCTCAGCTTGCACAGTAGAACAATCGGCATATCGAGCGCAGGCAAAACCAGCACTGGTTAGTCCGTTACCCTGGTCACGTAAGAGCTTGTCAAATATATTTAATGACACTTCACTCAATGGTGTCTCAGGCATTTGTAAAATAAATGTAGCTATCTCTAAATCATTCTTGTAAAAATCTCCAGTAGGCGTTTTAATCTGTCCACCAGGAGCAATTACGATATCAGATGGAAAGAAAAATATGTTCTGGCCAGGATCACAAGCTACAGGATCTCTCTCTAATGAGTCTTCACATGTAAATGGACTTGCCACAGAACAGCTAAGCAAACCAGTCGTATCTTTAACATAAGAAGATGGAACAGTTCTAGCATTAGAGCTGCCAGATAATAAATACTCCTGCCAGAAATCCTGAGGAACTACTCGATATTCTAACGCGACAAATGGTACGGCTCTATAGTAAGCATCAGAGTCAATTATTGAAGGTAAATAATTTCCGTAATATAAAGCATCAGTAGGATCTATTTCCTCTGGATTTAAAACATAACCGTCAAGATCAATATATCCATCACAACTATAGTAACCGTCATATCGCCCAACCATATTCTGAACAGTTAAATCTATATGAGTAAAACTTGTGCCAACTGGAAATGCATTAATTTCTTTATTTAAAAATTGTTGTAGAAGATCGTAATCTTGCGCAGATACATAACCATCACCATTAACATCGGCTCTTAAAAGATTTAACAATGTGAAATACCCATCAACCAGCTTTTGTTGTGTGGATGGATAATGAATTGATTCTCCAATTAAATCTGAAAGCAATAGTAAATCTTCATTTGTTATAAGACCATCGCCATTAACATCTCCGTATCCATCAATGCATACATCAACTTTAGCAACCAAATAACCAACGTTTGAAAAATTATAATCCGGCAACAACTTACTTCCAAGCAATTGTTGTGATAATAAGTCAGGGCTAGGATCTATTATAGTAAACTTATCACCTTTAGCTGAGCCAGGGAAATTTTGTGTCGCAATAATTGTGCTATTATCTTTAGGATTATTATCTTCTATACAACCAACAATTAAAGGGTCAGATGTTTCTTTCAGAGTTGAAAGATCTGCGGCACCAACAAAGCTGAATTCTGGAACAAATTGTTGACGTGAATATACTTGGTTGCCAGTTTTCTGATCTTGCTCCTCAATACTTGCAAACTTAACAGCTTTTAAGACGCCTGTATTCAAACTGCTATAGCCCGTTGTAACAAATGGAAAATATTTTTCTTGGTTATCAATTTCGGAACCAGTTATAGGATCTGTTTTTGTTTTAGTAAAAGCTATCCCGTTACCGGCATCATAGCCTTGACCAGAAGCAATTTGAACGGAATCTGACCAAATTTGGTACCATAGGTCCTCCTCAACTACATCTGCCCATGTCCCACTACTAAATAAAGTTAATCTTGCATCCTCAGTTCTGTCCGTTCCAACTTCAGCAAAAATAGTTCCATTACCAGCAGATCCGGATCTGCGAATAGTAAATGCATAATACTGGTCTTTATTAATACCTCCTGGCACTGAGACGCTAGATCCGTTGACAACAAAATCAACAGGTTGAGCTACATCGGTTAATAGATAACCAGCTGATAATAATTCAGCTTGGCTGAAACTTAACTCAACAAGTGCAATTGGGTTAGGTTCAAATTCAATTGCTAGACCTGGAATGATATCATTCACACAATTGACTGTTGTTTGTAATTTATGAATGCTAAAAATTATATCACCTGACCAGTTAAAGCGGTCAGTTAAACTTGCACTATCATTAGGTTGTACACCTAAGAGTATAGTTACTTTTTGAATATTATCTGAGTGTGATAAAAACTTTTCACCTAATCTTGATAAGGTATCGCCTGACTCTAATGTTCTGGATGGTTGACCAGTAATATTAATCTTTAAACTATCAGCATTATATTGAGGACCTATACCATCCTGAATCGTAACATATAGTGCTTTAGAAGGGTCTGCCACTTTAAAATCACGAAAGAATATATTTGGTTGTTCATCTTGACTGGAAGTTATTGGGCGTTTAGAAAGTTGAAATGGTTTTGCTTCTTGAATAATTATTGTTCCGCCATGATTAGCTGAGCAGTAATTATTACCTTTAAAATCATTAAAAAGAATTGTCAGTACTCTTTTATAATGCTGAGATGTAGTTTTGGTTCCATTACGATAAAAATACATTCTATCCATAATGAGATCATCATTAAAAGACAATCCAATAATACAAACCTTAGTACTTAATCTACCGAACACTTCTGATCCTGTCAATATTACTTCCAGCTGATTACCAAGATTAATATCAGTGGGTTGTTTAGCTACGGAGAGACCTGTTCCGTCAAAATTATTTGCAGAAACAAGGCCTGCTTGGACAGGTGTAAGCTCATCAGAATTAAAAATTATATTAGGAATTAAGCTATCTGCCAATACGCCTGAGCCAAAGAAGTTACCAACAATAGCCGCAGAAGTTTGTATATTATGAGCTTGTTCAAGATCCATATCTGATTTATCAATATTTTGAGAATCATGAAACAAGTTTTGTAAAGTTGATACAGGTAATTTGGGTGTAGTCATTATTCTCTCTTTTAATAAATATAATTTAATTTAACTCTACTTTGGGCAGGTTTGAGTGCCTTAATTAATTCTTCTAAAATCTGCTTAGCTTTTTGATCGTTCAATATTATGCGAAAAGAATCAATGATATTTAAAGTAAAATTAAAAATACCATATTTCTCATCTACTAATATAGCGTACGAATCTGCTTTTTTAACTAAAGTATCAAAATCCATTAAAAAAGTAGTAAATGCATCTGGGACAGCTGGGCAAACCTGTTCTAGGTTAGCAATATAACTTGGGTCAATATCTTTTCCGCCAATAGTTACGATTGGTTGTATAATATTACTTAACTTTAAATTATCTATTCTTGCTTGAGCAGATTTTGCACTAAGATAATTAGATCCAACAAAGAATTGATTTATTGGATCTGTAAAATTAATATCAGCTTTTAAATAACCAGTGATATTATTTAATGATGTTTGACCAAATGTAAAGCCGGACCCAAACAACAATCCTTGACCAAACAGGATGACAGTGGTTAATTTTCCATCAATAAATAATTTTAATTCATCATTATTGTTAGTAGAGTTAAATTTATAACAAGCTCTAATTTTGTGCCAAGTATCTCTTTGCCAAAAGATTGGTTGAGCGACCTCATATTCTTGACCATCATCAGCGGTTACTTTAAATACCAAATATCCTCCTCTACTTTTATAGATAGATATTCTATTACCTGATAGACTAGTTGGTACATATGAAACAATAACTTTTGTTTTTTGAGATGGTAATGATGTTCCTAAATTAACTGTTTTAAAATCTGGTGCTATTGACCCGCCGATAAAATAATTGATTCCTTTTTCATCAGTATCAGATGCTAAACGAATACTATAAATAGTTTTAGTTGATTGGTTTAATTTAATAACACTATTTGTTATACTCGTAATATTTTCTATTACATATGATGAGGCATCAAAATAGTATCTTTCATTTGGGTCATTAAAGGTATCAAAACGTGGACTTATCCAGAACTCGATGGTGCCCTGAGCTTTTGTATTAAATAAACCAGCATTATCAAACGTAAACGGTTTTTTAGTAATGACTGTTGATTGGTTAAACTCACCATTAACACTTTGTGAAGATTGAATAAAATCTTTTGAGAAAGAAAGATATGTAGAAGCTAAGTTTTTTATTGGTTTTTCAAAATTTAAATATAATAATGTTGATCTTGTTGGAACAAAAGATCTTAATGCAAAATACTCTTTAGTAAACGAAGTTTCTTTCACACTTATCACTTCGCCAACACGGGTATCAGTTTCACCTTGAGAACTAATTCTTAATTCGTCTAAAATAGCATTAGCCTGATGTGTTCCATTTAAATCTGAACCGATATACAGATTGATATTATCAAGATGGTCAAATTTAACGACTAAATCGGTAGAGTAGTCAATATCATAATAACCTTTATTTAATTCATATGGCACACCTTCTAATCCAACAGTTTCTAGATAAAAGAAACCATTTGAAAATCCTGAACGGCCAATTGGAGTATCATAGATACCAAAAATACCGGAAGTGAATGCTGATCCTGGGACAGGTGGGTCGACAATTAACTCTGTACTTGACGCACCAAGAATTGAGTAAACTCCTTTAGATGCTAACGGAGATGATATAATTAATTTTTTATTAATTAAATCTGTACTATAGGGGAAACCTCCGCCGGCAGAATTAAATATGCTCGTTTGATTATTACCACCTGTGAGTGTTATGCCTTGTTGCACAGGTATGCTAAATCTTAGTATTGCAAAAATATTATTACCATTTGCTTCAGTAACTGAATAAGCCTCTTTAACCTCAAAGGCTGTTGCTGGTTGAGCTGTATCATAAGGTTTTACCTCGACCTCAAAATCAGATATTGTTTCCCATTTTTCTGTTGTCAGCATTGTAGTTGCTGATGTAAAGCTTATAATTTCTGTTGTTGCTCCGGAAAAAGCTGTTCCATTAACAATAACATTAACAGGTGTTGTAAAATTAGTATTATCTCCTGTTATTCGTATTGATAATGTTCTGCCTTCTGTAGCATTTGATGGTTGGCCTGATGGTAAAATAGGATCGGAATAAAATACACCCAAAGATAATGTAGAATTATCTGGACCAATAGAAGTAAGTACAGACATGATTGGCTTTATGCTTACTTCATTTAAGTTAATTGGTGGTGGCATTTGAGTTTTCATCAAACTTGTTGGGCTCCATATATAAAATGTATCTTTAGCTCTTCTAAAGTTTAAACCAAGTGTTCTTATTAATATTTTATCACCGACATCAGCGTCGCCCAAAATTGTTAATACATTTTGGTTAAATAAGTTTTTATCTATTTGATAATCAGGAAGCTCTGCTCGTAATCCTGCTAGCTCCGTTTCGGTACCATCAGTATGCAAAACATAAACTGCTATATTGCTGTATAAATCAATTTGCGTTTCAACGACGGCTGAAAATTTATTAACTGAAAATGTTGCATTTGGATATGTTGCCGACATAGTATCATCTAATGTTAGATAGCCTCCGCTAACAGATAAGATATTAAAACTACCAAATCCGGTTTCTAAAATATCAATTGTATCACCTGGAACAATACCTTCTGCTTGAAAATCAACATCTTCAGAATAAACCAAATCAGATCCAATCTGGGTAAACAGTGTTTGACCATTTATAATTTTTTTACTTATAGTTCCTGCAACTAATTCTGGCTTAACTGTTCTGAACCTGTCAGTGTTGGTAGCTATTGGACGACCACCATATTTAAGAATATTTGCCACCTCAAAACCATCAATAAATAAATGCATCTCATCTTTTTGGTCATGTGAAGATAATCTCCATGATGCTCCTATAAAATGTTTTTCACCGGATTTCCAAGATGAAATATCAGCGCTTACTTTATAAGTTCCTTTACCAATATTTGTACCTTTATCCCAAACCTGAAAGTTTAAATAACCACTCCCATCTTTGTACATAGAAAATCTACTTTTTGATTCATTAACTCCGAAGTCTAAAAAGTAATGATTATTATCAGCCATGAATGTTATGCCATCAAAAGAATATCCTGGCACATACCCGTCACTAGAATTATATCCATCAGGTGATGATAAATCATTTGAATCAATATTAAAAGTAAATTCAATTTCGTTAGTAATTGATCTTAAAACATCAGAAATATCACCAAGGCCAGGAATAAATTTGACATTATAAACCTCACCAGATGAAACAATTTTACCTGAATATTTTTTAACAACACTATCAGACACATCTTTTGCTAGAACATTCCATTTCTTTTCAATATCATCGTAATAAATAAATAAACCAGTCTGGGTAAAGACAGCTGATGGTAAACCCAATGGGCTATTGGCATCATCTCTGTGAACAGAGAAATTACCATATATATCAAACGTTGGATTATAACTACTGGCACCAATGTAAATATTATTTGCAGAAAGAACATAACCATCTTTTATTACAGATGAAAACTCTAAAGTTGCATCATTATCTAAACCATCCCATTCAGGGATAATCCAGAAAGCTAATGATCCATCTTCCAATCTTAAATTAGATGACACCGGTATGGTAACCACATCATCTGAATTTTTAAACAATATTCCGCTATCAAACTTACCAGGTAATTGTTGTAAATCACCATAAACTTTAGGTTGATTTGGATTTAAAATTGAAATACCTAAAGACCAAAATATAAAAACGCCTTCAATGAGTTCTGGGTCAATTTTTGTTATAGAGGATACTAATAATTTCATTGCAGGTATAGTTGGGCCTTTTGTAAATGATTGTAATGCCCCTTGTAATGCGTCGCGGTATATCTCTCTATTTAAAGAAACGTCAAATGTATTCATTATTGGTAAATCAACTAATGTTCCAAAATTACTTAATAGGGAGTCTCTTAAAGCTCCTGCCTTATAAGTAACATAATATTCTTCACCTTCATTAATAGAATCTGATTCTGTAAAATTAATTACGTTATCACCATACTCATAACTAACAATAATTTCATCAGCAAGATAGTTATAATCAACTAGTAATTCGCCTAAATTATAATCAACTATAGGTGTCGACCCAACATTTAGTTGTACGTTATAAATAATTAAAACATCTTCTCCTGCGACTGGAGAACCTATCCCTGGTAAAGTGATTGCGTAATCTAGAAAAACACCTGAGCTATTCCATAGCTCTATACCATCAGCAATTCTGATAACTGAACTTACCCTTATAATCTCTGCGCCTGGAGATATAAATGAAGCATTAACTATCAGTCCTGGTTCGATAGTTTTAACTTCTTTTTTCTGTATACCATATAAATTAAGCGTAATAATATTGTTTGTAAATGTGCTGCCAAAAGAAAAGTCAGTATTATTAATATTATTGCTTAAATCATAAAGGTCAAAGATATGATTAACATTTTTAATATCATTTGTGACCAATATTGTTCCAGACTCTACTAAGTAAGGAAGAGTTTCATCATTACTCAAGAATCTTTCATCGCTTCTTTCAAATGTTGTTGGATATAAACCAGTATCATCAAAATTTATATAATCAATTCTTTTATTTACACCTTTAATTGGAGATATGCTAAAATAAAGATCTGATACAGATAAAATATGATCATTTGCTGTTTTAATTTTTGGTCGTTTATAATTAACCGAACCAATATCTAAATCCTGGATCGACGAAACTGCTATATAAACAATTCCGTTACTATAATTAACCTGGTACTGTCCAACACTCAACCTGTTATAATTATCAAGATTATCAGGAGTTTGAGTATCAAGATAGACTTCTTTTTGAAAAATATCTGTCCTACTAAATGTTACAGATGAATTAAAAGACGAACCGATAGAATTATCAGTTGCTGATATAATATTATTATTGTTTAATAATATTTCAAAAATTCTAACGGAAGATGTATTATCAAATTCGCTATTTACAATTAATGTTTCAGATAATACATTTTCAAATGTAGCAATTTCTCCGATTACACCAGGTATTCTTGGAGGAATTCTAGAAGAAAAAATAACACTATTACTTGTGAAACGATTTATCGTATAAATTTCTCCAGTTGTCTCATTGTACAGTCTAAAAACATTGGTAATTGGTGTATTCAAAACTTGTAAACTGTTTAAACTTAGTAAACGATTATCAATACGTTCTTCCAAATTTTCAATATGTGTATTTGCTATATAATCCGTATTAGGATTTAAAACTAGTTCCATAGCGAATTTCAAAACTATACTTTGTCCGATCAACTCTCTTAAAGGGTTAGCAACTAAATCGTTTGTTTCAAAATCATAATTATAATCTAACCCTTCAACATATGTTTTTCTGTAATTGTAAGAAGCTGTTGGTGGAAAGTTACCAGTCCCATCAGCTTTTTCTGCGCCATAAACAAAAACTTGCCCAGTATTATAATTAACAGTATATTCACCAACACCTTTTGGTAAGCTTTCTAAACGATAAGGTATTTCTTTTATAAAAGCACGGTGAGGCGCCGAACATGGTGGATAAGAATATGGGTCAAGAAAAGTTACTCCATTAGATGTTGGTATATTATCATTTATAGTAACAACTGGGGCATGTTGTAAATTAAATGATGTTAATAATGCTGGAACAACTTCACGAGTAATGTTGAGAACTTCAGACAATGTTATAGAGCTTTCAGTTACAAATCTTCCAAGATCTTTGTATTGATAAGAAACAACAACTATATCTCCGGATCCTGGAGGCTGAAAACCTATTTCACTTAAAATAATATCATTTAATTTAAATTGATTATCATTTAATAAAACATATGTTGATGCATGTGAACGATCATACTTTGGGTCATTTATTTGATATCCAAATCGTGCAATATCATATTCATATGAAGAACCATCCTGATATTGAAAAACAACTGAACTTAATAATGTCGCAGGATAATTATTAACAGTTAAAACTAAATTATTAAATGTTCCAGCGCCAGTACCAATAACAAGACTCTCATTAGCAATATTAGTGCTTAATACGCTGACCAAATCTGCTGGAAAAGATTCGTAAGAAAATGATAATGATGTTGTTGAGCCTGTTGCTTTTTTTCCAACACGTAAAACTTCAAATGCCCCCTCTTCATTTAAACGATCAAATGGGCCGCTTCCACGAATTTTTCTTTCATCAGTTACAGTAATTTCTAAATAATTATCATTTTTAGCTTGACCAATATCATGTAATCCTTGAGCAATTACATTTGCTTGAACATTTAAAGCATCATCAACTAAACTACCTTCGTTAACATCATAAATATTTTCAGAAATATATTTATATAACAATGGTTTAACTTCATTGGTAGCTGATTCTGGACCAAGAGCTAATAAAACATTTGTTTTACCATCTTCAAATAAAAATGCTGTTCCGTTTTTAGATTTAAATCTAATTGCATTTGTAGATTTAAATGTAACAAGATATGATGCATGGGGAACTAACGGTCTTGTTACAATATATAATAAATTATTTGAAACGGTTACATCAAGCACTTTTGCATCAGGAACTCCGTTAATTTGAGATATGACAGTAATATTCTGAGTGCCAATTAGACCGCTTAGAGGCTCAGTAAACTCAGCTCTTAAATTTCTACTATCTACAACTCTAAAACGTGTAACTCTTAAGTTTGCCATATTTATCTAGTCTCTACGTTAACAAGCACTTCGTTAGCTGAAAGATATTCATTTTTTTGAGCTTGAATACTTAAAACTGACCCTTTACCTACATCTTGTTTATTAAAATAAGTTATTCTAATTCTATCCACACCATCAATAGTATAAGCAACATCGATTAAGTCTGATTGATCAATAACTGTACCTAATGAATTTGCATTTAAAGCAGATGTAATTACATCTCTCACATTTTGAATTACTGTAGCTGTATTATTAATAAAAGCATTAGTTACAACAATATATAGTTGTACATCTACTCCGATTCTTGTTGAATCTTTAATTAAAACATCAGCATTAATTGGTCTAACAGTTTCAACAGATAATGTTGATGCTGTTATCAATCCGTTTTGATTATATCTTATAGCAATTCTTTCATTTGATTTTGGAGCAGTATAATCATAAATAGTTTTATAACGTGAAGCTATTGATGGTTGGTTTTGATTAAAAACTGTTAGCGTCGAGCTAGCTGATGAGCCAGATGTAAAACCACTAGAAATACCAATAGAATCTATTAAAGCAAATATTTTATTTGTATATAACGTTCCGCTTTGGCTAAAAGAAACGCTTTCAGTGTCATTCGTTAATGAATAGTGAAAAGAAATTCTTATTCTATCACCAACTGCAGGAGCGTTGTTTTCATTATCAGATGTTGCTGGTAATTGAACCTCGGTAACCAATAATTCGGGATTAATTATTGATTCGTTTCTTACAAAAATATTATTATTTAATTGATAACCACGAATATCGTAAACATGCGTAACGCTTAAAACATCAAGATTAGAACTTGTTTCTACTTTTTCCACCGTATCAAGACGTGCTATTTTTAAATTAGCAGGTATTATTCCGGATGAATTTAGTCCCATCGATCTTCTAATTGCCGATGTAAGATTTTGTTTTAAACCGGATGTACCGACAGTATAAACAATATTAAAAACACCAACCATAGTTGTTCCAGAAACGTTGATTATACCTGGAGAAATTGCTCCTGATATAGTCAAACCAGCTCTTGTTGGCGCTTGTCTTAAATTCTGGTCAATAATATTTAATCCAGAAAAAGTAAACGTATTTGGTTGTGTACCAATACCGTTTTGAGTATTTGTGTCAAAACTGTTAGAAGATCGAACTGCAGGAAGTTCTGGTAACAAAGTAATTGGAAGAATTATGCTAACATTAGCAATATAATTTGCTTCAACAATATCTCCTGCAACGGCTTGTGAGCTTGGAACAATAGTAATTTTATCCGCATTAAAACTGCCCTGAGCATTAGTTGCGTTATATAAATCAATTGCATTATATGTAACGATTACAGCATTACCAAATTCTGCTAATGTATCGCTTGGTAAAAATGCAACCATATTACTAAATGTTCCATCATTTTTAGATGTGTTCCACAACTCAGCGTCATCAGCTGTTCTAATAACAGATATTATTCCTGTAACCAAAACGGGTAGAACTACAGATAATCTGCCAGATGTTAATGTGACTGATGTTGAATGTGTAGATACTTTGTTTACACTAATTACCGTACTAATAGCATGAACAGTTGTTACTGTTAAAGTTGAGCCTGTTGCTATTAAAGTTGCCGGTTCGCGTTTAACTAAATTAGAATATCCCCAATCAACGCTATCAATAGCTGGCCTTTCATTATCACTATTACTTAAATTATCATAATCAAAATACGGATCATATTTAAACAACCAGGTATAATCAACCTGTAAGGTATCAGATTTGGCTGGCAAACTACCTCCGGAAATTTTAATTCTTCCAGTTGTGTTTATTGTGCCACCATCAACATTTTGACTCACAATTACATATCTTTCACCAGAAGTAACATTAAACACTTTTGTTACATCAGTTATTGGATAATGAGATAATTGTAGTATAGATCGGTCTAACGAATTTGCTTTACTGTTTTCATTCGTAACTGAGATTCTTTGTTCAATAGCAGTAATAATTGAAATATCAGTAAAGGATAACGAATCTTGACCATTAAATGTTCCCTTTGTTTTTTCTTCTTGAAACGCTGATATTTTATTTGATATCCAATGAAGTCTGTCAAATCCCCAAGGTGAACCTGCGTATTCACCTGTATCTTTTAACAATTCATAATTTCCAGTAATTCTCCCCAAACTATCTGTATTTTTTTGAACAAAATTTGCGCCACTTAATGTTCCTGATACATCAATAATATTATTTATTGGTTGTTGCGGTAAAGTTGCAGCTGCTAAGTCTTTTAAACGTCTTTGGGCGAATGTTAAAGATTCTTCACCTATAATTTGACCTAAAACGAAATCGTTTTTCGAATTAGTTGGATCACCGGTATTGCTTTTATCAATATATATAAAACTATCAATTACTTGCTGTAATCTTGACCCGTAAACATAAATATCAACCTTGCCACCAGTTCCAGGTGATACTATAGTCTTATCTCCATTTGGAGCTGTATAAACCTGTGTACCATCTCTGGTCATTAAAGTATCACCAGGCTCAACCACCACGGAGTCAATGGATGCAGGGTCTTCTAACACGGCGTTTCTATAACCAAGCGCTGTTCCGGTGTTGGCTCCGGAAAACACTGCTAAAACCCTGCTTCGAAACGTAGTATCATCTTCTGGTAACTGACCGCCGCCAAAAGCAACAGCATTTGTTATATTACTAACGCCTGAAATTGAAGTTGAGCTTAATGTATATTTTGAAATATTGCCTTGCAAACCCGATGCTGTAGCTTCTGTTTGAACTGTAATTGCATACTGATCTGTAATGCCTACAAAGTCTAAATCGGCACGATATTGTGATGCAATTGCTCTATAAGCATTTACATAAGTAGCACTTACTATAATACCATTTGTTACAATAAATGTTGCACCATTTTTAGCCGTAACAATATCTCCAGCAGATATAGCTATGTCACCAGCAATATTGGTAAAAGTGAGTAGTGCTGGGCCAGATGATTTTGAACCGCGTCTGCGCGTAGCACCAAAGTTAGCACCCAATTTATCTAAATCAGACCCTATTGAAAGTCTTAATGACTGTAACGAAGAAATTCTTGCCAATTCCTCATATAATCTTCCCATCTGAGTGGAAGATCCATCTACAAACAAATCACGAGCCACTGATCCTGGCTTAGTATCTAGATTAGGTTGAGAAACTCTGAAATAATCTAATAGAGATAATATTATTTCATTTGCTGTGCGAATTCTGGCCATTATTAACCCTTATAATTTTAATATCTTTCTTTCCTTAATATATATCTTAAAATTCAGTACTTTATAAATCTACACTGAAAGAAGTGTCAATAGTTTTTAATGATTTAGTTAATATTGATATTTTGACAACGTAACTGGTTGGATCCATCTGGTTTCTTACCACTGCTACAGATCTTACAGCAGCTAAAGTCTCTGAAGCAGTTAAATCTTGACTTAACGATTGTTCTCTCTGTAAACTTTGCAATGTTTCTAACGCTGAGCGAATTTGACTATCAGATATTGATTGTAAAAACTTTGCATCAGCTGGGTTACCAATAGATGATGAGGAAAATGGTGAGCCATACCAAGGAAAAAATGTATTAGCACCAATCTTTGTCATTAAAATTTTTAATACATCCTGTACTAGCTTATCAGTATTTTCCACTATAGCTAAATCACCAGAAGAGCTTAATACTAAGTCTCCATTTTGTATTTTTAAATCAAATGACATAACTCCTTATTTGAAATTACCGGATTGATTGCTAATTGGAGATTTTCTTAATTCATTTAAATAGTAATCAGCAAATGAAAGTACATTTGATACTTTTAATTCAAATTCTTTTAATGAATCCAGTGCTCTTGAATCACTTGCTGATCTAAACTGTTTAGCCTCTTCTGATATTTCAGGATTATAATTAATTAATCTATTATATGATTCATCATCCAATAAACCAATTAATGCCTCTTTACTTATGCTCCATAATGCCGTGTATATTACTAAAACATCAACTAAACCCAAACCGCTAACCTCACCAACAACCATTTCTATAATAGCAAGACTATTTAAAATAGTTTCAGCTATTTCATCTCTTTCTTTTTCAATTTTTGATATCTGTGATTGAAAATTAACCTGTAAATTGGCCATCGGTGTAGATGCGTATACATCTTTCCCACCTATTCTTTCGGATAAAGCTCTTTCTTGACGTTGAGCGTTTAAGTCTTTTATTTTTAATGCAGCTATTCTTTGTTCAAAACTTGAGGCAGTTGTATCAGATCCTAGCGTTGTTACCTTGCCACCAAACTCTGGCCCGTCTGCTTCTGGCACTGGTGTAAAATTAACATCTTTAACAATTGCATCATATTGTTGTATCTGCTTGTACATTTCCTCTAGCGCACTCCTTATACTTTTATTTAACATAACTAAAGTGTTGGTTTCCGTCTTACTAAAATCCTTAATAGAATTAAGAATATCTTTGTTTTTATTAATGGCTGATAAATTACCACTCAATGCTATTAAAACATTTTGCGTCTCATTCGAACTTAATTCATTATTTGGCATCTTACCAGTCAACAACCTTGTTGACTCATCTAAAAATACTTTATCCGTATCATTTTGTGCTAATCTTATTCTAATTATAAACTCTATACCTGGTCTTTTAATTGAATTATTAACAGATAATAAAGTATCCTCTTTGCTTTTCAAAAAGGGTGCGCAAATCACCCTCTCCTGTGGATTCACAACAGATTCCATTTTTGGATTTGTAATAAATGGTTTTAAAATGTGACGCGGGGCTTGCAACCTACTTTTATTTCCAGTATATTTTTGCAATATAATATTTCTATCATTAATTACAGGACTTATTTGAGTGTCTGCATTAAAAGGATCATCACTAGTTAATAAATTAAAGCTCTTAAAAAACCTAATCGCCAATGCATAATATGAAGAGTTTGAATCTTGATTGGCAAAAATTGATCGTCTATCTTCCACATCTTGATCCCTATTTTTTATTAGGTCAGCTATTTTTTGATCCTCAAATATCTCTTTAACAATATTATTCCTTCTATCAACAGATGGGGAATTATATGATGGTGCATTAGGATCGAATCCAGGACTATAAATAGAACCTTTAGGGCTAACTACTGGTAAACCAAGCATTCTATAAAAAGCACTAGCTCTGCTCTCTAGTGGACGTGAGGTATTAAACTCAGCATTATTAATATCGTTTACTGAGCTTACTAATACCATATTTGCACCACAATTGTCAGTCTGCACTTTTGAAAATTGCTCAATTGATGATGGTTTCATTAAACTTCTAAAACTATCAATAGGATATACGTATTCTCGCATCAAATCTCGCACGCTTCTTATAGAACCAATATCTTCGGTTCCTGTTTCTTCTACAAATCTTACCTCTTCACTCATTAATTACCACCATTTCTACTTACGTCACCAGCATCTCTTCTTGGTAATGTCTCAGAACTAATTGCATCAACAAATGTATATGGTATTTGTCTTATCGCAAATTTAGTCGTTTGACCTTCAGCAATTATAATATCTTGAAAATATTGCCCGTTATACTGAACACTTAAATATCCATCTCCAGCTACATCAGAAGTTATATCAGCTAAGAAACTTTCATATCCATCATACACAAAACCAGTAATGTTACCTAGCGTTACATTTCCAGATAAATATCCGTCCATCACACCACTGACTTCTTCAGGAATGCTTGTTGATAAGATTGAGCCTGTTGGGTCTTTTAATATTACAGTTGTTTTTATTGGTCTGGTTATAAACTGAACATCAGGATCAATAGTTACTGTTGATTTAAACACGCTCGCAGCTGCAACTAACGCATTTAAATAAGACCCTAAAACTTCTTTCTTAAAGTTTAATAAACATAATGTTATCTCATCTTGAAATATTAACGCGGTATCTCCATTTAAATCAGAACGTAACCTTTGTAAAGCTTGTATAGAACATTCATATGCCGCTGTTGGGTTTGGTAACGGGCCCATCTTATCAAAAACAGATTGTATACCTTCAGTATTTAATCTTGCATTTTGTGCCGCTATCTCTGCGCTAATTTCAGGGATACAACCAACAGTTATCAAATTATTTTGTAATAAAACAGGATATGTATATGATAAAGTAAATCCAATATTTGGTATAATATAACCATCATCGAAAGCTGGAAAAAATATGCTAGCATCATAATGTATAAACGTACCTAATGTTGCATTTACACCATTAACTTTATAAGGTGTTATTCCATTTGCTTCATATACTAAACCACCAATTAATGATGCCGTCCCCTGTACATTTAAAGATGGATTTGGCTGATTATTAAAGCCTATTGGATATGGTGTTGGCTCCTGACGAATTACAGCTTCTTTAATTATGAATTTTCTAGCCCCACCAAGATCTCCTGAATGAAATGGTTCGGGATCAAAATTTTCTAATGTCAATTCGACCGTGTAAGGTACCATTTGTGGATTGGAATATCCGTCATAGGTAGCTTCAATTGGCCAAAAGTTTGTTCCTCGGCTGTTTGGTGCTATAATTTCATCTATGCTTGAAATAGGATTAACAGCCTCATCAAAAATCTGCCATGACTCCACTCTCTGTGCTGGAAGAGAGGCCGCTGGAAAACCGGAAAAATTTCTTAAATCATAATTAATTTGTTTGTAATAAAGAAGTGTTCCGGAAGTTGTTATTATACCATCTGGAGAAGCAACGACAAATGGAGGACATGAGTCAGAATCTCCACCACTACAGATTAGTCGACCTGCCAGCTTAGCTAAAGCTTCAATAATTGCTATCACTGATGCAATTGCTACTAAAATTCCTAATATGTTTTCAAGATTACATAAAAGAGCTGCAATTTTTGTAATCGTTGCAATAATTGCATCCTCATCTTGCAATTGAAGACCATTAACTAAAGATACTATATTTGCAATAAGATCTTCTATAATTTTAATTATAGCCGTGATAATATAAATAATTAAAGCAATTATTAATAATAAAAATGTTACAATCATAACTAATAATGCGATCCATGGGAAAAGATCAAGAAATGGCGGCAGACATTGTGTGAATAATTTTATGACGGCAGGAATAAGATCCCATGGGGAAAAAAGTGCGCAAATTATGTCAATAATACACATCACTAGATTTAACAATGCCTGAATAAATGAATAAAGAGAAAGGAATGGGCTAAGCTGACTTAGAACACTTGATATAAAATTCATGATATCATTCATGAGTTCTGTTGGCACAATTGGATTAAGTTTCATCCCAAATGGAAGTTTTTGAATAAGAGTTTGGATTAAACTTAGTACATCTAGTGGAATCTCAGGAAAATCAATGTTGAGATTTGGCTGTATAGGTGATAGACTAGGTAGAGAAAATCCTGGTAGAATTATACTAGGTGGTGAAACTATTGTTATATTAAGTGAGTTTACATTACATGGCATTTTTATTACCTTTTTTAATATTTTCAAGCGCACATAATGGTCTTAAATTATTTAATGCCCAGCATGCTTCAATTTCTCTTAAATTCATTGAGTTATCATCGTTAATAAAATTAAAAATACTTTGTGGTATAATATGATCTACATGCCACTTACGTATGCCATCGTTTTTATAGATGCCCCAATTATCCCATGTCATCCAAGATTCAAATTGATATTCTAAATGATTTTTTAAATCATTAATTGTATAAGTTAGAAAATGTAATTTCGATCCATTACTATTATTAATTAAATAAGATCTCATAGATCTTGAAATATTATTTTTTAACTTATAAGAAAGATCATTGTCTCTTCTGTGTTTTCTACGTTTGTTTTTTTCTTTTGTTTTTAATTCATCCGTTAATATTAAATCAAGCGGTTTAAAAAACTCTTTATCTTCATCTTTTAATAAAGGTAATCTTATTTGTGAAATAAAATTTGGATATTTTTTAATATTTCTTAATTTTTCCTGTTCTCTTTTTTTAGAAGTGATAGATTCTCTATTTTTATGATATTTTTTTCTTTCTTCAGCCCTGACGTTTTGGTTATAACAATTATTTGAACATGTTTTTTGTTTATTGCCATTTATTAAATATTGTTTATTACAAATGATGCAAACTCTTGGTATAGAAAAATTATTTAAATTATTTGGTTTTTTATTTTTATAATAATCTTGCAACCATTGTTTTTTACAAAATTCTGAACAGCGTTTACTATTTATAGTTCCATCATATAAAGAACCACAAACTTCACAGCATTTTTCTGTTAATTTATTTACATGATTCCACATAATTATATTCCTGCTATCCCACTGCGCAAAATCTTACGCAGCTGTCCATTATCAGGGTAAAAACCAACACTCTTAGCTTCAAAATACACATTTCCATTACTTCTAAATATCATATCTTGCTCAGAACCAAACTCCATCCTACCAGGTGTGTAAATATAAGCTCCGTTACCATCAAACCTTATAATAGCCAACTGCCCATCATTTCTTAGAACTCTAATATCCAATGTAGCTGTTTGATAACCAGCTGGTTCATCTTTAAACCTACTATCTGAATTTGCTGGCAGGCCAACATTACCTAGTTGCACCAATAAGTTACCATCTGCTGTAAGAGCTAAGCTGTTCCCATTTCTATCCCTACCTAAATTGACAACGTTACCTCCAGCTGTATCAAGCCAGATACTTTGCCTATCCACAGTATTAGCTCCAACATTCATAACTAAACTTCCATCAAGACTTATTGTAGCTGATCTTCCACCGGCATTAGATCCTATACCGCTAACTATAATATTGTCACTTACAACTGACTCAATATACTTAACATATGGTTGATGACCGGTAATGGGATTTCTTCTATTCAACCAGGTTTGATTCTCACCAAAATAATTAATAAGGTTTTTTCTACCCATATCTCTAAATACTGATAGACTTCCATTAACGATATCATGATAGGCCGTTCCAAAACCAATAACCTTATTTGTGATATAATCTATTGGGCTAGCATAACCATGTAATCCTTCATATCCAGCGCTTAATTTAATACCTGGGCTTAAAGCATAGTTAGCAAGTCTAACATCTCGATTTTTCCGTGCCCTTTTAAACAAATTAGGTTCATCAACAATATCTTGAGCAAACATGATAGAAGATGAGTTTTCATAGCGTGAATTTAGAGCTATATTCCCTGTTTCGCTAGACATTGGGACATTTAATTTAAACTGACCTTCTTTATCAATATCCAAAAATAATTTACTTTTACTTCTAGCAAAATCTGTTATATTAAAAGGATCTGGCACTTGACTAGCTGCCTCAATACCTGTTACAGAATCAAAATTGGCTTTTCTTGCATTAAGTTCCCAGTGATAAGCCAAACCTTTTCTAGACATGGCGCGAATTTTAATAAAAGCTTCTTTAGAATTAGAGTTGGTAATAAAACTAGTATCTCGTACCTTACCAATAGGTAGAGTGTTTCTATTAAGGTCAAGAACATTACCATAGATATCAACACCTGTTCCGATGATGTTTTCAATCAAATGATTTGGGTAATTTAATGATAACCCAAAGGCTTCCGTTCTCATTTCGGTTCGTTGAAGTTCACTTACGGAAAGAATTTCATCTTTGGAACTGTAACGATTAGCTTCGTCGTCATCGGTAGTAAAATTTGTTTCTTTATTTAGGTAATCGAATTCATAATAAATTGTTTTCGATTCTACTAAGGGTAAATTTCGAATTGTAGTAGATGTTGATTTAATACCGACAGATGTTGACGGATCCATTGCTATTTTTGTAAGAGATTTGTCATAATCAATATCAGTAAGTGTAGAAAATGTAATTGATCTTAAAGAGTTTTGTTTTAAATCTCTTTGTATTGTTCCGGTAATTTCTCTATGAGCTGACGTAAAATTAAGATTCTGAGAAAATTTAGTAAGAACCGTATTGGCTTCCGGATAAAATTTAGAATGTTGAGTTGCAGAACCTACTTTAATACCATCATTTGGATCTATCACTATTCTATTAACATAACCATTTGCGCTTGGTCTTGTTTGCAAAAGAATGTTTCCATCTTTAAGATCTGCCATAAGAGACCCTAAAAGACCTCCGCTACCTAAAATGTTCCCTTGACGTTTAAAAACATTGTTAGATGGAAGGTAGGCAGATATAAACCATTCACCTTGACCTTGAGAAACAAGTATAGGAGTGCCTCTTGGTGGTATAGACCCTACGAATCCTCCACCAGAATCACCATAAGATATTGGTAATGGCGCCGATTTTATATTATTAAACTCTTTACCATCTTCAAGAGAAAAAGAAACTGTACCGTCACCATTATACCCTGTGATGGTTCCTCTTAATAATAATCCGGTTACTCCGCCTGTTGAACTCATTATGCCTTTAATGTTGATGAAAGATTACGAGCATTGTCATAAGCTTGTTGCGATGTAATTGGGTTATTAGTTGCTGATGTGGATAATTGAGACTCAATATCTTCGTAAGTTACCCAAATATCAATGATATTATTAAATAATTTAAGCTCTTCATCTAAAACACAATCATTTCCAATACCGCCAGAGTTAATGGAGCCATTTTTAACTAAGCTTCTAGCAATTGACCATGCACCAGAGGAAGGTGATTGGGGATCTGAACGATCTACTGCTAATACTTCTATTTGAGATTGCCCAACATTAAAAGTAGGTGGTAATTCTTCTGCAGTAATTAGCTGGTCTCCTTTGCCTATTGATTTTTGTGGATTAGCCATCCAAGCTTTTACTTCACCTGCAACTGCAAAAAGGTTGGAGGAAGGATCAATACCGGCGTTTGAATTATAATAAATTCTTAATTGAATTTTTGGTATTTTGTTTGAATTAGGAGAGAATCCTCCAGCGAGAGTCATAATAACTTTAACAAGGTTTTTACGATTTTGTTCACCATAAGATCCGTTAATCAATTGAGATAAAGACGAACCACTAATTGCTGACATAGTATCTTTTGATACATTATCAGGATTAGAATTATTATCGATAACAAGAACAGTAATATCTCTATCACCATTTGCAGGGTCAGATCTAACATGCCGCAACAGATTGGCACTATAACTCTTAGAATAAAGAGTTTTACCAATGATATCTAGATGAGTTGGTATATATTCTCCAGGATTATGACCATATGTAAGTTTTAGTGTTGTTGTATAATTACCTGAATAAGAAAAACTATGTCGAACTTCTTCAACATAAAAAAGTAAGTCCTTGCTTTCTATATATATCACCTCTCCGGCTTGCATGAATTCGTTTCCAGTAATTATAACCGATCCTTTAAATATATTTCTCCTAGCTCTATTTAAAAGATAAACGGCAAACGGAGCCAGTTGTGTTTGTGGATTTGAAAGCGCATTAATAACAACTGGCTGAGATTGTTTAAATCCATACATGCGCCACATATCATAATCAACAGCATAAGCCGTATTAATACCGTTACCGCCATCTCTTAACTCCAAACCATTTGCAGCAATGTTGGGAATAAATTCGTTAAATAAACCTCTTACTTGAACTGAAGTGAATTCAGGTGGTGTTTCATCAATAGATAAAGATAAAATTTGATTATCTTTAATAATATATCTTCCTCCTGACCCCTGCCCAAAATCATCAAAGCTTTCATCTTCAATCATATGTGCAATTACTTCTGGTAACTCTTCTGTTGTTAAAAGAGATTTTCGTTTAGTTTTCGGGTCTCCATTAATGGCTAAGGCTTCATTTAAATTCTTTAATGAATTAGAAAGAGTTTTAACTAAACCTTGTCGCTCAGACAAAAGACGAGATAGATCATTTAAAACTTTTAAATACTCTGTTTGTCTTGTTCCAATAGAGCGGTTAGGAAATAGTTGATTTAATTCCGGTTCTTTTGTTCCTTTTCTTCTTTGCAAACGGTTTCTAACCGTTTGGTAAGATTTGGTAACTGAGCTGCTTGAAGATGTATTTTCTATACCTGCTGGAGATGTATTAAATGAATCAATATCTTGATAGGCTATTGGGTTTTTTAGAGCTGTAAATTTATTTTTAATTGTAAACAGGCCTGTTAATCTGGTTTGATTATTGACACGATTAGTTAATCGACTTATTGTTGCTGTTGCATTAGGATCTCTCGTCTGAATATCATTAGATACTAATGGCTTAAATTCCAAACCTTCGCGAATTTCTGGAAACGCTTGCTCAACAACATTTCTAAAATCTGTTGATCCAATTTGACCTGTTTCGCCATCCGATATGAATTTAAAAGTGTAAGTGCCTCCAGAATTCATTCCAGAATCACCTTTAGTTAAAAAATCCTCAATCTCAAGATCGTCAGTATAGCCAATAGCAATAACTCTTAAACGAATTTGATCTTCTGTTGTTTCTAACTTATCTACTAGGCCATCTGCATTGTTAATAAATAATCTTTCTAATGCTCTTGGAAAAATACGCTTTCCTGTGCGCTGAGATTCCTTTACAAGGTCTCTAAAGACTGAGCTTGGTACTTTATTATAAGCTGGCGGCCTAGCTCTGATATGGCCCTGTGAATCGGCAAAGACCTCTAAACCTAATGGCCGAGCAACGGTAATGATCTTATCAAATGGGTCTGTATATTCAGAATTTAATAAACTCATTGCATCTTTTGAAAAAGAAGATTCGAAATTTTGGATATCATAATTTTTATCATACTGATCATCAACTATAAAAAGATTTTGATCGTCATTTGATTTAACTTTCCATAGCCTTCTTTGAGTTAAATAGTTAATTTTAGACCTAAGATTTTTTAAAGCTTCTCTTTGTTCTTGACCTGTAATATCACCTCCAAGATTAGATGCAGATGAGTCAAATAATGCATCATCACCAAAAATTCTAAAAGATCCATCAGAAAGATTAGAGTTCTTAACTTTATTAAAAGAATCATTAATTAATTGATCTACTTTAACATCAATCTGCCTAATATTTAAAACAGCAGCTGCAATATCAGGAGATAATGGTCCACTTGGTGTTGAACCGTCACCTTGGATATCAACATTATAAGGATTAGGATTTTTAGCAAACTGGGAGCCTTGAGGAGAAGTGATTATGCTGTCAAAAAAAGCAGCTCTTTCATCTAGCAATTTATTAATTTCTGAATTTAATTTACTCACATCATATTGGCCCATTAAAGTAAACGCTAGTGCTTTTTCATTTAAAACTTGTTCTTTAAATGGAATAAAGTTTCCCCAGACAGCATTGTTTCTATTAAGGTCTGAACTTAACCCTCGAAAATAAGATGTTGAACCAGATTCTCCTAAAATATCATCTCTTGTTAGATTCCCAATATTTAAACCAGCCTTAACAAAATTATTATAGTTATATGGCTGACCAGTAACCAACAAAGAAAGAACATTCATTACATCTTGACCAGCAAAAGGATCTTTAGTAAGAAGAGGACTTCTGTCAGAATTTAGTACTTTAGCATTATTAGCTTCATCAGAATATGTATATGAACCGATACCTGATTTCCAGCGATAAACAAAACCATCAGGGTCATTTAATACGTATCTAAAATCAAATGGTGCTTGAGCTGAAACTCTTTCCCCATCTTTGCTTAAATACATATTTGGATAAGCAGGGAATCCTCTATAACGTCCTGACTTAAATTTAATTGCTCCAGATAAAGCTAATTTGTTATTTTCTTCAAGAAAATTTGGTGTTAAATTTTCCCCTGTAAGCAAACCATTAGATGGATCGAAATCTAACTCAAATGGAGTAATTGGATTATATAGTTCATTAGTACCAACGGCAAGTGATGGTTTTAAATTTACTTGACCTAAATTAAAATAATAAGCATTGTCCTTAGCTTGTACAGATAATGTGTATTTACCAGAACTTGCAGAATAATTACTGCTTACTCCCGTAACCACTCCTTGAAACACTTGTGTGCCTGCGGCCTGTCGTGTAAAGTCGTTTCTTAATAAAACCCACAACCATGTAGGAAAATCAGATCCAACTATAGATTTTTTTTCATCATCAACAGAGCTATTTGCTCTTCCGCCAAAAAATGTAGCCGCACTATTAAAAGTGTTAACCATATTTTCTGTTAAATTATTTATTTTATTGAAAAATGTAGAAGCTGTAGCTGATGATTGATCAAAACCCACAATTTTATTATCAGGGCTTGTTTTTGTACTTATAAATACGTTTATAACATCCATTGGTTGGATAATTGATTTACCAGAATAATTTAAAATCATTTTTTCTCTAACATAACGAATATCAGATGTTGTATTATTTCTTAATATATTTTGATTAATATCTTCTGCTTGATTTATTACCTGTAACATATTAACAATGATTGTTTTAAATATATCAGTCTCTTCAACATTTAAACCACCAATACCCATAAAAGCGCTAGCATCAATATCTGCCGTTGCACCTATTCCTAAAATGCCAGGATCGTAAGTAAACAAAATCTCTCGACCAACTTCATCAATAAATGCTCGTATTTTTTGATTGATAATCGATGCTTCATTTAATGAAAACCTAATACCTGGAGCACCACGACTAAACCTAATAGAATTTAATCTCTGTTTGTCCTGATCTATAATATCTCTTAATTGTCTTTCTGAAACTCTTGAAAAATTTTGTGAATTAAAAAAACTAGAAGCATCACTTATTGCCTTTTCAATATCATCACGATTAACATACATTAAATTATAAGGATCCTCTATATTTAATGAAGCGCTTCCTTGACCAAACTCTGTAGAAACTGTTGTATCAATGCTTGCAACCATTGTAAGATCAAAAGTTCCTGTACCCTCTCCTAAATCAGAATAGAATGGTGAATTGCTTATTACATTCCATGTTGTTGTGGTTGCTGGATCAGATAAGTTTTGTAATTTTCTTAAAGTAATAAACGTGGCCTTCGTATTAGCGTCAACAATCTGCTTACCAGAAAAAGCTTCTAACGCTTCAATCCCATCAGTAATTAACGGAACCATATAATCATCTAGCACGCCCTTGTTTTTAACAATTTTTTCTATTTTAGATAGCTTTTCATATACAGAAATGGCTCGACATTTGTTTTGGAAAAGATTTTTAGTAGCCCTATAAAATAATTTATCTCCAGAATCCATTTTATCTAATCTATAATTATCAACCAAAGAAGCAAATGCTCTTTTTTTAACAATAACAGTTAAGTCAGGCTCTTGCATTAAGATTTCCATTGCCCTTGGTCTAACATTTCTAATAAAACCATTTTCAACATAAGTTCGTTGAGCAGTGTTATCAATTTTTTTAGCAAAGTCTCCTAATTTACCAAAATTAATTACACGATCTGGGTCGTTAGGATCTATTGTGTCTAAGCTTGTTGGCGTTAAATTGCCTGGAGCATATTGTTCATTAATTGCTGATATACCTGCTTGTGCTAAATCTTCTAAGAATGCCATATACTTATCCTACATCAAATGGGTCTAAAATTGAATTCAAAAATTCATTGGTTACACCTGGAATTAAATTTAAGCCGTTTTGACCAGGATCAACAAACGGTGAATTTAAATTTGGCTGATCTACTCTGTTTGGTGTTGGTACGATACCACCATCTGTTACAAGACCACCATAACTGTATGCTGTACCATAATTGGGGTTAGAATTACTTTGGCCAGTACTTGGACTTCTGTGCCAGCCTAGATAATTTTGGCGATAACCTCTTTTTTGAGTGACTACAAAGTTCATTGTGTAAGTAAACATACCTAAAACTTCTGAACGTTCATCCACAACAAAGTCAGTAAAATAACCTCTGTAAACTTCCCCACTCCAATACATCTCAACCGTAAAAGCTAGACTTGCCGGAGTAGGCTTGTTGCGAGTTGCTGTTGGGTTACCGCCGACAACAGAGCTTTCAACCGACCCTAAAGCTCTACCTAACGAGTTACCAACAGAGTTGGCTACGTTACCTGCTGCGCCTAATAAAACACCACTAATAATTGATGTTCCTAAGTTTGCTGCGTTGCCATTTAAACCACCTAATCCAAATATATCTTCGGACAATTCTTGTTGTCGTAAACGATCGCTTTCAGCTGCTAATGCTAAAGCGTAAGGGTCAAACATTAACTGTTCATTACGGTAAATATCATATAAAATATTTATACCTTCAATACCAGAAGTTCCAGTAGTTCCCGATATTCTAAGCGTAGCCAAATCTTCTCCCCAATATTGTAATGCAAAACCACCCTTCGTTCTCTGTTTATTGATTTCTTTTTTATAACTATAAGTAATATTTTCAGGATTAACATACATCTCTATCATTGGTTGCTCTGGAACCAACCACTTAACTACACTTCTTTTTGTAACAGCTGTACGGTAATTTGGAACCCTGCTTTGTCGTGTGCCTAATCCTGATACTGTCGGCTGTCCATTAACGGAATAACCATTTGCTAAACCAGAATTAAAGCGATCTCCAATTAATCCGCCATTAGCTGTTAAAATTCTACCAGCTGCTTCAAACGGATCTTGTGGTTGTCTAGGATTTGCCATATTTTACCTTAGAAATTTGCCGAGCCTAATACGGCTTTTGTGTTTACACGATCTTCTGCAGCATCAGATGCTTGAATTAAAATTTTTCTTGTCTCTTCCGAATCAAGACCACCATCTTTTCTATACATCTGAACTGTTAAGTTAATTTCTTTTGGACCAGATTGTTCCCTATCTATCGATCTTGATTTATTTTCAACCACTGAATCTATAAGCATACCTAATTTTCTAACAGATTCTCCTAAACCAGAAAACATTTCGCTGGCTAACGCTGTTTTATCAACAACATTTGGTGTAGCGGTTAAGCCTTTACTAGATTCCTTTTTAAGAGTCTCCATCCCTGACATAGCGCTACTTTCATTGCCAGTAAAGCTTCTCATAAAACCACCGGCAATTGTACTTAATAATCCAGTCTGCTTAACTAGCTCATTATTAGCAATCATCATGCTAGATTCTTGTCTTTCTTGTATAATATTACTTTGATTCATGGTTGCGTCCATTGAATCGGCTGTTTTCTCCTTAAATACTGCAGCATCTGTTGGTCTAACACCCTTTTGCATCAACTCAATAAACTTATAAGCTTCAGCATCACTCTTAACTACAGAGCCGAAAGCTCCACCCTTTAATAGAGCTACTTGCTTTTGCATTTGTGCAGCATCGGCTCCTGATGCTGCCGCCTGTTCTAGCCCAACCACCTTTCCGCCGAATTGTTTAGATAAAACGTCTTGCATCATTCCAACAACTTCGTCTAACTTTCCTTCTTTAAGTTTTAAATCAACTTGAAATGCTCCTTGTAATCCACCTGTCCCACCAGCCTGTGAAGATAAAAATGATTTTTGAGCAGTATCTAACGAACCAACAGCTCCTGTTAAATTTTGTACCATCTTTGCTATGCCTTCAGGGCCTAAACCAGATTCTTTTAATGCCGGAGCAAATGATTCAAGTATGTTTAGTGCCGATGCACTTTGATCTCCCATCATCGCAAAACTATCACGCACACCACCAACTATGCCTTTTAAAACTGAAAATCTAAAACCTAAATCGTTTGATGCTTGATACATTTCAGAAAATGTATTCAAACTTTCTCCTTGAGTTTGATTAAATTGTAAATATTGATCGTCTAAAAATTTAACAACTTCTCCAAAGTTTTGAGTGGTGCCTCTAGAGACTTTAATCGCAGCCTCCAACTGTGTCATCGTCGATCCTCCAATACTGGCTATTGAACTATAAGCCCCAGGAATTGTCATTAAACTTTGAGTATATTTTGCAACCTCTTCTGGCAATAAACCTGTTGCTGTAGCCGTTTCTGCCATTCTTTTATTATAATCAAACGTTAAAGAATCAAGGTTGTGTAAAATATCAACATTTCTTCCTGTATTGTCTCCCATAATTTTAAAAGCTTCGCTTAAATTACCAGCTGCACCAAAAATACTAATTAAACCGCCTTCCAATTTATTATTAGCCTCGGCGTGCGCTAAAACTTTAGCAACTACAGGTGCTACACTTTTTAACTGATTAGCATATACATCGCTTAATATTTTTCCTCCCATTTGAGATTTATTAGCCATCTCTGTTACAGATGCGCTTATCTCCACCTGACTGCTTGCAACAACACCAGCTACAGTCTTCCAACCATCACCACCATTAGCTGCAAGCTGTTTCATATTCTCTGTAAAACCAGAACCGATTTTAGAAAACATATCTTGATCAATTGGTTTAATCATTGCGTTAAAATCAATTAATTTGCCAGATGAAAGCTTAGATTTAAAGCTCTCAACCATATTTTCAGTTTGATCTTTATATTTTTTTGACTGTTCTGTTGCTTTCCGTTGTGCCTCTTCAATTTTACCCATTAACCCAGGCGTTTTTAACAACGCTTCGTTAGTAGCGTTTATCTGGCTTTCAAGACCATCAACTTTTTCACCAACATCATTCAGATCAGCCATTTATCCTTTAATTAGTAATTAATTTTCTTTTTCTTCTCACTCTTCTATGCAAAGATAAGCTATTATTCTCGCTTGTGTTTTCTTGTTCAAATAGCTTTTTAGTATTTTCATTAAATTGTTCATCACTAATATCTATACTGTTTGTATTTAACATTTTTTTAGCCGCTTCAGGGTTAGTAAATGAACCAAGAAAAATACTAAAATCTTTCCATTTATTATAATCATCTTCCTGATCTTTTATCCAACTAGTATACATCCATAACCATGTTATTGAATCTATATCTTCAAAAAAATTATCATCAGGTAAGATTTGATAAGTTTTGCATAAGAACCAGATGAATCTATGATCTGGTTCAGCTATTATTTTTTTACGTTATCGGAAATCTCCTTATCATTTTTACCAATTAAACCCAATCGATCCATATTTGATTTAGTAATCTGACTGTATTTATTATATAAATGATCAATTACCTCTTCAGCAAATTCAGCCATTAAAGCCATCTTGTCTTCAAATTGATTCGATTGAATTACATCCTCTAAATCTTTTCCATCAATTTTATATAAAGACCAAGCTAATGTTGCATACTTTATATAGTAAGATTGCTCTAATGTGTCTTTTATCTTGCTGCCGTTTGTAAATAATTCTTTTTGTTCTCTGGACTTCAAAGATCTTAATGAAAATACATGACCATCAATCGTTTCTTCTAAATTAGCTCGACCAATACCAGTAAGTATTTCTAAAGATGACCTGGCATATTCTGGAATATCATCTTTTTTACGCAACTTTTCTATATCTTTATAACCAAGTATATCAGCATCTTGTTTCGGTCTTTGACTTTTGATAAAACCATTAGTTTGCTCGGCTGCTTTTTCTGCCTTGTAGGCTTGCTGAAACTCTTCAGGAAAGTCGTCGCTTACATCAGCCGTGGTATCTTCAACCGTAAGTGTGCGTTGATGATTACCAAATGATGTGCGACCCAATGATGATGTCATTGTTCCTTGTTTACTGCCAAATTGAGGGTCTTGAGACATAATGCTCCTGTGAATAGAATAGATTTTAGTTAAAAGTAATTTAACCAATATAATTGTTCATAATGATATATATCAGCTATTTTTAAAGCTGATTATAATATAAAATCTATTTACAAGGATAGGCGGCACCTATTGGTACCACCTACGGTCATTGTTTAATACATTAATTATAATGTATTGCCGTCAAATGCATTTATGAGGCCTGCTGCGTCAAGGGCTCCGCGATAAGTCCCTCTATCAGCCTGTTGCTCAAAAGGATTGACAGCAATTGGAATACCACGATTATTTGGATTACCTACAACGCTCGATTCACCATCGCCACGATAAGATTCAATTGATTCACAAACAAATGACATATTTTCTGAAATTATAAATGACTCAGATTCGTAAGAATAGCTAATTGATTTAATCCAAACATTTCGAAGTGTTGTAATAACAATATTACTATCATCTGACCCTTGAAAATTATCCATAATTACTATATCAAACGGAACTCTTTGAGCGCTTACGTGAACATACCCTCTAAGAAACGCTTCGGCAATTCTTTGTCTATTAAAACGTATTCTGGAACAATCACCACTAATTTCAGTAGATGCTGTTGGTGCTGAGTCAATACTACCATCTGTTCCAACCTCATTAACCATCTTAATTGAACGTGATTCATTAATTGAAAGTTTCTGGACAGCTCCAACGGCTACACCCTCAATAAGAATCGCGATATTTGTAGATAGATGTGTTGCAGTCCCTGACTTACCCTCGCCACCACTGGCATTAGAAAAGTTATTAATGGGTGTATCACCAATGTTATTAAGCCTAACTGGCATATTTATCCTTTTTAATCAAAAACATAATCAAAAACATAATTAAAATATAGTTCTTTCTAAAGAGATACAATAATATTACCTATTATAACCGGATTTCTATTTTCAAAATTGTAATTTATATTTAATTCTTGTTTTAATATTATATTTTTATTTTTACTCCATTCATTAATATATGTATTGAACAAAATATGATTTTGCCTGATTCGACTGTAACCATCGATAACATTTTGTTTCGCAGAATAAGGTCGAAGATTACTAAGAGCCCAGCATGCTTTAAAATGTTCATCATTCATAGTTGAGTATTCGTACATGGAGTGGCAGGTAAAATGATCAGTTTGCCATAACCAGGTTGATTTATCGTTATCATCCCAGGTTGCTTTACTATAAGAACCGTGATTGTTCCAATTCATCCACGGTTCAAAGAGAGATTCGAAATGATCTCTCAACTCTTTTACTGTAAATGGCAGTTTTTCAAAGCAAGATGACCCTTTGCTTAAATTCTTATTAGAAAAATATTGTTCTATTGCACAAGAAACCGATTTTCTAATAATTCTTGATGGTTCTTTAGACAGAGTAATTTCTTTTTTATAACCAGACCTCCATTCACAATATTTTTTAGCATCATGCCATTTTTTATTATTATAAATATCCAATAATAATTCAGTATTATTTTTACTAAGATCAAGTTTGTTATTTGAATAATTTTTTATTTTTGCAAAAAGATCTTGACACATAGTACATATTCTATCTGTAGATTTATTAGGCCCTGATATAAAACATATCTTATCTTTAACAAAATGACATGTGGCACATTCTCTTTTTTCATTAATAATTGGATAAAATTTTGCACATTTATATTTTAAAGTTGATTCATATAATTTTTTTTCTATTTTCTTTTTTTCACTAATATCAAGCTCATATTTTTTATAATATTCTATACCGTTTTTCAAATCCTTATTCATAATTAGATCAAAAACTTTAAGATAATTTGTGCTTTTATATATATTATATAAACGACCCCAAAGGCTAACGCACTTTAAACACTCTATCTTTCGGCCTGGGAAACAGTTTGTTTTCTTGATGGATGAACAAGTTTTACACTTTCTTAAACCAATATCATATAAAAAGTCGTTTTTTTTATTTTTTCTGATACATGTAATTTTTAATCCGGCTTCTTGTAAACATTTTCTTATAGTTTTCTTATCACGATTAAAGAACTTTGCTATACTGCCAATAGATGGGCGGTCTGAACCTTTATACATTTTTACTACACTTTGAGTTAAATTTTGTGGTCGCGGCTCAAATTTATTTCTAATTAAACCGTGATGCTTAATATAGTAATCAATTGTATTTCTTACTAATGAAATATTTATATTATTCTCTGTACTTATTCTCCTCTCAAACTTACCTTTATTATACTCTTTAATAATTAAATTTTTAAATTCCTGATCCGGATATGCTTTTTTTATTCGATTAGGAATTAAATTAAGCTTATTAATAAAACCGATCATACTGGTGCAAGTGACGCCTAAACGCTTTCCTATTTCATTAGCTGTTAAATTTTCAGAATGTAATCTTTTAATTTCATCTTTTTGTTCATTGTTTAATTCTTTGAACTTCATACTAAACCTTTCTATTATGAGCCTGTTTAAAATTATTTGAAGTTGTAAATTTAAATAATATTAAACATAATAAATTCAAACTTTATCGAAATCTGGTTCTGCAAGAATATATAAAATAAAATATTAGTATCATAGTCACGTTTTTACCATTGCAATTACGCCACTATATGTTATAATGAAAATATGTTAACTCCTGACCAAGAAGAACAATTAAGAACATGGTATGAACTTTGTACTGTAAATGCAGTTGCTGAAACATCTCCTTATCAAAATTATGACACTGATTTTAAAACAGTAGAGTATTATAATGATGGCAATTTATTATGTTCTAAGTATACAGATTTAGCTATATTTACAGATTTTGAAAATCTTGGTTTAATTAAAATATCAAGTATAAAAATGTATGATATATTGTTTGAGTTAACTTTATCTGAAGAATTAAAAAATAAATTTGATTCTGAAATATTAATTATGAATATAATTCAATAATGTTTACTTATAATCAAGAACATGCATTACAAGCTATTTGGTATTGTATAAATAAATGGCTTTATATTGAAAAACACGATAAATATTTAATAAAAACATATATCGATCTTGAAAAATTAAAATATGTTAAAATTGATCAAAAAATATATGCAAATAAGTGCTACAAAGTATCTTTAATGAAAAATCCTCCCGAACTATTAATTGAGAAGTGGAAAAATGAAAAATTAATTAAGGATATTATAGAATGAAATATTATATTGGCTCTTACTCCAAGGATATGATAAGATTTTGGCCTAAAGAACGTCATTTAGCAGATAGTGTAAATATATCAGATGGTATTAGTTTTACATCTAGAAAAAAAGCTGAAGAATATTTATATTTAAAAATTGGAGATCATGAATATAATGTTTCAAAAGTTTTTAGTCATGATGAAATTTTAATAGCAAACATTATAAAGTAAAAAGTTATATTTAACTTGCATCTACACAAATGATATGATAGAATGAACTTTACAGAACAAGAACTTTTTATCTTAAATTATCTTTTTGATATTAATAATAAACATAGATGGATAACTTACTATCCTCATATTAAAGATCAGCATAGTGTTACTTGTATAAATCTTATATCTAAAGGGTATTTAAAACCTGTTCATAATAAAGAAAATAGAGCTTGCCCCACTACGAATTATTTTTCTCTTCCACTCATTCAACAGAAAATCAATAATCACTTAATTAAAAAAATTATAGAATAAATTAGTTATATGAATATTATTAATCTCAAAAAATTTTTTCTTTCAAAATTAAATAATTCTTTATTTATTTCAGAAAAAGAAAAACCTATTATTTTATCTATACTTAAAAAACTAGACTCAAAAAGTTATTACTCTCAAGCTTTACATTTTGGTTATTCCGAAGAACTTGAAAATCAACTGTTAAAATCCAAGAATGTTTGTGACATGTTTCTTTGCTTAAGTTTTTTTAAATCAGATACCGAAAAAATAATTAAACGCATCTATAAACTAGATAAACAATATTTAATTAATTTCGTGCTAACAAATATGAAAAACCATCAAAGTTTTAGCCTTACTCAGGAGAAAAACACAAAAATATTGGAAGTATGTAAATTAATTCCAGGTATGAATAAAGCTTTGATGGATTTAATGATAGAAGATATTATAGATTAAATAATACTCAGTATCAAATTATATTTTAGTGAAAATAATTAAAGTTATTGTGAAGTGATAATATTTTTTAAGTTTTTCGCTTCTTGACCACGAATGATTCTGTTATTATGCCTTATGCCTCTTGTTCCATCTAGGCAATTTATCTTTGCATTTAATGGGCGTAAATTTTCCAAACTCCAACACTCTTTGTATTGCAGATCCTCTACAGAATTATATTTATAATTAGCAACAGGGTTAATATGATCTATTTGCCATACCCATGTTGATGAATCATTATCATCCCATGATGATAATCTATATGCTCCATATCCAGACTTTTCGATTATCATCCAATCTTCTTTTAATGAAAATATATGTTTTTTAAATTCTTTTGAGCTATAACCAAGATGATCCTTTAAAAAATTATCAACTTTTTTTCTAGGAGAATCTTTAAATATACATTCTTTTAAATATCTCATTGTTTTTGCTCTAATATAATCTCTATCATTTTCTCCGCGCCTTTTACGCTGTTGAACATTTGTATTTTTACTTTTAATAACTAATCTAGCAGATGTTTTATAAGGATCGTTAAAATCATTATAAGCTATTTTTATATAATCTAAAAATAATTTATAATCTTGATAATATAAGTAAGCTCCATATAAATCTTTTTTATAATATATTAATTTTAACGTGGCATTATCATAATAACATGCACGAGAAAATAACTTACCAAATATTATCAAACACTCCTGACAAGTATTATAGTAAGCTTTAACCTGCCTAGTTTTCCCTTCACGAATACCAGCACAAAAACTTTCAATATCTTTTGTAAAAAAACAAATTTTACATTTTTTATTTTTATTTCTTTCTTTTTCCGGATATGTGTAAATTTGTTTAAGCAAACCCATATCTAAATATGCTTTTTTAATCTGACCATAATTAAATTTTAATTTTTTTGCTATTTTCTTAATGCCTAAACCATCTCTATGCAGTTTTCTTATATCTTCATAATTTTTATCTGTTAATCTTGGAGCGTTCGGGCCATTTTTTGGTCTAATAGATAATAAATTATTATCTCGTAAAACCCTGGCTAAAGCTGTACTTGATATCTTAAGTTGTTTGGCTACGTTCTTACAACTAATATTATTTTTATATAATTTAAATGCTTGTTCTAATATTTCTTCAGGTATTATAATTTTAGCAGGCATATATACTATATAACACAAAACCGATCAAGTTCAAAAGAAAATGATCGGTTTAATCTTTACTAATATTTATATAAGTATATCTAAACTAATTATTAAATCAATCCAATTGATACTTTAACGAACACATAGTTTATTGGATATATAGGCTGTACACTTACACTGATATTCCATTGCGTTGGATCAACAGTGTCTCTGAAAACTTTCAAACCCTTATATGCTGAAATTAAACCTTGACCAATAAAGCCATTTAGTAAGCCAACAGCTCTTGACACCATAGCTCCCTGAACCGTCTTGGCATCAGCTTGACCAATAAAACCTTGAAATCCTGCCCTCATTGCTTTTGCAACACGATCTCGAATAAATATTATTGAAATCTCTTGTTCCTCAACAAATCCACTGTTGGTTGTAGTCTGTCCTTTAATAATTCGTCCGCCACCAACAGCTGGCTGTAATACTGTTATTCCTGCACTAACTAGTTGTTCTAGTGTTATTGGACGGTAAAGCTTATCTCGAAGAATAGCAAAACCAGATAATGTTTTGTTAGTCAAAGGAACGGCAACATTTGGAATCCCAGAAAGAAAACCAGCAGCAGCAGCGGAAATGTAATAACCACTTACTAATGTTCTGTCAGCTCCGATATTTACTACAATCTCATCAGGGTAGAAATAAACAACTCTAAATGTGTCACCATAAGAATTTTGAACGCCATAGTCAGTTAAATCTTCAATTGACCCTGCTAACACTTCGTCAGTATCATCTCCTTGAATGCCTTCTAATACGCCAATATCTTCTACTGCAGCGAGTTGAGTTCCAATAACATTTGCAGGCGTTAATCCTTGAATTGCACCAATAAATAATACCCTCTCTTTACGGTTCTTAATATTACTCATTGCTAATACATGTTGTTTACCATTTGCAAAGACTTGAGACATTAACTGATTAGGCAGCGGAACAACAATGTCAATATTAATTTTTTCAAGTTCTTCATAGGCTGCAATCCAACCTGGGTCAAAGAAATCAGCATCTTTTACATCAACAAGTGTGCATCGTAATGATTGACCAGCTGCTAGAGCTAAATCATCAGTAAATAACACTATTGAGCTTTCTGTTGACGAATCAATATCCTGGAAACTCAAGCTAGTCTCAGCTACGAAACCTCCAGCTCTTGTAATGGTCACGATGCCATCTGCAACTGCTGTGATTAAAAATGTACCATTATTTTGAGCGTTGTTGGCATCAAATATTTTAATACTTCTTGTTGCGCTTAAATCAGAAATGTCAAACGTTACAGATGCTGAACTTAATTTAGCATGAGTTCCGTTAACAATTGTTAATACACCATCAGTTCCTTCTTTTTGAATTGAATCAGTTAGAATTACTGTATAGGAATATGTATAACCGGATCCAAATACGAATGAGTTTGGATTAGCTGTTATGGTTGGGTCATAAAACGCAACTTTATTTGGTAAAAGTTGTGTTTCAACTCCTGTAATAGGATCTGTTACAAAGAAATTAATTTGACTATCAAAATCAGGTGTTACATTTAGAGGCAGTGTAAATTCTAAATCTTCAAGATTAGTTTCACCGGTTGATGATTCATCTAGCACATAGGAAAGTCTACGTGGTAATGGAGGTGCACATTGCTGAGCATAAATACCAGGAGGTTGATTTGCAAACGCGAGCTGTGCGCCCAATGATAATGTATTTGATAAGCTTGGTGATCCATGTTTTGATACAAGGTCATTAATGTTTGTAAAAAGTGTTGGTGAATTAATATCGGTAACAGCTATATAAGTGGCAACTAATGATTCTCCTGTTGTTAGTGCACCACCTGCAACCAGCACAGTAAATCGGTCACCCTCAACAAACACCGTTGAGCCATCTTCAATTGAAAATGATAAAATGCCGTTTGTTCTAACAATTTCATTTGATTGCCAAATAATAACGTTGCCATAACCATCAAGAACATTACCCGAAACGGATCCTTGGGCTGTAAATTTTGAATAACCATCTATTGCATTACCATAACCATCTCTACGGGCTGAGACACAGCGCAGAGTCCAAGTTTCAGTTGGAGCATTTGCATCGGTTAAAGTAAGATCATTAATAACTCCGTTACCTGAGTTTAATGCACCGGTAAGGTAGTAAGATCCTCCCTGATCAACGAGAGAAGCTGCCTGAAGTTCAATTGACCCGTTGGAAATTTGTAGACGGTAATCAAAGTTGGTAGCGAAAGCTGTACTGTTATTAGTGCCTTGTGTACCAACAAGGGGTATACCATTACGAAATAGAGTTGTTCTATTTGAAATAATTGGTGCATTTGAAAGTCTAAAATGGCGACCATCTGCTCCATTATTAGATGTAAATGTGGAATTTAAACCGTCATTACCGAAGCCATTGGCGGAAGCAATAAGCGTTTCGACTCGGGCTCCTTCGCCGAGCAGAACTGCCAAACGAGTACTACCGGGAAGTGAAACTCCGGAAGTAAGTGTTTGGATTTCACTGTACGTACCAGGTAGAATAGGATTACCGGGGATATTAGGCATAAAATGATCCTTTTATTGAGCAATTAAAATTAAACTTTGAAGTCATACCATAATATTAAAATATTCATGGTTCTCTTATCAATTAATTGCTTAAATATTAGTATTAATATGCTTGCTTTTTACAACAAGATCATTTTTTATTTTTTAATCTCCATTGTTTCATATAATTTTCATATTCTTCTTTGTTATGCCTAGCCCTATAAACTCCTTCTTCAACATTTTTCTTTCCACTATATGGCCTTAAGTTTTCCAGGGCCCAACAGGCCTTAAACTCATCATCTTTAACCGAAGTATAGTTAAACATAGAGTGTGGAATTAAATGATCTACGTGCCATCCCCAAGTAGCTTTATTATGATTATCCCATTCTTTAGCAATATAAATTTTATTATTTTTCCAATTCATCCACGGTTCAAACAAACTCTCAAAGTGATCAGCAGCTTGCTGTGAAGTATATCCAAGAACGTCCATTGTTTTACCATTCTTTTTAATATCTTTATTAAGCAAATGATTTCTTATTTGGCTTTTAATCATAGATTTTATTTTATTTTTCTTTTGCCTGAGAATGCTTAATGTTTCTTTATATTCTAGGAATTTTTGATATTGAATTATAAACTTTTGATTAACTAATAACGGATATTCAGAAAGAAAGAATTTAAATATTTTAGAATTAGTAATGTTTTTATATAGATTACAGTATTTATGATATGTAATATTTTTATTATCATTAATATGAGCAATACCAAACATTTTTAAATCAAAATGATCCTTATCACAACCTTCACAATATTTAATATTCCATTCTTGTTTTATTTTTTTTAAATCTTTATTTTTTTTACGTTCTATATAGCCAGGACTATTATGAAACTCTTGTTGTTTTAATATTAAATTTTTTTTATTTTTTTTTCTAATTCTTTCTATATTCTTTTGCACATAATCATTACTATAAATTACATAACATCCTCTGCACAAGCTTTCAAACAATTCATTATCATTTCTAATCCTTGAGTCAAAATTTTGGTCATTCTTTTCTAATAATCCTCTAATACAATCTATATCTTTACAATATTTATATCCTCCGCGCATATGGTTATAATTATTTATATCCATTTTATTACATTTGAACCAATTAGATAGTTTTTGCTTATAGTAATCATCAATCCAATCACAATTAATGCAATAGTTTTTATATTTTATATAAGTTTCACTAGGATTTCTTA
>Ga0163154_10000117_pt1 | contig 109593 bp, 99 predicted proteins | sample OliLakLV19MP9P1_FD_148649 | JGI IMG/M metagenome (GOLD analysis project Ga0163154, IMG submission 148649) | Freshwater microbial mat bacterial communities from Lake Vanda, McMurdo Dry Valleys, Antarctica - Oligotrophic Lake LV.19.MP9.P1 | ecosystem: Environmental > Aquatic > Freshwater > Lake... | reverse complement strand
AGAAATTAGATAATGTGCATAAAAATCCTGTTTCGGCAGGATTTGTCAGCAGCCCGACTGATTGGATTTACAGCAGCGCAAGGGATTATGCCGGAGAGAAGGGATTGATGGATATTATTTTGTTGGAATGAAATTATTTAAAAAAAAGTGAGGGTTGCAACAAAGTAGCGGACGCTACAGGATGAGAAGTCCAAGCGGACGCTTGAACCATGCTTGTGCTAAGTATATTTTACTCCAAACCGGAATTTCTTTGACCGAAGTAGAAGTTTTTGGGGTCGAAGTAAAAGTTTCTTTGACCAAAGAAAGAACAGACTTGAACCAATCTGTCTTTCCTTTGACCGAAGTAAAAGTTTATTCGGTCGAAGTAAAAGTTTCTTTGACCAAAGAAAGAACAGACTTGAACCAATCCGTCTTTCCTTTGACCGAAGCAGAAGTTTTTGGGGTTGAAGTAAAAGTTTCTTTGACCAAAGAAAGAACAGACTTGAACCAATCCGTCTTTCCTTTGACCGAAGTAAAAGTTTCTTTGACCCAAGTAAAAGTTTCTTTGACTGAAGTAAAGATTTTTTCGGTCAAGTAAAAAGTTTCTTTGACCGAAGTAAAAGTTTATTCGGTCGAAGTAAAAGTTTCTTTGACCGAAGTAGAAGTTTCTTTGGTCAAAGAAAAAGAGGCTGTAAACTGATGGCGGGTGTTTTATGTTATAAAAATGTCAGAATCGCCTGAAATCCTCTCCCTGCAATACTTTCAGCACATTACCTGGGTTATACATACAATACAGGTATTGACTAAATAAAATACAGGTTTTGCTCCTCGCAATTTGTTAACCCGTTCGGTGGTTAGCTGTTCATCGCTCCTCTTTACAGTTGCCGCAGAACACAAATGCCAAAAAAAGGAGGTATTCTGTATGGCACGGTTAAAGTATGGTCTTTCAGGACTGAGCGCAAGCGAACTGCTCCTGAAATCAATACATCTTGTCGAAAAAATGTCCGGCAATTTGTATTATCCGACTCCCGACCCTACGCTGGTTGTTGTTGAAGCAGCGCAAAATGCGCTTGCACAAGCAATGCAGGCAGCGATGGACGGGGGCAAAGACCGCACTGCCATCCGCGATATGAAAGCGGATGAACTCCGGGATTTATTGCACGATTTGGGCGACTATGTGCAGGCAACCGCAAAGGGCGATGCCGCCAAGATTATCAGCTCAGGCTTTGAGATTGTGCAGCCCGGTGGTCCGATTGGCGCGATGGAGCAGGTGAGCAACCTCGTTGCGTTGACAAGCGGCATGACGGGCGTCATTGACCTGAGTTGGAACCCGGTGCGAGGCGCATCCGATTATATTATCGAGATGAGTACCACCGACCCCAACGATCAGGCGCAATGGAAACTGGCGGGCTACGCGCACAAAGGAAGTTTCTCTGTGGAGGGACTTGACAGTGTGAAGGTGTACTGGTTCAGAGTGTGCGCATTGGGTACGGAAGGCAAGGGTCCTTATAGCGACCCCGCTCGCGGGATTACGCAGTAAGCGGGTTGGGGGTGGCGTGTCGGGCGTGGAGTCTGAAGTTTGAACTTCTTGCACAATACACAACGCCCCACCCTCAACACTCGCAAACACTCCGGCAGGTTTACAGCGAAGATCAGCCGGTAAAGGCAGCGGGGCACAGAGCGATGCGCTCCGCTGTTTTTTTTTGTGTATTGATACTGTTGCTCTTCTGCAAAGGGCGCTACCAGTAAAGGCGATAAAGAAATGAGGGAAGTACGCGCAAAAAGAATTTTCTTGTTTTTATTTGCTGAGATTAATGCTCTCCCAGCATTCAACAAGGGGGCTGTTAATAAATTCCCCTGAGTGATTCCTCTCTAAAAATTAAGTTACCCTTAGCGTCAGCATCAGAAGTTATTTCCTGCTTTTATGAATTGAATAGACGGGTTGAACAGGCGATTTCTTTTAAGGAGGGAAGTTGAAATTCTTTTAATAAACCCGAAAAGCGGGTGGAAAGATGTTTGGCTTTCTGAATGGGCGTATCAATTTAACATCATCGTTTTTTTTGAGTAAAAAATTATACAGCACTGCTTTTAGTAGAATCCTGTTGGCAGCGGCATTTGTATTCATTGAATCATTGCCCGCCTCTGCGCAGCAAAAAAGCAACTTTGGCATTGAGTTCAGTTTTCTGAAAAAAAGCACTAACCAGAGCCTTGAGGAAGTGGCAACGAATGTTATCCGCTTGGTGAATAATACGCGCACAAAGCAGCAACTCAGCGTCAATATTTCTGTGCCTGAAGGCTGGCAGTTGTTCAGCAACCTTGATAAAACAATCGAATTGCTTCCGGCTGATTCCGCGTTTGTTCCTATCCGCGTGATTCCTGCAAAAATTTCAAAAGGAAACACCAACTATCTCATTAACGGGTTTCTTATTTCAGACAACGGCTTTCAGCTTGCCAATGATTATTGGTATGTGAACGTGAAGCAATTTTCCGAATGGAATGTTTCGTTGCCGATTAAGAAAGTGTATTTCATCAATGATAAAGAAGACGCGCTTTTTGAAGTGATGCTGCAAAACACCGGCAATGCGGATGAAAATATCACCCTTGAGCTGGAGCCTTCACGCAATCTATTGTTGAGCGACACCACAGGGAAAATTGTGGAATTGACGAACACGATTCTCCTGCCCTCAGGCAGCGACACGCTGATTCAATACCGCGTGTTGAAAATGGAAGACACGAAATCCACTGCTACAAATGCCGGTGCGAAGGAAGAACCTATAAAAAAATATGGAGTGAAAGTATCCGCGCTGAATGATGGAGGAGATTTAGGAAAGCCGAAGTTGTGGCGGGGCAACGTGGAATTTTTAGAATTAGGCAGCGAAATGGAAATTGAAGGACATGGCTATTCTTCGCTTCCCTTCACGGTGGAACTGAATGCCTTTGATGTGTTGGATAACACAACGCTCACGCTTGATATTTACGGAAACGCCAACTTCAACAACGAGCGCTCGCTTGCTTACCGCTATCAGTCAAACTACGTTGACAATTTCTTTGACCCCAAGCGTTACATTGGCGACTATCATTATCTCGGCTTTTTTTCAAGGCGCGGTGGAATAGAAATCGGAAACCTGAGCGGAGGCAAGCATGGCGCCTTCATCGGGGGCAAGGGAATAAGAGGCACACTGCGACTTAAGCACAATGTGCTATCCGGCATGTTTGTGCGCAATCCTTCGCTTTTTCGTCAGGTTGACCAAACTGGCGTTTCGGTGAACAACCTGTTTTCATCAGCTAAAATTAACAGCGACACTTACTTCCAATTTGAGATGGATGATGTTGCAAAAATCAATTCATCCATTCTAAGTTCCGGCTTAAGCTATCAACTTGCAAAAGGGCATTCGATGAAAATCGGGGCTGGCGCCAGCTATGAAGACCACTTTGGAAATCCTACAAGTCAAATTACTCTTTTGGGTTTCGGATACCTTGCATCCTATAGCGGCAGGATACAGAAACTGCATTTTTCGGCAAGCAACCGTTTTGGTTCCAAAACATACTCCGGTGCGAGGGGCGTTCTTTCCGTGAACGCATCTGCCGGCTATGATTTCAGTAAAAAATATGCGCTTGCCGTTCTCTATGACCACTATCAGCAAAACCCGGATGTTTATTCAGGCGGAGTGTTGCTGCCTGATTCTCCCGAAAGCGCGCGCGACCGTTATGAACTGAAATTTGCGATAGCATCCGACCGCGCAAAGTTTATCATCCGTCCTTATTATCTCTATTTGGAAGCTATCACGTTGCGCACGGCAACTAAGGCAATCGCATTTGATTATCGCCCCGCTGCGGAAGGTGATTTGCGTTTTTATTCCTCAGTGGAAGGTGGTTTTGTGAAAGCCCTTGACGTAGCAGACCTCGATAATTTTTTTATTGCGCAGGTTTTCGGCAATTTGAAATATAAAACATTCTCTTCCTCGCTGCGCTATTACTACGGTCCGTATCAGGCGATTGATCAGGTGCGCTTTATTCAAACGCGCCAGAATCCGCAGCGTGTGGCGTTTACAAATTATGTGGACACGTGGTTTGCCAATTCGCGCATGTTGCTGAAAGCGAATTCCAATTTGAATTATGAAACACTGTTCAAGCGTATCAGTTTCGTGTTGCGCCCTGAGCTTTTTTATTACACAAAAAATGATTTCACGTTCAGCTTTTATATGGAATATGTGCTTACGCGTTCCAAAAACACTTCGAGCGCAGGAAACACCGGCTCGGCTGACGTGTCTGAGCAAAGCAACGTGCTGAATGACATCAACATTGGCGCGGGCATTAAGAAGTCATTCGGCATTCCGCTGAACCGCAAAAAATTTCACGACATCGAAATCATCGTTTTCAAAGATGTGAATGGCAACAGCGTAATGGATAATTCCGAGAAACCCGTAGAGAATATGCTCATCAACGTGCGCACCGCGTCACCGCCTGATGCCGACTCAGCGGCAGGCGTACAGATTCAGCATGATAAAATTATAAACTACGAGCTGCTCACCGATGACAAAGGCACTGTGGCGTTTGACAATCTGCCCACCGGTTTTTATTCCATTAATGTGCGCCCGCTTACAGAAACAGGTGGATGGTTTGATACAAAAGAAATACCCGAACTCATCAGCGGCAAAGAAAAAATTTACATTCCGCTTAACAAGGCAGTGCGCATTAACGGCAGCGTTGTGTTGCAACGCGACAAGTATTCCAAGTATGACGGAACGATTGACCTGTCCAGAATTCGGGTAACATCCACAAGCAGCGCAGGGAATACGAACAGTACGCTTACGGGAAAAAATGGTGAATTTTCCATGTTCCTTCCCGTGGGCGAATATTCAATTGAAATCAATAAGGGCGCGTTGGGCGATAGTTTTGAGTTCGTAAACAGTCAGGTGAAAATTTTGCTTGCTGACCCAAACAACAACTACAACGTGACTTTTTACGTGCGGGAAAAGAAACGACAAATGAACGTGAAAGAATTCAAACAATAAAAAATAAAGCAGCAGAGGGATGAGAAAACTATTTTCAGTTGCAGGAATTATTTTGGCGGGTTTATCAGCGCAGGCGCAAAGCGTGGCTGTTTCTCCATCGCGCCTCTATTATAAGGTTGACATAGGCAACTATCAAAACCAAGTAGTGCGCGTCACCAACAATTCGGAAAAGATAGAATCATTCACAGTTTCGTTCGGTGATTTTGAAGCGCCCGGAAGCGGAGGTAAAAGCGAATTGATGCCTGCGGGAACGAGTCCGCATAGCTGCTCGCAATGGCTCAGCGCTGACCCTTCCTACTTCACGCTTGATGCGGGAAAAACGCAGGAAGTGCGCATTTTACTTCAGGCGCCCAATAGTCCCGAAGCAAACGCAGTGAAGTGGGCTACGGCAATGATTAAGATTGCAAAAGAAAAAGACGATGCTCTGAAAGAAAATGACGGACACGGCATGGGTATCCTGCAAACCTTTCAGTTTGTGATTCATATTTTTCAGACCCCGCCATCCATCACATACAAGAAAGCAGAGATTACAAACTTTCAGGAAATTTCTCTTGCAGGCGACCCCACGCGCCAGCTTATGCTTTCCGTTAAAAATATTGGCGATGCTATTCTTGATTGCGCAGCATACATAGACATCACCTCACTTACCACGGGTGATGAGGAGCGCATCAAGCCTTTTGCTTTCACCGTGCTGCCCGGTGGCGCAAGAGACGTCAAATTTTTACTGCCGAATACAATGAAACCGGGTAAATATTCTTTACTTGGCGTGGTGGATTATGGCAGCGAGGCGGAGATACAGGCTGCCGAGATGGAGCTTGAAGTAAAATAAACCAACACGTTTGCGGTGTTGTTTGAAACAGCACTGCAAAGGACAAACATAAAATGAAAAAAACGCTATTTGCAATCTTGTGTGTTCTCGCTTCGATTCAAAGCTATGCGCAGCTTTCCGATGAAGAGTATGCGTACATCACGCTTGATTTGCAAGGCATCCTCACACTCACGATGGTTACCAATCCGCAGGTTGATTTTGTTTTTGCAACTATTAATGAATATCAGAATGGCATCACGCGCTATAATTCCGCGCGCCTTGAAGTGGATGCAACAGTTGCGTGGGATTTATTCGCTTATGCCAGCACCAACAATTGGACACAAGGCGATGCTTACTCTACCAATGGCGAGTGGGAAATTCCCGCTGAGGCTTTGGAAATGCAAACAATCGGAGCAAACAGCAGCGCTCCGTTAGGTGGAACATTTAACACCTTTGTGAGTTTGAAAGGGCTGACCAACTCAGGCGTTACTGGCGGTGTGCCCGACCCCAGCTTCACACAGTTTCTTGCCGGCATGTCAGGCACAGCAACGGGAGAAAGCTATCCGCCCGGCTCGGCAAGAGCAAATCCGGACACGCATCAGTTTCGCGTACATTACAGGATTGTGCCGGGTATTCCCACTATATTTCCAAATTCATCGCAGCCATTGCCGGGTGTAGGTTTTGCGCAGGCTGGCTATTATTATCTTGAAGTTATTTTCGCGCTGGTAGAAGATCTATAAAGTAAGCTTCTGAATTTCTGGTGTGAACGCTCATCTTTTGTAGTATATCTACTTCCGGTATTTTCTCTATTCCGAATGATTGATGTAGTTTCCTTTCTCGTTTTATAAAAAAAAAGCCGCAACTGTTTTCACAGTCGCGGCTTCCTTGATTGAAGACCTAAAACCCCTTTTAGTCCTTCATTTGCAAAGTTTGCGATTATGCCGGCACGGCAATATTCGCTGATTTAACAGTTTTAATAATTCTTGACGCAATGCTGTATGGATCACCGTTTGAAGCAGGTCTCCTGTCTTCCAGATAACCCTTCCAACCCCTTTTCACAGTTGCAAGCGGAATTCTGATGGAAGCGCCACGGTCAGAAACGCCATATTTAAACTCGTTGATAGAAGCTGTTTCATGGCGACCGGTGAGGCGCTCTTCATTATATGCGCCATATACTGCAATGTGTTCTTTCGTTACAGGCCTGAACGCTTCGCAGATTTGTTCAAACACTTTTTTAGAACCGCATGTTCTTAGAGTAGTGTTTGAGAAATTCGCATGCATACCGGAGCCATTCCAGTCGCCTTTAATCGGCTTTGGATGGAATTCAATATAGTAGCCATGCTTTTCAGTGAGGCGTTGTAATAAATATCTTGCCACCCACATTTCGTCACCGGCTTGTTTTGCGCTTTTTGCAAATAACTGGAATTCCCATTGTCCGGCAGCAACTTCCTGATTGATTCCTTCAAAGTTCAGTCCCGCAGCAATACATTGGTCTGCATGTTCTTCAACCAAATCTCTTCCCCATGTATTTCTGCCGCCAACGGAGCAATAGTAAAGACCTTGCGGACCGGGATAGCCGCCAATCGGAAATCCTAAAGGCAACTGCGTCTTTACATCCATGATGAAATATTCCTGTTCAAAACCAAACCAGAAATCCTGGTCATCTTCATCGCTGATAGTAGCCCTGTTATTGGAAACATGGGGAGTGCCGTCAGCATTGTAAACTTCACACATCACCAAGTATCCATTCTTGCGGTCGGGGTCAGGAAAAATTGCAACGGGCTGCAACACACAGTCTGAAGAATCGCCCGATGCTTGCTGCGTTGAAGATCCGTCAAATGACCATGTTCCGATTTCTTCCAAAGTGCCTTTGAAAGTTGCATGTTCTTCCACTTTAGTTTTGCTTCTGATATTCTGAGTTGGTTTGTAACCATCTAACCAGAGGTACTCTAATTTAATTTTTGCCATGTTTTTATAGAATTTTTCTGTTTTAGTTAGAAAAGCGACTCAAAGGTACTATTTTTTTGAAAAATATCCAGGCTTATTTAAAATTTTTCAACAGGGAGTAAACATTTCTACTGAATCTCTCAAAATAATCATGTTTTTCTTCCGGAAAGGAGAAAAAGGAAGAAAAAAGGGAGAACTATGCTGCGATAACGCACAATGGCACCCACATTCGGCACGATGTATCCAATGAGAATGAGGAGTGAAAGCGAGAAAATAAGCAGCCAAATCGTGAAGGCGTTTAATCGTGGTTTGCCGGAAAATAAGACAACGAACAATGCAATTAAAATCAAAATGCCATTTTCCAGCATCACGGCTATATGCGAAAGTGAATCGGGTGAAATAAAGAAAGGACCGGCTATGCTGTTTTTCAACGAGTGCGGCAAATTGACAAAAAGCGATAAGAGCGTTGGATTGAAATAGCGCACATCAATCTGCGTATTCCCTTCATTGAGCGCAAGAAACTGTTCTTGCTTTGATGTGATAATTTCTAAAAAATTATAGCCATTGAATACTGGCAGTAAACAGCCCGCTGAAAAGAAAAGCAAATAAAAAAGCGGGAATGCCCATTTCGCTTTAGATGTATCATTTGCAGAAATAAAAAATGCAAGTATTCCGGGAAACAACAGCAAAAAAACAAAGTCGCGTATCAGAAAAACAAGACATGCTCCAATCGAAAACAGCGCAAGATTTTTAAGGTTAATATTTTTTGAAAGTAAAACACTGCCGTAAAAAAATAATCCAAGTGCAAATAAGAGCAGCCCTTCTTTATGCACGCCCGAACCCCAAAACACCACTGAGGGAATCAAAAAAATTGCTGCGATAGAAAAAATAGTTGCTCCTCCGGTTGCTTTCGAATATGCTTTATACAACCACGCCAAGCCAAGCAGTGAAACAAACGCCATGCACACCGCATGAACATAAAAATTTCCAAATGAAAATAAACGCACCACTGCATTGAAGCGCACAACCATATAGGCGCTCGTGTCGCCCCAATAGCCCATCGCATAAACCTGTGGACGAATAAACTTTAGAATTTCGCCCCCATTTGGTCCAAACGTCAGATAAAAATATTGCAGCGGATTATTCCAAAGCGTGGGGTAAATAATTTTATCTGCGTCATAAAAATACATGGTGGTGTCTCCACCCCAAAAAGCAGATGTATATGCAATGCCTGCCGCAACTTTCAGGAAAAAGATGAAAACGAAAAAAAACTTCGACAGTCTTTCGTCCCTGAAAAAACGCAAACGATAGATGATGAATGCAAAAAGAGCCGTGTAAAAAATGGGGAGAAGCAAACTCAAGTTATCCGGTTATTAATAAATCAGATGTTGAGTTTGAAAATAGAAAAAGTTGCGGAGAGTTATCTTGTTTGAAGTCAATAACTCTCCGCAATTAAGAATTTATCTGGACGAGCCGGAGACGAAACGCCTTCTTCTTCTGAAGTTTCCGTTATTGCCTCCGCCATTGCTTTCGCCTTCGCTGCGATTTCTCGAAAATCCATCAGAGCGGTTGTCCGAGCGATATTCAGAACGATTCTCTGAGCGGTTATCATAGCGATTCTCAGAAGAACGATTTTCAGGGCGATTATTATCAGAGCGATTATTATCAGGGCGATAGCCTGAACGGCTTTCAGAGCGATTATTATTCGAACGATTAAAATTATCTGACCTTTGAAAACGCGGCTCTTGGCTGCGTTCACGCGGAGCAGAACCTTGCGAAAACGGATGCTCAACCACAATCTGTAAATCCTTGCCTACAACTTTGTGCAGTTGTCTCAGTTCTCCGCTTTCATCGGGCTGCACAAACGTAAGCGCTTTTCCGCTTGCTCCCGCTCTGCCTGTTCGTCCGGTGCGATGAATGTAAGTATCGGTGTCAACCGGAAAATCAAAATTGATAACGTGCGAGAGTTCCTTCACGTCAATTCCGCGAGCGGCAACATCAGTCGCCACAAGGATTTTAATTTTCTTGGTCTTGAAGGATTGCAAATTTCTCAATCTTTCATTTTGTGATTTATTGCCATGAATCGCTAAGGAATTAATTCCTTCACGGTTCAAATCTTTCACCAGGGAATCTGCGCCTCTTTTTGTGCGTGTGAAAACAAGCGCATGTTCAATCGTTGCGTCCGTCAAAACGTGGCGCAGCAAATCAAACTTCTTGCTTTTGCCGACATGATAGATAGAGTGTTCAACAATCGCTGTGCTTTTCACATTGGGCACATGAATATGCACCGGATTGACAAGAAAACTTTTCACCAAATCCTTGATTCCATTTTGTGAAGTAGCAGAGAAAAGAATGGTTTGTCTTTTTGCGGGCAACTTGCTGATAATTCTTTTGATGTCGTGGATGAAACCCATGTCTAACATGCGGTCAGCTTCGTCTAAGATGAGCATCTGCACGTTGTTGATTTTTGCAATGCCTTGCTCCATCAGGTCGAGCAGGCGTCCGGGTGTGGCAATAAGAATATCAGGATTTTTCCTGAGCGCTTCGCGCTGTGTAAATTGCGGAACACCGCCATATACGATTGCATTCTTCAAAGGAAGATGCGCGCCATAAACTGCGAAGCTATCCCTGATTTGCTGGGCGAGTTCGCGCGTAGGAGCAAGAATGAGCGCTTTCACTCCGGGAGTTTTCACTTCCGCTTCGCTCAGTTTTTGTAAAACAGGAATTGCAAATGCCGCTGTTTTTCCGGTGCCGGTTTGCGCGGTGCCGAAAATATCGCTGCCTTGCAGGATTACCGGAATCGCTTGTTGTTGAATAGGCGTGGGCTGTGTGTAGCCCTTGCCAGTTAATGCCTTTAGGATTGACGGGGCAATACTCAGGCTCTCGAAAGTAGTCATCGTTTAAATGATTTTAGTAAATGAATAAAAGGTGTCTTGACTTATCCGTCAGTTGGAGGATGAACACCTTTTAAGGGGAGAGAATTATATCAGCCTAACCGTCAGATTTGAAATTACAGCGGCAAAACTACTGATTATTAACCGTAGTTTTTAATTTATTTTTTGAGCTATGAAACTGATGCTTCACATTGCATCTTTATTTGGAGCGTCATTCCTTGTTACAACAGAATTGAATAGTAAAATAATATATTTACTTATTTCCTTTCTCCTGCATCTGTTTGAACTGCTCCTCTTTCTGCCTTCTTGCATCTTCCAATTGCTGCTTCACGATTTGTGGATCGGTGGAGGCTGGTTCGATGTAATGAAATTTCGGTCGCGTGTCTTCGTACCCGAAATTAGGATCCATGCCGAAGCGGTGATCCTGGTAATTCGCGCGTTTTGCAACTATCCTGTATGAAAAGGAAGTATTAGAGGTGCCACTATTTTTTTCTTTCACGGTGAAACCGGTTGTTCCGGGAATAACGAAAAGCCCGTTGGACTCTCCTTGTTCCTGAATAAACACATGCATGGGATGCTGAGCATCAATCACTACGGTTTCGAGGTATAGCTTATCCAGGTCAATATTTATTTCTCCATTTACAAGCTTGGCATTTCCAAAATCTTCAAACCAATTTTCCGGGCTTTCCATGCAATACAGGAGTTGGTTTCCAAGTGATGTTGGAACAGAAGCATTTTTCGTTCCTGTAGCCGCAAAATTTCCTTCTGCGTAAACGGCAAAGGCAGTTGCTGCTATATTGTTATTTTTCCCGTAAATAGCATGTCCGTCTGCGAAATTTAGAGATGCCCAAACTCCATAGTCTTTCAAACTCGGCATCCAGTCGCCCGCCCAACCAAGCGCGTGTACTGCTGCACCCCATAATCCATAATCGCCCAAAACTCCGATTTCATGGCTACTATTTGATGTGCTAACACCTACAACACCTGCGGATGCCAAGCTCATTGATTTTGTTTCTCCATATACTCCAAAAGACACATTAGATGAGCTTGCGTTGTTTAGTGCATAAAGTACGCTCCCTGCGGATGGTGGAGGTAAATTACCTGGAGAGGGTGTAAAAGCAGCGGATGCTGCGCCCACAACATGCAATTTGTTATTAGGAGAGGTAACACCAATCCCCACGTTTCCTGAATTGAGATTATACATGTTGTTACCAACAATTTTCCAATCCAAATCTAGAAAAAATGCGCTGAGGTCAACGGTGTTTCCATCCTGTATTGTAAGCAATCCGGTTGAACTATTAAATGAAAGCGTTTGATTATCAGCTAATGTGGAGAGGTCAATAGAGTTGCCTCCGCTGATAGTAAGTTGATTGTTGGAAGAATTAAACGTCAATGTCTGGTCATCTGTTGCCGCGCTTCCTGCGGGACCTTGCGGTCCTTGCGCACCATTGCACACATAGGCAGTTTGCGTTACTTCTCCTGCATCCAGCACTCCGTTATTGTTGGTATCAAGACCTACTTCAATTTTTCTTCCGCCTGTGGCGCAGTTAGCTCCAGCAGCTTCAGCCGTTGTTTTTAATAAACTCTTTTGCCCTGCTGTTCCCTGCGAACCTGTTGCACCTGTTACTCCGGCTGGTCCGGTTGCGCCTGTAGGTCCGGCAATACCTTGCGCTCCTGTTGCCCCTTGAGGACCAGTAGCGCCCGTTGCACCATTAGCGCCCGTTAAACCTTGCGCTCCCTGCGGTCCGGTTGCGCCAATTGGTCCTTGCAGACCTGTTGCACCAGTAGCACCAGTTGCTCCTGTCAAACCTTGCGAACCCTGAGGTCCGGCTGCGCCAGTTAGTCCTTGCGAACCCGTTGCGCCTTGTGGACCAGCAGGACCCGTTGCTCCGGTTGTACCTGTTGCGCCATTGCAGATAAAAGATGTAGTAGAAATTTCACCTGCATCTAACGCATTGTTACTATTAGCATCTAATCCGACTTCAATTTTTCTTCCACCTGTTGCACAATTAGCTCCGGCAGGTTCAGCAGTTGATTTCAATAAACTTTTCAAACCATTAGTGCCTTGCGGACCGACTGCACCTGTAGCTCCCGTTGTGCCAGCAGGACCTTGTGCGCCCGTAGCGCCTTGTGGTCCTGTGATTCCTTGTGGACCAGCGGGACCTGTTGCGCCCATTGCTCCAGTTGCTCCGGTTAAACCTTGCGCACCTGTTGCACCGATTGGTCCTGCCGGTCCTTGAGGACCTGTTGCTCCTGTAGGACCTTGCGATCCAATTGCGCCTGTTGCTCCTGTAATTCCCTGAGGTCCTGTCAATCCTTGTGCTCCAACAGCACCCTGCGATCCGGTTGCACCAGTTATTCCTTGTGGTCCGGCAGGACCCTGCGCTCCAGCGAGACCTTGCGGTCCGGTTGCGCCCGTTGTGCCTTGAGGTCCGACAGGTCCTTGCGGACCAACAGGACCCTGAGGTCCTTGCGGACCCGGATTTCCATTCGTGATATAACTCAGGTCAACGGTGTTTCCACCCGTGATTGATAAACCATATGTTAATGTGTCGAAAACAAGAGACTGGTCATCCGTAGCAGGGTCGCCTTGAGGTCCTTGCAGACCGGCAGGACCCTGTGCGCCAGTGAGACCTTGCGGACCAACTGCTCCGGCAGTGCCTTGTGGTCCCTGAATTCCTTGCGGACCTTGCGCTCCTGCAACTCCGGGAATTCCTTGTGGTCCTTGTGCTCCGTCAATGCCATCGACACCATTCGTGCCATCAACACCATTTGCTCCTGCTGAACCTTGCGGACCAGTTGCTCCGGCTGTACCTTGTGGTCCCTGAATTCCTTGGGAACCTTGAGTTCCCGCAGTGCCAGCAGGTCCTTGCACTCCAGAAATTCCTTGGAGACCTTGTTGTCCTGTCAAATTAGAAGTAGTGAAATAACTTCCATCTGAATAATTAAAAGTAAAAGTTCCATCTAAATTGTCAAGGGTATTTACAATTCCAACACCGTCATTTCCTGCGAGACCTTGTGGTCCTGGATTTCCATTGGTGATGTAACCTAAATCAACAGTATTTCCTCCAACAATAGAAAGAGAATAAGATGTTGTATCAAAAGAGAGTGTTTGGTCATCGGTGGCAGGATCACCCGGAATTCCTTGCGGACCTTGAGCTCCATCGTTTCCATTTACACCATTATTTCCATTAATACCATTTGCACCAGCGGAACCTTGCGCTCCGGCAGGACCTGTGAGATTTGCAGAGGTGAATGTGGAGCCATCAGAATAAAGAAAAGTAAGCGTTCCGTTTCCGTTGTCAATCGTGCTGTCAATGCCATTTCCGTTTTGACCATCTTGTCCATTGATTCCATCTAATCCGGGAATTCCTTGCGGACCTTGTACGCCATCAACACCGTTTGCACCTGCGGAACCTTGCGCTCCGGCAGGACCTGTGAGATTTGCAGAGGTGAATGTGGAGCCATCAGAATAAAGAAAAGTAAGCGTTCCGTTTCCATTGTCAATCGTGCTGTCAATGCCATTTCCATTTTGACCATCTTGTCCGTTGATTCCATCTAATCCGGGAATTCCTTGCGGACCTTGAGCACCATCAACTCCATTTACACCATTATTACCATCAACACCGTTTGCACCTGCGGAACCTTGCGCTCCGGCAGGACCTGTGAGATTTGCAGTTGTAAATGTGGAGCCATCAGAATAAAGGAAAGTAAGCGTTCCGTTTCCATTGTCAATCGTGCTGTCAATGCCATTTCCATTTTGACCATCTTGTCCGTTGATTCCATCTAATCCGGGAATGCCCTGCGGACCTTGAGCACCATCAACTCCATTTACACCATTATTACCATCAACACCGTTTGCACCAGCGGAACCTTGCGCTCCGGCAGGACCTGTGAGATTTGCAGTTGTAAATGTGGAGCCATCAGAATAAAGGAAAGTAAGCGTTCCGTTTCCATTGTCAATCGTGCTGTCAATGCCATTTCCATTTTGACCATCTTGTCCGTTGATTCCATCTAATCCGGGAATGCCCTGCGGACCTTGAGCACCATCAACTCCATTTACACCATTATTACCATCAACACCGTTTGCACCAGCGGAACCTTGCGCTCCGGCAGGACCTGTGAGATTTGCAGTTGTAAATGTGGAGCCATCAGAATAAAGGAAAGTAAGCGTTCCGTTTCCATTGTCAATCGTGCTGTCAATGCCATTTCCATTTTGACCATCTTGTCCGTTGATTCCATCTAATCCGGGAATTCCTTGCGGACCTTGTACGCCATCAACACCATTTGCACCTGCGGAACCTTGCGCTCCGGCAGGACCTGTGAGATTTGCAGAGGTGAATGTGGAGCCATCAGAATAAAGGAAAGTAAGCGTTCCGTTTCCGTTGTCAATCGTGCTGTCAATGCCATTTCCATTTTGACCATCTTGTCCGTTGAGTCCATCTAATCCGGGAATGCCCTGCGAACCTTGAGCACCATCAACACCGTTTGCACCTGCTGGACCTTGCGCTCCAACTGGTCCTGTGAGATTTGCAGTTGTAAATGTGGAGCCATCAGAATAAAGGAAAGTAAGCGTTCCGTTTCCGTTGTCAATCGTGCTGTCAATGCCATTTCCATTTTGACCATCTTGTCCGTTGAGTCCATCTAATCCGGGAATTCCTTGCGAGCCTTGAGCACCATCAATACCATTTGCACCAGCGGAACCTTGCGCTCCGGCTGGTCCTGTGAGATTTGCAGTTGTAAAAGTTGAGCCATCAGAATAAAGAAAAGTAAGTGTTCCATTTCCGTTGTCAATGGTAGTGTCAATTCCATTTCCATCTTGTCCGTTCAGACCGTCTAATCCGGGAATTCCTTGCGGACCTTGCGTGCCATCAATTCCATCTATACCGTTTGTGCCATCCACGCCATTCGCACCCGTAGGACCTTGCGGACCTGTCAAATCAGAAGTAGTGAAGTAAGATCCATCTGTGTAGAGAAAAGTGAGAGTGCCATTTCCGTTGTCAATCGTGCTATCAATTCCGTTTCCTGTGTTTGAGGGTAGTGTAATTGTTATTGAACTGTTGGTTAACGAAAGTTGATTTCCGTTGAGCGACAAATCCTGAATTTCATTCAGTGGATTGGCATCCGCATCATTGAGCAAATCGGTTAAATCAACCGTGCCTCCATTTTGCAAAGTAAGGATATGTGTTGTCGGATTGTAGGATAAAACCTGACTATCGGTGTTATCAAGAAAAGGCGTGAGGTCAATGGAGTTACCACTTGTGATACTGAGTTGATTGTTGATGATAGCGAGGTTTTGGTCATTCGTTTCGTCCGTGCTTGCCGCCCATTCAGTTCCATTCCATTTTAAAATTTGATTGATAACCGGAGCAGCAGTATTCACATCCGCGAGGTCATTCAACACATTGTCTGACAAATCATCTGTTTCTTCAGTAATTGTTGTATTGAAATTTGCTCCCGATTCTGTAATAGTAAGTTGATTTGAATTCGGGTCAAATTGCACACTGGAAATTGTCGCACCTCCCGAACCTCCACCGTTGCCTGCATAGAGCGCATAGGGAACAGAAAGCAATTCAGAGATTCCCATTAATTGAAAATTCAAACCGCCAACCGGGTCAAATTCAATTTGCAGCCACTTATTTCCGGTTGCCCATGGAATATTGCTGAATGTTCCCGTGGGATTGATTCCCTGCCCGATGCTCACGTTAAACAACCCGAATTGATTTGTGCCTGATTTATGAATTTCAGAAAATACATTTAACCCTCCCTGCGCACTGTCAAGAATTGTAACCCGCACAGTAATTTGTTGATTAGCAAGTATGCTCCCGCCTTCATTGCGTGCGATTGCCTGATACTTTATTCCTTGCGGAACCTGACCGAAAAGCGTTACTGCGCTCAGAATAAAAATGACGAGAGAATTAAAAATTTTCATTTGGGTGGGATTGTGGGCAAAAAACAAGCACTAAGATAGTAAAATAAGAAAGGCTCAAAGTAATAACTAATGGTTGCATAGTAAACTGACAGTTCAGTGTTAAACTTGATTTTATAGTTAAATTTCCATGTATTTCGCACGGCATTTTAACGGGAAATAACCCCGATAATCTTAAATCTCAGAATGAACTTAACTTTGGTTCTTGTTTAAAAATTAATCAGCTAAGTAGTGACAGCCTCAAAGGGAAAAGTTTTAGTCGCCATGAGCGGTGGAATTGACAGCACCGTTGCTGCAATTCTTTTGCATAAGCAGGGTTATGAGTTGGTGGGCATCACCATGAAAACGTGGGACTATGCGAATTCAGGCGGCACAAAAAAAGAAACCGGATGCTGTAGCCTTGATTCCATTAACGATGCGCGGCAGGTTGCTGTTGACTTGGGATTTCCGCATTATATCATTGACATCCGCAGCGAGTTTGGCGATTATGTAATTGACAATTTCGTGGATGAATATCTTGCGGGGCGCACACCGAACCCTTGTGTGCTTTGCAACACGCACATCAAGTGGGAATCGCTTTTGCGCAGAGCAGATGCGATGGGTTGTCAATATATCGCCACCGGGCATTATGCCCAATTAAGAAAAGAGAATGACCGCTATGTGATTTCACGCGGGCTTGATGAAGACAAAGACCAGTCTTATGTATTGTGGGGCGTGAGCCAGCAATGCCTGAGCCGCACGATTTTTCCGCTTGCAGGATTGCGGAAAAAAGAAATACGCAAGATGGCGGAAGATTGGGGTTACAAAGAACTTGCGAAGAAAAGTGAGAGCTATGAAATCTGCTTTGTGCCTGACAATGATTATCGTGGATTTTTAAAACGGAAGGTGAAGAATTTAGAGGACAACGTAAGGGGTGGAAATTTCGTAAACAGGGCAGGTGAAGTTCTTGGACAACATGATGGCTACCCGTTTTATACGATAGGGCAGAGACGCGGACTTGGTGTGGCAACAGGGGAGCCGATGTACGTGACGGAGATTGTCGCAGCGACAAATACCGTAGTGCTTGGCTACGAAGACGAATTGAAGCGCAACGGAATGTACGTGGGCAAGATGAACATGGTGAAGTATGCCGCAATACCCGAAGGGACTGAAGCGCTCACGATGATACGTTCGAATGATGCAGGTGCGATGAGCATCATTTACAAGGAGGAAAATCGTTTGCGGGTGGAGTTCAATTCAAAAGTGCGCGCGATAGCCCCCGGGCAATCGGCAGTGTTTTATGAAGGAAATGATGTGCTGGGCGGTGGAATTATTCAATCAAGTTTCGAGTTAAATTAATTGTATGATAAAAGCTTTTTCAGAAACCCCTGTGTTTGTTGCGCTTGCTTTTTGCATGGCAATCTTTTCTTCGTGTGAAAAAACGGAAGATGTCGTACTTGATTTCAAATATGAATACTATCCCAACCAAATCGGGCACTTTGTGATTTATGATGTGGACTCGATTGTGTTTGATGATTTCACGGAAACCTCTGACACGTTTCAGTATCAAAAAAAATACGTTGTAGATTCTTCGTTCATTGACGGAAGCGGACGCGAGGCATTTAAACTTTTAAGGTATCACAGGGCGGATTCTTCGCAAGGATGGGTGTTGAGCGATGTGTGGTCATTAGTGATTACAACTACTACGCTGGAGGTGAACGAGGAAAACCAGCGCTTTGTAAAATTGTTATTTCCCCCAAAGGAAGATCAGGCTTGGATGGGAAATCAATACGTTGATATTATAGATGCGAATTGGTATCTGGAAGATTGGGAATATACCAACACAACGGTGGATGTTTCGGAAACAATCAACGGAATGCAGTTTGATTCAACGATTACTGTAACACAGCAGGATTATGAAAGTTTAATTGAGAAAGTAAACTCCGTGGAGAAGTATGCAAAGAATGTAGGGATGGTTTACAAATATTTTTTAGCTCTCGAGAAAAACGGTGACATCACGCGCCCTTGGACAAATCCTGAAAGCGGATTCATTCTCACCATGACAATTAATAGCTACGGGAACTGAGGAGCGTGTGTTGAGTGTGGTGTGTGGAGAATTGTGTGTTGAGGGAGGAGTGTTGAGTGTTGTGTAATTTTATTTATCTCCTTGATTTGGAATAATCATCACCAACATGCATCGTTTGTTTTTTTTCTTTTTGATTCTCATTCCCTCTGAAACTTTTGCGCAAGATTCAATTGTAACCACAAGAGTTTATCACAAATTCTGGATTCAGTTTTCAGACAAAAACAATAATCCATTCTCCGTTGAGCGTCCGTATGAATTTCTTTCTCAGAAATCAATAGACAGAAGGAGTCGCCAGAATATTTCTATCCAAGAATCCGATTTACCCGTTACGCCTTCGTATGTCAGCAGCGTAAAAAATACAGGCGCAAAGATTCTGATAAAGTCAAAATGGATGAATGGTGTATGTGTGGAAACTACTGACTCAGCGATACTTGAGCAAATTGATTCGCTTCCCTTTGTAAGTTTTATTGAAGCTGTCGCAGCATACTCGCGATACGACACGATTGATTCATCAGGCATTGAATCTTACCCGATGATTAGCTCACCCGTGCTTACTTCAAATCTTGCTTTTGATGAAGAGTTGTACGGAAACGGGTTCAACCAAATCAACATGATGAATGGCGAATATCTGCACGAACTGGGTTTCCGCGGAGATGGAATGACAGTAGCTGTGCTTGATGCGGGATTTTTTCGGGTGAATACAATTTCCGCTTTTGACAGCCTTTGGTTGAACGACAGAATTCTCGGTTACAAAGATTTTGTTGGAGGACAGGATGACAGTGTTTTCATCGAAAGCACGCACGGTATGCAGGTGCTCTCAACAATGGCTGCAAACCTTCCCGGTGAATTGGTAGGCACTGCGCCCGCGGCACATTATTGGCTCATCCGCACAGAAGATGCGCGTTCTGAATTTCGCATCGAAGAATACAACTGGGCGGCAGGTGCAGAATTTGCCGACAGTGCAGGCGTTGACGTAATCAACTCTTCGTTGGGCTACAGCACGTTCAACGATACCGCGATGAATTATTCTTACGCAACGCTTGACGGCAAGACTGCTGTTGTTACTCACGCAGCCGATAAAGCTGTTGAGACGGGAATGATTGTAGTGACCAGCGCAGGAAATAATGGCAACGCTCCCTGGAAATATATCAGCACACCTGCGGATGCGAACAATGTAATTGCAGTTGGCGCAGTTGACCCGCAGGAAAACTATGCTTCCTTCAGTTCACAAGGACCTTCCTCTGATGGCAGGGTGAAGCCTGATGTTGCTGCGCAGGGAAAGGACGCAGTGTTCGTAAGTCGCAGCGGAAGCCTTACAACCGGAAACGGAACCTCCTTTGCTTCTCCTATCACTGCGGGACTTGTCACTTGTTTTTGGCAGGCATTTTATGACAAGCCTAACATGGAAATCATTCAACAGATTTTACAAAGCGCTTCTCGTTACACTAATCCTGATGAGTTGTACGGGAATGGTATTCCTGATTTTCGTCTTGCATTTTTGAAGATGCAGGAAAAAGAAGGTTCGCCTTACTTCCAAGAGATGTTGCCCGTTGCTTATCCCAATCCATTTGATGAACAGTTGCATGTGATGCTTTTTGCCGATGATGAAGGCAAGTATTCTGTTGAAATCTTTGATGCGCTCGGCAGAATTATTTCTCGCCAGGAACAATACCTTGGCGATCTGCGCTTTCACGATTTTGAATTCAAGAATTTAGATGTACTTCAACAGGGCGTCTATTTCGTGCGCACAAGCGGCAAAGGAAGAACAGATGTGATGCGCGTAGTGAAGTTCTAATACCCATCACGCGCTTTAGAATCAAATTCCAAATTGAATTTTAAACTCGGCAGCAGCAAGAACGGTTTCTTTTTCTCCTGCCAAAGCAACTTCGCCATTCTCTGTGATTAAAATAATTTCATCAGCTAATTCTTCCGTATCGCGATGGTCATGGGTTACATAGACAAGCGTAATATCGAATTGCTGTTTTAATTCAAGCATGTAATCCATTACAACAGACTTCATCTTGCTGTCAAGATTGGAGAGCGGTTCATCCAGCAACAAAATTTTGGGTTCCAGAACTAAAGAGCGTGCAAGCGCAACCAACTGCTGTTGCCCTCCCGACAGTTCATGCGGGTAGCGGTCTGCAAGGCTGCGGATATTGAATGTGTCGAGCATGTCAAACACTTTTTCATCCGCATCATCCGCCTTTTTATTTTTCAATCCCCATGCAATGTTTTTCTGCACGGTGAAATGGGGCCACAATGCAAGGTCTTGAAAGATTAGTCCGACTTTTCTTTCCGCAGGTGAAATAAAAGCTCCTTCACCCGCAACCAGTTTTTCATTGATGTAAATTTTTCCTTTTGCAGGAATTTCCAATCCCGCAATCATACGCAGGATAGTTGTCTTGCCGCTGCCCGTGCTTCCGAGCAGGCAGGTGAGTTTGTTTCCTGAAATTTTGAAACTGAGTTCTTCAAACAGTTTTTTCTTTCCGTAACCAAAAGAGACATTTTCAAAAACTATGCTTGCTTCCATGATTTGTTTTTCGAAATAAAAGAATAACCCGCAAATAACAATGTCAATGCCGCCAGGGTAATCATCAGCGCAACAAATACCATCCCGCTCATCAGTCCTTCAGGCGTACTGTGCATCGCGGTGGCGATTTTAATGGGAAGCAGCGAACTGCCGGGTGGATACACCACAATCGTTGTTCCCACTTCGCCAAGGCAAAACACAAAGCTGATAATAAACGCAGCAAAAAATCCTTCCGCGATGAGCGGGAATAAAATTTTCCCGATGCGTTGCAGTGGACTTGCTCCCGCAAGCATCGCAGATTGCTCTAAGCTGAACGGCACTTTCCCGATAGCGTGACTCATCACTTTTGAGGCGATGAATGTAAATCTTCCCACGTAGGCAATCACGATAATCAGGAAGGAAGAATAAACAGAATCAAGCACCGGGCGATTGTAAAATTTGATGAGCGCGATGCCAAATACTGTTGCAGGAATTGCAAATACCACGAGCAGAACTGCATCGAAAAAATGATAGCTTTTTCGTTGTGCGAAGTAAGCGAACACAAATCCAAGGATACAAATAACACTCGCGCCAATCGCTGCATAAAGCAATGATTCGGGAATCACAGGCAGCAACAAGTCAAGCGCCCGCTTCACATAAAATCCAGTTTCACCACCGCCTTCCGTCTCAATAATATTTTGGCGCACCTGTGAAAATTCAGGGGGCGCTTTGAAAGCCTGATATGCTAAACCGAAAATCGGAAGTAAAATCACAACCACCCAAAACGCAAGCAAAGCAAGCATCACCGGAATGCGAAGCGTCTTGAGTTGAATTTTATTCGTTGGATTTCCTTTCGTACCAATGCTGAGAAAAGGCGCTTTCATGAAGTAGGAATATTCAAACGCGAGCAGCGCGAGGCAAATTAATAGGAGCAGAGTAGAAGAAGCGATTGCTCCCGCGTGATTGTAAAATGCCGAAAACTGGATGAAGATGTCTGACGCGAAGGTCGGCACAAGAAAATATGTTGCCACTGCAACTTCAGAGATGGAAAGAATGAACACAAGAATAAAAGAAGAAAAAAAAGCTTGTTTTATCAGCGGCACTTCTAATGAAAACAGAACTCGCACCCTGCTTGCCGTCATCAATCCTGCTTCGATAATATTACGGTTGATGTTTGTAAAAGCAGCGGCAATAATCAGCATCGGCAAGGGAAAATAACACAAGGAGTGAATGAACAGCACAATCCCGTTTTTACCTTGCAGCCCACTGATACCCAGAATGCTAAACACATCTTTCCATGCCACGGCAAAATAATAGGGCGACACGAAAAGCGGAAGCAAAAATGCCAGCTTGAAAATGGTTGAAAGCGGCACATCCGTTTTGCTGATTATCCAGCCAATGACTCCGCCAATTATTGTTGAGATAGCCGCAATTAAAGCAGCGATAACGCAACTGTTCCAAAGCAGCAGTAATTTATCTTTCTGAAATACAGCTTCGTAATTTTTAAAAGTGAATTGTCCTTCATTTGAGAAACTACTTAAAAAAGTAAACACGAGTGGAGCAACCGCGAGTACAAGAAATAAAAAGAGGACAAAGCCGTACAATAATTTACCAGTGAGTTTCAACTGATGAGATTTAGTAAACTAAAAAGATTAGATGCCCAAAATCTTTTTCAGATTTTCGTTCACTTGTTTCATGGTTTCTAAATCAAGCGAGCCAAGATTTCCGATTACAATTTCTTTATCAAGAGTTGCAAATTTTGAAAGGACGAATAAAGAAATATTTTTCAGCCCATGATGAACATCGGGATTCAAGAGTATATCCCCGTCTTCCTTCCATTGCGTTTGTGTGGAAATAAAAGCAACTGTTACATCTATCTCTGTTGCCGCAAGTATGAGGGCGGAACGATTTTTGCTTCCACTAAGATCATTGAATGGAAAAGGAACAAGGATAATGTCGCCCTTTTTCATTTGTATTTTTCCTTCAGTTCGTTCACAGTGTAGAGGTCTTCCTCATCTTTCAGGTAACTGAAAGTCTTTGATTCGCTTACAATCTTTTCAATTCCCTTTTGCAGAATTTCTTCCTCATATTTTTTGAAGATGAATTCCACATAGTCTGCCACCTCGCTCACTTTTTCCTGCGGAAGTTTTTCAAGCGTGGTTAGGGTGCGCTTTATCAGGGATTCTCGTGTCATTTTCAGTGTTTTAAAATCATTTCAAAATTAAGTTAATAAGACAACTTGGAGATAAGCATTACCAGTTTTCAATCCAGTTTTTAATGAACGGTTGAATCGCTTCGAGCTTTTTAGCCGTGATAGTATAATCAATCTGCATCGGACGAATCGTTTCAATAGTAGGAACATATTCGGGTGTGTTCACGCCAGCCCGCAGCGGAATCTGCGCGCACGAATGCGCCAGTTTCGATTCGGTTTCCTTTTCAAGTAAATATTCAATCAGCTTTTTTGCGTTTTCTGAATTTGGTGAATTTGCAATGAGGCTTACTGTATTTGGCATAATTAAAGAACCGAGACTATCCTGATCTAAGAAAATCATATCAACAGGTTCACCGGAAAGAATAGCTCCGAAAGCATCATCCGTATCGGTAAGCCCGCAGGCGATTTCTCCTTTGCTCACTCTGCGCTTCACATCGCCATTGCTCGACAGCAGTTTCACATCATTTGCTTTCATACTATCCATAAATGTTTGCGCTGCTGAATCGCCCAATGCTTCAAATAAAGATGCGACATGAAAAGTAGTGGTGCCAAACAGCGGATTTGCAATCGCGACTTTCCCACGAAATTCTTCTTTCGTCAAATCGAAAATAGATTGAGGCGCAGTTTCTTTTGTCAGCAGATTTTTATTGTAAATCAACACGCGCGACCGCGCTGAAAATCCCACCCAATATCCATCCTTGTCTTTGAATGTTACAGGAATGTCTTTTGCATTTTTGGGAGCATATACTGCAAGAATATTTTCCCCCTTCAACACTTCTGTGCGCATCGGGTCGCCACTCCAAAATACATCGCATTTCGGATTGTCTTTTTCCGCAATCAGGCGATTTAAAATTCCGGTTGACTTTGTTTCTTCGGTGTCGAAAATTTCTTTCACCTTGATTCCGGTCTTCTTTTCAAAATCACGCAGCACCGGCTCGGCATACACCTGGTCAACAGTAACATAGAGAACAACTTCGTTGGCAGCAGGAGAACACGATTGGATTAATAAATACAATCCGAAAATGACCGAGAGTGGAATAAGATGTTTTCTCATGCAGGAATTTTCCACCAAAATGCGCATTTTTATTCAGGGAAGGAAACAAATAATTTCAAAAAAAGGAAAATTCATTTATTACTTTTACCCGCCCTAAATCCTATCTAACGTGTTTGCATGTTCCGTCTTTCAGATAAACTATTGATGCTTCGCTTGCAGGATGCTTCGACACGCAGCGAGGCATTCAATCTTGTCATTAAGCAATACAAAGAGCGGCTGTATTGGTATGTGCGCAGAATGGTGGTTGATTATGATGATGCGAAAGACATCACGCAAAATGTATTTATCAAAGCGTGGGAGCATCTTGACACGTTTCATTATCAAAGCAGTATTTACACCTGGCTTTATCGCATCGCCACCAACGAATCGCTGAATCATCTTAAGAAAAAATGCAGTCAGGCAAATATCTCGCTTGATGAAGCCGGAGAATATTTGGTGAAAGCCATTGACAACGGACACTACATTTCGGGAGAGGAAATCTATATGAAGCTTGAACGCGCGGTCGCTCAATTACCCGAAAAACAAAAAGCGGTTTTCATCCTGCGCTATTACGAAGAAAAAGATTACACAGAAATTGCTGCCATCACCGGCACATCGGAAGGCGCATTACACGCATCCTATCATATCGCGGTGAAGAAAATCGAGAAAATATTATCCCTGAATTAAAGATAATGTTGCGCGTTTTGTCAAACAGCGCAAATGCAGACATAACGCTGTGTTTAAATCCAACCCAAAATGAAACTTCACGTTGCAATAGTATTTTGCATTGCGATTCTATTGAACGCATTTCAACTTTTCTCCCAAAGCACAGGCAGCACGCCTGAAAAAGAAATTCGCACTGCCAAACTCCTGTGGTTTGATTTTTCCGAAACCATCAAATTCAACAATAAATGGAACATGGTGGCTGAATACAACCCACGCTTCAACCTTGACCCCACAAGCGTTTCACAAAATGTGGTGCGCACTTATGGATTATTTAATATTGGCGAAAACTGGTCAATCGGACAGGGCTTTGTCATTTTTTTTAATAACCAAAATGGACTGCTTGTACACGAGTTGCGTCCTGAAACTTGGTTTTTTTACAAGCAGCAATTTGAAAAAGCAAAGAACCTTGGAATTGTACACCGTTTCAGGGTGGAGGAGCGCTTTACGCGAAACACTGCAAGCGGAGAATTAGCGGAGGGCTACAACTTTACTATGCGCTATCGTTACCGTTTTGGGTTAGAATATACGCTGGCAAGAATCGGGGAGAAGAAAAACCCGCTCAAGTGTTTTGTCAATGATGAAATTTTTCTGCAATCGGGAAAAACGATTGTCTATAATGTATTTGAGCAAAACCGGTTTATTGCCGGATTCAGTTATCGCCTCGCAAAAGGATTTACTGCCGCTTTCGCTTACATGAATATCTTCAGGCAGATGAATAATCCTGGTTATGTTTATACAAAGACACATACATTCCGCATCAGTTTTCTGCATGAGTTTTCGCTGAAGGAGAAAAAAGACTGATTCTTTTTGGTATTCTCATCGGATACCCGTTTTAAGTTGAGGACAGTTTTGAAAATTACCTTTAACCTTTTTTCCCTTTAGGGATAGGATGAAGTAAATCAAAATGCGCATTTTTTTAGAACTACCCTTGGTTGACAATCAAGAGCTTTCATTGCCGTTAAAAAATTAAAGATGCAGACGAACTTTAGCCCAAAGTTGTTAATGGTTCGGATAAAGTCTGTCTTTCCATATAAAAGGCTTTAACCAATTTTAAATGCGAGTTGTTTTGTTTTGCCGCATAATCTCACGGGATTCAAGCTAAAGAACTCTCAAATAGGCTATCTGAAAAAATCAGAAAGGCGTGTATTTACCCGTTCGTACGGAAACTCCAGATGCGGATTTATCAAAGTGCAACGGGTTGCTGGCTTTTGAGAACAGGGTGTTGCTGTTAAAAATTGGATTGCCGCAGAAAGTAGTGGTTTCCATATCAATTGTGCCGCCTTCTACATTCAGAAAATTATTTGAACAAACATCAAGGTTCCCTTTAATTGAACCGGTGCGCGAGTTTACAAATTTGCCGTTTGCGGAAATATCCCCGCCTTTGCCGGTAAGCAATCCTGTGTTATCGAGCATATTGCCCACTTGTATTTCCCTGTGATTTATGATATTTCCTGAGTTGACAAAATCCATTGTTATTTCAAGATTTTGCTGGTTATAGATAGCCCCTCTGTTGGTGAGCAGTCCAAATTTAGATTTACCGAAATTTAAAAGCGTTCCGGTTTTCACGATGATTACATTTTTATCGCCAAGCAGGCTTGCGTTTTCCTGAATTATTATTGTGCCTTTTACTACCACATCCACATTATGTACAATGTCATTCTTAATTACAACGGTATCCCCTTCTTTGATAATGTTGCCCGGATAGAAAGGTTTCCAAATCTCTTGCTGATTATACCTTCCTGTTTTATATGTGCTGAATATCGCAGCTGTAGAGTTAGACGTGCTGCTCAATATAATTCCGATACAGAAAATGAAACTCATGATATTTAACAGGAATGAATTTGGTAAGCGCATAGAGGTCTGTGTTTTAATCATTTTCTATACGTGACAAGATGAGATAGGTTGCTTTTTAAAGATATTTTCGAGCCGAACATACAGAGCACCTAAGCGTATTACAGTTCAAACCGAATACAGCGCATGGAACAACTGTTTCAAAATAAAATATTTGTGGTCGAAGATGATGCCATCTTCGGCTCTGTGATTCAAAAAGCGCTGGAGCAAGACGGTAATTCAAAAGTCACGTTATTCCAAACAGGGGAAGATTTTTTCAATAACCTCTATCTTAATCCGGATATCATTACGATAGACCATAGTTTGCCTGGAAAAGATGGCATTGAAGTGTTGAAACAAATCAGAAATTTTAATGTGGAGATTCCTACAATTTTTTTTTCTGGCGCGATAAATCCCGAAGTGGTGATAGATGCCTATGAAATCGGGGTGAGCGGCTACATCATTAAAAATGAAAGGGCAATTGAAAAACTGAGGAATTGCGTGAAAGACCTGAGCGTAAAAATCAATCTTAAAAAAGAAATCAGTTTACTACGCGATAAAATTTTAGACCGCGGCAGATATAGCGATATAGTAGGAGAGAGCAAGGCGATTCTGCAAGTTCTCCGCCTGATTCAGAAAGTTGAGAAAAGCAATGTCACCGTGCTCATCACAGGAAATAGCGGAACAGGCAAAGAACTGGTAGCGCAAGCGGTGCATAATAATTCACCCAGGCGAAAGAAGGCATTTGTGCCCGTAAATGTATCTGCAATCCCGGAAGATTTGATTGAGAGTGAATTGTTCGGTCACGAGAAAGGCGCATTCACTGGCGCAATAGAACGAAGGATTGGAAAGTTTGAAGAAGCGATGGGCGGATCAATTTTCTTAGATGAAATTGGTGATCTGCATATTAATTTTCAAACGAAGTTGCTGCGCGTTTTGCAAGAGAATAAAATTTGCAGGTTGGGAAGCAACAAAGAAATAGTGCTTGATGTGCGCATCATCGCTGCAACAAATAAGAACTTGTGGGAAAATGTTAAAGCAGGCAAGTTCCGTGAAGATTTGTTCTTCAGACTTCAGGGTTTTATGATTCACATGCCGCCTTTGTGCGATAGGGAAAATGATGTGTTGACGTTGGCGAGGCATTTCTTAAAAGAGTTTTGTAGAAAAAATAGTATGCTGCTGAAAACTTTTGCTAAGGAAGCAGAAATGAGGTTAACGATATACCCGTGGCCAGGCAATGTCAGGGAGTTAAAAGCATTGGTCGAACGGGCTGTTTTGATAAGTGATGAAAACGAAATTAAATCAGACGACCTCATTTTCTCTTACGATTTCGAGTGATATTCGGAAAATCTGTAAACATTCAATACGACTCATCGTTTTGTAGGACAGTCGTCAAATAAATTCAATTCCTTTTACTATACGAAGTTGTATTAGCAACTTGAATTTTAGCCCTCTCAAAACTTCTTACTTTAAACTCTGTAAATTAAATTATTAGCTGACGGGCTGTTGTTAAATTTGCCGCAGATTTTTTCTGAAAGTTGATAGCCGACCTGCTTCATAAAATACATCCCATCGAGCGCGTGGTGTTTGATGCCGCTGCGGAAGTTTCTGCCGAAACGGGCATTGACAGCTATCTCGTGGGCGGTTATGTGCGTGATTTAATACTCAACCGCCCCACGCAGGATATTGACATTGTGTGCATCGGCAGCGGCATTGATTTTGCACAGCGGGTGGCAAAGAAATTCACGCCCAAGCCGGGAGTTGCAGTGTTTAAAAACTTCGGCACTGCGATGTTCAAAGTGGGCGACCTCGAAGTGGAGTTTGTAGGCGCGCGCAAAGAATCCTACAGCCGCGATTCCCGCAAGCCCATCGTGGAAGACGGCACACTGCAAGACGACCAGCACCGCAGGGATTTCACGATTAATGCGCTTGCTATCAGTCTTTGCAAGCACAACTTTGGCGAACTGCTCGACCCTTTTGGCGGGGTGGAGCATCTTGAACAGCGCATCATTAAAACTCCGCTCGACCCTGACATCACATTCAGCGATGACCCGTTGCGCATGTTACGCGCCATCCGCTTTGCCACTCAACTTGATTTCAGAATTGAATCTTCGACATTGCATGCCATCACGCGCAATGCCCCGCGCCTCGACATTATTTCAATGGAGCGCATCACCGATGAGCTAAATAAAATCATCCTCACGCCTATCCCTTCCGTTGGTTTTAAATTATTGTTTGATACCGGCTTGCTGAAATTGTTTTTTCCTGAAATGATTGCGTTACAAGGCGCGCAGCACATAGAAGGACGCGGGCACAAAGACAATTTTTATCACACGCTGCAAGTGCTGGATAACCTCTGCCGCGTGAGCAACGATTTGTGGCTGCGCTGGGCTGCCATCCTGCATGACATCGGCAAGCCCGCCACCAAGCGCTTTGAGAAAGAACACGGATGGACATTTCACGGGCATGAAGTGGTGGGTGCGCGCATGGTCACTTATATTTTTCGCAAACTCAAGCTGCCGCTCAATGAACACATGAAGTATGTCGAAAAGATGGTGCGCCTGCATCTGCGTCCCATTGCATTGAACAGAGAAGAAATCACCGACTCCGCCATCCGCAGGCTGATCTTCGATGCGGGCGATGACATTGACGATTTGATGAACCTCTGCAATGCCGACATCACTACGAAGAATGCCGAGAAGATGAAGCGCTACCTCGCCAACTTTGAAATCGTGCGCCAAAAACTCATAGACATCGAGGAGAAAGACCGCGTGCGCAACTGGCAGCCGCCCATCAGCGGGCAAGAAATCATGCAGCACTTCAACATCCGCCCCTCAAAGCCTGTGGGCATTATCAAAGACGCTATTAAAGATGCGATTCTTGATGGCGTAATTCCGAATGAACGCGAAGCGGCTTTTCAGTTTATGGTTGAGAAGGGAAAAGAACTGGGATTGGATGTCAATCCGTAAGTTGAATTCGCAGGGCTAATCGCCATTATTCTTTTTTGCATAATCAATGCACCGCTGCCAATCATCCGCAAAATGTTGGCGGATGCACTGCAACTGCTCTTCGGGAATCAGCGGTTCTTTGCTTACGAATCTTTCAGGTATAAGCAATGCTAAATACAAGAGCGGATACTGAATGCTTTGCTTGGAAATCCGTTGCAGCCACTTCAACACAGGCTGCTGCGCTCTTGGAATATCAAAATAAAAAAGCCTCTTGCTGAGTTGGCGGAAAATCTTCAACTGCTTCTCATTGTAAGAGCGATGCACGGAGTCGAGCGAGATGTCGGCTTTGTCATAAGTGGTTCCCGTGTAGTGGGCAATCGCATCAATGAAAGTAAACGGGTCGCGCTTCATGTTTTCATAAAAAAGCACGAGCGGCTTGTGCGTGAAATACTTTTCGATGATTTGAATTTTAGAGAAGTAATCAAGGTCGCTGTGCTTCCACACGCCACGGTCATGTTCAATATCAAAGAAATCATTGAAAGGTTTTGAAAAACCATTTTTCACTAATCTGCGATATTGTGAAGCAATCCAACTGTCATGCCTGCGGAACACGATTAGGACTTTTGCATCAGGATGCCTTGTCGAAAACCATTTTGCCTCTTTCTCTAATTGCTGGTCAAATTCATTTGAAACAAAAATCTTTTGCTGCGCAGATTGCTCAATCAGCTTCAGGCTTTTTTTATAGCGCGTACGCTGGATATAATAAATCCCTTTTAGTTTAGGAAATACTTTGTATTGCAGATAGGTAGTAGCCGTTTTCCCTAAGCCAACGTGAAAGAAGATTTCTTTTTGCAAGGTGAGTAGAAAATCGTCAGTGGTTAGTCGTCAGTCGTCAGATGCACTTCCTAATTCTCAATTCGTAATTCCTAGTTCGCTGCCCCAGCTTTCCGGGTTCTTTCGCCACTCGCGCAGCGTTTCCAATTCATGCGCTTGAATTAGCTTCTTTTCCAGCGCAACAGATAATAATGCTTCATAATCGGAAAGCGTGTAGAGCAGGCAGCCGGATTTTTTAAAACTATCTTCCGCCACTTCAAATCCATAGCTGAATGTTGCAGCCGTTCCGATAATCTCACAACCTTCTTGGCGCAAAGGTGGCAATGCGTTCAGCGAACTTTTTCCCGTTGAGATTAAATCTTCAATCACAACAGCGCGTTGTCCGGCTTTTACTTCGCCTTCCACTTGTCTTCCCATTCCATGTTTTTTGGGTTCAGGGCGCACATATACGAAGGGTAAATTTAATGCTTCAGCTACGAGTGCGCCCTGCGCAATGCCCGCAGTGGCTACGCCCGCAATGAGATTCGCGTTGCTATACTTTTCACGAATAAGGGCAACTAAGCTGTCCTTGATAATTGTGCGTACTTCAGGATGCGAAAGCGTAACTCTGTTGTCGCAATAGATAGGGGAGCGCCATCCCGAAGCCCACGTAAAGGGATTGGAAGGCTGAATTTTTATTGCTTTAACTTGCAGCAGGCAATCAGCTATTTTTCGCGCGGTTTCTTCTGAAAAAATCATGGCTCAAAGCTATTTAATTTTTGTGCAAGACGGAAGCATGGAAATCATGCAACACGCTGCATGTGAAACAGTCATGCAGTATGACAATCAAAAAATAATCTTAGCAGAAACGGATTTCGCAGAAACTGTTTTACCCATTATCCTTCTGCTTGAAAAAGGGAAGATTCATAAAGTTGAATTCCATACAGACGATGCGGCTCTGCTTTTTGAAAAACTGAAAGCGTGTTACGATAAGTTTATTGTTGCGGCAGGAGGCTTGGTGAAAAATAAAAAAGGAGAATTGCTACTGATATTCCGTAATGGCAAATGGGATTTGCCAAAAGGCAAGATTGAAAAAGATGAAACATACTCAGAAGGTGCATTGCGCGAAGTGCAGGAAGAAACCGGTTTGAAGAAATTGAAATTGCTTTTAGAATTTCAACGGACGTATCACACCTACATCCAGAATGAAAAGCGCATTTTAAAAGAAACGGTTTGGTATCTCATGCAAGCAGAAGATAAATCAACAACACCGCAGTTGGAAGAAGGCATCACAAAAACTGAATGGATAGCAGCCGCTGATGCTGCTAAAGTATTTACAAACACGTATAAAAATATTTTGCTATTGCTAAAGACGTTTTACCATCCCGCTAAAGAAAGAACTGCGTAGCATCAGTGCAGGATATGTTCATGTTATTTCTGCATTACAAGCATCCTGCGTGTTTTTACTTTCGCATCAACGCTCAACTCATAGTAAAACACACCACTTTCAGTAAGGATTTTCGTGTCAAGTGATAGAATGTGCTTTCCGTAATCGTACCATTCTTCATCCACTGCGGTGATTACTTTTTCCCCGAGCGCATTATAAACTGCAAGAGAAATCTTTGCCCGTTGATGTAGTTTGAAGGAAATAAAAGTTTCGTCACCGGCTGGGTTCGGATAGTTTTGATTTAATTCAAAAACCGGACTTTGCACAGAAATAGTGTTGGCTGAAGTGGCGCTGTCATTCTCACTGACGATTGCTGTCCAGATACTTAATTCACCATTGTGCAAGCGCGTCCATATCGGGCGAATGATGCCGTTATGCGCTGCGATATTGGTATAGTCGCCAAAGAAAATCGCATTGTCAGGCACAAAAGGCGATTCGCTGATTTTAATATTCTTGAACGTATTGCCGCCATCTTTTGAAACTGCGCAATACACATCGGTTGCATTATCCGCATGATTTCTTCTATCGTAAAAAACAAAATAGAGGTAGCCGTTGCTTTGGTCAATTGTCATCCAAGTGAAAAATTGTTGTCTGCCCGATGAATCATCATTCACACGCGCGGGGTTGCTCCATGTGTTGCCGCCATCGGTTGATTTCACGAGCCACACATCCGTGTCATCAGTGCCGTTGCGTTGGTCGCTCCAGTTGATATAAATTGTTCCGCGAAAAGCGCTGGTGCTTGTATCACAGGCAATAACGGGCAAACCGTTGCAACGCGAAATGCCGGGGATTTGAAAATTCCATCCTCCGGGAATTGTTGTTACAGGAATATCATCATTGAGCCATGTTGCTCCACCATCAAGCGAGCGGTCAAAAAGAATTCCCTGCGGTCCAGCCCATGCGACATAAATTTCACCATTCGCGCCCACTGTCGGCACTGCGCCTTCCACCGTGTTGTCATCATCCAAACAATCGCCTGCAATTGTATTGATGCGTAGCGGATTACTCCACGTATCACCTCCATCAGCTGAACTTGTAAAAAAAATCACAGAACTGTCAGTTGGAAGTGCGCTTCCATAAACATCAAACTGCGTCCATGTAACATAAACGTGGTTGTTCGTGCGATTAATTGTCGCCCATTCTTTATCCTGGGCTTTTGTGCCGTTTAATCCGAAGAAGGTGCCAGCCGTCCATGTCGTATCTGCTCCTACTGTTTTCTGGCACACGATTCTGTCAATCCAGTTTCCGCTGGGTGGATTTGAAAGATGAAAAAAATAAAAGTTGCCTGCGGTATCTGCAATCAACACGGGGTCGCCCCACACGCCATAGGGAGAAAATAGCTGATGCTCCGTCCACGTATATCCCGTGTCATCGCTGATGTAGTAGTTGTTAATGTTCGCAGCGGCAAGTATACGATGCGGCTGCTTCGGGTCGAGAGCAATGCAAGGCTCATTAGGCGTGTTGGAAGTTCCAATTAAAATATTTGGAAACTGTGCAAAAACAAAAGCGGGCAAAAGAAGCGTGAAGCAAAAAATCCATCTGCGAAGCATGACGCTAAAACTAACGCTACAACTTCACTTCTTTCGGCACAAACATATTCGGGTCGCCACCATTCAGGATAATCTCGCGCACAATTGTAGAACTGATATGCGCATAAAGCGGGTCAGTAAGCATACAGATGGTTTCCAACTCGGGCGCCATCGTTTTGTTGAGTTGCGCGATGGTTTTTTCATACTCAAAATCACTGCTGTTGCGGATGCCGCGAAGCAGGTAAGTCGCGTTTACGCTTTTCACAAATGTCACCGTCAATCCCTGGTATCCCATCACCTCAATGTTCTTGTGTTTTTTGAAAATGTCTTTAATCCATTGCTCGCGCTTCTCAAACGAGAAAGCATATTTCTTTGTGGAATTATTTCCGATGGCGATAATGATTTTATCAAATAGCGGCAGCGCGCGCTTTACAATGTTCACATGCCCGTTTGTAATCGGGTCAAACGAGCCGGGGAATACAGCGATTTTTTGCGACATGCCGCTAAGATAAAGAGGAAAGCTGAAAAATACTGAAGAGGCTCGACCCGTATTTGCGCTGCTGCACAAAGCGCGGGTGTTTCTCGAAAAATACTTTGGGCTGATGTTCCAGAATAAACCATCCGCCTGCTTTCAGCAGATTATTTTCAAAAACCAAACTGATTAATTCATCGAGATTTTCAAACGTGTAAGGCGGGTCCGCAAAAATCAAATCATATTGTGCATGTGGGTTGCGCAGAAATGAAAAGACATCCTCTTTAACTACATCTATTTGCGCTTCGATTCCTAATTCCTTTGCTGCATTTTGCATGTACCGCGCACAACCGGAATTGTTGTCAACCGCAGTAATGTTTTCACAACCGCGTGAAGCAAGTTCAAAACTGATGTTGCCCGTGCCTGCAAATAAATCAAGCGCAATGAGCGATTCAAAATCAAACCGATTGTTCAGGATATTGAAAATGCTTTCTTTGGAAAAATCAGTAGTAGGGCGCACAGGCAATCCCTTTGGCGGATTGAATCTTCTTCCTTTCAGCGAGCCTCCGATTATGCGCATAGATGAATGCTGAAAAGCAGGGAATGCAAATGGCGCGGCACGGCTTCTAATTTTGAAGAATACTTCAACGCCTTTGGGCGTTCGGCAAACTCTACATTTTGCAAGAAGCGTTTTGCTGTTTGATAAAACTGCGTATCTGGTGTAATGTCACCCGAAAGCAGTACGCTGATTTCTTCGGGATGGAAACTTAATTCTTCAGCCACCGCAAGCAGGTAATAGCTGAAATCTTCTTTCGTGTGAACGGGATAAGAATTATAAAAAGCAAACGCTCCGTTTTGCATTGCGGCAAGATGGAGCCTGCTGCCGGCAAGATGCGCAAACAAACGATTGTGCTGCAGATTTTTATTTTCCCGGAGAATATTTGAAACAAACGGAGTGGCTACATGCAGCAAGTCAAATTTCTCAAACACGCTTCTGAGCGATTCAAGGAAATTATTGTGAATACCATAAACATTGAATGCAGGGATGTGTTCGATAAAATCGTTAACCGCCTGCTCCGGTTCAGAAACGCTGAAGTTGAGATAAGCGTTGATTTCATTTTCAACGAAAAGCTCTTGCGGCACTAAAACATTCTCGCCCGTATCTACCGCGATAGTGACATGCCCGAATGATTGCTGTCCCAACTTATGCTCGTTGAAAAGCCGCGCAGCTTCATTCCAGAAATCCGAAGGGCTTTGCTCTTTTGCAAACTGAAAATTGGTAAGGGAAACAACGCGGTGATGAATTACATCGAGCACGCTCCATGAAATTTTTTCAGGGCTGAGATACACCGCAAGCCGACAGTCGGATTTATTCAGTTTATTGAACTGTTCGTCTGTGTATTCTGTGCGTTGCAAGGGGGCGGTTTCAGGCAAGTGGAAGAAAGATTTGCTGCCACAATAATAATCAACAAACCTTGAACAGGAGCTAATTCCAAGTATCAAATTCCAAATTTCAAATTGTAAAATTTGAGGATTTGGTGTTTGAGGATTCAGTTTTGGAACTTACAAACTATCGTATTTTAGCGGTATGATACGCTCTCTGAATCCCGCTTTTAAGGAATATGTGCAATTGAAAATCGAGCGCAATGCATTTATCAAAGCGTTGGGGTTTCACATCCACACCATTGAGGAAGGCAAGATAGAAGGCGAGCTTCCTTTCCGAAAAATACACGAGCAGCAGAACGGCTTTTTCCACGGAGGCGTGATTTCTTCCCTCTGCGACATGGTGTGCGGCTATGCCGCTTATTCTCTTGTGGAAGCAGGCACACAGGTCTTCACCGTTGAAATCAAAGTTTCTTATTTAAGAAAAGGAATTGGCGACAAGTTACTTGCCAAAGGCAGCGTAGTGAAAGCTGGAAACAATTTTCATTTCTGCGAAGCCGAAATTTATGCGGAGAATAAAGGCGAAAGAAAATTAATTGCGAAAGCCACTTCCACAATGGCAGTGGTAAGTGAGAAAGTGAACGATAAATACGGTGATTAACACAAATCTACATCACACAACACCCCCCACAACACTCAACACCCAAAATGGAAGACAAACTAAAACTATTAGAACAGAAAAGAACAGAAGCCTTACTGGGCGGTGGCGCTGACAAAATCAAGAAACAACATGAGAAGGGGAAACTCTCCGCCCGTGAGCGCATTCAACTTTTGATGGACGAAGGTTCTTTTGAAGAGATTGGTATGTTTGTTACACATCGCAGCCGCGATTTCGGAATGGAAGAACAGATTTATCCGGGCGATGGCGTTATTACCGGCTATGGCACTATAAGCGGAAGGTTAGTGTATGTTTTCTCGCAGGATTTCACGGTGTTTGGCGGCTCGCTTTCTGAAACTCACGCAGAAAAAATCTGTAAGGTGATGGATTTGGCGATGAAGAATGGCGCGCCAGTAATAGGGTTAAATGACAGTGGTGGCGCGCGCATTCAGGAAGGCGTGAATTCACTGGGCGGCTATGCGGATATTTTTTATCGCAACACGCTTGCTTCAGGAGTCATCCCGCAGATTTCTGCAATCATGGGTCCATGCGCGGGAGGTGCGGTGTATTCGCCTGCAATCACTGATTTTATTTTCATGGTGGAAAAGACTTCTTACATGTTCGTTACCGGTCCCAACGTGGTGAAAACGGTAACACATGAAGAAGTGACAGCAGAGGAATTGGGTGGTGCGCATACCCATGCATCCAAATCGGGCGTGACACATTTTGCATGCACGAACGAAGCGGAATGTATTGAGCACATCAAAAAGTTGTTGAGTTACATTCCGCAGAATTGCGAAGATGCGGTTCCGCGCCTTTCTTATACATCTGGGAATGAAGCGCGTCCGCTACTCGATGAAATTATTCCCGCCAATTCGCAGCAGCCTTATGATATGCGCGAGCTGATTGCAGGCACGGTTGATACAGATTCGTTTTTTGAAGTGCATAAAGATTTTGCGGAAAATATTTTAGTCGGATTTGCGCGAATCGCAGGAAGAAGCGTTGGCGTAGTTGCAAACCAACCCGCGCACCTTGCAGGCGTACTTGATATTAACTCCTCACGTAAAGGCGCGCGCTTCGTGCGCTTCTGTGATGCGTTCAATATTCCGCTTTTGGTGTTTGTGGATGTGCCCGGTTTTCTTCCCGGCACTGACCAGGAATGGAATGGCATCATCAGTAATGGCTCGAAGCTGCTCTATGCGTTTTCCGAAGCCACTGTTCCAAAAGTGACTGTCATTACGCGCAAGGCGTATGGCGGTGCGTATGATGTGATGAACTCCAAGCACATCGGTGCGGACATGAATTACGCATGGCTCAATGCGGAAATCGCTGTGATGGGACCGAAAGGCGCTGCGGAAATTATTTTCAAAAATGAAATTGCGAAAGCAAAGAATCCTGAAGCCAAGTTGCAGGAAAAAGTGAATGAATACACGGAAACATTCGCCAATCCCTATCGCGCTGCGGCACGCGGATTTATTGATGAAGTAATCAAGCCGGAAGAAACCCGCATCAAACTCATCAAGGCGTTTGACATGCTGGAAAATAAAGTCGTGAAACTGCCGAGGAAAAAGCACGGGAATATTCCGTTGTAAGTCTTCTTGCCTGTAATTTGAAATGCTGTTTCGACTCCATCTCCATTTGAGAGGGGCGGGCTGAGGTTGTTTCGACTGTGGTCTTTTTCGATTCCTGTTTTAGTAGAACTTACTTTTTGAAGTTTAAAATAATCTTGCGCCCCCTCTAAAAGTTGTGCTTGATTTCCCTTTGCAGTTCATAAATAATCTGCTTAGGCTGCCAATCTGTTTGGCGATTTCTTATTGACAGCCCATGGCATTTATGCTCAAGAGCGCTTCTTTCAACTCCAAGAATTGAAGCAACGCTGGAATAGTCTTGATCTCGTTCCTCTTGCTGTGTAATGCTTGTTGAGCCAATACCAGTTTGCTTGAATACGCCCATGTCCTGAAAGCCCTGATTGTCTGCCCCGTTCACACTTGCAACGCCTGATACTGTTTACGGCTTCCCGATGAATTTCAGCAATACGAGTTCAAGTTCTTTCTGGTTATGCTATCACACATCCCAATCCTGTTTTAGGAATGGAATTTAGCGGGATTAGCTCCGAGCAATTTTATGAGGTGCAGATTTTCAACACTACCGGGGTGCTGATTTTTACAACCCAACTCAACGCTCCGACAAGAGCGAAGTGATGCGCGAAACGGCTTCGCTGCCCGGAGTTTACTTTGTGAAGGTAGCAACAAAGAAAGGAGAGCGTGTGCTTAGCTGATAAAGATGTGAACTCCGCTTGAATGAATCTTAGAGCTTTCTTGGCAATTAAGATTAAAGGAATCTACCTGTTCCGGCTGAATTTTACAGCAATGACAATTCCTAATTCCGCCTCCCCATCGCCCTTACCTGCCTTAATTCCCGCAGCATCCAATTTTTGTAAATGTTCATTTGTTCAGGCAGCAGTTGTGTTCTGTCGTACATGCCTTTTGCATGACGTTGGCGGTATGCCTCGTAGAGCGTCACCGCGCATGCTACGGAAATGTTGAGGCTCGCGGTCATGCCCGTCATCGGGATAATGATTGTTTCGTCAGCCGCTTCAAGCATCTTGCGGCTCAGTCCGTCTTTCTCGTTCCCAAATAGCAAAGCCACCGAGCCGGTGAGGTCAACATCATAAATGCTTTTTGCAGAAAATTCTGAACTCAGCGCATATATTTTCTGATACCTGCCGCGAATAGCATTTAAAAAATTATCGCTCTCGCGGAAGTAGTTGATGTCAGTCCAGCGCACAGAGCCGGAGGAAGTTTTGCGCCCGAACTTGCGCGGGCGGGGCGCGTGTTCGTTCAGCACATGCACATCCTGCACGCCCACCGCATCGCAACTGCGCAACACGGCAGAGATGTTATGCGGGTCATGCACGTTTTCCAACCCTACGGTAATATCCAACTGCCTTTTTATCAGAACCTCGGCTATCTTTTGTTCACGGTGGGGAGTCATGAGAAGTTTACAGTTTGAAGTTTAGAGTTAGGGCTATTTGTTCTTCATCGTTTTCAGTTTGTGCTGCTCAATGCCCGTTGACTGTCGTCTGTGGACTGTTGACTTCATCTTGTGCACGATTATTGCTCAACAAAGTAACTTCGCCTCACTTATAAATGAATAAATCATGCTCAAAAAAATTCTGATCTCGGTTGTTGTTATCATCGTTCTGCTGCTCGGCTTTTTAATTGCCGCTCCCTTTATCTTCAAGGGGAAACTCATCGAAATTGCCAAGAAAGAACTGAACAACCAACTGAATGCAAAAGTAGATTTTAAAGATGTCGGAATCTCCATTTTCAAAGATTTTCCCAACCTCACGCTGTCGCTGCATGAGTTGAGCATCGTGAACAATGCGCCCTTTGAAGGCGACACATTGGCTGCTATCGGCTCATTTGCCGTAAGCGTTGATATTATGAGCGTAATTAATGGCGATGTAGTGGACATTAAAGGCATTTTTATTAACCAGCCCGATTTGAATGTGCGCGTATTGAAAGACGGCACCGCGAATTATAACATTATGAAGGCTGCTGAAACGGAAAAGAAAACTACCGAAAGCTCTGCCGTGAAAATCAAGCTCAACACCATTCAAATCTCAGACGGCAACATCCTATATAACGATAAGCAGGGCGACATGAGCGCAACCCTCTCCAATCTCAACTTCAAAGGCAATGGCGATTTCACGCAGGACATTTTTGATTTCAACACACAAACCACAATTGAAAAAGCATCTGTCTTTTCCGGCTCAATTGCTTACCTCAACAAAGCTAATCTTGATTTGAAGCTCGACCTCGGAGTGGACATGATTAACAGCAAATACACATTCAAAGACAACACGGTGCGCATCAACGCGCTGGTGCTTGGCTTAGACGGTTGGCTTTCCGATAAAAAGAAAGACCAGTATGACATGGACTTAAAATTTTCAGCAAAGGAAACTTCATTCAAAAATTTGCTTTCACTTGTTCCAGCAATTTATCTGAAAGATTTTGACGAAGTGAAGACAGCGGGCAATCTTGCGCTCTCCGGTTTTGCAAAAGGAAGCTACGTTGGTGAATTCTATCCCGCGTTTGGCTTGTTAGTGAAAGTAGATGATGCCATGTTTCAATATCCCGGCTTGCCTGCTTCGGTTTCGGCAATCTTCATTGATGCAAAGGTTGACTGCCCAGGAGGCAATTTGGATAAAACAGTGATTGATATTTCCAAGTTGAATTTTAAAGTGGGCAGTGAACCGCTCGCAATGAAAATTCATATAAAAACTCCTATCTCCGACCCTGATATTGATTTGACTGCGAAAGGAAAAATTGATTTGGCAAACGTGAAGCAGTTTTACCCGATAGAAGCAGGCGAAGAACTTGCTGGCAAAGTGGAAGCAGACGCTGCGATGAAAGGCAGACTCTCCGCATTAGAAAATGAGCAGTATGACAAAGTGCAGGCAAGCGGCACAGTAAACATTGCAGGGCTGAAATACAAGAGTAAAGATTTACCTGAAGGTATTGTTGCGGATAAAATCGCAGTTGTTTTTACTTCAAAAAAAGGTACAACTCCTGCTGCTGCTTCTTTGCCAATTATCGGATATGGCTCTCTTGATATTCAAAACCTAAAATATGCCGATAAAACTTTGCCCGGTGGCAAAGTCGACATCAGCAGCATGTTTGTTACGCTGAATGAAAACGATGCTGCGCTTGAACGCCTGAATGCGAAAGTTGGCAAAAGTGATTTCGCGCTCTCGGGCAAGCTCGATAACCTGCTCGGATATTTATTGAGCGATGGCACGCTCTCCGGCAACCTCAATTTGAAATCAAACCAGATTGATGCAAACGAGTGGATGACAACGGAAACAACCACAGCAGAAACTTATTCCGCTTCAACATCAACCGAAAGCGCTGCAATACCCGCCAACCTTAACCTTGATTTCACCGCAAGCGTCACGAAAGTATTGTATGACAAGATGCAACTCAACAATGTAGCAGGCCAGGCTACGATTAAAGATGAAACATTCACGCTGCGCTCGCTCACCGCTTCGGCATTGGGCGGCAGCGCATTGATAAATGGAAAATATTCTACCAAAGAAGTCGGTTTGCCAAAAATTGATTTTGGTTATGACATCAAAAATATTGATATCAAGCAAGCTTACACTGCCATCGGCACTACGGAGCAAATTGCGCCTATCTTCAAATACATGAATGGCAAGTTCAGTTCAACGCTCAACATGAAAGGCGCATTGCTTGAAGATTTATCGCTTGATATGAAAACGCTGCTCGCAAACGGGCGCGTGGATATTAATCAGGCAACCATCACCGGCTTTGATGTGCTCACGAACATTGCCGACCGTTTTAAAATTAAAGAACTGAAAAACGTGAACATCAGCGATGCGTGGACGGTGTTTGAAGTGGTGAACGGCAGAATCGCAGTCGAGCCGTTTGACATCAACCTTAACAACATTAAGATGAATGTGGGTGGCTCGCACGGAATAGATAATTCAGTGGATTACGATGTGTTAATGGACGTGCCGAAAAATCTGCTTGGTGGCGCGGGCAATTTGGTGAATGACTTGCTGGCGAAAAATCCGATTCCGGGTTTTAGTGCGGGCAATCTGCCAGATTTAACAAAATTCAAAGTGAAAGTGACGAATACATTGAGCGACCCAAAACTCGCGTTCAGCATGGTAGGCGGAAGCGGGATAAGCGTGAAGGAACAAATGATTGAAAATGTGAAAGAACAGGTGCAGGAAATCAAAGAAGATGTGAGCGCAGCTGCAAAAGCACAGGCAGATAAAATCGTTGCTGAAGCAAAGAAGCAAGCGCAGGTTGTGCGTGACGAAGGGAAAAAACTTGCAGACAAAACAAAGAAGGAAGGTTATGCAGCAGCAAAAAGATTAGAAGACGAAGCGAAAAACCCGATTGCGAAAGCAGCGGCAAAACCCGCAGCCGAAAAGTTGCGCAAGGAAGCCGATAATTCTGCAAACAAGATTAACAAAGAGGCGAACGACAAGGCAAACAAGATAGAACAGGAAGCACAGAAGCGCGCGAATGATGTTCTGGAAAAATCAAAGTTGAATTAATAATCACCGCAAAGACGCAGAGAAAATAAACTTCGCGCCTTTGCGTATTTGCGGTAAAAATAAAATCAAATGGCAATTTGGAAAACTCCGGCTGACGTTAAAATGCTCAACGAGCAAAGCAAGCATTGCATGCCCGGACACATCGGAATTGAAGTCACCGAAATCGGTGACGACTATGTGAAAGCCCGTATGCCCGTTGACCACCGCACCACGCAGCCCTATGGGTTGTTGCATGGCGGAGCATCGGTTGCGCTTGCCGAATCACTTGGTAGCGTTGCAGGCACATTATGCGTTAATATTTCAGAAGAAGCAGTTGTCGGTTTGGAAATTAACGCGAATCATATTCGCTCTGTGAAAAGCGGTTTTGTATATGGCGTTGCCAAGTCTTTGCACATCGGCAGAAGCACTCAGGTGTGGGAAATCAAAATCACGAATGAAGAAGGCAAACTTGTGTGCGCCAGCAGGATTACGCTGGCAGTGGTGAAAATAAAGTGAGCCTTTCGCATTCTGAATTCAGAGCGCTATTCCCGCTCTTGTTGATAACATTTGCTTTCGTTGCATAACTATTCTCGTCCGATTATTTCTTTTTCCTTCATGTCCTTTCTAAATTTCGGACAAATTTTTTCACCAAAACAACCGCTATGAAAACACAACTTGCAATTTGCACCGCATTTATTCTATTCGTTTTTATCTCCTGTAATAATCAGCAGCAGGCAACTACACAGGCTCCTGTGCCAACATCCGAAGAAGTAAACAAAAAATCTTATCTGGAAATTGTGAAGGCTTTTGAAACCGGAGTTACTGACAGCCTTGGTAAATATGTAAAGGAAAACTCCATTAATCATGGAACGCCTCCGCCCGGAATTACTACAACGGGTTTACAAGGACTTAAAGACAGGATTGCAATGTACAGAGCGTCATTTCCTGATATGAAAATGACGTTTCACCATGTAGTTGCTGATGGCGATATGCTGATGGCACACGCCACATGGTCAGGAACAAACTCAGGACCTTTTATGGGCGGACCTTCAACAGGAAAAACAGTTGCCAGTGAATTCGTTTACATCCTCCGGTTTGAAAACGGTAAAACTGCCGAGCATTGGGAAGTGGAAGACAACTTGGGATTTATGATTCAGATGGGGCTGATTCCCCCACAGGGAGATGCGCCCGCTCCTGCAAACCATCCTACTTATGATTGGAATGCAACTGTTGCGAATGATTCCGCAAAGGAAGTGCAGATGAAGGCAAGCTATACTGCCATGATGGCGATGATTCAAGCAGGCGACCTTTCAACGCTTGACCAATATCTTGATGCTGATTTTAAAGAACACATGAAAGTACCCGGTGTTGCTGTAGCAGATGGCATAGAAGGCGCAAAACAGATAATGGCAATGTGGAAACAGGCTTATCCCGACCTGAAAGTAACAATTAATAAAGTGGCTGCTGAAGGAGATATGCTGATAGCTTACTTTACAAGCGAAGGTACATTTGCAGGCGGCATCCCGGGATTGCCGGCTGAAGCAATAGGAAAGAAAGTGAAAGCGGACGGAATAGATATTATTCGTTTCAATGCAGAGGGAAAGGCTGCGGAGCACTGGGATTTGACCGACCACTACACGGAAATGATTCAACTCGGTTTACTTCCTGACCCCGCTGCGAGCGCTCAGCGTACCGCGAACTAACACGATTCTGTTTCTAAACAAAAAAGCCTTCTGAAAATCAGAAGGCTTTTTTATTAGGGGATTATAAGGAATTACTTTGCGGCTGCAACTGGAGCTCGTTGATCTTCTCCGTAGCTCCTCTTTTCTTCAATTCTTGACTTCTTGCCTCTCAGGTCGCGTTGATAGAAGATACGCGCACGTCTCACCTTGCCTGATTTATTTAATTCAATGCCGCTGATATTTGGGGAATAATAGGGAAATACTCTTTCTACGCCAACACCATTGGATATTTTACGCACAGTAAATGTTGCAGTAAGCCCGGAGCCTCTTAATTGAATCACATCACCGCGAAAAGGCTGAACTCTTTCTTTGGTTCCTTCAATAATCTTGTATTGCACGGTGATATTGTCACCAGCCTTGAATTTGGGGTAGTTTTTAGCCGGGGTAAGCGACTTTTCGATAGATTTTAACTTGTCCATGGCACAGCCGGTTTTGTTGTCGTTTTTAAATTGGTTGGCAAAGGTAATTGTTTTCTGAATAAAATGTAAAAACAGTTTGAAATACTCCGACAGGATAGAAGGATTCCTTAAAACTTGAACCTTACCTGCCCTCTTATTTCGTTGCGCACATTCCCGTCAATTTCATCTAACCCTGAGCCGATAGTTACTTGATTAGAAACATACGCTTGCGCAAAACGCAGCCACAGGTCAATATTGCGCGTTGCCTTGTAGCTCAACACAAGATAAAAGCGCGTGCCTTTGTTGTAAAATCCCGGAATAGAATAAGAGTAGAGCACATCATCTTCATAAGCATACACGCGCGAATCATAGCTCTTTGTATCGAACAATGCGAAGCGCGCAGAAACGCTTAATGGAAAACCCAGCGCTGAATACGTTATATCCTGAAAAATCAGATACCCGTTTTCTTTTTCACCGTCATTAAAAATCACATACTCAAAGCGGTTTTCAAGAGTGATGGATTCCGAAACTTTGTAACGCGCATTAAAGCGGATGTTTTGCTTGTTTACATCCGCAAGTACGTCTAATTTGGAAGTATTGCCCGGCTCGTTTTCCTGTTTCGTTTCATTTTTATAGCGACCGTAGAGTTCAATTTTTTTTGTCGGCTTCCACGTTAGTTGCGCAAGGAAGTCAATGCCGTTTGAAGGCGCGTCCACCTGATAGCGCAGCCACGGAAATTTAAAATAATCAATGTAGGTATCTAACTGAATTTTCTTGAACGGCTTTAGAGAGATGCCTGCATAAATGCCCTGTTCATTAAAAGGATTGCGCGATTCGCCAAACGGATTTGCGAAAAAACTGAAGTAATCTTTTTGGTAATAGCGATACGCAACGCTGATATCCACCTTTGGGTCAAGGCTGGCGATGAAGCCGTACAGCATGGCGACTGACCAGTTGTTGCGCAGCGCAACTTCACCGAAGAAGTAAAAATTCTTAATCAACAGCGCGTAATCCATGCCGAAGTTGGTGAGACGGTCGCCTGAAAATTGAAACTGGTTGTAAGGAGAAGTATTCGCGCCAAGCGGGAAATCCAATCGCGTGTGCGTGGCAGTGAGCGCAAGATGCGAAGCGCGTTTTTGAAACTTGATATGCCCGCCCGTAATCAGTTGCTTTGCTGCATCTTTATCTTCCAGTTCTGATTCCGTCCGATGCAAGCCTGACTCTTGCAAGGATGTAGCTTGAGAAATAAAGTCATCCTCAAGTGTATCCACCAGCAGTTCAATGTTTGCATCTTTACGGTCTTGCGAAAAGAATCCGGTGATTTCAAAATTGCCCGCTTCGATTGTTGTTCCGATGCCGCGCAAAAAATTGTTTTCATCAACTGAAGTATAAGGCTTCAATGCTTCGCTTGATTTTTTGATATTGGTAACGAATGGACTTTTTCCGAATCCAAAACCCGACCACATAATTAGCCCCTGTCCGAACTTGGCTTCAAAATCGCCCACTGCAATGCTTTTGAAGATGCTTGCATTGCGCACGAATAGATGTCCCGAATAGAAATCATAACCGCGCGGCTGTGTGTCGTGAAAAAATTCTTCGCCCGCATCTTTTTCCGCAGTAAATCCATAGGAAAGTTTGTTGGGAAAATTGTAGCGAAAGCGCGTATAAAATCTTGAAGGATTGCCTGCATAGCGCGTTCCCGTTTCGCCTGAATCAAGCGGAACATAGCCATCCTGCTCTTCGAGAATTTGTGAGTAGCGCAAATACAATTCAAAGTCGCCTTCAAACAACAATTGTTTTATGGACTGAATCTGGTAATCGTCAATATCGCTGCGCACGGTAACAAAAGGCAACATGCGCGTAATTGCATCAACATCCATATATTCCACCGCTTGCAATTCATAGATGCTGATGAAATTGCCAAACTGCTCGCGGTGACGGACAACAGCATCCGCCTGTTCGGGCGACAACAGCCGCAGGTTGGTTAAATCTTCATACGAAGCGCGATTGAGGTTCATCGGCTTTTGATAGAGGTCAACCAATTGTTCAAGAAATGCATCGAGATTAAATGCCGCATCCGTTTCTTCCGAAACGGTTTCTAAAATCTGTGTGATGTCATCACGGATTTCTTCAATCGAAGGTTTTTGTTTGCGCTCTTGCGCCAAGGAAATGTAAGGGAGTATAAATAGGAAAAGCAAATAGAGAAGCAATGAGCGCAAGTCGTTCCCCCTTTTAGGGAGAATACAAAGGGGTAAATCCAATAAAAGCAAATCCTTAAATTTCGGATTACCTCTCTGTGCCTTCCGCCTGAGGCGGAGAGAAGCCTCGCTCGTTGCTTTATTGTTTTCGCGCAAACGCATACGTAAGCGAAAGGTGTGGTGAAACGCCCAACTGCGGATGAAACAGGGAAGCGGCATCAATGGTCAGGTTTTTTAAATACAAACCGATTCCGAATGCGGCTTGAAAGGGATTTGCATTGAATCCTCCGCGCAATGCTAATTTTTCCACCACGCGATATTCCACTCCCGCTTTAAACACGGGCGCGTAATCCAAATCTTTCTCCACCTCAGCAAGTACGGATACTTTTTTCGATGGCGAATAATTCAGCCCGAACCGCATCACGGTGGGAAGTTTTTCATCGGTTTCTTCATCGAGCGTGAGCCTCAACGGATTGTTGATGTGCGCGCCTGCGAGTAATTTTTCAGGCACAAGAAAATATTGCACGCCTGCTTCAAACGTGAAAAGGTTTTTGCTGCCATATTCGCTGATGCGGAAATTCAGATAGTCGAATTGTAGTCCGAATGAAAACCGGTCTCCGAAACTTTTTGCGAACGCAATTCCGATTTTGCTTTCGCTGAAAAGACTTGTGCCGGAGTAATGCACACCCAAGCCAAACACTCCTGTTTTAGTGGGCAACACTGCTGCCGCATCCATCAGCGAGAGTTCTTTCACGAGGAATTTATTTTTTGCCGAAATTCCGAAAGTGTATTTTTTCAAAAAGCCGATGCCCGCCTGATTATTGCTCACCGAAAAAACATCTGAGATTGCTGAAGTGTGATTTCCTAATGCAGAGGAACGCGCGCCTACTGCATCATCAAATGAGCCGGCAAGTATCGAAGGGCACAAGAATGAAAATGCTGTAAATAAAATAATGAAGTATTTCACAATCACTCTTTCGTGGAAAACGTGTTGTCAAAATACAGTTTTCAATTTAAATGACTGGTTAAATTTTCATTTCTCAATAAGAAGTAGCAAAATGTTGGCGCTTACTTACCTCATTTCTTTATCGCCTTTTCTGATAGCGTATTCTTTTAGGCGGCAGCAGTATCTATCGAATAAAAACAACGGGGCGGGTGACATGCTCCCGCACATGCGCATTGGCGTCAACCTAAGACATAAGTTTTATATCATCCCTTCGGGATTTTAAGGTGATTCAATCAATTTATTTCTATAAAAATGTCACTTCTTCAGAGTTAAAATGCAATCAATCCCGAAGTGATGAAATTATTACAGTAACGAAAAAAAGACGGCAACCTAACCCCAAAGGGGTGAAATAAATTTTATGATAATAGAAACACCAAAATCAAAGCACAACAAGGTGTTTAAGTTGAATTATCAAAATTAGGTTGATGCCAATGCGCTCATGCGGGATTCCGGCATTCCTTACTTGCTTTCTGATTATCCCCCAATGTAGCACAAGCACAGTGCAAGTGTCCCTTGATTAGCAATATGATTTAAATGCGTGTTGCCCAGCTCGCTTATCCCAAACTCACGTTTAACTTCTTATATTTGCCTAGCCAAAAACGGAATGCCCGCCCGCGTAATACTTGATAGCAAAAAATTCGCCCTCACCCTTGACCGGCTTTGCTATCAATTGATTGAAAATCACAAAGATTTCTCTGATAGTGTGATTATTGGTATCCAGCCGCGCGGAGTGCCGCTTGCCAACCGTATTCACCAGCGACTGAAAGAAATTCAAAAAGATGCCAAACTGCAATATGGCGTACTTGACATCACGTTTTATCGCGATGATTTTCGCAGAAGGGATGAAGAGCCGACTCCGCGCGAAACGAATATTGACTTTTCTATAGAAGGAAAAAATGTGGTGTTGGTGGACGATGTGCTTTATACCGCCCGCACGATTCGCGCTGCGTTTGATGCGCTGCTGGCGCACGGCAGACCTGACAAGGTGGAGTTGCTCGTGCTGATTGACCGCAGATTGAGCCGTCACATTCCTATTCAGCCAACTTATGTTGGCAAAACGATTGACGCAATTGAATCAGAATATGTGAAGGTAGATTGGAAAGAAGAAGACGGAGAAGATAAAGTAGTGATTTTACCAAAGAAAGATTGATTTGCTAATGTGCCGATATGCTAATATGCCGATGGTTTTAAATGTTCCCCTTCTGGGAATGATTTTGCGGGCGAGCGAAGTCTGCCTTCGGTTGACTTCGGCAGATAAAGGGGATGCGTTGGCAACGAGCGCAAGGCAGGGGGATGAGTACTTAAAACTTAGAACTTAATACTTACGACTATAAAATGAGCGCACTCAGTGTCAGACATCTCTTGGGAATTCAAAACATCACCCGCGATGACATTGAGTTGATTTTATCAACTGCGGATAAATACAAAGATGTGTTGAGCCGCCCGATTAAGAAAGTGCCATCGCTGCGCGACATCACGATAGCCAATCTTTTCTTTGAAAATTCTACGCGCACACGCATCTCGTTCGAGCTTGCTGAAAAACGCCTTTCTGCCGACATCATTAATTTTTCTTCCGCGCAATCTTCCGTAAAAAAAGGTGAAACGCTGATTGACACCGTGAACAATATCCTCGCGATGAAGGTGGATATGATAGTGATGCGCCATGCCAGCGCGGGTGCGCCTGTATTTCTGTCTAAACATATCAAAGCACAAATCATAAATGCGGGCGATGGCACGCATGAACATCCCACGCAGGCGTTGCTTGATGCGTATTCCATTCGTGAGAAGCTAAAGTTGAAATCTTTTAAGGGCGTTCATGTTGCGATTTTCGGAGACATTCTGCATTCGCGCGTTGCGCTCTCGAATATTTTCTGCTTGCAAAAATTAGGAGCGGAAGTGATGGTGTGCGGTCCGCCCACATTGATTCCGAAATATATCGGTGAACTCGGAGTGAAGGTTTCTTATGATGTGAAGGAAGCGCTAAAATGGTGTGATGTTGCGAATGTGCTGCGCATTCAATTAGAACGGCAAAAGAGCCAGTTCTTTCCTTCGCTGCGCGAATACGCAATTTATTATGGCATCAACAAGGCATTGCTCGACAGCCTGAATAAAGACATCGTCATCATGCACCCCGGTCCAATCAATCGTGGTGTTGAACTTTCATCGGATGTTGCGGATGACCCAAGTCGCTCGATTATTCTCGACCAGGTAGAAAATGGCGTAGCCGTGCGCATGGCAGTGCTATATCTGCTTGCAGGAAAGATTAGCGAAGCATAGATTTTATTCGAAAATCATTTCGACAAGATCTTCATTTTTCTCCTCTGATAAGTCCGATAGAATTTTTATTTTGCGGCATAATTTTTTTAAAAAATGAAAATAATCCGTTTTGAAATTCAGGTAGAAGAAGTGGAAGACATCGTCCGCGAAATTGAAGTGAAGCCTGCGCACACGTTCAAAGATTTGGGCGATGCAATTCTACAGGCGTTTAACATTAAAGCCACGCGGGGCGCATCGTTTTTCACCTGCAACACCAAGTGGCAAAAGCTCAATGAAATCACGCTCGGCAAAGAAAGCCGTTTTGAAAAACCCATTAACGGACTGAAAAGCTCCATTGAGAAAGTATTGAAAGAAACTACGCGCTTCAGCTTTTATTCCGAAGACGTTCCGCAATTCACATTTATGATGGCGGCTGAAGAAAAAGAATCGAAAGCCGACCCCAAAAAATTCCCGCGCATCGCAAAGTCAGTAGGCAGCTTGCCCGGTCCGTCATCAAAAGCTTTTACCGACAGCATTTTAGATGATTTCAGCAAGCAAACTGGCGAAGTGTATGACGAGTCTGACAGCGACCTTACCACTACGGATAAGGCGTAGTTGTTTTCCTTCTCAATGAAGAAAACGCTCCTTGTTATTATTGGTCCCACCGCCATTGGCAAAACCGAACTCGCCATTGAACTTGCGCAGCATTTCAATACTGAAATTCTCTCTGCCGATTCCCGCCAGTTTTATCACGAACTGAATGTTGGCGTTGCGCGTCCGGGTGAACAGCAACTAAAATCAGCGCAGCATCATTTTATCGCTTGCCGCTCGGTGCGCGAAGAATATAATGCGGGCGAATATGAAAAAGACGCGCTCGCATGTCTGGAGAAAATTTTCAGCAAACAGGATGTCGCTATTCTTATTGGCGGCTCCGGATTATATGTTCGCGCAGTGTGCGTTGGATTTGATGACTTGCCGTCCGGTGATGAATTAATTCGCGAGCAGCTGGAGAATGAATTAAAAGAAAAAGGATTAAATCATCTTCAGGATGAATTGCAAAAAGCCGACCCTGAATATTTTAAAACTGCAGATATTCAAAACCCGAGAAGGGTAATGCGGGCATTGGAAGTTTATCGCAGAACGGGCAAACCATTTTCTGCGCATCACACGCCTGCTAAAGCAACGCGAAATTTTCACATCCTGAAAATCGGGCTGAATACTGACAGAAAAATACTTTACGAGCGTATTAATCAGCGCGTGGATGTGATGTTTCAAAACGGTTTGGAAGAGGAAGCGAAAGCATTACTTCCACTGCGTTCATGCAAAGCGATGCAAACGGTAGGCTATCAGGAATTATTCAATTACTTTGAAGGCAAGATAGACAAGCAAACAACAATCAGCCTTATCAAACAGCACACGCGCAATTTTGCAAAACGCCAATTGACATGGTTCCGAAAAGAAAAAGACATTCGCTGGTTTGATTCGAATTCTGAGCAGGAAATCATTGCGCACATCAACTATGAAATAGCAAAAACATGAAACCGCTCATTGAAGATATTATCAACCGCTTTGGCGGCAGGATGCCCGGCAGCAGGCAAGAACGGGATGCGCAATTGTATTTGAAAAGCCTGCTTGAAAAATTCTGCGACTCTGTGCGTGTCCAGGAGTTCAAAACTCCGGTGCATTCAATGTTTGGCTCGCTGAAAATTTTCTGCGTGTTGTTTTACGCAAGCATTTTTTTATTTCAATTTAACCACACCGCATCGCTTGTTTTATCGCTCATGAATTCCATTCTGTTCATCGGGCATTTTGTGATTTACCATCGCTGGCTTGATTTTCTTTTTAAGAAACATGATTCACTGAATATCATTGGTGATGTGGAGCCGCTTGAACATGCAAGCGCCACGGTGATTATTTCGGGACACATGGACAGTACGCTGGAATTTATCTGGTGGTATCGCCTGAAAGATTTCGGAGTGGTATTAACTGTTCTCAGCGGATTTCTCATCGCGCTGTTTCCGCTCGTGAGCGCGCTTGCTCTCGTTCAGCAGTTTGCTGGATGGAATTTTTCGCTTGCGCAATATGCGTGGTGGTGCTTTACGCTTGCCAGTCCAATTACGCTTGTCTTCTTCAACATTCACGGAAAAAACGCGGTGCAGGGCGCGCAGGATAATCTCTCAGGAATTGCGGTAGCTGCCGAAGTGGGAAAATATTTTTCACAACATAAGCTAAAGCATACTCGTGTACGCATTGTCAGTTTTGGTTGTGAGGAGCCGGGGCTGCGTGGTTCTGATGCCTATGCAAAAACATATCGTGAAGAGTTGAAACGCGAAAATGCAGTGTGCATCAATCTTGATGGAATCAAAGACGCAGACAAACTCACCATTGTCACCGCAGAGCCGATGGTACTTGCGAAATACAATCCTTCAGTGATTAAAAAATTAGAAGTGGCTTTTCAAGATACTAGCGTTCCGTATCTGAAAAAAGCGGTTCCGTTTGGCGCGACAGACGGTGTGAGTTTTGAGCGGCAAGGAATTCCAGCAGTTTCCATCATAGGGATGTCAACGGAAAAATTAGACCCCACGTATCACACGCGGCTTGATATTCCAGAATACGTTGACCCGCAAGCGCTTGAGTTTACTAAAAATGCCGTAGTAAAATTTATCCAAACGCTGGATGCGTAACCTTGATAAGAAATAAGTTTCAGCATTTGAAACCTGTTTAACGTGGATGCTGTTAAAAGAAAAAACTTTCACGATGAAATACCCTGCATTCATTATTTTCTTCGCGTTTTCAGCATTCAATTTTTCCTGTGCGCAAAACAGCATTCAACCAAAAGAGAAACAACCGCAAACCACTGTTTCGGATAGTGAAGTGAAATCAAACAAAGAATGGAAAAAGTCATTGACGCCCGAACAATACTATGTGACGTGCGAAGGCGGAACCGAACAAGCCTTCACGGGTAAATATTGGGATTTTCATGGCGATGGCATGTATCACTGTGTACGTTGTGGTGAGCCACTTTTTGATTCGAATACCAAATTTGATTCCGGTTCGGGTTGGCCCAGCTTCACAAATCCTGTTGAACAGAGCGGGGTAGGGGAAAAGGAAGACGCAAGCTATGGCATGACGCGCATTGAAATCGTGTGCAAGAAATGCGGAGCGCATCTGGGGCATGTGTTTCCCGATGGTCCTGCGACCACGGGAATGCGTTATTGCGTGAATTCGATTTCGCTGGATTTTAAAGAAAGAGTGAAGTAGTTACTTCGTCTTCTTACTTCGCTTCTCCAAATCCTGAATAATCAGAGGCAACTGCTCCGGGCTGAAACGCTTTGCGAGAATCTTTTTGTTTTCATCCAATAGCAATACAGTGGGCGTACTATTGATGTCATACGTTGCGCGGAAATTATCCTGCAAATACAAGTCGGCAGCGTTTATCCAATACAGCAAGTCATAGTCCTTAATGAAGTTTGTCCACTCAGCGCGGTCTTTCGGGTCGGTGCTGAAAATGGGATTCTTGTTCGGGTCATATTCACCCTTGTGCAGGTGCATGGTTGGCGCAGCATACACTTTGAAATCAATGTGCAACGTGTCCACAATTTTCTTGTAAGCCTGCACCATCTGCGGTGTTTCTTTTTTGCAATGCCCGCAATCGGGGTCGTAGAAATAGAGCATCATGTATTTTGCTTTCACGGAGTGCATGGGAATCACGTTGTTGCTTGTGTCACGCAGATTCATATTCGGGGCAACGCTATTGCAGAGGGTGGGCTTCAGTTTTTTAGCGCGGTCGGTAATCCGGAAAAGGTCATCTTCTGCTGTCCATTTTGCATCGCCTTTGGCGTAATATTTTTCTACCAGATGCACATATACCGCTTCCATGCACATGATGTTTGATTTCGCATAATGATTCAGCAAAGAGATGAGCCAATACTTGAACATCTCTTCATTCGGACGGGATTTTTCAAGAATAACATCACAGTAAACGCTGATTGAATCAGGATGCTGCGGCACTACTTTTTCAAGATACGTCATCACCTTGTTATGGAAAGTAGGCGTGCGCAACATGCGGTCGTCTGTGAAATCCATGTTGTAGAAATAATGCGCCTTGTAGAATTTATATTGGAACATGGAATCAATCTCGTTTCCGTTTGCATCTTTGGGCGAATCGGGTATCTCTACTTCCTCAAGGCTTTTGAGAAATTTTCCATAAAATGAATTGGGATTATTCTGCAAGATGCTTTTGCGCTGCGCCATCACCGCATCGTCAAGCCCCTGCAATTTCTTTTTTATCTCGGCTTTCTTCGCTTCATCAGCGCCAGCCTGCTTCATCTCCTCGTCAAACAGTTTGCGTTCTTGTTGCTTTTGCCCGATGAAGGCGATGTCGTCATAAAAAACTTTGTTTTCCACCGAGCCGGTTGACTTAAAATTTTGCTGATATGCCGTTGTATCATTTTCGATGGAGAAATTCTGCTCTGCCGCTGTCACGATGATTTCGAAATAGGATTTGTTGGGATAGACAATCAAATAAAAACCGCCCTGCAATGCCTCATCACCTTTAAAGGCACCCATGCCTTTTTCATCCAGCGCGGTGGTGTCCTTCATGTATTGCTTATCGCCAAAATGATAGGCGAGATAGATGGTGTCGTTTTTCAGGTTGGCAACATTCACCTTGATATTGTAGCCTGATTTGGTATCTGCAAAAACAGCAGACGCGATAAACAACAGGCAAGAAATGCAGGATAAAATTTTCCTCATGCGCATGATTTTTTAGGTGGTCAAAGATAAGATGTTATACGAAGGCTGCCAGTATCTCAGCAAACAGCGTTGTTAAAATTTGCAAAAACCATTCCCGCATTCAAGTCTTCAATTTCCTTTCAAACTCCATTTCTATTTCATTAATTTTGGCGACCCTCTAAAAATGCCGAAGTGGTGTAATTGGTAGCCACGCACGTTTCAGAGGCGTGTGGTCGCGAGACCGTGCGGGTTCGAGTCCCGCCTTCGGCACAATAAACAACCCGAAAGCCTTGACCCACAAGGCTTTCAGCTTTTTAAAGACTCTGAATTGTGGCAATTTGTGGCAACTCCTGTATTTCATGATTACAAGCCTCCTACATTATACGATGCGGGCGGAAACACGCGCAGTCGTTGGTACGTGGAGTGGTACGGCTTTGATTCGCGGAAAAATAAACGGGTCCGCTTTAAGAAAGCAATCCCGCTAAAATTCAAATTCTCTGCTTCACGCTATGCGTGGGCAAAGAGTTTCATTGATCAGATTAATTCCGTTGCTGCAAAAACAGGCGGCAAATTTTATACGCGCAGTAAGGTTGTTGTTGAATCTTATTCTGTTGGACAGATTGTGTCCAAAAGCCTTAAAATAAAAAAGCCGCAAATCAGTGAGCGCAGCTTGCGCGATTATGAGAGCATCGCAAATAGGCTGCTCAATTTTATTGGTAAAGAATCATCTGTTTGCTCGTTCACGAAAGAACGTGCATTGGATTTTTTAAACGTGATGCAGCGCAAACGCGGGTGGAGCAACAAGACCAGGAATAATACGCTGCATGTGCTGTGCGCTATTTTTATGCCCGTGGTGAAAGATGGGACGCTTGCCGTGAATCCATTCAGCGGCATTGAGAGCCTGTGCGAAACTGTTGGTGATAGGCGAACCCGCCTTTTACTACTGCGCAGCGTGACGCGCTCCGTATGGTGTATGCCGCCCATTTTTCGGAATTGCTGCACATCGCTACTTTTTTGTATTGCCTATTAATTCGCCCGATTGAGTTGATGCGGTTGCAGCGCAAGCATCTTGATTTCAAAAACAAGATTGTGCGCATTCCGGGCATTGCTTCAAAGACTGATTTTGCAAGGCATCCGAAAATAGCGCAGGTGTTTTTTGATTTTTTGATTGTGAATAATTACGAAAGCCTGCCTCCGCATTTTTACTTGTTTGGTGATATGCTGAAGCCTGCTGCAAAAATTACGTTGCACGAGGACACGCGCAAGCGCATGATGGAAAACATGCACCTGAAGGTTTGTAGGATGCTACGGAAAAAAGGAATTTTATTTGAAGTGAAACAACGCATGTACTCATGGAAGAGTGCCGGAGCGATTGACCTTTTCCGTGCAGGCGTGAAGATGAAATTTATTCAGATGCAGAGTGGGCATAATTCAATCGCCACTACTGAAATTTATCTCAAAAGTTTAGGAGCGATGGATCCGGATTATGAAAACGAGTTGAATGAAAAGCAGACTTCCTTATAGGATGGCGGTGCAGTTTTCACCATTTCATCTTAAACAGGCGGAAGTAAGCAGCCGGTGAAATGATGTGAATTTTATTGACATTCTTCATATTCAGCAGCGGTTTGTCGCTGGTGACGAGGTAATTTGATTTCACAGTATAGGCAAGGTCAAACAGAAAGTTGTCTTTTGCATCAGCCGTGCGGTCAAAGCGTTTATCAATGCTCACATTCATGGTGGTTTCCTGAAAAAAGCGCAGATGCTTGTCGGGGTTGGCGATGTTTTTCCGAAAATAAGCATCTTCAAAAAGATGCCTGATTATTTCCTGCTGCAATTCAGGGCACGAATAAACGAGCACCTCCTTTTCGGCAAGCAGGTCTATGAGATTTTCTTTATTGGAAATGAAAACGGAAAGCCAAACGCAGGTGTCAATAACTGCTATTTTTTTTCCATTTCTTGCGGTTGTTGCGCACCATTTCGGCAAGCTCATCATCGGTGGGCTTCTTGCCGGGCCTCACGCCTTTCTGCATCTCGCGGTAAAGCGACTTCAGGTCGTCTTTTTTCAGATTCAACAACAGCAGGTGCTGCTGTTCGGGCGAAAGTTTTTCGACTTCTTTGACAATAGCCGCGAGTTTGTCATTCAGGGTTAATACAACTGCCATGATGAAGGAAAGTTACTGAAATTTGTTTGCGAGGGACTTCTCCTTATCAATCATGCCTTTTCTTTGTCCGTTCTTTCAGTTCGCTATATCTTCCCGCATCTTTAATTATTCCTTTCAACTGCTGCACGGTAGGATGTAGACCGTCTTTGGCGTTTTTTTTCTTTTTCATCTGCACTTTTCTTTGTTCATGCAGCAAGTAATATCTGCGCGGAGATTCCCAGCTTGCGGTGCATGACACGCATCACCTCAGCGGTGAGGGGTTTCCTCTTACTGAGTAGTTGCGAAACATAGCTCTTACTGCCCAGCAGCGGCACTAAATCTTTGTTACTCCAGCCCTCTTCCTGCATTTTCAACTTTAATACCGCAATCGGGTCGGGCATCGGCACCGCATGGCGCTTGTTTTCATAATCTTTGATGACAAGCAGCAGTAAAGCTAATTCATCCCCGTGGGGCGTGTTGGGGCGGGCGGCAAATATTTCGTCAGCGCGTTTGAGGGCAGCGGTATATTGACGCTCGTTCTTAATAATCGCTACGTTTTTCATGACTTTCTTTTTTTGATGAACTGAATTTTTTCCACGTTGACTTTATCATATTCCTTGTGTGTTCCAAACCATTTTACCTGCACGCTCTTAAAGAGAAAATTACACCGCACCACCAGCCTGTATTTGTTTCCGCAGAGATGAAACACAGCTCTGTCGTCACCCACCACGCTTGCGTTGGCATAGGTCTGTTTCAGTTCGTTGAAATTTTTAAAGTTTGCCTCGGCAATTTCGTGATACCATTTCTGCAAAGCCGTCTTTGCCTCTGGATATTGCTTGCCATACTCATTCAGCGTTCGTGTTGCAATAATGTTAAACACCCTGCAAAGATAATGAAAGTTTACTTGTAGTGAACGGCTTGCGTAGGGCAAATCCCGCATTAATCATAGCCACAGCTACGTGCAGCGTGGGTGGCGAAGGCAAGGATTTTCGGAAAAAAAGTTATTCCCGTCAGGGCATCATGACGGGCTAATAACTTTTTTTCCGAAAACTTGCACGTCCTTGCCTTCGCTGCGTCCGACAAGTATTTCAGACGTATTAAAACGAAAAATTAAATAACGAACCTTGTAAAAGTCAATTGGTTTCCTTTGATAAATAACCGGACAATAGTAATTCTAATTTTTACCCCTGATTGAAAAGTGTATGGTTCAGGAAATGAGCTTCTCGCGCAGCATAAACTCCAATTGTTCGTTCGTGCGGGTGAGTTTTGAAATCAACTCTTTCCTTTCTTTATTTCTAAGATAAACGCGATAGCCATCTTCAATTGCTTCGATTAACTCTTCGTTTTTCCAGGGCTTTGTGATATAACTGTAAATATGCGTTTTATTCACTGCATCAATCACTGCTTCAATATCAGAATAGCCGGTGAGCAACATTCTTACCGGGTCAGGATATCTTTCAAGAATTGATTCGAGAAATCCTACGCCTTTCACACCGGGCATCCGCTGGTCTGTAATAATAACATGAATGTCTTCTTTGTCGAGGATGTCTGTTCCCTCTTGCGCAGAGGATGCGGTAAAGATTTGAAAAAGCTGACGAAAGTTTGCCTTGAAAGCGACAAGATTGTTGACTTCATCGTCAACATAAAGAACCTTGATTTTTTGCTCAGACATTGTTGGTTGTCTTTTAATGATTAGGAAAACGCATTTTAGTTTACGGGAAATACATTTTAGTGTTGCGATTTATTCTGAACTATAGTCCCCAATTCCTGTTTCTTACCGCTAACTTATGAAAGAAATTCATTCTTTCAGTATTTTTTTACGTAAATCTACGTAACCCTTTGTTGCGTAATGTTCGTAGTTCATAAAAAATGACAGTTTCTTCTTAACTTCCAATGTCCGGTTAGTTAATTTTAGAAAGGAACATCTTTATTTTTCAAGATGACTGTGCCGATAACAGGCTTCGCTACCAATAGTTTCACACTATGCTGAAAACCGACCAAGTTCAAATTGTTTTATCCGATGTGCTGAAAAACACGAAAGAATTCAGCTTAATCTACAAACCTTCTTTTTACAGGCTATCTCATGCGGAAGATCGCAATAAAGTATATGATTTGCTTCAGCGTCCCGGCATTAAAGTATCCGATGAGTTGCATGGTCAGTTAAGGGAATTGGTGAAGTCGCAAAATCCAACTTACAAATTCAAGTCTGATGAGTTAGATGATGCAGCGACAAAACATCTCAATAATATTCCTGCTGAAGAATATGGCGTTTGGGTTTATTATCCTTGGCTCAATCACATCATTCATATTCTCGATAGCGAAGAATACCGCGATGTAAGAACGAACCGCAACCAATATAAAATCACACCGGAAGAGCGGGATATTCTCAGCAAAATAAAAATTGGCGTTTTGGGTTTATCGGTTGGACAGGCAGTTGCGATTGCATTGGCGATGGAACGCAGTTTTGGGGAGCTTAGAATTGCCGATTTCGACATACTGGAATTGTCGAATCTCAACAGGATTCGTTCAGGTGTACAGGATTTAGGATTGCTGAAAACAGTTTCTACTGCACGACAAATTGCGGAAATTGACCCATATCTCAATGTAAATTGTTTTCACGAGGGTATCACCGAAAGAAATCTCGATGCTTTTTTCTTAGAGGGAGGTAAGTTGGATATTGTAATTGATGAGTGTGATGGATTGGATGTGAAAATTCTTGCGCGTCATAAAGCAAAAGAATTGCGCGTTCCGATGTTGATGGAAACTAGCGACAGAGGAATGCTGGACGTAGAGCGGTTTGACTTAGAGCCAAACCGTTCTATCATGCACGGGTTGATTGACCATCTTGACTTGAATCCGCAGAATCTGAAAGGACTTTCAAACGAAGAAAAAATTCCTTACATCATTCCAATGGTTGGTTTGGATACGATGTCTGATAGGTTGAAAGCATCCATGCTTGAAGTGGAACAATCAATAACCACATGGCCACAACTTGCATCAGATGTGATTCTTGGAGGGGCAGTTTCAGCAAACGTATGTCGCAGGATTGCTTTGAATCAATTTCAGGCTTCGGGAAGGTTCTTTGTGGACATGAATGAAATCGTAAGCGAGAAAAATATTTTTCAGTTTAAAAAGGAAGAAGGTTTAGAAGAAGTTGTTGCTGCACTGGAGGTTCAAGAGAAGATGAATATTCATGTGCTCAGTGTTGATGCGAATCAATTAGAATTAGAGAAAGTGCAGGTGAATGCGTTGGTGAAAGCTGCAATCAGCGCGCCTTCCGGTGGCAACAGCCAACCATGGAAATGGGTGTATGAAAACAAAAACCTTTATCTGCTTTTAGATAAATCTCGTGCTGCGTCATTCTTGGATTTTGAAAGCGCAGGCGGTTATCTCGGGCTGGGTGCGGCTACTGAAAATCTTATTCTCAAGGCGCACGATATGGGCTTGGAAGTACGTCTGGAAGAATTTCCAGAAAAAGAAAATCCTAACCTCGCGGCAGTTTTTCGTTTTTACATTCACGCATCCTCTGCAAGCGGAAAAGTTGAAACGCATGACTTCGACAACTTATCCGATGCAGTGAATATCAGGCTCACAAACCGCCTGCTGCGAAACCGTCAAAAACTTCCGGCAGAACGATTAAGTAAATTGAAGGAAACAGGACAAACAATTTCAGGCACGGAAATAAACTGGATTGATGAAGATGCGGCAATGAAATCCATCGGTGAATTGATTGCGAAGATTGACCGCATTTTAATCACGCATAAAGACGGGCATCATGGATTTGTTACTGAAATAAGATGGAATGAAGCAGAAGCGCAAGCGATGAAGGATGGAGTTGATATAGCAACGATTGATTTATCTGCCGGTGAAGCCGCAGGTTTTCGAATGGCGAAAAACTGGTCGGTAGTGAAAATGCTGAACACATGGAGCGGAGGGAGCGTGTTTGAGAAAATGTCGCGCAAATGCGTTGCAGGAGCTTCCGCAATTGGGTTAATCACGATGCCGGGTCCCGAATCACATTTTTATTATAATGCGGGTCGCTCGTTGGAAAGAATTTGGCTCGCTGCAAATAAGGAAGGAATTTCCCTGCAACCGATGACAGCATTAACTTTCCTTTTACACAGGTTGATTCATGGAAACGGAGTGGGGTTAGCTCCCGCGAATATTGAAGAACTAATTGCTATCCAAAAAGAGTTTAACGCGATATTCAATTTAAGTAATGGCGCACATCCTGCTTTCCTCTTTCGACTTTTAATTGCAGGAAACCCGAAAGTGAAATCATTCAGAAGACCGGTGGAAGATGTGCTGATTTATAAGAAGTAAAAAATGAACGCCCCGATTACGATACGTGCTTTTCGCGCTGTTGAAGAACCTGAAACCTGCGAACAATTCTTCGAAGGTCATGTGAATGTGCTGCGCAGTTACGGAGTGAACCCCATCAGTTCTGCGAAACGCGAATGGTTTATCAATCCCGCTGTGTATGGATTGATTGCCGAGCAGCAGGGCAAATTTGTAGGAGGAGTAAAAGTGCATAAAGTTGGAGGCAGCCAATGGTTGCCTGTTGAAGAGGGAGTGGGTTATTTGGATGAAAAAATTTTTGATACAGTAATAAAATACGCGCCAAAAGGAGCCGGTGAAGCTTGCGGATTATGGAATGCTCAGGAAGTTGCAGGGATGGGTGTAAGTTATATTCTGTCAAGGGCAATCATTGTATTGTCTTATCATCTTAATATTAAAAGATTGTTTGCCCTTTCATCTGACCATACCATTAACATGTTTCGCGAGTTGGGTTTTCAGGTTATTCGCTCGGTGGGGCAACACGGAGATTTCATTTATCCTTCGCCAGATTATATCTCAAGAGTGATTATCGTAAACGCAGAAACATTGTCAACCGCTACTCCGTACAATAGAGACATCATGTTTTCACTCCGTGAAACGCCCAATCAAATCAGAAAAGAAACAGGACCCAAGGGTGAAATTGAAATTCACTACCAGCTTCACCCTTCCAAATGGGATGAAATATCTCATAGACAGTTGCAATTGGCAACTGCTGACAAAAAGCACGTATAGCCGATTACCAATAATTTTTTTTCTTCTCGTATTCGCATTCTTTTCCTCTGCCCGCGCTGAAGCTCCTGTATTTTTGTTTGACGGCTCCAATATTGAAATAGACGGCAAGCATATCGGGATTCTGGAAGACAAGTCTTCTGAATTAAAGTTGAGCGATGTCATCCGTTCTAACGGGTTTAGCAGCGCGAATCAAGAAATCCCCAACTTGATGATTTCCAAATCAACATTTTGGGCAAAGATTCAAATCACAAATAAGTCGGAGGATGAACGGTTATTCATTGAATATCCTTACCCGATAGTTGACCATGCGGATTTATACACAGTACTGCCTGATGGCAAAATCTCATTGCAGGAATTGGGAGAGAAAATTCCAATCAATAAGCGAAAATATCGCTCGCCTTCATTTGTTTATGATTTACATATCCCGATAAATCAAACGCGAACAGTCTTTCTGCAGATAAAAAACACCCAGCAGATAATGCTTCCATTAAAGGTGGGAAATGCGGAAGCAATCTTTAACAGCGTTTCAAGAAAAGATATTTTTTCAAGCATTTATGCAGGCATTATCGTGGTAATGTTTCTATATAATCTTTTCATTTTTTACGCAACGCGCGACAAAAGCTATGTATATTATTCAGCATACATTCTGTTGGCGGGAATAACGCATATCAGCCATCATGGATACACCTACAAGTTATTGTGGCCCGGTTCGCCTTTACTTGCTGAGTGGAGTGTCGCGTTGTCTCCTGCTTTGGTAGGCATAGCAGGCGCGTTGTTCGTGCGGGATTTTCTTCAGACAAAAATTTACTCGAAGAAATTTCACAGGTTTTACGATGTCTTATTGGTTCTTTACGTTATTTGCATTTCTCTCTTTTTTTTAGGCTTCAAGCAATTCAGCTATCAACTTTCGCAGGCAACAGCAATGGTTTTATCTGTAGCCATCATTACTACTTCCGCAGTTGTAGCGCGAAGAGGATACCGTCCGGCTAAATATTTTTTCTATGGTTTCACGGTTTTTCTTTCAAGCCTCATCATCTTTATCCTGAAGGATTTTGGATTGTTTCCTTACAATGAATTGACGGTTTATTGTCTCGAAATAGGTTCTTCCGCAGAGTTGATATTGCTTTCTTTCGCGCTTGGCGATAAGATAAATATTCTGAAAAAAGAAAAAGAGGATTCGCAGGCAAAAACAGTGGAAGCATTGCGTGAGAATGAACGCATCATGCGCGAGCAGAATGTGATTTTGGAATCGAAAGTAAAGGAGCGAACGCATGAATTGCAAAAGTCAAACAGCGATTTAAGCGTTGCAATTATGGATTTAAAAGAAGCGCAGTCGCAACTTGTGGATGCCGAGAAGATGGCATCACTTGGTCAGTTGACTGCGGGTATCGCGCATGAAATTAACAACCCCATCAACTTTGTTGTGTCCAACATCAATCCGCTAAAAAGAGATATTGACGACATCTTGCAAGTGCTCGCCAAGTACGCTGAAATAAAAGACGCAAACGATATTAACGGCAAGTTGAATGAAGTAAACGAATTAAAGGAGCAGTTAGACCTCAGCTATGTAATGGAGGAAATCAATTTACTGTTGAAAGGCATTGATGACGGAGCAAACCGCACTGCGGAAATTGTGAAAAGCCTGCGTACTTTTTCAAGATTGGATGAAACGGATTTGAAAAAAGCGGACATCAATGAAGGAATAGAATCAACCTTAGTGCTTTTGAATAGTTCCTCTGCGCATGGAGTAGAGTTTGTAAAAAAATATGAGGTGCATGACCCGATTGAGTGCTATGCGGGAAAGCTGAATCAGTTGTTTATGAATGTGCTGAAAAATGCAATGCAGGCGGTAGCGGCAAAACAATATTCACAGCATGAAAAGCCGATGATTACCATTGTAACAAAAGATTTGCAGGAAGAGATACTGATCAGTATAAAAGATAACGGCACCGGAATGGACGAAGCAACGCAGGCGAGAATATTTGAACCGTTTTTTACTACAAAAGATGTGGGAGAAGGAACTGGCTTAGGCTTATCTATCGTGTACAGCATCATTGAAAAACATAATGGTTTGATAGAAGTGGAATCACAACAGGGCATCGACACCGAGTTTATGATTTACATTCCTAAGTATCAGTATAAGACAGACGATAAAGAGAAAATAAAAACGCTAAAAGCAGAGCGCAGAAGCAGAATGTTGAAACAGCATAAACGGATAAACAACTAAGCGATGAACTCTCCGAAACTGGCAATATTATATCTTGACGATGAGGTGAATAACCTGACGGGTTTCAAAGCTGCGTTCAGGCGCGATTACACCGTGCATATTGCGAATTCAGCAATAGAGGCTCAGGATATCCTCAGCAAGAATGAAATTCATGTAATTGTCAGCGACCAAAGAATGCCTGATGTAACAGGGGTTCAATTCTTCAAGTCTATTCTTGAAAAATATCCGAATCCGGTGCGCATCCTGCTAACTGGTTATGCAGATATTGAAGCAGTTGTGCAGGCCATTAACGAAGGGCATGTCTATCGTTACATCTCAAAGCCCTGGGAAGAGCGTGATTTGAAATTGGCGATTGATAACGCGCTGAAGTTTTTCAAAACGCAAAATGAATTGCGCATCCGTAACGCAGAGTTGGAAAAAGCAAATGCAGAACTGGAAAAGTTTGTGTACAGCGCTTCCCATGATTTGCGCGCGCCATTAGCTTCTGTGCTTGGACTTACGCGATTGGCTAAAATGGAAAACAATAATCCTGATTGTAACGATTATCTCTCTAAAATCGAAACAAGCGTTGATAAGCTTGACTTGTTGTTGCGCAACATCATCAACTATTATCGTGGCGTGAAACAAGAAGAGCAGCATGTTGAAATTGATTTTCAAAAATTATTTAAAGAAGCGCTCGATAGTTTTGAATATTACGGCAATGCGAAGCAAATCAAATTTTCGGTTGACGTGAAGCAGAGCAATATTTTCAAAGGAGATGAACCGCGTCTGAAAATCATTTTGAATAACATGCTTTCCAACGCGATTAAATACCAGCGCACAGACGAAGGCGAGAAACAGGTTACCTTACATGCTACGGTTGAAAACGGACACGCCTCCATCGAAGTTGGAGATAATGGCATCGGCATCGAACCGGGCAACACGGAAAAAATTTTCATGATGTTCCATCGCTCTACGGAGAAGAACGCAGGCTCCGGCATCGGACTCTATATCGTGAAAGAAACGCTGAACAAACTTTCCGGTTCTATTGCCGTTGACAGTACGCCCGGCAAAGGTTCAAAGTTCATTATTAAAATACCTAACCATCATGACCACAACTAATCAGCCATTAGTGATGATGATTGATGACAACGAGATTGACCTGTTTGTAAACAAAAAATTTTTACGTGTGTCCGGCATCACCGACAACACGATTTCATTTATCTCCGCAAAAGATGCGCTCAATTACATTTCTGCAAATGCAACTACGCCTGAAAAACTTCCAAAACTGATTTTGTTAGATATTCAAATGCCGGAAATAAATGGCTTCCGTTTTTTAGAACTGTTTCAAGATGCGCCTGAAAGCGCACAGCATGAAATGAAAATCATCATGCTTTCTTCTACGCTTGACCCGCTTGATATTGAGAAGGCGCGGTGCAACCGTTTTGTGGTTGATATTTTAAAAAAACCGCTTGACCCCGCTGCGCTGAAAGAGGCGTTGAAAAATCACGCTTGAAAAAGCCACGCACTCCTCAAGCATTAACTACCACCTATTCTTAAATAGTGTTTATGCCTTCACCAACTCCATCACGGTGATTTCGGGCAAGATGCCGATTCTGCCGTGGAAGCCGATGAAGCCGAAGCCGCGATTCACGTAGAGATATTGTTTTCCTTCTTGATAAAGTCCAGCCCATTGCTTGTAGAGATATTGGCTGGGACTCCATTTAATGAAGCCGGGAATTTCAACGCCAAGCTGCGCTCCGTGTGTGTGTCCGGCAAACTGAATGTCAATATCGGGATATTGCTTCAAAATTTCGCCTTCCCAGTGTGATGGATCGTGCGAGAGTAAAAGTTTCACATCAGCAGTTTCGCAGCCTGCGCAGGCTTTGGACATGTTGCCATAGGTGTGGAAGCGCCCGCTGTTGCTCCAGTTTTCTGAGCCGATGATGGCGAGCGTGTCGTTGCCTCTGCGCAAGATGCGGTTTTCGTTGAGCAGCAGACTCCAGCCCATGCCTTTGTGAATTTCAGAAAGCAGTTTCCTGTTTGCCGCTTTTCCGCTTTCTTCTTCTCCGGGCGACCAACGCACATAATCAGCATAATCATGGTTTCCAAAGATGGAATACACGCCTTCTTTCGCTCTTATTTTTTCAAACACATCGCTGAAGGCGAGCATCTCTTCAGCGCGGTAGTTCACGATGTCGCCTGTGAAAAACACGAGGTCGGCATTTTCTTTATTAATCATTTCAATGCCGCGTTCCACTTGCGAGCGCGATACGAAGCTGCCGGAGTGTACGTCAGATATTTGAACGATTTTCAAGCCATTAAAACTTTCGGGCAAATGCGGAAGCGCAACCTTCACGCGGTGAATCTTGTAGTTGTAAGCATTGCGCAAAATGCCGTTGATGCCGAGCGCAAGCGGAATTCCTCCGGCAACCATTGCGAGTTGTCCGATGAATTTTGAGCGGGTAATAGGAGGGAGGGGTGAGCCATCAGCGGGCTTGTCGGCAAAGAAGCGCGTTATCCATGCGATGCCGCGAAGAATATCATCAAAGAATACAAAAGGAAGAACGACAATCTTTGTGAGGTAGATGAGCATGATGAAGGAGAACAGATACATCCGCAGTGCGGTGGGCCATTTATCAAACGGGAAGAAAAGCACCGTGGTGAGCGAGGCAAGCGTCAGCACCGTTAGCGACCAATAAATGATATTGATTATTCTTTTGGCGGAAGGAGATAATTCTGATGAGGATGAGCGCACCGCCTGAAACGCATAGATGTCAATAAGCAGCACCAAGCCAGTGACGATGCTATAGAATATAAGAAAGCGGAGCATGGATTATTTGAAGTTTAGAGTTTGAAGTTTGAGGATTTAAATTGTGTTTGTCGAAAAAAAAGGATGCAGGAATCAAACGGAGTCGAAATTAGGCAAGGTTCTATTTACTTTTGAAGAAACAAGATTTAATGAAACATTTGCTGTCGTTTTTAGTTCTGTTTGGCATTTCTTTTTTTGCCTCAGCCCAATTATTGCCTGATGAGGAAAAAGCTCCCACGCTTGCAGACACACTGCGGGGCATGTTGCTGGAATCGCGCGCGTGTTATGATGTGGGCTATTATGAGCTTACGGTGAAAGTGCATCCAGACAGTCAGTTTATTGAGGGTGTAAATATGATGACGCTGCGGGCGACTACCGATTTCACTCAACTGCAATTTGATTTGTTTGAAAACATGCAAATCAAACAAGTGACGTTTGATGATGAAGTGCTCGATTTCCAACGGGCGCACAATGCCGTATTTATCACTACGCCTGCGCTTGTGAAGCAGGGAACCACGCATCACCTGCGCATTGATTTTTCAGGCAAGCCCATCGTTGCGAAAACGCCCCCGTGGGATGGCGGCTTTGTGTGGGAACACGATAAAAACGGCAACCCCTGGATTGGCGTTGCCTGCGAGGGAATTGGCGCGAGCCTGTGGTGGCCCAACAAAGACCATCTCTCCGATGAGCCTGACAGCATGAAGTTGCACATTATTGTTCCTGATTCATTAGTCGCTGTGGGCAACGGGCAACTGATAAGTATTACCGATGCCGCTGCGGGCTGGAAACAATACAACTGGCGCGTGAGCTACCCGATTAATAATTACAACGTGACGCTGAACATCGGCAAATATGCCTACTTCAATGATTCCTACATGAATGAAAACGGCAACCTTGCGCTCAATTATTATGTGCTGGAGCACAACCTGCAAAAAGCAAAAAAGCATTTTGAGCAGGTGAAGCCCATGCTGAAATGTTTTGAAGAATATCTTGGCGAGTTTCCCTTTTGGCGCGATGGCTACAAACTTGTGGAATCGCCTTACCTCGGCATGGAGCATCAAAGCGCGATTGCTTATGGCAACGGCTATCAAAAGGGTTACGCGGGTATGGATTTTTCCTACATCGGCTTGGATTTCGATTACATCATCATCCACGAAACGGGGCATGAGTGGTGGGGCAACAGCGTGAGTTGCAGCGACATTGCCGACCTCTGGATTCACGAGGGCTTCTGCACCTATTCAGAAGCGCTGTATGTGGAATGCCTGCACGGGCGCGACACCGCGCTTGCTTACATCAACGCAAAAAAGAATCACGTTGAAAATCAGGAGCCTGTTATCGGCACTTACAACATCAACCGCGAAGGCTCTGGCGATATGTATAACAAAGGTATGCTGCTGCTGCACACCCTGCGCTCCATCATTCAAAATGATAAAGTGTGGTTTAGCATCATTAAAGGCATCGCCACCGATTTTAAATATAAAACCACTTCAACTGCCGAAATCGAAGCCAACATCAGCGAGAAGGCGGGCAGAGATTTGAGTTATTTCTTCAATCAATACCTGCGCCATGCAAAGCTCCCCGTGTTTGAATACAGGCTGCGCAAAAAAAACAAACTGCTCGACTACCGCTGGGTGGCTGATGTGAGCGATTTTAAGATGCCCGTGCGTGTTACCACTTCGCCCAATACATTCAAAGAAATTGAACCCACCACCGCGTGGCAAACGATGAATCTTTGGCTTGGAAAAAAAGATACCTTCCTCGTGGCGGATGATTTGTTTTATATCGAAGTGAAGAAGGTGAAGAACTAACAGCCGCAAGCTGTTAGCCTCAAGCTGCAAGCTGAACTCAGTGTCCCTTCCTGAAATAGCTTGACACATTTTGAGATAAAAAAAACTCAAAATGGAAACACAAAAAACGATCAGCAAAGCAGCAAAGCGGTGGCTCGTCCGTGAGCTACAAGCAGGAAGGATGACATTAGGGGAAGCCTGTGAATATATTTCGGCATACAGTAAAGACCCGCGCTCGATGAATCGATACTGGCAAAAACAATTCGCATCGGAAATTGATTTTACTTTACCGGTGATGACTGAAAAAGAAAAAGCAAAACTGGAAGCCGCACAGCAGCGGATGCGCCAGTTGGAAAAGCAATTGGAGGATGTGCAAATGAAAAACATCGCGCTGGAAACGATGATTGATCTTACCGAAGAAAAACTCAGAATTACCATCCGAAAAAAATCTGGGACCAAACAGTAACACAGCTCCGGCAGTTTTACCCGCAGTATGGTGCGCGGTATTACTGCTCGCTGTTTGGGCGCAGCCGTCAAGGCTGGTATGAACAAACAAAACGCGAAGAACAGCAGCACATGGCAGCAGCCCTCGTGTTGAAATTAGTGCGGGAGATCCGCCAGGATTTTACCGCGAGCCGGAGTGTCCAAGCTGCACTACCTGCTGCGGGAAAAGCTCGCGGCACACGGCATCAAAAGGGGCAGGGATGCGCTGTATGAATTGCTGGGTGAACACGGTTACCTGCTGCGTTATCGCAGGCGAAAACCCTACACCACCGACAGCAATCATCCCTACAAGAAATATCCCAACCTTATCCGTGACATCAAATACCTGACGCATCCCGGACAACTCCGGGTGAGCGACATCACTTACATCCGTTTAAAAGAAAAATTCTGTTACCTCACCGATGCCTATTCACATAAGATTATCGGACATTGCTTGCATCCCTCGCTGCACAGCGAGGGTCCGATCACTGCGCTGCTGCTGGCGGTGCAATCAAAACGGCAAACCACGCTCATTCATCACAGCGACCGCGGCTCGCAGTATTGCTGTGCTGATTACGTGCAAATGCTGGAACACTATCGGATTCAAATCTCCATGACCGAAAAAGGCGACCCGTATGAGAATGCGATTGCTGAACGGGTGAATGGTATTTTGAAAACAGAATTCCTGTTGGAGAAAACCTTTGCTTGCTTCAGTGAAGCACAGCAGGCAGTAAATCATGCGGTGGAAAAATACAACCACATCCGTCTGCACGACAGTTGCGACAAACTCAGTCCCGTGCAGGCACTCGATCAAAACGGCTTCCTCCGCAAACGCTGGAAGAGCAAAGCAGACAACGAATTATTAATCACATAAATCAACAAAAATGAAAAACAAAGCACCGCCTGTCCACCACTTTTAGGAATACGAGCCGCAGTTGTCAACTCGTTTCAGGAAAAACCGCAACAACCATAAAGCAAATTCAGGAATACAGTTGACAGGGGTAAATACAAAACAGGAAGAGCAACCAAAGCCGTCAATCCAATTCAGGATTAGCAGCTAATTCTATCGGGTGTTTCAGGAACAAGAAAATGATTTGTAACATTGGTTCAGGATTATCCGCAAATCCTGTAAAACACTTTTAGGAACTACCTCAAAAAGTGTCAAGTTCTTTTAGGAAGGTTCAATCCCCCCTTAAAGAGGTATATTTCCTACACCTGCGGGTTTCATTATCCCCCCGAAAATACATCTTTTTATTCCCCATTCAAACCCTGCCCGCGCTTTTTGAATAACCTCTCGAACATATCTAATTGCTATAAAAGCCTTCCCCAGACCGGGAAGGCTTTTGTGCATTCAAAATACAGAGCAACACTTCTGCACACACCGCCCCGCATATCAGCCCATTTGTGCATAACCCTTCTGTATCTGTGTTTCTGCGGTGCATAAGCCCTGTTTTTTCGGTGCAGAACCCCCTGTTTTCGGGTGCAAAAGATGTGCGCAACAAACAAGCAAAAAATTTGGTGAACCATGCAAGCCTTTCTACTTTTGTTTCATCAGGTGGAAGTCGGAGGGCAAGTTGGAAAAGACGTTCTTTCTAAAACTTCGGTAACGAAGGAAATTTTTAAAAGGCTTTACTGCTGAAGAAAACAGAATCCCGGAGCGATTCGGGAGGGAAACCTCAACAGCGGTATGAATCCGGAAGGCAGCGTCCCGAAAGGGATACAGCACAAACGAGGAAGCAAACTCATGGAAGCTTGACGTTTTCAGGGAACTACGGTTCCCGGAGAATGAGGAAGGGAAATCAAATCGAAAGAATTGGTTTCCCTTTCGTCATTTTAGCCCACAGGTAACTCGTGTTTTTTCTTCCTGCTGCATGGTAGCAACGCTGCGCGGGCGGTGAATTAAACCTCTTACCTAATTCATTCCATTTATCTTCTCCTTCGGAGAAGAATATCAGATGAGGCGATAAAAAAAAAACGAATTATGAAAGAGGTCTATTTATTAGACTTCTTCGGAAAATACTCTTTGACTAAAGGGTAACGCGCGCTTTTGTACCGCCTCACCCCCGCCCCTTCTCCATTTGGAGAAGGGAGTCCAAACTGCATCATAAACAAAAGAGGCTTTCTCTAAATGAGAATTACATTTTCCGAAGAGGTCTGTTATAAGCGCTTACCTGTTTATACGCGCTTCCCAGTTCACAGCGAGATGCACGATATAGCCCACAATCAATGCGCTTACGAGCGTGCCCGTGAAGTCAAGCGCACCATTGCTGCCAAAGAGAAAGTGAATTGCGAAGAAACCTGCCACCGCTAAAGGCATCACGTATATCAGCACACGCGCAAGCAACGGAGCGTGAAGCGGCATGGAGCGCACGAAAGCAACAGGCATTGCCACTCTTGACACGCCTGCCGGAACAAGCGCTTGTTGCATATCAAGCTTCAATGCCAACGCAGAGATGACGCTCAGCGTGAGCAGCGTGAGGATAATAAGCCCCCATGTTGACATCGTGGGAACAGAGGCGCAGGTAGTATCCACCACTTCAACATTAGTAAAACTTGCACCTGCCTCGTAGAGGGAAATATCAACATAAAGTGGCGTTGCCGGTGGAACAACCAAACTGGTATATTGTAAAATTTCGTTTTTGTAATATTCAATTCTGTTATTAGCAGGATTCCAATAAATCATAAACACATCAGAGGAACTGTAAGCAGTTCCATTGCTATAAGGATTTCCGCAGTTTTCATACACTTGGTATCCGCCCCCGTTATAGAGATACCATGCATAATCAATAGAACAATAGCTATTGTCTGCTGCAGGGTCTGAGTTAAGACCCAGCATTTTATTGGAGTTCTGCTGTCCGGGCTGAAACTTCACATAGCCGCCTTTTTCAATTGGATTCAGGCTGTATGCTCCGCCATCCCAGTTGCTTACTCCTCCGGTTTTAGTAATCGTGGTTCCGCTGGCGGTAGTTCCGCTTAAACCAGTCCAGGTAATATTCGTGCTGTTGCACCCCGCACAGGGACCTGTCTGAACAATTACATTAGTAAAACTTGCACCCGAGGTATAGAGAGAAATATCAGTATAATAGGTGCCTGATGGAATATTAGCGCTGGTATATTGCAATACATTGTTCCTGTAATATTCAATTCTGTTGTTTACAGGATTCCAATAGATTTTCCAGATATCAGAAGCGCTGTACACAGTGCCGTTGGCATAAGGATTTCCGCAATTCTCATACACTTGGTATCCGCCCCCGTTATAGGGATACCATGCATAATCAATAGAGCAATAGCTATTGTCGGTTGCAGGGTCAGAGTTAAGACCAATCATTTTATAGGAGTTCTGCTGCCCTGCTTGAAACTGAACAAAACCACCAATACGAATTCCCTGCGAACTATAGGTTCCGTTGGACCATGAGTCGGCTGTTCCAATGTTGGTAACGGTGGTTCCACTGATAGAAACTCCGCTTGCGCTGCCATCCCACGAAACAGGCTTGGCGCATTGCGCATTTACATTAGTAGCGGGTAACAATACAATGAACCCTGCGAGTAAAATCATCACAGACAGGGTGATAAGTTGGTTTTTCATGATAGGTAGAATTTAGGGTTAATAAATACAGGAATAAAAATAAATTAAAATGGGATTAAAGTCAAGTCTATGTGATGCATTACATGGAAATTAATCACATTGTTGTGCACAGGGGGGATATGAAGATGCAGGCTATGGAATAAGAACTCGAAGAATATGCTTTGTGACCTTTGTGAAAAAATATCCGTACTCTTTGTGGTTTCTGCATTTACCTTGCTGAATGAAATACAGAAACCACAGAGGACACAAAGAAAATACACACAAAGAACTCGAAGAATGAGCTTTATGACCTTTGTGTAATGACCTCTGTGCTCTTTGTGGTTTCTCTATTTGTAAACCCGCGCGGGAAAATGCAGCGGTGCGAAACCGGGAAAGGGCGCTGCCGGGGATGAGGGGTTTAAAAGAGATTTTTTACCTTTCGGAAAGCAGTTTAAGTTTTAACTATTCAGTACCTTTGAGAAAAGTATATCATGGCAAGACAATATCGGCTGACAGCAATAATTGAAAGAGAAGGTGATGGCTATGTTGCCCTATGCCCTGAGTTGGATATTGCAAGCCAGGGGAAAAATATAGAACAGTCCAGAGATAATTTAAGAGAGGCTGTAGAACTCTTTTTGGAAACGGCTTCTAAAAGTGAAATCAAGGAGAGGCTGCATGACGATGTACTTATCACCCGTCTTGACATTGCCGTATGACCAAGCTGGTTGTGCTTTCAGGAGCGAAAGTGTGCAAGATTTTGGGAAAGCACGGTTTCGTTAAGGTGCGTCAGAAAGGAAGTCATATTGTAATGTAGATGAAAATTCCAAACTCCACGATAACGGTTCCTGTTCCCAATCATAAAGAAATCAAGCGAGGGACATTACAATCTATCATCAGGCAATCAGGAATCAGCAAGGAAGAATTTAGCAAGTAAAGCAAAGCATTCCCCGCGCGGGAAAATGCAGCGGTGCGAAACCTGCCTACGTAAGACTTTGATGGGCAAGCCGGGTAGGGGAACAGCCGGCAGCGCAACCTGCGCGGACTACCGCGGCACCTCTCAACAAGCACACAGTGATTCCGGGAAGGAACGGGAAGATTGCGAAAGGCGGTGAAAGTAAGATAATTTTTTTGTGAATGAAATATTTTTACTTTGAGGGGATGATGGGGTTTGAAAGAGATTTTTTTATCTTTCAGTAAGTCTACTCTAAATCATTTATGGAAGAACATAAAATAACATACATTCTCGGGGCAGGAGCAAGTTTTGGCGCTTTTCCATTGGTTAAAAAAGTCGATGGAAAGCATGGCGATATGAATTTAGCTGATGATATAAAAATGCTGGGAGAACATTTAATAAGCATAAAGGTAACATCTGATCAGAAGTTCAATACGGCTATAAAAGCTTTAGCAGATATTCTTATTGATACTGGCAAAGAAGCAAATAAATTCGGCAATATTGACACCTATGCAAAATATCTTTATCACAATGGAGACTCAAAACTGGATTCCTTAAAGCAAGCGCTATCCTTCTATTTTACATGGAAGCAAATCGTTAGAAAGAAATTTGATGATAGATATTTGCATTTCATTACTTCAATCATTGATGAATCTCATAAGTTTCCCCAAAAGGTAAAGCTCATTACATGGAATTATGATTTTCAAATTGAAACAGCAGCAAAAGCTTATAAATCAATAAATTTTCGCCAGTTCCCATTTGAAGGAAATGAAGTTGACTTAAGTAGAAGTAATGGTGATTTTTGTGTAATTCATTTGAATAGTATAGCGGGCTTATATCCATATAGAGAAAAGGGACAATTGCTTATTGATATAGATTTAATTTGAAATATAAGTGCTGAAATAATAAAACATCCCAAGTATTCAGAAATTGGAAAAATCAATTGGCACTTTTTAATGGAGTATCTGGAAAAGTATTTTGATAAAAAACCTATTTTAACCTTTGCATGGGAAACGAATTCAACAGACAAACAAAGATTACAGAGTTTAAACGGTTTGTTGAAAAAAAATCTCGAGGATACAACAATTTTGGTCGTGATTGGATATTCTTTCCCTTTTTATAATAGGAGAATTGATAATGAAATATTTGAAGTCCAAAAGAAAAGGTTGAAAAAAATATATTTTCAAGACCCTAATCTTGATGGAGAATTTTTAAGAAAACGATATAATTTACGTTTACCGGATGAAACTTCCGGGGAAAGGCTAAGACCAAGTCAAGTAGCAAGGCTTTTAGGAACAGTGCCAATTGACATAGAGTCGATCAAGGATTGTGAACAATTCTTTGTACCTGTAGAATTATGAGTTTTACAATAGGATTCGGATAGTTCCCCCTGGACTGGCGCAAGCGCAATGTCATTAAGTTAAGAGTTGAAAACAAGAAGTTAGCGATACACTGTTCCCCTTCTCCTTTGGAGAAGGGGTTAGGGGATGAGGCTATAACGCAGGCAAAAACCCTTAACTTAATGACATTGGGCGCAAGCGTCCGCTTGTGCCTTTCATTTTTCAGCGTCCACTTTTCTAATAGATAATTACAACCATCCTGCCTCCCACGCCACCAAACAGAGCCACTAAAGCAACGAGATACCCCGCGCCTCTTAAGCATTTGCATTTGTGTTTATCTTCGCATTGTGAACTCAACGGAAATTATTGAACGGTTGCGTACGGAGATGCCGGTTTTGAAAACACGCTACGGTGTTGAAGAAATTGGTGTGTTCGGCTCGTATGCTCGCAATGATACTAAGCAAAGCAGCGACCTTGATGTGCTGGTGAAGTTTCATCACCCCACCTTCCTGAATCTTGCAGGATTGCTCAACTACCTTGAAAAGGTATTTCACATTAAAGTGGATATCACTACCAAGCACGAGCACCTTTCGCCCCGCTTTCTTCAGGCCATACAGAAAGAAATTATTTATGCCTGACGAGCGGACTACGCGCGATTTATTGCTGGCACTCGAGCATATCGAAGAAGTAGCCGACTATTTTATTGAAATAAAATCTCCGGCAGATTTCGTTAAGAGCAAGCAAGGACGGGCTTATTATGATGCCATCCTGATGCGCTTACAGGCAGCAGGAGAATTGCTGAAACGCAATTTCACAGAACATCCTGATTTGTTTTTGCAACATGCTGAAATACCGTGGAATGAAATCATCAGGATGCGCGATTTGATTTCGCACCACTATGATAAACTTCAGCACGAAGTAGTGTTCGACATCTGCGATACCGCGCTGCCTGAATTAAAAGTTGTGCTAAAGAAGATTACGGGTTGATTTGCATATAAATAGCAATACTCTCTTGTCTCGCCACGCCACCAATCAGAGCCACTAAAGCAACGAGATCCCCCGCGCCAAACCACCCAAACCCAAACCGCAAACTTTCCTATTTTTGCCGTCACTCAAAAAACCACGATGGGCAGAAAACTCTTACTCGAAAAAATCAATGTTCCCGGCATCAGGGGGTATGCTGTTTACCGCAGGGAAGGCGGCTATGCGTCAGTAGAGAAAGCGCTGAACACGATGTCGCCCGAGCAGGTGGTGGACGAGGTGAAGAAGAGCGGCTTGCGCGGTCGTGGAGGTGCGGGCTTCCCCACGGGCATGAAGTGGAGCTTTCTTGCGAAGGGCACGGGCAAGCCTGCCTACCTCGTGTGCAACGCTGACGAGAGCGAGCCGGGCACTTTCAAGGATAGATATTTAATGGAATTCCTTCCCCACCTGATGATTGAGGGGCTGATAACGTCAAGCTACGCGCTGGGCGCCAACACCTGCTACTGCTATATCCGTGGCGAGTTCAAGTGGATTATCAAAATCGTGGAGCAGGCGATAGCCGAGGCGAAAGCCGCGGGCTGGCTCGGCAAAAACATCCTCGGCAAGGGTTATGATTTAGAGATATACGTGCAGACGGGCGCGGGCGCCTACATCTGCGGTGAGGAGACCGCGCTGCTGGAATCACTCGAAGGCAAGCGGGGCAACCCGCGCATCAAGCCGCCCTTCCCAGCAGTGTCGGGCGTGTGGGGCTGCCCCACAGTGGTAAATAATGTAGAGACTTTAGCGGCTGTTCCATTCATCGTGAACCATGGCGGTGAGGAATACGCGAAAATCGGTATTGGCAAAAGCACGGGTACCAAGCTCGTGAGCGCCTGCGGGCACATCAACAAGCCGGGCGTTTACGAACTGGACCTCGGCTTGTCTGTGGAAGAATTTATTTACAGCGATGAATATTGTGGCGGCATCCGCAAGGGACATGAGCTGAAGGCGGTGGTGGCGGGCGGCTCGTCCGTTCCTATTCTTCCCAAAGACCTGATATTGAAAACTGCCAAAGGCGAGCCGCGCCTGATGTCGTATGAATCGCTCGGAGAGGGCGGCTTCGTCACGGGCACCATGCTCGGCTCGGGCGGCTTCATCGTGTATGACGAAACCACGTGCATCGTACACAACACTTACAGCTTCACGCACTTCTATCACCACGAGTCATGCGGGCAATGCAGTCCCTGCCGCGAAGGCACGGGCTGGATGAAAAAGGTGCTGCATCGCATTGACGAAGGTCACGGTCACGCGCAGGACATTGACCTGCTGTGGGACGTGCAGAAAACCATTGACGGCAACACCATCTGCCCCCTGGGCGATGCGGCAGCATGGCCCGTAGCGAGCGCCATCCGCCACTTCCGCGATGAGTTCGAATACCACATCAAGCACCCCGACAAGGCAAGAGCAACGTTCTTCCCCGCGAAGTCAATCTACGCTGCGAAAGGTCAGGCAGTGTTAGCCTGATTAAAGATTACATCTTATGCCCAGGCTCTTCATTATCGCAGGCTGTAACGGAGCGGGCAAAACCACAGCTTCATACACCGTGTTGCCGGAAATGCTTCACTGTAATGAGTTCGTGAATGCAGATGAAATAGCTCGCGGAGTTTCTCCTTTTCAGCCGGAGAAAGCCGCCTTTGAAGCGGGCAGAATCATGCTGAACCGCATACAGGAATTGATGCACCGGAAAGTTGATTTTGCCTTTGAAACTACGCTCGCTTCAAAAACATATACGCACACTATTTTGCAGGCGAAGCAGTCAGGCTATGAAGTGGTGCTTGTTTTTTTCTGGCTGGAATCTTCGGAGCTTGCAAAGAAAAGAGTGCGAAAAAGAGTAAGCGAAGGCGGACACAACATACCGGATGCCGTTATTGAGCGCAGATATTTGAGAGGATTGAAAAATCTGTTCGCCTTATTCATTCCACTTTGCGATTACTGGATGATTGTTGACAATTCCAGCAACCAGCCGGAGATTGCGGCAGATGCAAGAAAAGGGTTGGAGCCGGTCATATTAAATCACGAAATTTGGAATAAAATAAAAACGCATGGCACCGCTTCCTAAACACGAATATTCTGAAATCAGAGATAAAATATTAGAAGGCATTCAAAAGGCTTTTGAAAAGCTGGTGCGCCAGGCTGCTGAGAATGATGGCGAACTGATTTTTTCTGAAAACAAAAAAATCAGGTATGTCAAAGCAAGAGAGTTATTAAAAACCATTAGTTGAAAATATGAAGCACCCCGACAAGGCAAAGAACACGTTCTTCCCCACGAAGTCAATCTACGCTGTGAGCAAGGTGGCGGTGGGGGTTTGATGGTTTGGAGTTTGCGCGAATGGGTCATCCTGAGCGGAGTCGAAGGATGGCGCGGGTGACTTCGATTCGGCTTCGGTGTCTTTAGTAGCGTGTGACTTACTTGCCTTCGTAATTATCTGCAAGCGAAAAAGAGAAAGTTATTTTAGGTAGCCGTATAAGAAGGTATCAAAGGTTGCCGGTGTAACAGAAATAGTTTCTCCACTACTTAAAATAATTGGTAAAGTAGGAGCAACAAAATAGATTAAAGAGATTCCGTTTATTTGAATTTTTGGGGTAGAAATATCTTTAGGAATACTACAGTATGTTACAAAAAACTGCTTCCCATTTGGTACTATATAAGTCCCATTTCCTAAGTCAACATTAACAGGTATTACCATAGAGTCCATTAAATAGCCGGATAGAATTAGACTTGGAGACGATTGAGGGCAAGTTATCGAATCTCCTGCGCCAAAAACGAAAAATGATTGTGCAGCACCATAATTTCCTATATATTCTATTCCATTTACTTCAACTTCAGCTAAATTGTATTGTGCCGTACTTACTACTTGAAATTTAACGACATGTAAATTTTTCCCTGCTGGAACGACATAGAATGTTGAATCAGTAATAAGTTGCGAAACGCCCACCATATTCATGGTTCCATCAGGATAAAGCGGGTTAAAGAAAGTGGAATCAGATTGTCCTTGAGGATCGGGAGTATTACTCGTTCCAGCATACAGCGCATAAGGAACAGAAAGCATTTCAGAAGCACCAATCAACGTAAAAGTGGCTCCATCATTCTGGCTCAGCTCCAACTGCATCCATCTGCTGCCTGTTGCCCAACTGATGTTTGCAAACAACTCATTCGGCTGAATTCCACTTCCAATAGATAAGTTGAATAATCCGAATTGATTCGTCCCTGTCTTGTGTATTTCAGAATAAACCACACTTCCACCGGCAGTCCCGAATTACTCGGGATCAAGAATGGAATCCCTCACCGTGATATTTGCATTCGCCAAAATACTACCCGCAGAATCTCTTGCTACTGCTTGGTATTTGATAACCTGCTTGCCTGCCCGGAAGGCAGGCGGCACCTGCGCGAAGAGCATTGAGGAAAATAAAGAGAGGCAAGCGGAGAGAAGGAAGTTTCTCATAGTATCGAAAATACTTGATCAGAACAAAGCCGCGCTAATCAGCACAATGGAAAAGATAGCGAGGACAATACCCGCCATGCCATAGCGGTTGATGCGCTCGTGAAATAGAAATGCTGCCACAGCGGTAGAAAGCAGAATGATGCCGATATTATTGATGGTCCACAACGCGGAACTTTCAACGCCCGCATGTTCCAGCGCCAGTAGCATGAAATAAGCGGAGCCGTAATTAGGAATGCCCAATGCAATGCCCCCGATAATTGCCTTTGCCTGTGGCAATTTGCGCTTTCGAATGCTGCCGATGGTGAGCGCTGTAAATCCGATCACTCCGGCAGTGCCAAACAGCGTCACCAAGAAAAAATTCAACTCGCTTGCTGCGAGATACGTTGTTTGCAAATAGTTGAAAGCCGAATCTGAAATGCCGCTGCCGAGAAACACAAGCGCAGGCAGCAGCGCAAGAAAACCTTTGGGGCGCGCAATGGTTGCCGCATCTTCTTTTGAGGTGAGAAAAATAGCGGCAAGGGCAAGCGCAATACCGGTGATTTTCAGCAAAGAAAAACTGTCGCCATATAAAAAGTAAGCCGCAACAACGGGAATCACCACCGAGAGTTTAAACGCCACCGCAGTAATCGCTACACCGATTTGCTGCGTGGAAACAGCCACCATATAAAACACGGTGATGAAAACGATGCCGAGCAGCAATGCCGGCAACAGCCAATTTTTTTCTGCAAGGTGGGCAAGTGAAACAGGCTCAGGAGAATTGAGCGTGCCGATAGTGCAGCACACGATATAATTCACCACGAGCACAGGCAGCGTGTCAATGCCATGCCTGCCGGTATATTTCAGCACGAGCAACAGGCAGGTGGAGCAAAGGATGGCAAGAAGCAGGTAAAACATGAAGAGTTATTAGTGGTCAGTTGTTCGTGGATAGCGGGGTGAGAATTTTTAGGTTATCGTTGCTGCATTTTTCTTCAGCAATGCTATTTCCTTTTAGCGCGGGAGCAGAGATGCCCTCGCCAAACCACGCGCTGCCGGTAAAAATGCGCGCTTCATCCCATAGGTTTTCTTGAATAAAACTTGTGAGCAGCCTTGCTCCGCCTTCCACCAGCACAGATAGAATTCCCATTTCAAAAAGCCTTTGAAGCACGGTGTTCAGCAAGTTTTCATCAAAAGGAATTTGCGCGTAGCGCACATTTGCAGAATCTGCTTTTTGCTTTTCTGTAAATACGAATGTTTGCGCAGCAGAATCAAAAACATGAAGGTTTGATGAAAGCCGCAGCGTTCTGTCCAACACGACACGCAATGGCTGCTTGCCTTGCAACCATAAGCGATTGGTGAGTTGCGGATTGTCAACGGCAGCAGTATTTGTTCCGCACAGAATTGCCGCTTCCTCGCTGCGCCAGCGATGCGCGAGCCGTTTGCTTTGTTCCCCCGTAATCCAATGCTGTTCCTTTGCCTTGCGCGTGAAAAAACCATCAGCGCTTTGCGCCCATTTCAAAATGATGTATGGACGCTTCTTGATAATGCGGGTGAAGAATCGCCTGTTGAGCCACGCGCCTTGTTGTTCTAAAATGCCCGTTGTCACTTCGCATCCCACGCTTCTCAGCAACACTGCTCCCCCGCTGCTCACGGGGTTTGGGTCTTGATTTGAAAAAACAATTTTTCTGATTCCAGCCTGAATGATTAAATCCGTGCAGGGCGGAGTTTTTCCAAAATGGCAACAAGGCTCAAGATTAATATATAGGGTGGAGTGGGGGAGCAGCGCTTTGTTTTCTGACAATACGGAGTTGATAGTATTTACCTCTGCATGAGGACCACCGTAAACTGCGTGATAGCCTTCGCCAATAATTTTTCCTTCATGCACAACAACAGCGCCCACCAATGGATTTGGCGCAACATTGCCCGCGCCATTGAGCGCCAGGTCAAAGCAGCGTTGCATGAAGCGTTCGTGTGTATGATTTTCCGCGCTCAAGAGGCGTACAGTTATTTTTGCAAATATCATGACTTTAGCCCAGTTCCTGCATGAGGCGCGCAAGCAGCTTATTCCCGCGTATGATGACGACCGCGAGGTAAACAACATTCTGCATATCCTGCTGGAAGATGTGCTGCATATCCGCAAGAGCAAATTAAAGATGGTGGAGAATAATCCCCTTGCAGAGGCAGATGCCGCAAAACTGCGCCCCATTCTTCAGCGGCTGCGGCAAGGCGAGCCGCTGCAATATATTTTAGGCGAAGCGGATTTCTTCGGCATGAAATTCAAGGTGAATAAAGATGTGCTGATTCCCCGCCCCGAAACGGAAGAACTTGCTGACTTCGCTATAAAAACAATGCTGCCCCATGCGCTGAAAAGTCAACTCAGCATCCTTGACATCGGCACCGGCAGCGGCTGCATCGCCATCGCTGTGAAGAAAAACCTGCCTGATATTTTCATGCTCTCCATAGATAAAAGCGAACAGGCGATAGCAATTGCCATGCAAAACGACAAGTCGCTCGATGCCGGAGTTGATTTCCTTCAAACTGATTTTCTTGATGAGCGCTCGTGGGAATCGCTTGGCGTATTTGACGCTATTATCAGCAACCCTCCTTACATCACCCGCTTTGAATTTGCAACGCTGATGAACCGCGTAAAAGATTTCGAGCCACAACAAGCGTTGATTGCCGAAGGCGATGAGCCATTTATTTTTTACAGCAAGATTGCCGATTTTGGAAAGAAGCATTTAAAACCCAGCGGGTATATTTTTGTTGAATTAAACAGCGCGTATGTAAAAGAAATCGCCCTCATCTTTCAGCGGAATGGCTACCGGAAAATAATAACGCTGAAAGACTTGCAGGGCAACGACCGCATACTTGAAATAAGAAAATAAGAACCTTTCTTATTTTTAGTGAAAATTCCATTGCCATGAAAAAAATTACAGCAACACTTTTTACCATCTGCACAGCAATCACCCTTTTCGCACAGGGCTATTACATCGAAATGAAATTGACATCCGATAAGCAGAGTTTTTCAGGAAACATGAAGCTCTACTTTCAGGATAATAACAGTCGCGGAGATATTGCAATGAATATTCCTGAGTTAGGCACGGCAATGAATTTTTCAACGCTTTCGCTTGCAAGCAATCCCGGCACTATCTATATGCTTGATGAGCAGAAAAGAACTTATACCGAAATAAAAACCGATGCTGATGAATCTTATAAAGACTATCCGCAAAGCGAATATGAAGTAACCGTGCTGGGCAAAGAAACGGTGAACGGCTATAACGCCACACACGTAAATGTGAAGCGCAAGAGCAGCAAGACCAGCGAAGACATGTGGATGACTACCGACATCGTTGATTATGCCGACTATGCAAAAATCAAAAGTAAATACACCGGCAAAGACAATCTCAATAAAGCGCTCGAAGCAAAAGGCGCTGCGGGTTTTCCCGTGCGTATCAAAACCGTAGAGCAGGGAATGACAATGCAGATTGATGTGGTGAAAGCCGAAAAGAAAACCAACCCCGCTTCTTCCTTCACTCTGGACGGCTACAAGAAAGCAGTCGCTGCCACCTCGATGCCCGCAGGACTTGATGTGAATGAGTTAATGAAGAACATGCAAAACATGACGCCTGAGCAGATGGAGCAATTCCAAAAGCAAATGGAGGAAATGTATAAGCCCAAGTAAATTCCAAGCAGACAAATTTCATATCTCAAACAAATACAAAAGCGCAAAACAACGGATAACTCCCGTCTTTTGAATTTGAAAATTGAAATTTGGGATTTGCTTTTAAGCGGCTACCAATCCACGCCTTACGGCATAGAGTACAAGTTCAGAAGGATTGTTCAATCCTAATTTATTGAGGATATTTTTACGGTGTGTGTTAATGGTGTGTATGCTGCGGCAAAGCATGTCTGCAATCTTAGCGGTGGTATATCCCTGCGCTACCAATTTCACGATTTCCAATTCGCGCTCGGTAAGAAACAGTCCATCGCATGATTCTTGTGGATGCTTGCCCAATATGTTTTCTACAATCTTGGCGCAGAAGAATTTCTCGCCTTTTGCCGTTGAATAGATTGCATCAAAAATTTCATCCTCAGCGCACTCTTTCAGCAGATAGCTGGTAACGCCAAGCTCAAGCGCTGTAAGAATATCATGTTTGTGACCGTTATTTGAAATCACTAAGATTTTAAGGCCGGGATGCTTGCGGGTAATCAAAGCAAGGTCATCAAGCGAGAATGCGCCTTCCTGATCAAAATCCATAATAAGCACATCGGGATGATGCAGTCGCAGAATATCTTTCAGTTCGGCATAGCAAGTTGCAGTGGCAGTTAATTCAATGCCCGATTTCTTCGAGAGCAGGCATTTCAAACCTGTCTTAATCAAAAAATCTCTGTCGGCAATTACGATATTCACTATTTAGACCTTTTCTAAATAACAAAACTAAGGATGCGGGATGATATTAACAAACAGCATTTCAAAGTTACACCAGCCCATATGTGGATTTCGGGAAAATCTGGTTCCATCTGACTTGTTCAGCGAAATAACAAATCAAAATAAAACTTCGGCTGTCTTAGTTTCTTCCGCAAGTCAAGGTCGGTAAACATGCACGAGATAGTTTCCTGCAACGCCTTGTTGGAAGTTGCTTTATTCACTATGAAATTGAAAAGCCAGGGAACTGTAACCATTTGCTGCATCCGCCTGCTCAATGATAATTCACGCCAGAGACGTGTGTAAACTTTCTTGTCGTAATCAGTAATAAATTTTACAGAGAAATCATTTTGTTTCAAACATGCAACAGCTTGTTGCGCTGCAAACATGCCGCTGAACATTGCATTGCCGATTCCTTCGCCTGTGAACGGGTCAATCAATGAAGCCGCATCGCCTGTAAGCAAATAACCATCACCTGAAATTTTTCTTTTTTTCGAACCGAGCGGCAATCCGAAACCTTTTATTGTTCCTTCCAATTTTGCATCTGCAAAGCGCTCTTTCAATTGCGGATATTGATTGATAACCGCTGGCAACAGTTCTTTCAGGTTCATTTTCCTTTTGCTGATTTTATCGCTGCGCACTCCAAGTCCGACATTCGCCTGATTATTTGGCAATGGAAAAATCCAGAGATAACCCGGCAGCAACTCATCAAGAAAAAACAACTCAATGAAGTTTTCCTTATCCATGTTTTTCACTCCAGTGTAATAAGCGCGGATACCTGCGCAATAATGCTCCGGCTCCACTTCAATTCCCGCAACATGACGCGCAAAGACAGACTGCGCTCCGTCAGCAACCAGCACCAGTTTTGCTTTTATCGTAAGTGATTTCTTTTTGTCGGAGCAATGCCAATGATTATCTCGGTATTCAAATTCAGTGAGTTCTGTTTCTTCTTTTACTTCAATGTTGTATTGCTCTTTTGCAAACCGCACAAGAAAATCATCAAAATCAATTCGTTTTGCAATGAACCCTGGAGCAGTTTTGCTTTGTTCGTTTTTAGCTCTGAACGGAACGCGAAGTGTTTTCAGATTCGGAGCGATGAACGTAACTCCATAAGAACCGACTTGCATCGGCTCCAATTCGAGTTGATGCAGAATGCGCTCATCTAATTTTTTTAGCACGTCCACCACTTTTCCACTCAATGCATCACCGCAGACTTTATCACGCGGAAAAACTGCTTTGTCAACCACAAGCGGTTGAATGCCCGCTTTTGCAAGGAACATTGCAGTAGTGATTCCCGCAGGACCGGCTCCAAGAATAAGTATATCAGCAGAGAGATAAGACATTCGTTATTTTCACACAAAAATTCAGGTATGCAAATCAACGACCTTCTTCCCGAATTTACGCTCAAGGGTACTGATGAAAAGATGCACACGACAAATGATTATGCAGAACAGGCTGCCATCGTTATCATCTTCACTTGCAATCATTGCCCTTATGCGCGGGCATATATGGAAAGAATCAGCGTGCTGGTTGCAGAATATGAAAATAGGAATGTAGGCTTCTATGCAATCAGTTCAAATGATGTGGTGAAATATCCCGAAGACTCCTTTGAAAATATGAAAACGATGGGCAAGCATCTCAACCTCGATGGAAAATATCTGTATGATGAATCACAAGAGGTTGCAAAAACTTTTGCAGCAGAGCGCACACCTGAAGTTTTTGTCTTTAACCGCCAGAAGCGCTTAGTGTATCACGGCTTAATTGATGATAATGCCAATTACAAGGAGCCACGGGAAATAACCAAACAGTATTTGAAGGATGCGCTTGAAGCGGTGCGGAGCGGAAAAGATGTTTTAGAAAAAGAAACAAACGCGATAGGATGCTCGATTAAGTGGAAGTAATTACAAATTCACCACCTTCTCCGGCATTCCGTTTTTATAAAATACTTCCTGAGTAGGCTTTCCATCATTGCTGTATCGTTTCTCGTAAGCCTTCTCATAGCCGTTTTCATATTTACCTTCTGACATCAGCGTGCCATCGTCATAATAATATTTCCACGCGCCTTCCTTCTGCCCATTTTTCCACGCGCCTTCTGATTCGGCTTGTCCGTTTTCATAAAATGCCTTGTAGACGCCATTCTCCACGTTGTCTTTATATTCCACTTCTTCTTTCACCCTGCCGCTTTCAAAATAAAATTTCCACAATCCGCCCATCGCGCCTTTAACATATTGCCCTTCCTGCTTCAGCGTTCCGCTTTCAAAATAATTCTTGTAAGGACCTTCAAACTCACCAATCACATAGGTTTCTTCAATCTCCGCTTTACCATTGGGATAGTAGAGAAAGCGTACCCCGTTCATCTTGTTACTGATATAGTCGGCTTCTTCTTTTTTGCTGCCGTCTTCCGCATAGATAATGTGCTTGCCTTCTAAGTTTCCGTTCGCATAGCTTTTCTCTTCCAATAGTTTTCCCGTGGGATAAAACTGTTTGTACACGCCTTCTCTGATTTCCGGTTCCTTTCGCGTCACGAAGTATTCTTCTTTCAAGATGGATTGTTTTTCATCATGCCACGTCTGGATTTTTGTTTCCCCTTTTCCACAACCGCTGATTACAAAAAGCGCGAGCATGCAGATTGATGTGAATAGCCCGATTTTCTTTATTGAATTCATTTTGAGAGTTTTGAGCAAAGTTAATGGAGCAAATGAAGTTATCAGAATACAAAAAGTTGGTTGAGAACGCCTGGGACGACAGAAAATTACTCACCTTCAAAGATGTGCAGCACGCCATCCGCGAAACCGTTGACCTGCTTGACCGCGGTGAGTTGCGCGTTGCCGAGCCTGAAGGTGATGACTGGAAAGTGAACGAGTGGGTGAAAAAAGCCATCATCCTTTATTTCCCTATTTCTGAAATGACCGTGATGGAAATCGGTCCGTTTGAATTTCATGATAAGATAAAACTGAAGCGCAACTACAAAGAGTTGGGCGTGCGTGTGGCGCCTCATGCAATCGCGCGCTACGGTTCGTTTGTTGCGCGTGGCGTTATCATGATGCCTTCCTATATAAACATCGGGGCGTATGTTGACCAAAACACGATGGTGGATACGTGGGCTACCGTTGGCTCGTGCGCGCAAATTGGCAGGAACGTGCACCTGAGCGGTGGGGTAGGGATTGGCGGAGTGCTTGAGCCCCCGCAGGCTGCGCCTGTGATTATTGAAGATAACTGTTTCATCGGCTCGCGCTGCATTGTGGTGGAGGGCGTACGTGTGAGACGTGAAGCAGTACTTGGGGCGAATGTCGTACTCACGGCATCCACTAAAATTATTGATGTGTCGGGCAAAGAGCCTAAAGAATATAAAATGGAAATCCCGGAGCGCAGCGTGGTAATTCCCGGCAGCATCCCGAAAGAATTTCCTGCCGGAACATATAACGTGCCCTGTGCTATCATCATCGGCAAGCGCAAAAAATCAACCGACATAAAGACTTCGCTGAATGAAGCGTTAAGGGAATATGCTGTGTCTGTGTAGTTGTTTCCTCTCAGTTTGTGAGCTTGGAGTAGATATATAGTCATATGAGAAGTGCTATTCTTTCTTGTTGTTAACTGGATTTGTGACAGCCTAAACGCATATTCCTATTCAAACTATTATTACAGTAAATCATGTAATCGAAGGCAACATTATGCGCTTGAAAATTTTCAATGTGCTGCGGCAACAACTTATGGGATTCTCTGTTCAGAAAATAGAGAAGTCCTCCAACCGGACACGCTACCACAATACAAAAATTCCTGACAAAACATTGATTACAACGCTTTAGCAGGAATTTTAGTGACTCCGATTCGAACCCCAAACCTCTCTGGTCGTAACCGGAGTGTTCTGCTCATTTCGCAATAAAAAAGGGTTTCAAACTTCAATCGTTTGAAACCCTTTTTTACCAAGTGATCCCGGAGGGATTCGAACCCCCAACCTTCTGGTCCGTAGCCAGATACTCTATCCAGTTAAGCTACGGGACCTTGATTTAACTTTTGCAATTCCCCGAAGGGACGGCAAATTTAATAATCTTTCGCGGTGAAATAAACGAAGCCTTTACGCTTTCGGTTCGTCTTTCTTTCCGCCTTGTCCCGGCTTGGAGAATGACTCTCTCATGTCGGTATCAGCCTGCACGTTTTTCATCTTGTAGTAGTCCATGATGCCCATGTTGCCACTGCGGAAGGCTTCTGCCATCGCCTTGGGAATTTCTGCTTCCGCCTCAATAACTTTTGCCCTTGCTTCCTGCGCTTTAGCTTTCATTTCCTGTTCCAAAGCAACAGCCATTGCCCTTCTTTCTTCCGCTTTTGCTTGTGCTACTTTCAAGTCAGCGCTTGCCTGCTCGGTTTGAAGTTTCGCCCCGATATTTTCACCTACATCAATATCTGCAATGTCAATGGAGAGAATCTCAAAGGCAGTTCCGGCATCCAATCCTTTTGCCAATACGGTTTTTGAAATCTGGTCGGGATTTTCCAACACGGTTTTATGGTCGTGCGCGGAACCAACGGTAGTTACGATACCTTCGCCAATTCTCGCTAAAATTGTTTCTTCGCCTGCACCCCCAACTAATTGTTTAATGTTGGTGCGCACAGTAACGCGCGCTTTCACCACCAATTGAATTCCATTTTTTGCAACTGCGGAAACAGGAGGTGTGTCAAGCACTTTTGGATTCACTGACATCTGCACGGCTTCCAACACTTCTCTTCCTGCAAGGTTGATGGCTGTAGCCAACTTAAAATCCAAAGGAAGGTTTGCCTTGTCGGCTGAGATGATTGCATTCACAACCGCACCTACATTACCACCGGCAAGGTAGTGGGTTTCCAAATCATTGGAGGTGATGGTTAAACCTGCTTTCGTAGCAGTGATTAGATTTTGCACAATGAGACTTGGCGGAACTTTGCGGATGCGCATCACAATCAATTGGATAAGGCTCACCCGCACGCCCGATGCCCAGGCGGTAAACCAAAGTCCAAGCGGAATGAAGTAAAGGAAAATAAATATTCCTACAAAAACCGCTACCGATAAGATGACAATAAATGTTGGTCCCATAAGTTTTCATTTTTAGTTTTCACAAATATCTTGTTTTCGGCAATCTTTACAACTATAATCGCCTTATTACTTTCAATATATTCTCCGAGCGAATACACCTCTACTTTGTTGTCTTTGATGGAGGCTTTACCATTTGGTCGCAGATAACTGGTTGTAAAGCCTTCATCGCCAACATTTACCAGCAGAGAATCAGGTTCCGTTTTTCCCATCACATCTTTCAATGCCATTTTACCGGAGCTGTATGTTTTAAACCCTGCATAAAGGAGGATGCAACAGGCAACCGTTGTAATTCCCAGGATGATGCTGCCTGTTTTTGCTCCGTGTTCTGAAAATGCGAGATAAATACTGCCAACAAGAATTATTCCTCCCACAACTCCAAACAAGGTTGTTCCGGGTAGAAAAAAAATCTCCACCATGATAATTAAAAGTCCGAGAAGAATAATGCCGCCAATTAAGGTAATGTCCATTGATAAAAATTATTCGGCAGAAGGGACAAGCGTAACGGTGGCTATCGTACTGTCCACTTCGTTATAGAATACTGCCTTTTGTTCGGTAAGCTCTTTAATAAGCAAGCGATTTTCTTTATTGTCGCCTTTTGCCTTTGTAACTAATTCATCTTTTTCAATGCGCCATACGCCTTCTTCCATGCGGGGACCAAATTGCGCTTTGTAAGTGCCGTCTGCTAAAAACTCCATTGATGGATTTCCCATCTGTGCGCCTGTCATCACTTCATCATTCATGCGAAATTCCTGATAAGTCCATTTTTTAGCGAGCAGTTGTTTTTTAGCTTCTGATTCGTCTTTGCAGGAAAACAAAAAGCAAAATACAGGGAGAAGAAATAATGCTGCAAAAATTTTTCTGTTTGAATTGCGCATAATGAATGTATTTTGAGGTCGCAAATGTAATGAATTTAAGAAGCAGTAGGGACTGTCTTAAAAGTAAAAATCTCACGCAAAGGCGCAAAGTTCGCCAAGTATAGATTATTGAAATTTAACTCTTTGCGTTCTTGGCGTCTTTGCGTGAAGCTAATATTGGTGACTTTTTGAACAGCCCCAGTGCTAACAACAAATCCAGGCAAAATGAAATTCGAGTTGTGGTTATTAGGAAAAAATGAACCGTACATCCGCGAGGGCATGGCGCTGTTTGCCGCGCGTATCAGTCGCTATGTTGCTTTTGAGGAAAAGGTTTTTAACGAAACCGGAAAAGGCAAAGCGGCACAGGCAATAAAAGAAGCTGAATGCAAGCTCTTCCTCAGTAAGCTTGACGACAAGGATTATCTTGTTATTTTAGACGAGCGCGGCAAAGCGTATTCTTCTGAAAAATTTTCAGGATTGATTAATAACCTGCTTGTGAGCGGAAAGAAAAAAGTGGTGTTCCTTATCGGGGGGGCGTATGGATTTGATGACGCGCTCCGCAAACGCGCCAATACAGTAGTTTCGCTTTCGGAAATGACTTTTTCGCATCAAATAGTGCGTTTGCTGTTTGCCGAACAGCTTTATCGCGCTTTCACGATTCTCAAGAACGAACCCTATCACCACGCCTGAATTATGAGCATTACGATACTCATTATAGTTCTTACATGTATCACATCCATTGCCGCATTCAACAACCAGAATATCAAGCAGCAACTGATTTTTTCTCCTTACATCATCAAGCGAAAAAAAGATTGGTTCCGGTTTCTCTCTTCCGGTTTTCTGCACAGCGACTGGATGCACCTGTTCTTTAACATGTATGTGCTTTTCCTTTTTGGGAAAACAACAGAAGCTTATTTCATGCGCGTGTTTGATAATGCAGGCGCGACACTTTACATTCTTCTCTACACAATTGCCATCAGTTTATCAGAGGTGTATTCGTACTTTAAGCATCAAGATAATCAGGGCTATGCAAGTCTGGGCGCTTCGGGCGCGGTTTCCGCAGTAGTATTTGCAAGCATCTTGTTTCAACCGCTGAATAAAATAGGCATCATCTTTTTTCCTATTGGCATTCCCGGTTTCATCTTTGGAATTCTGTATTTACTCTACTCGATGTACATGGCGAGAAACGCAAATGATAATGTAGGTCACAATGCGCACTTCTATGGAGCGGTGTTTGGTTTTCTGTTTCCAATCGTGCTGAAGCCGGAGCTTTTCATGGAATTCATGCAACAGATTTCCTATGGGCGCTAAACAGTTCATTGACCTCCGCAGCGATACCGTTACCCGCCCCACATCGGGAATGCTTGATGCAATGATGACTGCTCAGGTGGGTGATGATGTGTTTGGTGAAGACCCCACAGTGAATAAACTCGAACAGAAAACAGCCGCATTGTTAGGGATGGAAGCCGCGCTCTTTTGTCCTTCGGGCACGATGACAAATCAAATTGCTATCAACGTGCTCACTGCTCCGATGTGCGAAGTAATATGCTCCGGCATGTCGCATCTCTACTATTATGAAAGCGCGGGCATGGCATTCAACTCATCCGTTTCTACGCGAACTATTCATGGCGACAGGGGCAGAATAACCGCGCAAGATGTGCTTGATAACATCAACCCCGATGATGAGCATAATGCCATCACTAAAGTAGTTGCGCTTGAAAATACGGTGAACAAAGGTGGTGGTGCATGTTATGATTTCAACGAGATAAAAAAGATACAGAAAGCGTGTAAGACTCCTGGTTTGTCATTACACTTAGATGGAGCGCGACTTTTCAATGCGCTTGCTGAAACAAAACAATCTCCGAAAGATTATGGAAAGTTGTTCGACACCATTTCCATTTGTCTTTCAAAAGGATTGGGCGCACCTGTCGGCTCGCTTTTGTTAAGCACAAAAGAAAACATTCATAAAGCAAGACGTGTACGCAAAGTCTTTGGCGGTGGAATGCGGCAGGCAGGTTATCTCGCTGCTGCCGGAATCTACGCGCTTGACCATCATGTGCAACGATTAAAAGAAGACCATCAACGCGCAAAGACGCTTGGAAGCGCCCTGCAAGCCGCCTCATTTGTTGAAAGCGTTGTGCCTGTTGAAACGAACATTGTCATTTTTCAACTCAACGCTAAATATGAAGGCGAGGCATTCATTCGCAAGTTGACAACACACGGCATTCACGCTTTTACTATGAAACCTCAAACCGTGCGTTTTGTTACCCACCTTGATTTTGATGACGTGATGCTTGAGCGGGTACTACAAGTGATTAAGAAGCTATAAGGATTGAAATTGCCAGAGATAATTTCATGGCTTGTAGCTTAATCCAAAATTGAGGAACATCGCAATGCCCGATGGTTTTTCTCTTTTTGTTTTCCGATTGAAGTAATAATTCTTATTGCCGATGCAGGTTCCTTTACAGACGTTCATCGTGGTGACATAATTTCCCGATTGGCGCATGCTGTATTTCCTCAAACCCTGATATGCAAGGTCAGCGCTTGTGTTGAAATCATTGCCGGTTACGATTCCTAAGTCAAGCGCGGAGTTGATGCCATACGCGAACATGGCAGTGCAAGAACTTTCAATATAATTTTCAGGGTCATTGTTTCTCACGGGCAATTGATACCAATGTCCCGTTTTCTTATCCTGCAATTCGGGCAATCGCTGCACCATTTCTTTTAGGTATCCCGCGAATTCGTTCCAATGAATATTATCTTTTGGAATTTCTCTGAGCGCATCTGACAGGGAGACAATCACCCATCCGTTGCCGCGTCCCCATAGCTCAGGACTTTTGCCTGTTGTTTTATCGGGCCAATTCCACTGCCCGCAAAAAGTGCAGCGTGATTTAGCATCGCTGTCCCACCCATGATACCATAACCCCCATTCTTCATCCAGCAGTTTGTCGCGGTGCAATTTTATTTGAGTCGCTAATTCGTCAAGATATTTTTCATCACCGGTTGCGCGATACATGCCCAACAGAAATTCTCCAATCATAAAAACGGTGTCGTCCCATAACTGCAGTGTGAAGGATAAATGAGAAACCGCGCCTTCTGCAGTTCGTCTTGTTTGAAGGTATTCGTTGAATATTTTATCGCACTTCAGCTTATATTTCTCATCACCAGTTACTCGATAGAGAAAAGCCATTCCGAGTCCTGAAGCAACGGCATTGGGTGATTTCCCATTCGCCTTCCCGTAGGTTTTATCCATTGCTTGCTTTACATAGTCGAAGTAAATTTTCTGTTCTGAAGGAGCGCTCTTGTCATATTGTTTCACCATCACACTGAGCAGGGAAGCATTCTGCCACGACCAGCGATATTTTGCAGCAGGTAAATAAACTTCACGTGCGTAAGCATCCAATGAATCAACCCATGTTTGCGCATCACCTGATTGAAGGCAGGAAAGTAAAAGCACAAATGTAGTGAGCAGTTTTATTTTTTTCATTTGTTATTCCAATCAATTTTTCAAAAACTGCAAACAGGAAGGTTGAGGAATACTAATCTCAATTCCTGCGTATTCCAATTTGCCGTTTTTTTTATTCCTCTTAAAGACAATGACATTGCCTGTTTTTTCATTCGCCACTAATAGGAAATTCCCTGATGGTGAAATCGTGAAATTGCGCGGCACTTCGCCACGGGTTGATTCGTACCCGACCAAATTTAATTTCCCGGTCAAGTCATCAATTGAAAATAGTGTGATGTTGTTTTCCTTTCCACGGTTGGAGACATATAAGAATCTGCCATCGGGCGAGAGGTGAATGTCAGCACTGCCAAACGGACCGCTTGCATCATCGGTATGAGTTGAGATGCGCTGGGTTGAATCAAGCGTTCCTTTATGATAATTGTACACTGAAACTGTTCCGCTTAATTCTTCAATCAAGTAAGCAAATCTCCCGTTGGGATGAAATGCAAGATGCCGCGGACCGCTGCCGGATGTTGTATTGGTAAATGCAGGCTGCGTTGTCGTCAACGGACTTTGCTGAGTTTCGTCAAAACGGTAAATCATGATTTTATCTATGCCAAGGTCAGGAACAAGCAAGTAATCCTGCGCGGGAGAGAAAACAGTTGAATGCACATGCGCAGCTTCCTGACGTTCGGGATTTATACTTTTCCCCGTATGCTGAATGAGTTGCGAGAAAGGTTGCAGGCTTCCGTCAGCATTGATTGGAAACGCGGATAAATTGCCTCCAAAATAGTTGGCATTTACCAACCAAGTGTTGTTGTGGTTCACAGAGAGATAAACAGGATTATCTCCTCCGCTCGGTTGTTTATTGATAAACTTCAAACTCCCTGATTTTTTGTTAAACGCAAAGGCGCTCACGCTTCCTGCGTTTTTAATTCTTGCTTCAGTACATGCGTAAACAAATTTTCCTGTTGGAGCGATTGTCAAAAAAGACGGGCTAACCACGCTTTTATCGGTATTGTTTACCCAAGTTAATTTGCCTGTTGAGTCGTCAAACTTATACACGTAAATTCCTTTGCTTCCGGTGCCTGAATAAGTGCCGATGAAAAGGAAATACTCTTGGCACGTTGTTGAAAAGCTGAGGAGAAGAAAGAGGATAGGAAAGAAAATTCGCATGATTGGAATTTGCGAATTTACAAATACCTTCTGCTCTATCTTATAGGTCGTCAGTATAAAGCGACTAAACATGGGATAATTTTACGGCAATTCCTGAGAAAATTAATTGAGCAAAAAGCCGGATGAGCAATTACGACATTGTACTTCTTACTGAATCGCGCTATGAAAAACCGAAACAACTCACGGACTATGTTCGGAATGTGTTGCAGGAAGATAAATTTGTGCAGGATGCTTTGGAAAACGCAGGGTTGAGAACATCGCGTCTTGACTGGGCAACACCGGATTTCGACTGGTCAACAACCCGATATGTCCTGTTCAGAACCACGTGGGATTACTTCGACAGATTTGCAGAGTTTTCAGCCTGGCTCAAACGGGTGACGAATTTGACGAAGTTGATAAATCCGGCATCCCTTATTTATTGGAATATTGACAAGCATTACTTGCAGGATTTGGAGAAAAAGGGAATCAATATCACGCCAACCCATTTCGTAAAAGCGGGAACCGAAACAACGCTGGAAAAAATCTTATCAGAAACAGGGTGGAAGGATGCCGTGATAAAACCGGCAATTTCGGGCAGCGCCAGACACACGTACAAGCTGAATTTTGAGAATTATCAGCAATTCGAAAATATTTTTCAATCTCTTGTTTCAAAAGAGGCGATGCTCCTGCAACCATTTCAGCAGGATGTAGTGAAAACTGGCGAGCGGGCTTTTATGCTGATTGACGGAAAGTTTACCCATGCGGTTTTAAAAACCCCAAAAGCCGGAGATTTCAGAGTGCAGGACGACCATGGCGGAACGGTGCGTCCTTACGCGCCCGCTGATGATGAAGTTGAATTTGTTGAAAAGGCAATGGCTGCTTGCCATCCGCTCCCTGTATATGGCAGAGTGGATGTGATTACTGGCAATGACGGGCAATCGGCAGTTTCTGAAATTGAACTGATAGAACCGGAGATGTGGTTTCGCTTTTACCCGCCTGCCGCAAATAAAATGGCGGAAGCAATCAAAAAAAGGTTTTTTTAGCCCAATTTCTGACAGAAAAATTATTTTTTTAGCCCCGTGCAACTTTCTTGACTTTTATCAACTCTATCTGTTATCTTGCTAATTCCCACAAGATTTACAGAATGAATTTGAATAAAACTATCCTCTTTGCAGCCTTTGCAGTTTCTTTATTTGTAAGTGGATGCAGTTCAACAGCCGGAATTTTCAAGTACACGATTCCGGATATTACGGATGTAAATATTTTTTCCACTAAGGCTATTCATAAGTCGGGAAATTCATTCAGTTTTCAGAAAGGTGAAAATCAGACGTTGCCGCCCGTTATTTTTTGGGCAAACAGCAGGAAAGTGGATGAGAACACGAGCGTAGAGCATTTTTTGGAGAAAAACGGCACAACTGCATTTTTGGTTATCCGCAATGACAGCATTTTATATGAAAAATATTTTGATGGCTATTCGCGTGAAAAAATCTCACAGGTTTTTTCCGTGACAAAAGCAGTTGTGAGCGCGTTAGTGGGCATTGCAATAGCGGAAGGACATATCCAGAGTATTGACCAGCCTGTTTCTGATTTTCTGCCTTACTACAAAGATAAAGGTCGCGATAAACTCACTTTGAACCACCTTCTGCAAATGACGGCAGGCTTGTCTTTTTCAGATTATAAAACCCTCGGCAAACTTTTGAATCTTTATTATACCAAAAACCAGGCAAGCCTTGTGGAGCACATTGGACAAAAGTATGATCCGGGAACCAAGTTTGCATATTCATCCATAGCCACGCAAGTGTTGGGCATGTGTCTTGAAAAAGCTGTCGGAATAACGGTGCCGGAATATCTTGAGGAGAAATTATGGGAGCCGCTCGGGATGGAATATGATGCAAAGTTTGCTTTGGATAATGATAACGGCACTGCAAAAATGTTCGGAGGATTATCCGCATCGGCAGTTGACCTTGCCAAACTCGGAAGGCTTTATTTGAACAATGGCAACTGGAACGGCAAGCAATTGATACCTGAAGAATGGGTGCTTGCATCAAGACAAGCCGACACTACGAACGGACGCTCGCGCAGATATTCTTACTGCTGGTGGCTCGACACTTATCCGCGTGAAATCGGCTATTGTGAAAATGATTTTTTTGCTGGCGGCTTTCGCGGGCAGGTTGTGTATGTGAATCCCAATGACAATACGATTATTGTAAGGCTTGGCAAAAAGGAAAACGGAATCTATTGGCCTCACGCTATTTCCAAACTTGCTCTTTTGCAGGAATGTGAGAATAATATGTGCGCAACCGAGGATTTGGTCTCGCTGGAAGGTAGTTACAAAGGCAAAAACGGAAATTCGCTCAACCTGAAGTGGCTTGATGAAATCCTTGTGCTGGAAGATATTCTCATACCTGACAAGATTGAGTTAAAACGCACCGGAAAAAACAGCTTCACTAATAAAGACCGTAACCTTAAAATCACGATTGACTTCCGCGACAAGCATATCAAAGGATTGATTGTGGAGCAGGGCGAAAAAGCGGTGTTTCTTGAGAAGATTTAACGCGCTGATTTGTCAATTAGCAGATGTGCCGATTGAATAAAAACTACCTTTTCTTTTCTATCCTCATTTACCCTTAAAATCTTATTTACATTGGCTCATTGGCATATCGTCACATTGGCTAATTTCCTTAATAGAAAATTACAGCCTGCTTTCATGCTGCTACTCTTGACAAGCAGTACTCTTTTAGCGCAAACTATTGACCCCTCAAAAATTGACATCGTGCGCGATTCATTTGGTGTGCCGCACATTTTTGCAAAGACCGATGCCGAAGTAGCTTACGGGCTTGCATGGGCTACTGCCGAAGATGATTTTGAAACTATGCAATGGGGGTTGCTTGCAGGCAAAGCCATGATGGGCAGGCATTCCGGTAAGGAGGGCGCAATCATTGATTATGTGAATCACTTGTTGCGCATCAGCGATGTGGTGGAGGCGAAATATGAAACTTCCTTTTCGCCTGAGTTTAAAAGAATCATGGATGCTTATGCGCAAGGCGCGAATAAGTATGCAAAGGAGCATCCGAGGGAGGTATTGGTGAAAAAAGCGTTTCCTATCACGGCAAAAGATATGGCGAAAGGATATGTATTTGCGATGTCGCTGATGAGCGATGTGGGCAGCGTGTTGCAAAAAGTATTAAGCGGGGAAATTCTTGATGCTGACGAACGGTTTCGAGGGATAGGCTCTAATGCTTTTGCCTTCAATTCAAACAGCACACAAGACGGAAATACATATCTAAACATCAATTCACACCAGCCTATTGAAGGTCCGTTGTCGTGGTATGAAGCGCACCTGTGCAGCGAAGAAGGCTGGAATATTGTAGGTGGATTATTTCACGGTAGCGTTTCCATTTTGCACGGCACGAATGAATACCTCGGATGGGCGCACACGGTGAACGTCTTTGACCCAATTGATGTGTTTCAACTCACCATGCACCCCACGGAAAAGAACAAGTACAAATTTGATGGCGAGTGGTTTGATTTGGAAGAGCGCAAGGCAAAGCTCACGGTGAAGTTGTTCAAGAAATTCCCCCTCAAACTTTCTGTGAAGAAGAAAGTATGGTGGAGCAAATATGGAGCTACTCTTAAAACAAAGCAAGGCGTGTTTTCCGTGAAACTTGCCGCAAACGAAGTGATTCACGCCCCCGAGCAGTGGTTTCACATGAATAAGACGAAGAATTACTCAGAGTTCAGAAAAACGCTTGATATGCAGGGCATGGCAAAGATGACGGTTGTGTATGCCGACCGATATGATACTATTTATGCATTGTGCAACGGGCTTGTTCCAAAACGCAATCCAAATTACAACTGGAGGCGCGTGGTGCCTGGGGATACATCCGCAACTTTATGGACAGAGTATTATCCCGAAAGTGCGCTGCCTCAAGTGCTGAATCCTGAATGTGGCTATGTGTTCAATGTAAACAATTCTCCTTTTGAAGCGACTTGTGAATATTCGGATGTGATGATGGAGAATTATGAACCCGCCATGGGTTACAACCTGCTGAAAACAAACAGGAGTGAGCGCTTTTTGGAATTAATGAAAGATTATGAATTTAAAGGCGTCACATGGAATGATTTCCTCCGCATTAAATATGACGCGCAGATGCCCGACAGTCTCATCTTCGCCAATGGCATAAATCTGAACGATATTTTCAAAATTGATCCCAAGAAATATCCTGACATCGCAGATGCGCTGGAAAATATTCGAACTTGGAATCGCCAGGCAACGCTTGAGAACACCGACTGCACAATTTTTCTTTACACATTTTACAACTCTTTTGAGTATGCGTTTAAACGCTTTCATACGTATGATATTGATGCAGTTGCGCGTGAAGAGATGTTTGTAAAGTGTATTCGCAAGGCAAAAGAATTTTTAATGCAAAAATTCGGAACGATTGATGTTCCGCTTGGACAAGTGCAGTTTCTTGTGCGCGGTGACAAGGAACTTCCGGTGGGCGGATGTCCCGATGCGTTGAAAGCAGCTTATTCCAAGCCATACAAAGACGGATTAATGAAACTTTGGGTAGGCGAATCCTACATTCAACTTGTAAAGTTTTCAAAGAACGGACCTGAAATTGAATCCATTAGTCCGTTTGGCGCATCCAATAAAATAGGGCATAAGCACTCCACCGACCAGATGGAACTTTATCTCTCAGAAAAGAGAAAAAAAATGCCGCTTGATAAACAAACCGTTTACAAGTTGGCAGAAGCGATTTATAACCCACACTGATTTTTCCTAAAACAAATTCCTTTCGCTTTCCGTAAAAGCACCCATTCCCTCTCTTGTTAGTTGATGATGTGATTGATTTTGTGGCGTTTGAAAAACTATGTGTGGTATGGCGTGTGGAAGAAGTGTCGGAAGACTGTGTGTCTTCATCATCGGAATTTTATTTTCAAATTTTTTAGCAGCGCAGGATACGGTTGTGGCACAATGGAACATTGCCATTCAGCCGCAGAAGTTTGTCGTGCGCATGGATATTGATACAAGCTTGTTGCGTAGAAAGACGTTGCCTGCAAAACTCCTGAGTATTAACGAAGTAACTGAACCCGGTTCACTGCAAAGCAGCCATAAGTTATTTATTGATGATCAGGTGCTGGTTGGTTTCAGAATTGCGCCTTCACGCTCTGAGGTTGAGCGATTCGCGGATAAGTACAATTTAGAGTTGTTGCATGACGCTTCAAAGTCGAATCGAAGCGTTTCGATTTTTCGCTCTAAAAATTTTACAGTAAGTGATAACAGCCTCACGGTTGCTTCAACAATCGTGCAGCAGGAAAAAAATCTTGTACGGTTTGCGCATCCCAATCGCGTGAATTTATTTGAGCCGCAATCGTCTGATGATACTTACATTGATTTAGCGTGGCATATTGCAAACAGCGGACAGCAGGTTTCGTGTGCAAGCATACAGGGCGAGCATCATGCGGACGCGCATATTTCTGGCGCATGGGATTTAGGCGTTACAGGTCAGGGAATCCGAGTTGGCGTAATTGATTTTTACGGCTTTGATTATAATCATCCCGATATGCAGGGGCAGATGCTTCCCGGGTGGGATTGCATCAATAATGCGGAATACAATTCATCTAACTTTTATTTTACTGATGCATCACAAGCGCATGGCATGGCAGTGTGCGGTGTGATTGCGGGCAAAGCAAACAATGGCATCGGCTCTGCCGGTGTGGCGTATGATTCAAAAGTGATTCCGTTTTTGATTGACGGCTCTGAATCAGCGGTGATTCTTGCGATGCAGAAAGCAATGAGCGAGGGATTTGATGTGGATGTGGTGAATTGCAGCTTCGGTTCCTACTTTCCAAGCCCTGCCATTGAAGCGGAAATTCAAAACATGGTGACCAACGGCAGAGTACGCAACGGTAGCGCGAAAGGAATTGTGGTGATTGCTTCACAAGGCAACGACCATTACAGCGATGTTGACCATCCGCAATATCCGGCTGCGTATGAAGAAGTAATCAGCGTTTCGGCATCAACGCCTGATGACCGCAAGAAAACTCCGGGCGATTCATGGGAAACTTCCACTTCATGGGGAACAAACTATGGCGCGTTGCTTGACATTGCCGCACCTGGCGTGTGCATTTTTACAACGGATATTTCAGGCAGCAACGGATATTCTCCGAGTGATTATGTCGCATTTCAAAAAACATCGGCTGCTTCTCCGATTGTCGCGGGAACGGCAGCATTGGTGCTGAGCAAAAATCTAAACCTGAGTTGGCAGGAGGTGAAAACGCGCTTGCAAAATTCAGCAGACAAGACGGGTGGAAGCTATAATTACAATTACGATTCGAACAAACCCGGTCATAGCATAGAGATGGGCTATGGACGCGTGAACGCAGAACAAGCGGTAAGCGATACGCCTGTGGGAATTGCAAAAGCGATTGCGGGAGAAACAAATTCACGTTTCAATATCACGCCATTTGCCACGAATATGCTTGACATTCATTACGTGCTTGATGCCGCCTATCCAAGCTACCAAATGGAAATTTTTGACATTACTGGAAAATCACTTTTACAAATGAATCTTCCGGCAGGAAGCGGCTATCTGAATTTGAGTGTGGAAGACCTTACGCCCGGTATGTATTTTCTGAGATGCATGAGCGGTGCTGTGTTGGTGAGCAAAGAGAAATTTATAAAAGTGCGATAAACGATTACGAAACGAGACAATAAACCCTGACAACTTGAAGCGAAAAAATTTCATAACAATTATACTGACAGTTCCACTGTTTTTCCTGCTGTGCGGCATGGCTCCCGCAAAGGAAGAAGGCGACACTTACTGGTATGTGAACGGTGATAAATATTACTGGCACTATCAGCCTGATGTTTTTGCATTCAGAAAAATGAATAGCGAACCGTGGAGCGGCATGTTAGACACGAATTGTGTGAAGTTTATTTTTCATCGGGGAATCCACAGCGATAAAATGAATGTGCTTTACTTCAAGCAAGAATGTTCAGAACAAGATAAGCAAGCGATAAAGGAAACGATTCGTTCTGCAGGTGATTTTGAAACGGAATTTCCGGTAATCACGCTCTTTCCAAATCAGGCTTATGACGCGCAAGCATGGTTTGTAATTGATGATTTGCTGTTAGTGAATTTCAATCTTGAAAGCCTGAACCAAAACACGTTCAACGCCTTTAAGCAGAAATATGATTTGGAGCAAATCAATTTTCCTGATTCTGTTTTTCCTGAAGGAATTGTAACCTATGTATTTCAAACGAACATCGGTGAAAATCAAGGCAGCGCGATCGATTTGGCGCGCATCATTTTTACGCAGGATTCAGGGTTTGTGCAAAACGTGCAGCCCAATCTCATCTTCGCGTATGAACCTGCTTCTGGTGATAATATCAATCTGCTGAATGCAGGCGGCAACGCAGTTGAACCTTCAACAATTGGATATTCTTTAATAAACAACCAAAATAACAATATGGTGAAACTGGTTGTGCAATTTAAACCTAATGGTGCGCAGGCTGTGGTGCGCGTATATGATTTATACGGGCGCGAAATGGCGCTTTATGAAATAGAAGGACCAAAAACACAAGTGGAGATTTTGACAACTGACTACCCGGGCGGAATCTATTTCGTGAGCATTGAAAATAAAAGGGGAGAGGCATTGGGGGTGGAAAAATTTTTGAAGCTATAGGGTTTTCGTTTTCTTGGTTAGGGTTGGAAAGCTGTCTGCAAGCTGAAAGGCGCAGGCAGCTTTCTTTTTTTCCTAAATAATCTTACTGCTCCTTGAATGATTGCAACATATTTTTCTATAAATAGAGTATTTGCGCCTCTGAAACCATCACGCTGTTGGTGGCTTTTCACGGAGTTAAGTTCAGAAATTTCATACACTGTTATCTGCATTATGCCTGCGTTTATCTCAAAGCTGATTTTCCGGGAAAGTATCCTGCAACACATTCAATAAACACTGCCATCGTCACGCGATTGCCTACATCGTGTTTCTTAATCCTTGTTGCGCAGGAGAATGTTCCGGCATCTGTTTCATTGATGCCATCGTGGTCAGGGAGTGCCGTAACAAGCGCCTGAAAATTTTTAATGGGGTGACAGAAGTAGGTAAATCCATGATTGGGTTGAAAAATATTGCCGGATTGAGCACACCCGGCATTGCTCCATCAGCGGCTTTTTGCTCAATATCATGGCGGCTATTGCTTCCTGTTCCATTCTAAAAGCACTCCATCAAAAACGATATTCAGGAAACTAATCAGAGGCATCTTAACGAGTTTGAAAAGCAACTTCCCCTCTCACGCTGCTTAACCCGACTCAGGTTGTTAATTGAACTTCAAATTCCCGGCATACAACTCATTTGCCGTGTTTTTTACCAAGTAGCTGTATTCATGATTAGGAAGCAGTTCCATTTTGTCCACGAAAAATTTTTCGTCCGTAAGGTTTACGAAATACAGCACCCTGAATCCGTTCTGGTCGAATATTTCAAGGGAGTATTCATTTTTGCTGTTTGCTACTTCAAGCGTGAGATGACTTAACGAGTTATTCAGGTTCCATTTTACTGAAGCATACGTTTTCTTTGTCGTGTCGCGCACAAAGTCGCGGTTGGAGAGCAGTTCCATTTCATTAAGCGACAACTGCGACAGGTCAATTAAACTACGGCTCCGGTGGGCATTCTGTAGTTCTTCCTCCCCTCCTTTGGGGCGGTTGCCCGCCTCTGCATGTTCACTGTTTGCAAGATTGAAGTAAAGAAAGACGGCTCCTCCCAATAGCGTAATAAGCAGCGTTCCTGCAACGGCATATTTAACAAGCGTAATTCTTTGGGAAACCTTAACGGTGGTTTTTACCGAAGTGGATAGTTTGCGTTTCACTGAAGATGGTTTGGTAATTTTCTTTACGAAATCGTGCGGCTAAAGTTTTTCCTGCTATTTCGTTTACAAAACAAATTGCCTCATCTACTTTAGGCGGCACAAACCTATTTCTGCGAACTGCTTTGCTGAATGCCTGAAATTTTGGATATTACATTCTACTTCATAAAACAATAAAACCCTCGTTCCATGAAAAAGCTCATGCTTCTTTCTGCAATCATCCTGAATGGATTGATGATTTGTTCTGCCGAAAAAATCACGGTGGATAATACGCCCGGCTCGGCAGCCCAACATGCAACGATGGTTGCTGCTATAGGCGCAGCAAATCCGGGCGATACCATTTTTGTGTATGGCAGTTCTTATGATTATGGCGGCATAACCGTAAACAAGCAGCTTGTTATTATTGGTTCTGCCGGTGTTGACCCCGAAGTAACAAATGAAAATACGCCTTCCTTAACCAGCATTTCATTAACAACAGGATCTTCGGGAACTGTTATTTCCGGTTTTAAAATCGGGTTTGTTTCCAACAACCAGGCTACGGTAAATAACATTGGCATCTACAATAATTATTTTAACAGCGGCTCGGTAAACATCCAATTTTATTACTGCGTTGCCAGCGATTGGGTGATTGAAGGCAATGTATTTCAGTCATCGGGCGGATATACGTTTGACAACTACGGCAATGGCAGCACATTGAATAATATTCTGGTGAAGAATAATTACGTTGAAATGCTCAGTTACTATTACTACGTGTTTAATTACAACAACAGCGCTTTCACGTACCGCAATAATGTGTTTGTAATCAGAAGCGACAGCGGCTATTTCCCATTTAACGCCTCCAGCAACGTGTTGTTTGAAAACAATATTTTCTGGATAATTAATGCTGCGATTGTTGATATAAGCAATCAGCAATGCGCAAGTTGCGTATTCAATAACAATATCATTTACAATGCGGGCGGTGGAACAATGACGGCTATCAATTTAATTGGAAATGGCGTTTCCGGCAATAATAACCTCTTGAATCAGGACCCGCAGTTCCTCAGCTTTGTGCAGGATAACAATTACACGATTGCTGAAAACTATAAAATTCAAGATGCTTCACCGGGCAATAATGCCGGCACTGACGGCAGCGACATCGGGCTTTTCGGTGGCAACTACAATTGGGAAAACCGGAAATATCCAAAAGCATTTCCGCATCAGGAAGTGCTGAACGTGATTAACGGTTCTGTTCCGCAAGGCACTCCCGTCAACATTAATCTCAAAGCAAGAAAAGCCACCAACTAATAACCAATCCTGAATACAAAAACATTCAGCGATGAAAAGGTTATTTATCCTTATCGGGATTTTGGCGGTCTGCCTTTCGGCATCCGCGCAGATTTCGCGCATTGAATATTTTTGGAATACTGACCCGGGATTCGGCAATGCAATCGGGTTGCCTATTTCACCCGGAGATACAGTAAGCGCAGTGTTTTCATTTGCAACCATCGGATTACAACCCGGTTTGCATACGCTTTATGTCCGCTCACAAGATGCGCAGGGTAAATGGAGCGTGTTCAGCAAGAAAGTAATTCAAATTAAAGAGCCGGTTTATTCCATTACGAAAGCAGAATATTTTTATGACATTGACCCGGGATTTGGTAATGGGACAAACATCCCGATTACCACAGGCGATAGCATCGAATTAGCTCCCGCATTTCCGACAAACGCGCTCACGCCCGGAATGCATACGCTTTATGTGCGCGTGAAAGATGCGAACAATAAGTGGAGCGTGTTTAGCAAGAAAGCGATTCACATTCAGCAACCGTTTTATCCGATTGCTGCGGCTGAATATTTTGTCGATACCGACCCGGGATTTGGAAATGGAACTCCGATTACAATTACGCCAGGCGATTCGATTGAATTAACTCCCGCTATCAATACCGCATCCCTTTCAACAGGAATTCATACCGTGTATGTTCGTGTGAAAAGTACCGATGGCGGATGGAGCGTCTTCAGCAAACGATTGATTCACATACAATACCCGGAAGCCTCTGAAATTATCGCAGCAGAATATTTCGTGGATACCGACCCGGGATTTGGTAATGCAACAGTAATTCCGCTTACTGCGGGTGATTCAGTGTTTGCCAATTTCCAAGTCCCTACCGCTTCGTTGAGCCTTGGCATTCACATGATTTATATTCGTGTGAAAGATAATGACAACCAGTGGAGCGTATTCAGCAAGAAGTTGCTTTACATTGATAATCCGGCAGATGACCCTGTTGTTGCGGCTGAATATTTTATTGACAGCGACCCGGGAGTTGGAAATGGAACGGCTATCAGCATTACTCCGGGCGATACGGTTGTGAAGAATTTTTCCGCGCCAACCAACAGCCTGTTAATTGGTGCGCACTGGATTTATGTGCGCGTGAAGGATGCCGAAGAACGCTGGAGCGTGTATTCGCGTGATTCATTTTACGTGGACAATTTCAACTGCCTGATTTATGGCAACGGTGAAATCGAATTGATTGGCGACACCTGTCGAGGAACGCAAATCACGTTCAAAGACAAAACAACTTCAAACAGCGGAGTAAATTCTGCCGACTTCACGCGCGAATGGGATTTCTTCAATGATACTGTAATTGATTTCACGCCTGATTCTGTTGTGCAATACACCTTTAATCAAATTGGCACTTACTCTGTGAATTTGAAAGTGTATGAAACCAATAATCCCGTTTGTCAGGAAATTATTTCAAAGACATTTACCATCAGGCGCATTGATACCACATACAGCAATGTTTCGATTTGCGATGGTCTCTCGCATTTTGCCGGTGGCGCAAATCAAACCGAAAGCGGAGTGTACGAGGATATTTATGCAAACCGCTATGGCTGCGATAGTGTGCATATCACCACTCTCGCGGTGATTGACAATGTGACGCCCGCTTTAAGCATTGTTGTGGATGATGACTCTATTTGCAGCGGAACTTATGTTGTATTTAACACAACGCCTGTCAATGGCGGCAGCGCTCCCTATTATACATGGAAGGTGAATGGTGTTATTGTTTCGCAGGGGTACGGCTATCAGGCTTACAGCGCTTATGGCTCAACAACTTTAGCTGACGGAGACGTTGTTAATTGCACATTGAACTCAAATGAAACCTGCGTAACAGTGAATAATGTTATTAGTAACAGTATCACGATGGATGTAATACAAAGCGTATCAGCTTCTATTACGATTGCAGTTGACACAAATAATTTTTGCTATGGAACGGAAGCTACGTTCTCAGTAACCAATGTAGCAAATGAAGGCAGCAACCCGCAATACGCATGGTATGTGAATCACGTTTTAACTCAAACCGGAGGAACAACATTTACCAGTTCTGTTCTTGGAAGCGGAAATTTTGTTTACTGCTATCTTTATTCTGATGCCGTGTGTGTGAGCAACAGTCCTGTTGCAAGCAATACGATTTCGCTTACGTCATTTGCCACTGCTTTTCCCGATGTGGTAATCGCGCCAAGCACGAATAATGTTTGTTATGGTACGCCTGTCACGCTTTCGGCATACAGCGTATCTTATGGCGGAAATAATCCGAACTATCAGTGGTTTTTGAATGGCGCATTGGTGCAAAACGGCTCTTCAAATTCTTACTCAAACGACTCTCTTGATGACAATGACGAAATAAAATGTGTTCTCACTTCTGATTATCAATGTCGTCTTGCCGATACAGACACGAGCAACACCGTTACAATGGATATTATTTACTTCCTGCCTGTGAGTGTAACGCTTTCACCAAGCGGAAATAATATCTGCGAAGGCACTGGCGTATCATTTAGCGCGAATGTGACAAATGGAGGCTCGCCCAACTATCAATTCTTTGTAAATGGAAACAGCGTTCAAAATAGCTCACTCTATTATTACAGTTACACTACCGCAAACAATGACAGCGTGTGGGTGGTAGTTACTTCTGATATTCTTTGCGCGACAAACAATCCGGCAACGAGCGATAAGATTTTTATGACAGTGGTTGAATATGATACGGTTTCCGTGAGCATCACAGCAACGGAAGATACGATTTGCCAGGGTGAAGAAATTATTTTCAGCGCAGATGCACTGAATGCAGGCATTGCTCCAAACTATTTGTGGCGCGTGAATAATGCGCAGGCGCAATATGGCGCTGCGGATACGTTTGCATCTTCTTCTTTCAGCAATGGAAGTATTGTGCGCTGCGAATTATATGGTGACCATCAGTGTGTCACTCCGATTCCCGCTGTTTCAAATAACATCACGATTACGGTGAATGATACGTTGCGCCCGAAAGCAACCGCATCTATTCCGCAAACTACTATCTGTCAGGGAACGCAGGTTGACTTTGATATTACGCTGACAAACGAAGGAAACAATCCGACAATTGAATGGCTGCTGAATAACAACGTGGTGCAAACCGGAGATTTGTTTTTTACATCTTCTACGCTTGCTGATTTTGATGTGGTGCGTGTGCGCCTCACCGTTGATTATGTATGCCCAGTGCAAAATCCTGTTCTCAGCAATCCTGTTGTGATTACGGTGATTGACAGCGTTACTCCCGCAGTGTTTGTTTATCACGGACCAAATCCGGGATGTCCGGGAAATTTAATTTCAGTGTTCACGACAACCTCCACCGGAGGTGATGCTCCCACTTATCAATTCCGTGTAAATGGAAATCTTGGACAAAGTGGAGTGAACAGTCAATACAATAGCGTAAACTTTACCGATGGCGATGTGGTGCAGGTGGCAATGACCTCCAATGCGGAATGTATTCGCAACACAATTGCACTCAGCAATTTCGACACGATCAAAATCAATCAATTCGTTCCCGCTGATGTTTCAATCCAGACAACTACTCTTGCATCCTGTGTTGGCGAACTTTCCACGTTTCAGGCAACGCCAACCAATGGAGGAACAAATCCGATTTATACCTGGCGCGTGAATAACGTGGTGTTCCAGTCAAATGGAAGCAACATTTTCAATACAACTGCTCTGCAAGATGGAGACAGCGTGTATTGCGATATGAGTTCAAGCCTTGCATGTGCTACCAACAATCCGGCAAGGTCAAACACGATTCACCTCTCGCTGCCAGGCTGCGTTTCATGCGACACCGTTGTGTGCGTGGATGGTGATGCGTGTACAGTTGATACTTGCATCAACGGACAATGTTTTTTCACTGCGCTCAATTGCAGCGATAACAATCCCTGCACGATAGATAAATGTGAAAGCGGTATTTGCGAACATGCGGATAAAGTATGTGCCGACAGCAATTTGTGTACTGTTGATTTATGCAACCTGAATGGCGATTGCATATTCATTCCAATTGATTGCAATGATGGAACAGCATGTACTACTGATTTTTGCGATACACTTACTGGTGAGTGCGGACATTCTGGTGTTGTTTGCGCTCAGGATACCGATTCCTGCACGATTGAAATTTGCGATGTCATATTCGGATGTATTTCTATTCCAAAAGATTGCAGCGATAGCGATGCATGTACGCAGGATTTATGTCAGGATAATCATTGCACAAACCCGCCTGTTATATGTAATCCACTTGACGCTTGCCACACGGCAACATGTGATAACGGCACATGTATTCAAACTCCGCTCGCGTGTGATGATGCTGATTTGTGTACGGTAAACGGTTGTGATATACTCACCAGTTGTTATTTCGTTCCCGTGAATTGTTCTGATGGAAATTCCTGCACCAATGATTTTTGTGACTTAGGAATTTGCTCAAACGATACTATTATCAGTTGCGGAAATCCCTGTGATACACTGGTATGCTTTGATGCTAACCTTTGCACAATTGACGGCTGCGATTTGATTTTGGGATGTACGTTTATGTTAATTAATTGCAATGATGGCAACGGATGTACGGATGATTTTTGTGATTTGGGAATTTGCAATCATGATTCAATTCCTAACTGTGATAACCCATGCGATACATTAGTGTGCTTTGATAATACAGTCTGCACGGTTGACGGCTGCGATTCTCTCACCGGCTGCACGTTCACGCCTCTCTTTTGTGTTGACGGAAACAACTGTACAATTGATGGCTGCGACTCGCTCACGGGCTGCACTTTCACTCCCATTCTCTGCAACGACAATGACCTTTGCACCACAGATCAATGTATTTCAATTCTTGGTTGCATTTTTACTCCGCTCAATTGCAATGATGGAAATTCCTGCACGAATGATTTCTGTGACTTAGGAATTTGCTCGTACGATACGATTTCCGGCTGTAACAATCCATGCGATACATTAGTGTGCTTTGATAATACAGTCTGCACGGTTGACGGCTGCGATTCTCTCACCGGCTGCACGTTCACGCCTCTCTTTTGTGTTGACGGAAACAACTGTACAATTGATGGCTGCG
>Ga0163154_10000114_pt1 | contig 110438 bp, 40 predicted proteins | sample OliLakLV19MP9P1_FD_148649 | JGI IMG/M metagenome (GOLD analysis project Ga0163154, IMG submission 148649) | Freshwater microbial mat bacterial communities from Lake Vanda, McMurdo Dry Valleys, Antarctica - Oligotrophic Lake LV.19.MP9.P1 | ecosystem: Environmental > Aquatic > Freshwater > Lake... | reverse complement strand
AAATACAACCACATCCGTCCGCACGACAGTTGCGACAAACTCAGTCCCGTGCAGGCACACGATCAAAACGGCTTCCTCCGCAAACGCTGGAAGAGCAAAGCAGACAACGAATTATTAATCACATAAATCAACAAAAATGAAAAACAAAGCACCGCCTGTTCACCACTTTTAGGAATACGAGCCGCAGTTGTCAACTCGTTTCAGGAATAACCGCAACAACCGTAAAGCAAATTCAGGAATACAGTTGACAGGGGTAAATACAAAACAGGAAGAGCAACCAAAGCCGTCAATCCGATTCAGGATTAGCAGCTAATTCTGTCGGGTGTTTCAGGAACAAGAAAATGATTTGTAACATTGGTTCAGGATTATCCGCAAATCCTGTAAAACACTTTTAGGAACTACCTCAAAAAGTGTCAAGTTCTTTTAGGAAGGTTCAGTTTCTTTGACAATTGCAGTTTCCTCTTTTACAATAGCGATTGTTTCTTTGCCTACGGAGCTACTGTTATCTGGCTGATGATTTTCTACTCAGATGAATCCCCTACGGGGAAATCAAAAATAGAAATATTGTCTTCTCCTTTAACTCCGCAGGAGGTGGGCAGTAAATTAATTTCCCTCTCAACTCCATAGGAAGTTGAACAGCATATTAATTTTCCTTTCAACTCCGTAGGAGTTCAATAGTAATAGCAAACGGAATCGAAAATGTTTTAGCTCCGTAAGAGCGATATTGAACATAGACACCACTACCCTCCTGACGAGGGCGCTGCGAGTACGAGTGTTAAAGAAATGAGGGAAGTACGCGCCAAATAATCAATTAGGAATTGGGAATTAGGAATTACGAATTAAAAGCAATTCCAAATTATGAATTCGTATTTGGAAGATTTTTCGGTCGCAGAGCCTCCCTCAGAATGACGGAAGGGAAATCAATTCGCCATCAGCGCGTTGAGCCGCTCCACTGCGGCATTGCGCACGAAGTCAATCTGGTCGTTGCGGATGATATCATAGAGTGCATCTTTGTCGGTGATGCGCTCCAGCGCGGTTTTGCGCACATACATATCGGAGGCTTCGAGGGCGAGTTCTTTCAGGAATTTGGGTTCTTCAATTTTTTCAACGGCAAGTTTGCGCACATATAAATCCTGCGCCTGTCGCGCCACTTTGCACAGCGTGGCGGCATCGGTGAGGCGGTTTACGGCAGTTTTGCGCACATAAAGTTCTTCGGCTTTCATCGCCACATCGGCAAGCGTGTTTTGGTTGAGCACCATCCACACGGCAAGGTTGCGAATATATTCATTAGGCGATTTTTTGGCGACATCGGCAAGGATGCGCTGGTCGGTGAGTCGCTCAATGGCTTCTTCTTTTAGCTCGCTGGTGCAGTCGCTGAAAATAATTTCTTTCAACACCTGCTGGTCGCTGATGCGCTTCACCGCGCAGAGGCGAATGTTCATGTCTTCATCATTGCGAGCGGTGTCGGCAAGCATGGCATCATCGGTAATCTTGCGGATAGCGGTTTTGCGGATGGAGAACTCGTTTGCGTTGCGCGCAATTTCTTTCAGAATCAATTCATCAGTGATTTCCCACACAGCGGTGTTGCGCACTTCCACATCTTCATCATAAAGCGCGATGCGGGCAAGCACATCCTGGTTGGTGATTTTCTCCACAGTCGCCTTACGTACTTTTTTATCTTTCGCATTCATCGCCACATCTTCCAGCACGCTCTGCTCGGTTATTTTTGATTTGTCGTTGCGCGTGCCGTTGCTGAATTGTTCGGTTTGCTTGCGCTGGCGCAGGGCGTAGCGCAGGCTTTCGTCTTTGGTGTTTGCGAGCAAATCATCAAGAATGCCGATGTCGGTTAATTTGCTGATTGCCTTGCGCTTAATCATTTCCGCCTCGTTGCTTCTTACAATCTCAGCGAGCAGGCGCTGGTCGGTGATGGAATTGATGGTGAGCGAACTTTCGAGCAGTCCGTTTTCAACAGGTTGTGCTTCTGCTTCGGGCAGCGAGGGGGCAGCGTATGTCATTTCTTTTGTTTGGGCTTGTTCGGTTTCAAGTTCTTGTTCGGGGTCTTCAAGAATTGGGGTAGATACAGTCATTTCGGGTTCGGGTAAATTTATTTTTTTTCGGGGCTTCGGATCTTCTTCCTGCGTTTCTTCGGCTTGCGGTTCATGCACAATTACTCCGTTTTCGGCAATCACCATGGGGCTGTCGTTCTTTTCTCTTATTTTCAGTTGGGTGAAAAATTCTGATTTTGCTTTCGGGTCTTTCAGCTTGAGGAATGCGATGTAGCGTACGCGCTCGTCTTTATCATTGCTGGCGATGCGGGCGAGTGTTTCTTTGTTTTTGATTTGCCATGCCGCCATCTTGCGCACCTCAATATTTTCGTCATGCTCCAGCACGGAAAGCAGAATTTCGAGGCGTTCGGTTTTTTCAATCGCAGCAATGCGCACTTCAGGAAAGGGATCGTTGAACGCGATGTCGGTGAGCGGCACCGGGTCTTTTATTCTTTTCACGGCAGCAATGCGCACATATTTATCACTGTCGGTTTTTGCGATGCTGATGAGCAGTTCCTTATTCTTCACCTTCTTCACCGCAGCGAGCCGCAAATATTTACTATAGCTGCACGTGGCAATCACTTCGAGCAGCTTTTCACTTTCAATTTTTTCGACATCATCAAGGCTGATGTTTTCGCGCATGTCTTTGAGGTCTTCTTTCATTTGCAAATCAGTGATGCGCTGGCGGGCTGCAATGCGGACGATAGGGTCGGCATCGCCTTTCGCCATTTTGAAAAGGGCCTTCTGGTCTTTCACATCCTGAAGGACAAGCAACTGCGCATCGGGATTGCTGCTAACCTTAGGCTTGGAAGTAAAAATGTCAGTAATATTCATAATGGAAGAATAGGTTTACCATCGGGTGACACTCTTCGCATTCACAGCACAATTTTACTTTTTACCTTCTATCTTTAGCTTTGAGTTTTACACGATACGCATAGAGTACGTCTGTTAATTCAGACGCGGGTTATGTTTGGAGTTTAAAGTTGTAAGACCCCGTAGGGGTCACATATTAGTAGACACGGGTGTAAACCCGTGGTAAAAAAAACACAACCCCCATCCGCGACCCGCCTTAGCGGAGGGTATTAAATCTTAAAATCAAATGAATCCAATTTCAATAACTGCGCTTCTACTGTTCAGCATCCTGCTTGCCTCCTCGCAAGAAACTGATGCTGAATTTATTTTCCGCATCAAGGTGGCCGCTTCAAAAACTGCGATTCCAAAAACAGCAAAGCTTTACAAAGATTTCCCTAATGTGCAGGCGATAGAATTTCCTGACGGCTACATCCGCTATTTCATAGGCGAATATGAAACCCTTCACCGCGCTAAAGATGATCTGCCTGCCGTGCAAGCCAAAGGATATAAAGATGCATACGTGGTGTGCATTCACAATGGCGAAATCCTTTCAGGCGATGAGGCGATAATGAAGATTTATGAGGGAGAATAGAGCGGAAAGAACTCAGTAAGTCAAGAATCAGAGCATCATCGAATTATCGAATCCGCACATCAGCTAATCAGTTTTTCCCTATTTTTGCGCCACATATTTAACTATGTCAAACAACGGCAATCACTCCATGAAATTCTCAGACGCAACGCTCGCGAAGGTGCGTGAAATCATCACCCATTATCCCGAAGGAAAGCAGAAATCAGCGCTGCTTCCCTTGCTGCATCTTGCACAGGAAGAACTCGGCAAAGGATGGCTTCCTGTTGAGGTGATGGACTATGTTGCTTCCCTCCTGAATATCCAACCGATTGAAGTGTATGAAGTTGTTACGTTCTATACGCAATATAATCAGCAGCCTGTAGGAAAACACGTGCTGGAAGTTTGCATCACATCGCCTTGCTGCCAGTTGGGCGCAGAAGAAATGGTGCATTACTTGGAAAAGAAACTCGGAGCAAAAGCAGGTGAAACCACTGCCGATAAAATGTTTACCATTAAGCCTGTTGAATGTCTTGCCGCTTGTGGCTATGCACCAATGATGCAGGTAGGTGAACATTATTATGAAAAGCTTACCGAAGAAAAGGTTGACCGTCTCTTAGAAAAATTGAGAGACACCCCCTACCCCGCTTTGCAGAAGGTTGAGTTCTGATACTCCACAATCTATCGTTAAGACGGATTTCATTCTCGTTACTTATTTTTTTCAAATCGTTTTCTTTCCTTTTGTATTTTGGGGGGAAATTTAAACAGTTGAAAAAGCGCTTTTTCGGCATTATCACTTTCCTTCTTCCCTTGTTTGTATGCGCGCAGGAAGAGATTGAAAGTCATTTCCTGAAATTGAATATTCTCACTCCGGGCATCACATACGAAAAAGGCATCGGGCAAAATCTCAGCTTGAATATAGATGCCGTGCTTGGCTTTCTGTTTCATGTGAACATAGAAAGCGGGAGCGGGAGTAACAATAGTGTCCAGGAGGATTACTTTATTCTTTATCCCGGCATGGCAACTACGATGCAGTATTATTTCAACCGTGGAAAACGCGAGAATCGCGGACGCAGTCTCTACAAAAACTCGGGGATGTTTTTCGGTCCTCAATTGCTTATTCAGGGCCCCGATATCGTAAACACAAATCCTTCGTATGTTGACCTGCGCGCGGCTATTTCCGTTGGTGGCGTATGGGGAATCCAACGCACGTTCAAAAGCAACGTGAACATTGCATTTAATCTTGGAATGGGCTATGCCTCTGTGTTTGGTGAAGGGGATGCACTGGGAGGATTTACATTTCTGAACAAACTGCTGATAGGTTATGTTTTTCTGCCCCGCAAAGAAAAACGCAAGCAGTATGAAATGCCCGAGGATTATAAATATTGAAGTGGAAACTTTATTAAACTTGGGCAATCTATGAAATCCACTCTTGCTAAAATATTATCCGGACCGGTTGCCGCAGCAGCAATTTATTTTCTGCTGAAACAATTCCAGCCTGATGAAATTGTTTCCCGCATGGGCGGCATCGCAGTGTGGATGGCATTATGGTGGATGCTTGAAGCCGTACCGATGGCGGCTACTTCGCTGCTGCCTGTTTTTCTGTTTCCGCTTGCGGGAATTCTCAGCGCTGAAAAAGTAGCTCCGCTGTATATGAATGATGTACTCATGCTCTTCATAGGTGGCTTCCTCCTCGCTTTTGCAATAGAGAAATGGAATTTGCACCGTAGGATTGCGCTGCGAATCATTCAATTCATCGGCACCGATTTACACAAGATTCTTTTCGGGCTGATGCTGGCAACTTATGTGTTGTCTATGTGGGTGAGCAACACGGCAACCACGCTGATGATGCTGCCCACCACACTGGCAATCATCGCGCGCATCGAAGAAACAACCGGTCGCAAAAACACAAAGACGGGCGTGGCAATGCTACTGGGCATTGCCTATTCCGCTTCCATCGGGGGATTGGCAACGCTTGTGGGCACACCAACGAATCTTGTTTTCGTGAGCCAGTTTAAAGCGCTTTTTCCAAATGAAGCTCCCGTTAGTTTTTTGCAATGGTCGCTGTTTGGAATTCCCTTTTCATTCAGTTTATTCCTGCTGTGTTATTTCCTGTTGGTGAAAATGCACCTAAAAGGCGAATCACTTCCGAAAGGTTATGACAAGGGTATGTTCAGTAAAGAATTGCAAGAAATAGGAAAGCTGACATTTGAAGAAAAAGCAATCACTCTGCTCTTTAGCATGATGGCGCTGCTGTGGTTTACAAGGGCTGACCTTCCGCTCGGCAGCATTACAATTCCCGGATGGAGCAGCCTGATGCCACAACCGGATTTTTTCTCAGATGGAACAGTGGCAATCTTTATAGCAGTGCTGCTTTTCATTATTCCATCAAAAACAAAGAAAGGCGAAATGCTGATGGATTGGGAATCAGCAAAAAAATTACCATTCGGTATCATTCTGCTTTTTGGCGGAGGCTTCGCGCTTGCAAAAGGATTTGCAGTTTCAGGTCTTGCGGATTGGATGGGCGGTCATCTGAGCATCATTGCCGAAATGCCTGTGTATCTCACCATCCTGCTGGTATGCGCATTCGTAACAATTTTAAGCGAAGTGGCATCAAATGTGGCAACCGCACAACTGATGCTTCCTATTCTTGCAGCGGTGGCTACTGCTGCAAATATTCCGCCTTTACTTTTTATGATACCCGCAACCTTTGCGGCATCCTTCGGCTTTATGCTGCCGGTAGCTACTGCGCCCAACACAATCGTTTTCACAGGTGAAAAACTGACGGTGAAAGACATGGTACGCGCTGGCTTTCTGCTTGACATTATCGGAATACTATTGATGATACTATCCATGTATCTCTATGGAAGATGGGTGTTTAATTTTTAAATGCCTTCGCAAAGCAGCGACAGGTTGAGGTAAAAAAGTCAGTTCGCGCAAAAAACAAAAACTGCCGGATAAAAATTCCGGCAGTTTCTATATTACCCCCTGAAGATTATCACAAATCCCGTGTAAGTTGACTTGTCTTTGTCATTCAGTTTCAGAATATAATAGTACGTTCCGTCAGGCAAAGGTTCTTTGTCCTGGTTGGTGCCGTTCCATTGGTTCTTGTAGCTGTTCATGCGATACACTTCGTTGCCCCAGCGGTTGAAAATCAGCACTTCGTTGTGCGGATATAAATCAATGCCCCTGATTTCCCAAAATTCATTTGACTCGTCATTGTTTGGTGAAATTGCATCAGGAATAAACAGGTCGGGGCGATCTATCATTATCGTGATATAAACTGTAGCAGTATCGCATAATGCTTCAGGCTGACCGTCATCGCAAATGATATACGTGAAGGCATCCGGTCCCACATAGCCCGGCTTGGGGGTGTAAGTAATCGTCCCGTCAGAGTTAATCGTAACCGTGCCATTCAGCGGAGGGTCAACAATTCCGGTAACAGTGATATTATCGTTATCGGGGTCATAGTCATTATTCATTACAGAAATGTCTGACGGATTATCGCTCATAAGGTCAATGGTGTCATCCACAGCAATGGGCGGCCTGTTGCATCCGGGCGCATCCAGCGCGAAGGCAGCATTGTCTGCGCAGCCGTTCACATCGGTGATGGTTACACTGTAATTGCCTGCTGCAATATTATTCAGCGCAGATTCTGTTGCGCCTGTTGACCACAAGTAAGTGTATGGGGTAGTTCCACCAGAAACTGACAATTCAATTTTTCCATCTTCCATTTCTGCACATGACGATTGCGTAACAACTGAGTTATTTGCGCTCACAATCTCTCCCTGCGAAACAGTGATTGTTTTTAACCCGCCACAAATATTTGCATCGCTGACCGTCACAGTATAATCACCGGCAACCAAGCCTGTGATGTCTTCTGTCGTTGCGCCATTATTCCAATGGAAAATGTAAGGCGCGTTGCCGCCTGAGATTGTGATGTCAATGCTGCCGTTACTTCCACCATTGCAAGTTGCGTCCACTACTTCTGTAGCTTGTATCGAAAGCGAAGTTGCTTCGCGCACATTTACAGCAGTTTCATTTTTGCAATAGTTGGCATCAATCACCGTGAGCAAATAAGTTCCCGAAACAAGGTTGCTGATATTTTGGGTAGATGCAGTGTTTGACCATTTGTATAAATAAGGCGGTGTGCCGCCTGTGACATTCACGCTGATTTTCCCATCAGCGCCCGCATTACATTTCGCATCCACCACCTCCGTGATATGCACGAGCAAATCATTCGGCTCAAGAATCTGGTATGTTTCCTCCCCTACGCAACCCTGCGCATCAGTAACAGTCACCTTGTATGCGCCTGCAATTACTTCTGAAATATTTTGTGTTGCAATTCCATTTGACCAAGCATACGTGTAAGGAGGAGTTCCTCCATGCGTAACAATTTCAATTGCGCCTGTTGAATCACTAAAGCACTTCACGTCTGCTAAGGTTGCAGCATTCACCGCAATCGCTGTCGGCTCGCCAATGTTGTAGCTGTGCGTTTCAATACATCCGTTTGCATCTGCAACTGTCACGCGATAGCCGCCAGACGCAAGACCTGTTGCATCTTCTGTATTCGCACCATTCGACCAACTGAACAAGTAAGGCTCAACGCCACCGCTCACTGTGATATTGATGCTTCCGCTTGCTGCTGCATTACACGTTGCATCGCTGATTCCTGTAACCGCAATTGCAATTACATCGGGCTGTGTAATGTTGAATGAACCATGCTTTGTGCAATTTTTTGAATCAGTGATTGTAATCGTGTACGCCCCTGCCATTACTCCACTAATGTCTTGCGTAGTTGCGCCATTGCTCCACAAGTAAGTGTAAGCAGGAGTTCCGCCAACAACATTGATATCTATCGCGCCATTGCTGCCACCATTGCAGGAAATATTTGCCGAATCAACTAAAGTAATACCGATGTCTGTTGGCTGTGCAATGTTGAAATTATTTGTTTGCGTGCACGCATTGGCATCCGTTACTGTAACGGTGTAACTACCTGCGAGTACTCCGCTAATGTCTTGCGCGTTCGTTCCGTTACTCCAACTATACGTGTAAGCAGGAGCGCCACCTGAAACATGAATATCAATGCTGCCTCCATTCTGCGCATAACACACCGCATCATTCACACTGATGGTTGCGATTGCAATAGCAGCAGGCTGACCAATGTTGTAATTAGCCGTTTTCTTACAGCCGTTTGCATCTGTAACGGTAACGCTGTAACTGCCTGCAACGAGGTTCGCTACATTTTTGGTAATTGCGCCATTACTCCATACGTAGGTATAAGCAGGTGTTCCTCCGTTAACATTGATATTTATGAAACCACTTGCAGCACCAAAACATTTTGCATCGGAAATTCCGGACACGCTAACCGTCATTGCTGCTGAAGGCTGACCAACATTGTAGCTTGCTGTTTTGGAACAGAATTTTGCATCTGTTACAGTGACCGCATAATTTCCTGCTGATACATTTGTGATATCTTCGGTTGTTGCACCGCTTGACCATAAGAAAGTATAAGGCGCTGTACCACCGCTCACGGAAATATTAATGCTTGCACTCGGTTGACCAAAGCAAAGCGCATTTGAAATTCCATCAACAATAACTGTAAGAACAGCAGGTTGATTAATTGTATGACTTGCAGTTTTCGCGCAGTTGTTCGCATCCGTTACTGTGACAGTATAGCTTGCTGCAACTAAACCGCTGATGTCTTCAGTCGTTGCGCCATTGCTCCAAATGAAAGTGTATGGAGGCGAACCGCCATTCACGGTTACGTTGATTGAACCGTTTGCAGCAGCATTGCATGTTGCATCCTGCGTTCCTGTGATTGTTACGGCAAGATTTGTCGGCTGACCAATGTTGTAGCTGTTCACCGCAGTACATGTTTGCGCGTCAGTTACTGTTACTGTGTAACTGCCTGCGACTAAGCCGATGATATCCTCAGTCGTTGCACCTGTGCTCCACAAGAAAGTATAACCAGGTGTTCCACCGCTTACGCTAATGTTGATTGAACCTGTGGCTGAAGCATTACACAAAGCATTTGAAATCGAAGTTCCTGAAATCGTCAATGCAGTCGGCTGACCGATATTGTAATTTGCTGAACGTATGCAATTGTTTGCATCCGTCACGGTCACGCTGTAACTTCCTGCAATCAATCCATTCACAGTTGCAGTCGTTGCGCCATTGCTCCACAAATAAGTGTAAGGCGTTGTTCCTCCACCTACAGAAATTGTAATCGTTCCATTCGCAGCTCCATTGCAACTTGCGTCTTTGATATTGCTAACTGCAATTGTAAGTGATGCTGGCTCGCCAATTATAAAACTCTTTGTATCAGTACAGGAATTTGCATCTGTAACGGTCACACTGTAATTACCTGCTATAACTCCACTGATGTCTTCTGTGGTAACTCCAGTATTCCATAAGAAAGTGTATGGAGTTGTTCCCCCACTTACAGTAACATTAATGCTGCCTGTGCTGCTTGCAGCGCACAAAGCTTGTGACACACTGCCATTTACATTCAGCATTGCAGGCTCGGTGATACTTGCATTTTTCGTGATGCTGCAATTGTTTGCATCCGTTATTGTCACTGTATAGCTACCAACTGTGATGGTGGTTAAATCCTCAGTTATTCCCCCGTTACTCCATGCAAAAGTATAAGGTGTATTTCCACCGGAAACTGTAATATTAATCGCACCAGTTGCGCCTCCATTGCAAGCCACGTCAGTCTTAGTTAATGTGGCGCTCAGCAATGGTGATTGATTGATGAATACACTGATATTCGCTTCGCAATTATTTGCGTCAGAAACAGTGAGCGCATAAGAACCAAGAATAAGCCCGCTCAAATCTTCTGTTGTTGCTCCATTCGACCATGCATAGCGATAGGGAGATGTCCCGCCAGAAATGGTTGCGTTAATCGCGCCTGTATTCGCTCCATTGCATGCCACATCCGTTTTTGAAATGCTGATTGCAATCTGCACCGGTTGATTCACTGAAGTTCCATTTACTGCACTGCACGCATTTGCATCAGTAACTGTAACCGAATAAACTCCTGCAACCAATCCCGAAATATCTTCGGTTGTTGCACCATTACTCCAGATGAAACTATAACCCGGTGTTCCACCGCTTACAGTAAGATTAATGGCGCCATCTGTATTTCCGTTACATAATAAATGCGTAACAGAAAATGAAAGTGTTACCGCAGTTGGCTGCGTAACAGTAATATTTCTTACCGCTGTGCAAGCGTTTGCATCCGTGGCGGTAACGGTGTATGAAGTCGCTGCAAGTCCAACAACATCTTCGGTTGTTGCACCATTTGACCAGAGGAAAGTATAACCGGGCGTTCCGCCTGACACTGTGATGTTGATGGCTCCATTCGCTCCGCCATTGCAGGAAACCGGTGTTACACTTGTCGTTGCAATTGCTACTGCAGCCGGTTGTGTGATATTGAATGAACGCGTCTTTGTGCATCCAACCGCATCAGTTACCGTTACAGTTTTACTTCCAACTGTCAAGCCCGTTGCATCTTCTGTTATTGCGCCATTGCTCCATAAGTAAGTGTAAGGCGGTTGTCCACCGCTTACGGAAATATTAATCGCCCCGGTGTTTCCACCATTGCAGGAAACCGGTGTTATTGAAACCTGCGCAATCACAATTACTTGCGATTCACCAACGGTAACTGATTTTATTTTCTGACAAGAATTCGCATCGGTAACAGTTAGTGTGTAAGTGAATGCCCCTACACCACTGATGTCTTGAGTCGTTGCTCCGAAATTCCACTGATACGTGTATGGCGCTGTTCCACCACTAACAGTCGCATCTACCGCACCGGTCTTTCCGCCATTACAAGTAGCATCCGTTACTGCGAATGAAATTGAAATAGAATCCGGTGTGCCGACAATAATTCCATCAGTCAATGAACATGCCTGCGCATCTGTAATCGTGACGGTGTAGTTTCCATCCGTGATGCCGTTCAGGTCTTCGGTAGTTGCACCATTCGACCAAATAAATGAATATGCTGCAGTTCCACCGCTCACTGTGAGATTAATTGCACCATTATTTCCACCATCGCAAGAAACATCCGTCTTGCTTAAAGCAGCAGTCAAGGCTGCCGGTTGCAGGATGGAAGCACTTTCTGTAATCGAACAATTCTGAGCATCCGTTATCGTAACGCTGTAATTCGCAGCTATCAATCCGCTCAAATCTTCGGTAATCGCTCCATTACTCCAGAGGAAAACATACGGAGTTGTGCCTCCGGAAACGGTCAAATCAATGGAGCCGTCATTTCCGTTATTGCAATTGACATCATCCTTTGAAACAGAAGCCGTGAGCAATGCAGGTTGATTTATTGTTGCACTCTTTGAATCTGTGCAACCTTGTGCATCTGTAACTGTCACGCTGTATGTTCCGATAAGCAGTCCGCTCAAATCTTCTGTTATGTCACCGTTTGACCAAATGAAAATGTAAGGTGTTGTCCCTCCGGAAACGGTCGCGTTAATTGAGCCATCATTATTTCCATTGCAGCTCACGTCAATTTTCGTCAGAGAAATTGCAAGCGCATTCGGTTCAACAACAGATGCCCCGACCGTAACAGTACAGCTCTGCGCATCAGTAACGGTTACGGTGTAATTACCGGAAACAAGACTATCAATATCTTGTGTGATTTCGCCATTTGTCCAAATGTAGGTGTACGGGGTTGTTCCCCCTGAAACGGTCAGGTCAACCGAACCATCTGCTGCCGCATTACAGCTTGCATCAACTTTTGTAAATGTTGCAGCAAGTGTTGCTGGCTGCGTAATTGTTGCGCTCGCAGTTGCTGAGCAATTTTGTGCATCCGTAATAGTCACGTTATATGTTCCAATCACCAAGCCGTTCAAATCCTGAATTGTGTCACCTGTTGACCAATTGTAATTGTAGGGCAATGTGCCGCCTGTGACCGTTAAATTAAGCGAGCCATCGCTGAGCCCGTTGCAACTCACATCTACTTTTGAAATTGCTACAGCGAGTGTTGCGGGCTGTGTAATCGTTGCACCATCGATAACGCTGCATCCCTTGAAGTCGGTAATGGTAACATTGTATGTTCCGATTGTCAATCCACTCAAATCTTCAGTTGTTGCGCCATTTGACCAACTGAACGTGTATGGAGTAGTTCCTCCGCTTACAGTTAAGTTAATCGAACCATCAGCGTTTCCATTGCAGCTAACATCCACTTTAATAACTGAGGAAGCAAGAGCAGTCGGTTCAATTATTGTTGTACCTGTTGAAATTGTGCAACTGTTATTATCCGTTACTGTCACCGTATAGCTTCCGATTGAGAGGCTATCCACGTCTTCTGTTGGCGCACCGTTAGACCATAAGAATAAATATGGAGTCGTTCCGCCCGATACTGTTAAATCAATCGAACCATCAGGCGCGTTATTACAGCTCGCATCTGTTTGTGTGAGACTTGCTGCGAGTGCAGACGGCTGACCAATTATTTCGCCCGTGGTAACCGAACAGTTATTTGCATCAGTAATTGTAACACTATAGTTTCCGGCAATGAGTCCTGAAATGTCTTCGGTTGTTGCGCCATTTGACCAAACGATATTATAAGGTGCAGTTCCGCCAGCGAATGTCAAATCAATTGAGCCGTTGTTTCCTCCGTTGCAACTCACATCTACTTTCGTAGAGGAAGCAGTGAGTACTGAAGGCTCGGTGATAGTTGCTCCGGATGTAAGTGTACAACTCTTTGAATCAGTAATCGTGACGTTATAACTTCCAATCGGTAATCCGCTGATATCCTGAGTAGATGCTCCATTAGACCAATTATAAGTGTATGGTGCTGTTCCACCGGAAACATTCAAATCAATTTCACCATCGCTTCCGCTATTGCAACTTACGTTGGTTACAAATACTGTAGCAGCAAGTGCTGCAGGTTCGATAATTGTTGCTCCGTCATTCAACACACAGCTTTGCGCATCAGTAATTGTCACCGAATAACTTCCAATTGTAAGTCCGCTCAAATCCTGTGTCGTTGCACCATTCGACCAATTATAAGTGTATGGTGACGTTCCTCCGGAAACTGTCAAATCAACTGAACCATCATTTCCAACATTGCAGTTCACATCAACTGTTGCAACTGATGAATTCATTCCTGAAGGTTGCGTAATTGTAGTTCCGCTTGTTACACTGCAGTTATTGGCATCAGTAATTGTTATCGAATAATTAGCAGCAATCAGTGAATCAACATCTTCTGTTGTAGCGCCATTTGACCAAACAATTGCATAAGGTGTCGTTCCTCCGTTCACCGTCAAATCAATAAAGCCGTCATTTCCACCAGCGCAACTCACATCAATCTTCGTCAATGAAGATGTAAGCGCTGCCGGTTCTGTGATAGAAATGTTTTGCGTAGTTGTACAAAAGTGTGCATCCGTAACAGTAACTGTATAACCTCCTGCAATCAAGCCGGAGACATCTTGTGCCGTAGCGCCATTCGACCACAAATAATTGTAAGCAGTCACTCCACCGGTTACTGTAATATCAATCGAGCCGTTTGCATCTGCATTACATAATGCATTTTGCTGCGTGAATGTAATTGCCAACGCTGTAGGCTCATTTACAATTGCTGATTTCGTATGTGAGCAGTTTTGCGCGTCTGAAATAGTAACTTGATAAGTGCCGGCAATCAATCCTGAAATATCTTCCGTTGTATCTCCGGTTGACCAAACGAACGAGAAAGGAGTTGTCCCCCCGCTCACCGTCACGTCTATCGCACCATCATTGCCTCCATTGCAATTCACATCTGTAATACTTAATGATGAAGCAAGTGCATTAGGTTGATTGATAGTCGCGCCTGTGGTTGTTGAACAAGCATTCACATCGGTAATTGTCACGTTATAGGAACCGATTGAAAGTCCGGTTAAATCTTCAGTGCTTGCACCATTAGACCAGTTGAAGCTATATGGTGCTGTATTTCCTAAAACAGTGAGATTGATTTCACCATCATTGCCACCACTGCAACTTACATCAATCACTGCAACGCTGAGCGAGTAAGGAGCAGGCTCATTAATGGTAACGTTTTCAGCGGTACTGCATCCCACCGAATCAAATACTTCAATGCTGTATGTGCCTGCATCGAGTCCTGTCGCGATGGAATCAGTTCCACCGGTTGGCACCCAATTGAACGTGAACGGTGCTGTACCGGACGTTACCGTTGCAATAGCTTCGCCATCATTGCCTCCATTACATGTGACATTTGTTGAAGCAATGGTCAATGTCGTTGCAGGGAAGGAGCGAACTGAAACCACCGTTGATCTCGAACAGGAGTTTGCGTCAGAAACAGTCACGGAATATGCACCGCCACTTAATCCTGTGATGCTATCGGTTGTTGCCCCGTTTGTCCATAAGTAAGTATAGGCTGGTGTTCCACCTGCTGTTATAACACGCGCAATACCATCGTTCACACCGCACATTGCAGGAGAAAATGAAGACGTGAGCGCCAGCGTGCTTGGCTGAATAAGTGTAACCACTTTAATTGATGAACAACTATTTGCATCTGTGATTGTAATGGTATAAGTGCCAATTATCAGTCCGTTAATATCCTGGGTTGTCGCGCCATTCGACCAGATATAGCTATACGGAGCAACGCCACCGCTCACAGTAATATCAATGGTTCCGTTTGGAATATTGTTGCAAACTAAATCAACATGCGTTTCACCAACCACAAGAAGAGTCGGCTCGTTGACAGTATTGCTAAGCGTGATGGAACAACTATTAGCATCGGTTACGGTAACCGTGTAGTTGCCGGCAACGATTGAAGTAATATCCTGCGTGGCAGCGCCATTGCTCCATGCATAAGTATAAGGTACAGTTCCTCCCGAAACAGAAATGTCAATCGCTCCGGTGTTAAACCCATTGCATGTAACATTCGTTACCACCGTGCTTGAAGCCAGTTGTGTTGGTTCGGTGATGGTATAGCCTTCCACCTTTTCGCAATTATTCACATCTGTAACGATTACGGAATAATTGCCCGCAGGAAGTGAATTTATATCCTGAGTTGTCGCTCCGTTTGACCATAGATAAACGTATGGCGGAGTTCCTCCACTCACAGAAATATCGAGCGAAGCGTTATTGCCGCTCTTGCAAAGAACATTGACTTGGCTAACAAGAGAAATGTTTAACGAACTCGCTTCGCTCACCACTGCGAGTAAGGTAGTAATGCACCCTTGCGCATCAGTGATTGTCAAACCATAGGAGCCCGCAATGAGTCCGGTAATATCTTCGGTTGTTGCACCTGTTGTCCAAATAAAACTGTATGCTGTCGTTCCACCTGTTACTGTCACATCTATCGAACCATCAGTTCCTCCGTTGCAACTTACCGGTACAAACGTGTGAGAAGTTGCGAGCACTGCAGGTTCAGTGATAGTCGTGCTCATACTCACGGTACAATTTTGCGCATCGGTAACCGTAACGATATACGCCCCAATCATCAGGCTATCCAAATCTTCCAGAGTTGCCCCATTTGACCAATTGTAGGCATAAGGTGTTGTTCCTCCTGCTACTGTCAAATCAATTGAGCCGGTATTTCCTCCGAAGCAACTCACATCAACTTTCGTTGCAGAAGCGGTGAGCAATGCAGGCTCGGTGATTGTTGCGGATGATGTAGTCGAACAGTTTTGCGCATCAGTAACTGTGACACTATAAATTCCAATTACTAAAGCACTAATGTCTTGCGTGGTAGCACCGTTCGACCAACTGTAAGTGTAAGGTGTTGTTCCTCCTACAACTGTCAAATCAATAGAGCCGGTATTTCCTCCGAAGCAACTCACGTTAACCTGAGCGTTGGAAGCTGTGAGCACAGCAGGTTCTGTGATAACCGCACTGTTCGTGATAGAACAACCGTTCGCATCAGTAATAGAAACATCATACGTTGCGGCTGGAAGATTTATAATATCTTGTGTTGTTTCACTGTTCGACCAGAGATAAGTATAAGGCGTGGTGCCGCCTGAAACAGTCAAGTCAATCGAACCATCATTATCACCATTGCAGCTTACGTTTACTTGTGTTGTGGACGAGCTCATTCCCGCAGGTTGAGTAATTGTTGCAGAAGCGGTGACTGAACAATTCTTTGCATCAGTTATCGTAACGGTAAATGCTCCAGCGAGAAGACTATCAATATCTTCTGTAATAGCGCTGTTTGACCAACTGAAAGTATAAGGTGTTGTGCCGCCTGCGACAGTGAGGTCAATCGAACCATCGCTAAATCCTAAACAGCTTACATTGATTTGTGTTGTAGATGCGGTGAGCAACGCAGGCTGGGTGATCGTTGCTGACTTCGTCAGACTGCATCCGTTTGCATCGGTTACCGTAATCGTGTAAGCGCCAATATTCAATCCGCTGATGTCTTGCGTTATTGCACCGGTTGACCAGTTATAGGAATATGGAGTTGTTCCGTCTGTAACAGACAAGTCAATAGAGGCATCACTTCCGCCAAAACAACTTACATTAATTTGTGTTGTTGAAGCCGCGAGTAATTCCGGCTCATCAATCGAAATTGAAGATGTGATTGCACAATTCTCCGCATCGGTGACAGTCACACTGTAGCTTCCTGCCGAAAGCCCGCTGATGTCTTGCGTTGTTGCACCGGTGGACCAGTCGTAAACATAAGGCGGTGTTCCTCCGGAAATCGTAATGTCAGTTGAGCCATCGTTTCCTCCTTTGCAACTCACATCAACGTGCGTTTCACTTCCATTAAGTAAAGGCGGTTGAGTAATAGTGGCAGTTGTCGCAGCCGTACAGCTTTGCGCATCCGTAACAGTGACATTGTAAGCGCCAATCATCAAGCCGCCAATGTCCTGGGCTGTTGAACCGGTGTTCCAGTTATAAGTGTAAGATGGTGTGCCACCGGCTACAGACAAATCAATCGTGCCGTCACTGCCGCCAAAACAACTTACATTCACTTGTGTGGTAGAAGCTGTGAGTAATGCGGGCTGAATAATTGTCGCAACCGAAGTGACGGTGCAATTCATTGCATCCGTAACCGTGGCAGTATATGTTCCGATTGTCAAGCCACTAATGTCTTCGATGGTCGCACCATTTGACCAGATGAATGTGTATGGTGTTGTTCCACCTGCTACGGTCAAATTAATTGTGCCATTATTTCCACCAAAGCAACTTACGTTCACTTGCGTGTTGGAAGCCGTCAGCAATGTTGGTTCAGCAATTACTTCGGATGTTGTCGCGCTGCATCCTTGTGCATCGCTAACGGTTACGGTATATGTTCCAATTACGAGACTGTCAATGTCCTGGGTTGTTTCACCATTGTTCCAATTGTACGTGTAAGGAGTTGTTCCACCTGTTACCGTTAAATCAATAGAGCCATCATTTCCCCCATTGCAGCTAACATCCACATGAACGGCAGAGGTCGCAAGCACTGCGGGTTCGGTAATTGTTGACGAAGCTGTGGCGCTGCATCCCAACGCATCTGTAATCGTGACGTTGTATGCTCCTGCGATAAGATTGCTTTCATCCTGAGTTGTTGCGCCTGTTGACCATGCGTAATTGTATGGAGTTGTTCCGCCTGTAACAGTTAAGTCAATCGAACCATCATCTTCTCCATTACAACTCACATTTACCTGGGTTGTAGAAGCTGCAAGCACCGATGGTTGCGTGATGGTTGCTGAAGCAGTCACGCTACAGCTTTGCGCATCTGTAACAGTAACATTATATGTTCCTGCCGTGAGGATAGCGATATCCTGCGTGGTTGCGCCATTCGACCAAACATAACTGTAAGCTGTCGTTCCACCCGCAACCGTCAAATCAATCGAACCATTGTTTCCTCCGAAACAACTTACGTTAACATGCGTTGCAGAAGCTGTAAGTAATGCAGGTTCGGTGATAGTGGCTGAAGTTGTCACACTGCAATTCAACGCATCTGTGATGGTGACATCATAAGTTCCCACTGTCAATGAACCAATATCTTCTGTTGTTGCTCCACTTGACCAATTGTACACATAGGGAGTCGTTCCACCTGCAACGGTTAAATCAATCGAAGCATTGCTTCCTCCAAAGCAGCTCACATTTACCTGAGCAGTGGAAGCGGTTAATACAGCCGGTTCGGTGACAGTTGCATTCGTAGTAACACTGCATCCTTTCACATCGGTGATAGTCACAGTATATACTCCTGCTGAAAGTCCATTGATGTCTTGTGTGGCTGCGCCATTCGACCAGTCATAATCATAAGGGGTTGTTCCGCCTGTCATTTCCAGATCAATGGAGCCATTGCTTCCCCCATTACAACTCACGTTTACATGTGATGTTGAACCGGAAACTGCAAGCACAGCGGGTTCCGTAATTGTTTCACTCATCGTGAAAGAACAGCTTTGCGCATCTGTTACGGTCACAGTGTATGATCCCGCAACTAATGCGCTAATGTCTTGCGTTGTTGCGCCTGTTGCCCAACTGTAATTATATGGTGTGGTTCCGCCCGTCACTTCCAGATTAATCGAGCCATCGCTACCGCCATTGCAACTTACGTTTACATGTGATGTTGAACCGGAAGCTGCGAGCACAGCAGGTTCTGTAATGGCTGTACCTGTTGTCAGCGTGCATCCCTGCGCATCCGTTACCGTTACATTGTAAGCTCCGGCAACAAGCGCACTGATGTCTTCTGTTATTGCACCTGTTGACCAAATGAAAGAATATGGAGTTGTTCCACCCGAAATTGTCAGGTTGATTGAGCCATCACTCAAGCCATTGCAACTTACATTCACCACGGGACCAACAGATGATGAAAGCACTGTGGGCTGTGTGATTGTGACGTTCGCAGTCGTTGAGCAACTTTGCGCATCGGTAATGGTGACATTGTAAGTTCCGGCTGTCAATCCGCTGATGTCTTGTGTGCTTGCGCCATTTGACCATGCGTAGGAATATGCAGTTGTTCCTCCGGTTACAGTCAAATCAATTGAACCATTATTTCCTCCGAAGCAACTTACGTTCGCTTGTGTGTGTGAAGTTGCGAGCACAGCCGTTTCTGTAATGGTAGCACCGATTGAAATACTGCATGAATTAGCATCAGTAATTGTCACATTATATGTTCCAATCGTCAAACCAGAGATATCTTGCGTGGTGGCTCCATTCGACCAGTTGTAACTATACGGAGTTGTGCCACCTCCTACCGTCACATCAATCGAACCAGTACTTCCGCCAAAGCAACCTGCATTCACTTGTGTTCTCGATGCAGTCAATGCAGGAGGTTCAGTAATAACAATTGAGTCTGTCTTCACGCATGATTTTGCATCCGTAACCGTGACGCGATAAGTTGCAGCCGTTAATCCACTGATGTTTTGGGTAGTTGCACCATTCGACCATGAATAAGAATACGGTGTTGTTCCACCCCCAACAGCAAGATTAATGACCGAGCCGTCATTGCCACCATTGCAACTTACATCGGACGATGTGATTGAAGTGGTAAGCACCGCAGGTTCCGTAATTGTTTTGCTTAAAGTTGTTGTACAGCCTTTCGAATCGGTTACAGTCACGGTGTATATACCCGCAATAAGACCGCTGATGTCTTCGGTGATTGCACTATTTGACCATGAATAAGCATACGATGTTGTTCCGCCAGTAACAGTCAAATTGATGGAGCCATCGCTTCCATTCTTGCAACTCACGTTCACTTGTGTTGCTGATGCCGCGAGCACAGCGGGCTGTGTGATTGTTGCGCTTGTCACAACTGTGCAGCCTTTTGAATCGGTCACAGTTACATCGAAAGTACCAATAGAAAGTCCGCTGACATCTTGTGTTGTTGCACTGTTTGACCATGCGTATGTATAGGGTGTTGTTCCACCGGCAGGAGTTAAATCAATCGAACCGTTGCTTCCTCCATTACAGCTCACATTTACCTGTGTCGCAGAAGCCGTGAACACTGCAGGTTGGGTGATGGTTGCATTCGCAGTAGCCGTACATCCATTTGCGTCTGTCACCGTTACGGTGTAAGATGCCGCATTCAAACTGCTGATGTCTTCTGTAATTGCACTGTTTGACCATGCGTAAGTATAGGGTGTTGTTCCACCGCTCACTGTCAAATCTATTGAAGCATCGCTGCCGCCATTGCAGCTCACATTCACCTGCGCTGTTGAAGCAGCAAGCACTGCGGGCTGCGTGATCGTTGTGCCGGTTGTTGCAGTACATCCCTTTGCATCAGTAACAGTAATGTTGTAAGTTCCGATTGGCAATCCGGCAATATCTTCAGCAGTAGCTCCGGTTGACCAACTGAACGTGTAAGGAGTTGTTCCACCAGCGACAGTGAGATTAATCGAAGCATCGCTGCCACCATTGCAACTCACGTTCACTTGTGTAGTGGAAGCTGAAAGAACTGCGGGTTGTGTGACAATAAAATTTGAAATCTTACTGCACAAAACAGCATCAGTAACTGTGACGGTATAACTTCCAAAAGTGAGCCCGCTGACATCCTGTGATGTTGCACCGTTGCTCCATGCGTAACTGTAAGGTAATGTTCCGCCTGCTGTAGAAATGTCAATCGCGCCATTGCTCCCTCCATTGCAACTTACATGTGTGATAGCAGTCAGTGTGATTGCAAGCGCAGTTGCTTCACCCACAGCAACGTTGGCTGACATTGAACAACCATTATCGTCTGTGACCGTGACATTATAAAGATTTGATGCAATATTGCTTTGGTCTTCTGTTGTGGCGCTATTACTCCATGCGAATGCAAACGGCACTACCCCACCCGACACAGTCAAGTCTATTCCTCCATCCGTTCCGCCATTGCAGCTTGCATTCGTAGTTGTCCAGGTAATTGAAATGATGGCAGGCTCAGTAATTGTTGCGCTTGTCGTTGCTGTACAGCCTTTGAAATCTGTAACAGTAACCGTGTATGTTCCTGCGGTGAGGGTTGAAATATCCTGCGTGGTTGCGCCATTCGACCAAACATAGCTGTATGCTGTTGTTCCACCACTCACAGTCAAATCTATCAAGCCGTTATTTCCGCCATTGCAAAGCACATTCACTTTTGTAGTAGAAGCTGCGAGCACCGCAGGCTGTGTGATTGTTGCACTTGATGTTGTGGTACATGCTTGCGCATCGGTGACAGTTACAGTAAATGTTCCGATTGCCAAGGTTGAAATGTCTTGTGTCGTTGCGCCATTTGACCAGCTATACGTAAATAGCGCTGTTCCTCCACTCACGGATAAATCAATTGAGCCGTTGCTGCCGCCATTACAACTTACATCAACATGCGTATTGGAAGCGGTAAGCGCAGCAGGTTGCGAAATTGTAGCGCTGCTTGTAACGGTGCAGCTATTGGCATCGGTAACAGTTACAGTATATGTTCCGGCAACTAAACTACTAATGTCCTGAGTAGTCGCGCCATTGCTCCATAAATAAGAATAGGCCGTTGTTCCACCGGAAACAGTCAGATCAATCGAGCCGTTGCTACCACCATTACAGCTCACATTCACTTTTGTATTTGATGCGGTGAGCGTTGATGGTTGTGTAATCGTTGCGCTTGATGTTGTAGTACATCCTTGCGCATCAGTTACCGTTACGGTATAACTGCCGATTGATAATCCGCTTAAATCTTGTGTGGTTGCACCATTCGACCAATTGTAAGCGTAAGCGGTAGTTCCTCCACTCACGGTTAAATCAATCGAACCATTTGAGCCACCATTGCAACTCACATCCACTTTTGTATTGGATGCGTTGAGAACAGCGGGCTGCGTGATGGTGAGATTTGCCGTTGCTGTACAACCTTTCACATCGGTTACCGTGACTGAATACGGATTTGCAACCAAGCCGGAAATATCCTGCGTTGTTGCACCATTCGACCACAAATAGGAGTACGGAGTTGATCCACCTGCCGGAGTTAAATCAATTGAACCATTGGTTGCGCCAAAACATGTCACATTCACCTGCGTGGCAGAAGCTGTGAGCACTAAGGGTTGTGTAATCGTTGTTGAAGCTGTAACCGTGCATCCTTGCGCATCGGTAACCGTTACGTTGAAAGTTCCGGCTGACAATCCGCTGATGTTTTGTGTGGTTGCGCCATTACTCCAGGAATAAGAATAGGCAGTTGTTCCCCCGGAAACGGTCAGGTTAATCGAACCATTGCTACCACCATTACAACTCACGTCCACTTTGCTGGTGGAAGCAGTAAATGTTGCCGGTTGTGTGATCGTTGCACCTGTTGTTGCAGTGCATCCGTTTGCATCTGTGATGGTGACGTTGTAAGTTCCGGCAGAAAGTCCGCTGATGTCTTGTGTGGTTGCGCTATTGCTCCATAAATAGGAATACGCAGTTGTTCCGCCAGAAACCGATAAATCAATTGAGCCATTGCTTCCGCCATTGCAACTCACGTTCACTTTTGTTGTAGAAGCGGTGAGTGCTGCTGGTTGTGTAATCGTTGCACTTGAAGTAACTGTACAGCCTCTGTTATCCGTTACAGTCACGTTGAATGTTCCTGCTGCTAATCCGCTGATGTCCTGTGTTATGGCTCCGTTAGACCACGCATAAGTGTAGGGCGTTGTTCCGCCTGCGGGAGTTAAGTCAACCGAGCCTGTGCTTCCGCCATTGCAACTCACATCCACTTTTGTATTTGAAGCAGTGAGCGCTGCGGGTTGCGTAATTGTTGTACTGTTCGTAACCGTGCATCCTCTGTTGTCAGTGACCGTAACCGTGTATGTTCCGGCCGCAATACTGCTGATATCCTGCGTTGTTGCAGCATTCGACCACACATACGTGTAAGGAGATGTTCCGCCCGCAGGTGTTAAATCAATGGAGCCGTTTGTTCCGCCATTACAATTCACGTCCACTTTTGTTGCAGATGCGGAAAGAACCGTAGGTTGCGTGATAGTTCTGCTATGTGTGGTAGTGCAACTGTTCGCATCAGTGACAGTCACGGTAAATGTTCCGATTGCAAGTGCGCTGATATCCTGTGTAGTCGCGCCATTCGTCCATAAATAAGAGTAAAGTGTTGTTCCACCTGATGGAGTTAAATCAATTGAGCCATTGCTGCCACCGTTGCAGCTCACATTCACTTGCGTTCCGCTCGCAGATAATACTCCAGGTTGTGTGATGGTTACTCCGGTTGTAGCGGTGCAGCTATTTACGTCTGTTACAGTTACATTATAAGTTCCTGCGGCTAATCCGCTTCTGTCTTGCGTGGTGACTCCGCCTGTCCAAGCATACGTGTAGCTTCCTGTCCCACCACTCACAGATAAATCAATGGAACCATTACTCAAGCCATTGCAGGTTACATTCACCTGCGTGTAGGTAAGACTTATTGCAGTGGGCTGTGTGATGGTAACTGCGCGTGTTGCAGTACATGCGTTTGCATCGGTAACTGTAACGGTGTAGGTGCCCGCAGGACGACTGGAAATATCCTGTGTTGTTTGTCCCGATGACCATACATAAGAATAAGCTCCTGTTCCACCGCTCACGGTCAAATCAATTGAACCGGTGCTTGCTCCATTACAAAGGACGTTCACATGCGTTTCGCTGGTTGTAATGGCAGTGGGTTGTGTAATCGTTACGCTTCTTGTGGCTGTACATCCTCTTATATCCGTAACGGTTACCGTGTAGGTGCCCGCAGCTAAACTGCTTCGGTCCTGTGTTGTTGCCCCATTGTTCCAGCTATAAGAATACGGTGTTGATCCACCTGATGGAGTTAAATCTATTGAGCCGGTGCTTGCGCCATTGCAGGCAACATTTACCTGAGTTGAGCTTGTAGTCAGGGCTGCGGGTTGAATGACAGTGCCACTTGCAGAAGCCGTGCATCCTCTTGCATCAGTAACGGTAACGGTATAGGTTCCTGCGGATAGAGCTGTGCGATCTTCAGCATTACTTGTTCCTGCAATATCTGCCCAATCGTAAGTGTACGCTGTAGTACCTCCGCCTGCAGTTAAATTAATGGCGCCATCGCTGGTTCCGAAACAACCACTGACATTGGTGACTGATAAAGAAGCCGTCAACTGCGCAGGTTGAGTAAGTATAACGGAACTGATTTTTGTGCATCCGTTCAAATCCGTAACTGTTACTGTGTATGTTCCGGCCGTTCTGCTTGTTAAATCCTGCGTAGTTGCGCCATTCGACCAAGCATACGTATAAGGCGTAATTCCTCCCGATGGAGTTAAGTCAATTGAGCCGTTGCTTCCACCAAAACAATTAATATTTACCTGCGTGAATGAAGTTGCCAAAGCCGCAGCCTGAATCATAACAAATGTATCCAAGCTAATATACCCATCATCATCTGTGATGGTGAGATAATAGCTTCCTGTAGTCAATCCGGTGATATCTTCAGTGGTAGCACCTGTGCTCCAATTCCAGGTGTAAGGAGGCGTTCCACCGGTTGTTGTCACATCAATCGAACCATCGTTTGCGCCAAAGCAACTGATGTTCATTCCATTGTAATTTGATTTCACACCATTGGGTTGGATAATACTGATTTTCAATTTTACGAAGTTGAACCTGCCGCAGGCATCCGTTACTTCGCAGATGAGATAGCATTTGTCCGCTGTATATAAATGGTCAACGGTGAATTGAGTAGATGATGCAGTAGGATTAGAGAAAGTCCCACCGCAAGTGGTCGTCCAGCTATACGTGTAAGGCGCACTCCCTTTCGTAACCGACACGCTTACCAACTGGTTGGAGTTTTTTACGAAAGTGAGAGGTATTGTAGCGTTAATGTTCAGCCCTTTATCAATACTCGCCAAATAGATGAAGTTAAAAAAAGCACGCTGCGCAGCCACGTTTTCGGGCGCGTTTCCTCCTACTGAGTGACCGCCTTCATACATCACCATCCCGTAATTGGGATTTCCGTAAGCGCGACCAAACGCCAGCTTAACACCTTTACGGTTTCCGGAACCATCAGCGGTAGTGATAGCGCGAGCAGTAGTAGCATTCCATAATCCTGTAGTTATCGGAATATACCATTGCTCCGAACCGCCATTTTGCGCGGGCACCATGTCTCCCATAAATTGCATGATTGGATGCGTACTGTAAGCAGCATCATAAGTATAAGGAGCAATGTAATTTCCCGCATGGGTTTCAGTAATTAAAGTGCCACAGTTTCCGTTTCCAAAACATTGTAACCCTGTGGTGGAAAGGAAATTCATTCGTTCATTCACATTCAAAGGATTATAAATGCCTTCCAGCACACTCACCGCGTGACACCCTGACCAGATATACCCGTTTTGCTGGGTGAACGTCCGCAAATATTTATGTTCAGCCCATGTTGGGTCCGCGTGCGGAAGTATATAAGTGTCGGAACAATCATTTAAATCATCGGGCAAGCCTACTGAATAGAATGAAGACGGAATACTTGCATTGCTGAAATAAGGAATTACGATACCCTCATTTTGCTCGTCAACTACCACGTTGGTAAAACCCGTGAATGTGTGGAATCGCGGAACGACAACAGATGAGGTAGTGTACACTCCGCTCACACCCTGCCCTTGCCAATAGGCGATGCGCGCAGCGACTGTAGTGGTAATCCATTCCTTCTCAATGATGAACGTACCGCCCTTGTAGTCCACTGCATTGCAGGTAAAATCTTTTGCATCTTTCACTTTCGATGGATTGATACTCCAAATGATAGGAACCTTGTAAGTTTTCACCAGTTCATACACCATCCCATAAGGTTTGAGACCATTAGAAGTTGTTTGCGCTGAAACACCCATATTCACAATGAATGAACCGCTTGCTATTGTATCATTGGGTGTGCTGTAACTAATCGTTGCCATACCACCTACCGTACAGTTATTTGCATCTGTTGTTGTCACTGAATAAAGTCCGGGAAGTTTTAACGTGAGGTCTTGTGTTGTGGTTACTGCGTCTGACCAGAGATAGGTATAAGGCGGAATACCACCAGAGATAACCTGGTCAATAGCGCCATCAGCTTGTCCATAAAGTGAAGTATTCGTTCCATTCAAAGTCATAGCAAGATCTGCCGGTCGTGTAACCGTAGTGGACCTGATTTCCTGGCAAAGGTTCAGGTCGGTAACGGTCACCGTGTATGTTCCGGTTGCGATGCCGGAGAGGTCTTCAGTAGTTGCGCCATTTGACCATGCATAAGAATAAGCCGGAGTGCCACCTGAAACTGTGAGGTTGATTGCACCGTTCACCCCGCCATTACAAACGGGAGTTTGTACCAGCGTTGCTGTATAAGCGGTGCAAGATGAAGAACCCAAATCAAATTCGGAAAATCCGCTCAGCGAATTACGTTGCTTCGTTGAACTTCCTGTGTTCACATGTGTTCCGTTTAATGTCCACGCGCTGGAGGAGTTTGCTCTCTTCAGGATGCGCGTATAAGTGTTAACCGGGTAAGAAGTAAATCCATTTCCTGTTAGTTGCACATCGTAATTGGTGCTTGCCAATGAATTGGCAACATTCAAAGTCCAATAGCCTTCGGTGAATTGGTTGTTTACTCTTACAGTGCCATCCATTAACGGCAATCCGCTTGCGCCCGGATTGGATGCAATAAATTCTCCAATCAAAGAGCCGGCAGTGAGATTCGTGAAACTCACGGAAGCCGGGGCATAATAACTTGCGGAACCTACAGGGAACAGTAGATATGTTGCTGTGGAATTAATCCATCTTTCAAATTTTCCGATAATTGTTCCCGCAGTTCGCGTTAGAGTTCCGGTGACCGCAGTGCTTGTTCCAAGTGTAATCTTATTGGAACCGGTGATGATATTACCTTGTGTCATCGTCAGTGTATTCGACACCACCGCATTGCTATTCAGTGTTAATGAATTGGAAGCTTTACTGGTGGTAAGGTTGTAAAATGTCTGAAGCGCATTGAAGGTGATAGATTGTGCTCCTGTGCCGTCAAACACTACAGTACCTGAGCGTTTTGTAAAACCGGCATCTACTACTGTATTTTGAGTCGTCCAGTTTCCTGCGCTATTGATAGCATAATTATTTATGCTGACATCGAGAGCAACTCCATTATTGATGGTTAGATTTCCATCAATATCCAATGCGCCTGTGCTGCTGCTGAAATTCGCGTGATGCGCGTTTGTTAAAGTTTTTGTACCGGAACCGGAAATAATCACATTGCCATAAGGAGAACCATTTGTTCCTTTCAAACCCGGAACAACCTGGCTGCCTGCAGCCGCAAAGTTTACAGTGCCGGATACACCGAGCGTAATTTTGCCAACTCCCAGGTTCGCTCCAAAATATGCCATACCACCATAAGCATCGGTAGTAGTTGAAAAGTATGTCGCTCCGTTTTGCACTTCAAATAAAGCGGTGGCAGCGCTTGGCATTTGAATCGAAAACCCTCCTGAATTAAGCGTACCGGTTTGAACAATGAGCGCTTTTTGAATGGTGGCATAAGTAGAACCAAGCGTGATGTTTGCATTGGGTGTAACACCGGCAGTATTGTTAATCCAAATATTACTGTACTGCCACATGTTAGAATTTGCAGCGCTCGGAGTCAGTTCAATCACCTGTGCAGTTGTGCTGTTGAAATTGATAATGGAATTATGGTTGCCATCCGAGTTATAGAGCTTACCCTGCTTACCGGAAAGAATTCTCAAATTTCCCGTGCCGGAAAGATTCAGTCTTCCTGTTCCGCCCATCGCGAGCTGTGTTTTGTCTGACACCGTTCCATCAAAATTGATATTGCCTATCATCGTAAGCGCTCCCGTTCCTTCAATCAGCGTAGCCAAAATTCTGATGGAAGTATTCGACAAATCCAGACTCCGGGTGATTGTAACGACTGCATTGTCTTTTATCCAAAATGCTTTTGTATTGTCTTCACCGGCATTGGCGAAATTGAGTTTCACTCCATTGTTGACAGTCAATTGTCCCGTGCCTCTTACATGCAATTCCATTTTCTTATTGGAAGTATATGCATAAATAGAATCACAAGTCAGCGCTCCGTTATTGATATCCAGTTTGCTATTGTTGCCGTTGGAAGAAAGAAATACATTCTTTGCTATTTCACCAGCGTTGCGGACGGTGACAGTATATCCGTCTTCAACATATACATCGGTATAAATGGTGGGTTGAGGAGCGCCTTGCGGACCGCCTGAATACCATGACCAGGTATTCGTTCTATCCCAGTTGTCATCCTTTACGGAATAACGGTCTTCCTTAATCGTGCGCGAACCGGCAGGGTCGGGTGTGGAAGCTGTAATCGTATTTCCTCCGGCAACAAATGAAATCAATTTTCCATCCACCACATTGCCACGTGTGGCAGTGGTTTTCAAATCATAAGCGAGCCAGAAATACACCGTGTCTCCAAGCATATCCTGCGAACCGGTAATCGTAAAATTCCCATTGGGTACACTTCCGAGTGTACCGAAAACCGTAGTGGTTGCAAATGTTGAAGACGTTCCGGTGTAGTAAACCTTCGCGTTAGCTAAATCACCGGAAGCATTTGTGCAACCCGGTGTGCCACTCGTATTAAAAGTAAATTGTGTGACATTACCTGCACAGGAAGTTCCATTAGCTATCATTCTAATCCTGATGATTTCATTATTCGGGCTTCCTTGCGCAATCGCAGTTGTATTCGGCTGAGCCACTGAAGCTGTCGGGTCTATACAAGTCACTGCTCCCAACCCAAATTGCACTGCAGCTATTCCGCTTAAAGAACTTCTTTGGGCATCGGGGGTAGAAAAAAGATGTGCTCCCTGTAATGTCCATGGGCTGACCGCAGACGCGCGTTTCAAAACCCGCGTATTTACAGTTGGCGTGTAAGAAGTGAAATTAGTCTTGGAAAGTTTTGCAGTATAGTTCGTGCTTGTGAGTGAATTTGCGGCAGTGAGATTCCAGTAACCTTCGGTGAACTGGTTGGTAATAGTTGCTGCTCCCTCCACCATCGGCAATCCACTCGATCCGGGATTTCCGGAAATAAATTCATTGATTAATGAGCCGGTGGTGAGATTGGTAAAGTTGTAGGTGGAAGAATATAATTTGGTTGCCGTTCCTACCGGAAATACAATATCCGTTCCTGTAGCTCCAACCCATCTTTCAAATTTTCCGGTGATGATACCACTTGTGTATGTCAATGCTCCGGGCGTTCCAGCACTGACACCCAAAGTGAGCTTGTAAATTCCGGGAACAATATTACCCTGCGTCATGGTAAGTTGATTAGACGCTACCACATTATTATTCATCGCTAAATTTCCTGAGGTCTTATTGGTAGTAATTCCATAAAAAGTTTGCTGAGCGGTATGCGTAATGGTTTGAGTCGAAGCGCCATCAAAAATTACGATACCCGCACGTCTGGTAAAACCTGCATCCACCACCGCATTCTGGTCTGTCCAGTTACCTGCGGTATTGATCGTGTAATTGCTTGCGCTGACATCGAGGTTCACTCCATTATTTATCAGCAAGTTGCCATCCACATTAATCGCACCGGTGCTGTTGCTGAAATTGGCGTGATGTGCATTGGTAAGTGTTTTTATTCCCGAGCCTGCGAACGTAATGTTTCCGTAAGGCGAGCCTTTTGTGCCCGTTAACCCCGGTACGGATTGATTTCCGCTTGCGCCAAAAACAACCGTACTGGTAGGACCAAATGTAATTTGTCCCTTATCCTGGTTAGTTCCGAAATAAGCAATACCCCCATAGACGCTGGCAGTGGTGGTTGTATAATATGTGGCGCCATTCTGAACTTCAAACAATGCGTTGTTGTCATTCACCATTTGAATATTGTATCCGCCTGAATACAATGTTCCGCTTTGAACAATCAATTGCCTTTGAACGGTGGCATAAGTTGGTCCGAGAGTCAAATTACTGTTCAAAGTAACGCCCGCAGTATTATTGATGTAAACGTTGCTGAATTGCCACATGCTGGAATTGCTGGCATTAGGAGTCAGTTCAAGTATCTGGGGTACAGTGCCACAAAGATTAAGCACTACATCATGATTAGGATCGGATGTGAAAAATTTTCCCTGTTTACCCGCTAAAATATTAACGCTTCCTTTCAGGTTCAGACGGGAAGTACCCTCCATAGCGAATTGCGTTTTATCCGCCACACTGCCATCAAAGTTGATATTGCCAGTCAAATTAATGATACTACTGTTGCTCATTTGGAAAACTAACCTTCGGCTGCTGGTATTTAACAAGTCAATGTTATGAGCGATATCAACAATTGCATTGTTTTTTATAAGGAAAGCAGCATCATTGTCTTCCGTGGCATTGGCAAAATTTATTGTAACACCTTTATTAATAGTCAGGCGCGCACTCGTTAACACACACAACTCCATGCGCTTGCTGCTGGTAAACATGTATATGGAATCGCACGTAAGCGTACTTGTTCCTGTAATCGTCAGGTTACTTCGGGAAGCGTTTGATGAGAGGGAAATATTTCTTGCAACTGCAGTGATGTTATTTGCCGTTACCGTATATCCTCTTTCAACATATACATCGGTGGATGAAATCGGCACTGAAGCGCCCGAAGGTCCGCCTGAATACCATGACCATGTAGAGGTTGCGTTCCAGTTACCGGTAGCTACAGAATATCTCGCTTCCTTGATTGGGCGGCTTCCGACAGGATCGGGAATAATTGCTGTAGCAATACTGTCGCCTGCAAAAAATGAAACCAGTTTGGCATCTACCACATTGCCACGAGTGGCAGTGGTTTTCAGATTATATGCGAGCCAGAAATAGACCGTATCATCAAACATAAGCTGGTTGCCGGTGATGGTGAAGTCACCATTCGGATTTGCAACGGTTCCAAAAAGATTGGTGGTGCTAAAGGAGGATGACCCCCCGGTATAATAAACTTTTGCGCTGGACAAATCCCCGGAGGCATTCGTGGAGCCGGGAGTTCCTCCTGTATTAAAAGTAAAGGATGTAACGTAGTTTAAACAGATAGGACCATAAGCGTAAATTTTTACTCTTATCATTTCATTGTCTGAGCTTCCCTGTGCAACTTCCGTGGTGATGGGCTGTTCCACTATCGAGGTAGGACGAACGCAAGTTGACCTGCCCAATGCGAATTGTGCGGTGGCAATTCCGTTTAAGCCTGTTCTGCGGACAATGCTTCCCGAAACATTATGCGCACCCTGCAGCACCCACGGGCTTACCGCGCTTGTGCGCTTGAGTACGCGCGTGTTGGTACTGAACGGATAAGAAATAAAACCGGTGGAGTAGGCAGCAACTTCATAATTAGTGCTTGCAATGGTGCCTGTGGTAAAATTCCAATATCCTTCTGTGAATTGATTCGTTACGGTAGCAAAACCTTCCGTGAGCGGCAAGCCATTGGAGCCGGGGTCTGTGGCTACGAATTGACCTATGAGAGAACCGGATGTCAGGTTCGTAAAGACCAGATTAGTCTGATACGTATTAGCGGCAGTACCCACCGGAAAACTATATCCCGTGCCTGTTGCAGTAATCCATCGTTGAAATTTTCCGATGATAGTTCCGGCAGTGTAAGAAAGCGTTCCGGGATTAGCATTACTGGTACCAAGATTAAGCTGAAATGCTCCCATATCAATATTTCCTGCTGTGAGGGTGAGCGTGTTCGTAGCAGAAATATTTCCTGAAGCGGTGAGGGCTCCTGCGGATTTATTAATACCTAATTTGTAAAATGTTTCGGGGGTAACCGTCTGTGCTCCGCTGCCGTTGAATGTAACCTGTAGAAGGTTCTCGTTGAATGTTCCCGCATTGCTCCAGTTGCCCGCCACATTGATATTGGTGGGTCCCACCTGACTCATTATTTTGGCGCTGTTGATAGTGACATTATTAAAATTCCATGTTCCGGTGCTCACGAGTTGGGTATTGGTAGCGTCATTAAAAATGACGGTTCCTCCGGTGGAACTAAATGTACCTGCGTTCGTCCAGCTTTTATTGCCGCCTTCAAAGGTGGTAGTACCATTTGTCTGGGTGAACGAATCCCCTGCTTCCATCGAAAGATTGCCACGGAAAGTCAGCAAGCCATTGGATTGGCTGATAGTGATTTTTCCTGCGTTATTATCACGAACATCTCCAATGAGGAGCACCGTACCGCCAGAAATGGTAAGTGTAGTAAGGTCTGTTTCTCCCTTCAGGAAATAAGTGGGTCCGTTATTGGTAAACGTGCCGCCAGAAATACTCATGGCGATAGTGAACGCCCCTGCTTTCGTATTACCATCCAACGTAATGGATTCATTCACCGTAGTAGTTCCAGCGGTCATATTGAAGGATGCATTCCTTGCGACACATTTCAGATAGAGGTATCCCGTTCCATCAAGGTCGGAGTCCGTTTTGAAGGTACCCGTTCCGCTCACATTCACGGTGGCATCCTCAATCTCCACATCTCCTGTTGCATTAAATGTACCTCCGGAAAGATTGAAAATAGCGCCTTGTACAATCAGATTTGTTTTATCATTCTGCAGGGTAAAAGTGCCTCCAGTCATATTCAGCGTTGGAGTAGTCGTATTATTTCCATCCATAGACAACAAATCGGTAATGGTAAGGTCAGCCTGTATGGTAAGCGTTGCGCCATTCTGCATGAACAACTGCTTAATGGAATGCACGGAGTTTGCACTAATGATAGGGGCATTGATGTAATTGACAGGATCAATCAAGGCATTATTAGCTACGCCCGGAAAAATATTTCCTTCCCAGTTCAGCGGATTGTTCCAGTCGGAACTGACATCGCCCTGCCATTTTTTATCAGCCGCATTCGTATTCAAGGAAATAAAAAGGAAAGTAAACAGGAAAATAAAAGTGGGGGCATGCTTTAATTTAAATGCTAAAAGCGATTTCCAGCCGGAGCTGTAGCTTAGCACTGAAAGCATACACCACTGCCTGTGGCAGAACTTAGAGGTGGACAATGTGGGAGTCATTGCTGGTTAGGTTTTCCGTAAAAAAAATTGGTCAAGAGCTGTGAAAAAGCGCTTTTACACACTTCTTCAATTCTGTTTTTACGGAAAAATGCGGAGAAGGTTGGGGAAAGGGGACGCGAGCAAGTCGGCTTACGTAGAAATCAAGTAAAAAACAAAGGGCAGGAATCGCTTCCTGCCCCTTGTTATAATCTCATTCGACTAATCCAAAAAAAGAAAGCCGGACGACTGCCCGGCTTTCTTTTTTTGATTTACAATCCGCGTTTTTACTTCATCAACTTCACATACTGAATCTGACCATTCATGCGCACTTCGAGGAAATAAACTCCCGCTGCCAGCGTGCCGTCCAAATTCAATGTTTGTTTATTCGCACCGCTCATCACTGCAACTCTTTCAAATCGAGCAGCCTTTCCGAGCACATCTATCAATTTCATTTCAGCAACACCATCAAATTCAGAGTTGAATTCAACAGTCACCTGATTTACAAACGGGTTCGGATATACTGCGAGGTCGCTGATTTCCGAAGAGAAGGATTCAACTGTATTATTCAACTCATTTCCTTCCAACTTAGCGCCACCGTTACACAGTCCACCTGTCACCAACGAGCCATTGAATGCAGCCGTGTTTCCGCTCACGTAGTTCGTTGTTTGTGAACCGCCAAACCATAAGAATGGAGTTGCACCACCGGTAAACTCAATCTTCAGGATGTGCAGTTCATAAGGACCTGCAGCGCTGTTGAATATTTCAACATAAGGCACTGCCGTAAAATCAGTTGTCGGGTAATTAGACAGCGGGATGCAAATAGTTGTCCAGCCTCTCGGAACACAACCTACCGGATAGTTATTCGTAATCCTCGTAGCTTCAGTTTGCAATGAGCCCTTCAACCTGACGTGCACCTTTGAGATTGTTCCCGGGTTGGTTGCATCTCTCAGAGTGATACAAAGCATATTATTGCCGCCTGCAATCACATTCTTATTCACCCATGAAGTGGTAGCACCATAAAGAACCTTGAGGTTTAATGAATTCGTAGTCGTGTTCACAAATTTCAGGTAGTTCGGTGTATTGACAACCGCAGTATGCGTACATCCGCCCAATCCATCGCCCACATCCACTGTGCAGGGATTTTGATCGTCACAGAAGAACGCGCTGCATGGGTCACCACCACAGCCTTGAATCGGAGTAAATACGCACTCCCCGCTAACACAAGCATCTCTTGTACAATTGTTGCCGTCATTGCAGACAACGGGGGTGTATTGACATTGTCCATTCACACACGCATCCGTTGTGCAGGAGTTTTGATCGTTGCAAACAACCGGAGTGGAAACACACTGACCATTCACACACGCATCCGTTGTGCAGGAGTTTTGATCGTTGCAAACAACCGGAGTATATACACACTGACCATTCACACATGCATCCGTTGTGCAGGAGTTTTGATCGTTGCAAACAACCGGAGTATATACACACTGACCATTCACACATGCATCCGTTGTGCAGGAGTTCTGATCGTTGCAAATCACATTCGCGCAAGGATCATTTCCGCAACCCGGAATTGCGATGTGGGCGCAGTTGCCCGTATTCCTGTCGCAAGCGTCAGTAGTACAAACATTCTGGTCATTGCAACTTGTAGTTCCGATAACCGTGAACGTAACTGTAATCGGAGTTCCGGCAGTTCCCGATGCGCCTACTCCCGTATATGGAATTACTGTAAGTGTATAGAAGCCCGGAGCAGGCGACCAAGCAATATAGCTTCCGGCATTATCACCGTTGATAGAAAATGGCGCAGCGCTCTCAGTTCTGAAAATGCTGGCGTTCAATACAAACCTTGCGCTCTTCACAACCGTGAGGCATGCATTGGCACGGATGCTGAATCCGGAGCAAAGTGTTTCGTAGTTGATTACCGCACCATCCGTGAGCGGTCCAATATCACCACCCAAGCCAGGACGAACCAACGTGAGGCTTGTTATTGAGTTTGGACATCCGCCACAACCCTGAATTGGAGTATATACACACTGACCATTTACGCAGGCATCAGTTGTGCAGGAGTTTTGGTCATTACATACTACCGGAGTGTAAACACACTGACCGTTTACGCAAGCATCTGTTGTGCAGGAGTTCTGGTCATTACATACTACCGGAGTATAAACACACTGTCCGTTTACACAAGCATCTGTTGTGCAGGAGTTCTGGTCGTTGCATACAACCTGGGTGTAAACACATTGTCCGTTTACACACGCATCAGTTGTGCAGGAGTTCTGGTCATTACATACTACCGGAGTGTAAACACACTGACCGTTTACGCACGCATCTGTTGTGCAAGAGTTTTGGTCATTGCAAACAACAGGAGTGTATTGGCATTGACCATTTACACACGCATCACCGGTGCAGGAACTCTGGTCATTGCAAACTACCGGAGTATTTGAACAAAATCCATCCGTAGCACAGAAATCATTAGTGCATCCGTCATTATCAAAACATTGTGTGTTTGAAATGCAGGGAATGCGACCACAACCGGGTATCGGTGTGTTTGAACACTGACCATTATTGCAAGCGTCTGCTGTACATGGATCGTTGTCATCACAATTTAAAGTAAGGCAAGGATCTTCGCATGACTCCTCTCCTACTATTGTACAATCAACTGTTTGGCATCCATTCGCATCTGTGATCGTTACACAGTAGGTTCCGGGACACAATCCGCTAATAGAAGCAGAGGTTGCGCCTGTATTCCATAAATATCCGTAAGGAGCTGTGCCGCCAATTGGATTGGCTGTTGCAGTTCCATCACAGCAGGTATCAGGCTGGCAGAAAATCAACTTTCCAACCGCACCTCCTGAACCGTTATACTGAATGATGAACTTACGCACACCCGAAGCATTTACGTTTACATTTACAAAACCGCCATTTACCGTAATCGGAATCTGAACGGATGCAATCACCTGATTAAATTCATCATAAGCTGTAGCAGTTCCGGGAATCGGTTGGTCGTTATCTACGAATACGAACGAGGTAATTGTCTTCGGAGAGTCAAACAGATAAATCTGTTTTCCGCCACCCGCCCAGTCATTCGGGTCATCCACAATGTTATTATTGTTAATGTCATTGATGTTTGACGGCAAAATCAATAAGTTCCCCAAATCGGCTTCCAAATCAGGGTCCGGTGTGCCGCTCAGGTTGGAGTTGAACACGATAATGGTGTCAATATTTCCATTTGAATCACCGCGGATACGCACACCCTGCGCGAGGAACTGGTTGTTGATAAATGCGCCATGCTGCAAGTTGTCATAGCTCAACACACAAGCCGGGTCTAACTCATTCAGTTGCGGAGCCTGATGGCATTCGCAGCTTACATCGGTGTGTGTTACGTTGCCGTCAATTTCAGTTCCCGTGTATTGACACTCACCGTTTACGCACAAGTCAACCGTGCAAGGGTTTTGGTCATTGCAGACAATCGGAGTATAAACGCACTGTCCGTTTACGCACACATCATTCGTGCAAGTATTCTGGTCATTGCAAACTACAGGTGTGTGCTGACACTGTCCGTTTACGCATAAATCAGTCGTGCAGGAATTCTGGTCATTGCATACAATCGGAGTATAGACACATTGGCCATTTACACATGCATCATTCGTGCAGGAATTCTGATCGTTGCACACAACAGGAGTGTATTGGCACTGACCATTCACACACAAATCAGTCGTACAGGTATTCTGGTCGTTGCAGACAATCGGAGTGTAGACGCATTGTCCATTCACACACAAATCAGTCGTGCAGGTATTCTGGTCGTTGCAGACAATCGGAGAGTAGACGCATTGACCGTTCACACAAGCATCACTCGTGCAAGAACTGTTATCGCTGCACACAACAGGAGTGTATTGGCATTGTCCATTCACGCACGCATCAGTAGTGCAACCATTATTGTCAGTGCAAACGATAGGCGTATATTGGCAATGTCCATATACGCACTGGTCTGTAGTGCATGGATTCTGGTCATTACAGATTTTAGGCGTATAATCGCAGCCTCCTTCTTCATCACAAGCATCAATGGTGCATGCATTTTGGTCATCACAGTCCACCGGAATATGCAGGCACAAGTTGTTGCTACACAGGTCAATCGTGCAGGCATCGCCATCTTCGCAATTTTCATTTGAAAGGAAGGTTTCATCCTGAAACGTGCATCCCTTTGAATCGGAAACAGTTACAGAATAAGAACCCGCGCATAAACCTGCGCTGCCACCCTGAGTTTGGTGAGGCTTCACACAGATACCGTTCACTTTAGCCCTGTTCACAACATTCGTAAACTGGATAGTCAGGAACCCGTCTGCAACCGTTGTCTGGAAGGTCTTAATTGTCGCAGTTGCCGGACCAACATCCGCGTTAATATCATAGTTGGTTAGTACTGCGTTGCCTTCTATTGCTACGTTGAATACACGCTTTCCGATAAACGGTTGTGCGGTATTTCCACCGGTAACACCAAAGAAGAGTTCAGCGAAAAATAATTCAACGTCATACTGACCATTAATAACCGGAATGCTGTAAGTCATTGTTCCGCTCACGTTGTTGCGTTCAGTTCTGAATAACAAATCATCGGTTGTTCCGGCAATGTCAGCTACAGTATTGTTTGTGTAAGTAGAAGTGGAGCCGCTGAAGTTTTGGTCAACCAGAAAGATATCTCCATCACCTGCAACGAATTGAAGTCCACCGGCATTGATACATTTCGATGTTCCGTTGAAAGGAGGAGTTGCAATACCGATACTTTGAGTAGTCTCACCTGTTGACCACAAGTACGTGTAAGGAGGAGTGCCACCGCTTACTACCGCAGAAGCTGAACCGTCACACACGCCACAGGCAGAAGGATTTACTCCGCTGATATCCACCGTGATTACGGTCGGGAGGTTCACACAACCATCCACTCCCAAACATAAATCCACTGTGCAGGGATCTTGGTCATCACAATTAATAGGAGTGTACTGACATCCTGTTCCAACGCACACATCAATGGTACAAGGTTCATTATCGTTGCAAGCAACTGGCGTATATCTGCAAACTCCATTAATACATTCATCAATCGTGCAGGCATTATTGTCTCCGCAATTAATCATGGGGTGGAAACATTCTCCGCTCACGCAAAAATTATAAGTACAAGAATTTTGATCATTGCAAACAACGGGCGTGTATTGGCACTGACCGTTTACGCATAAATCCGTTGTGCAGGAATTTTGGTCGTTGCAGACTACAGGTGTATATTGGCACTGACCATTCACGCACAAATCGGTTGTACAAGCATTCTGGTCGTTACAGATAATCGTAGTGTATTGGCATTGTCCATTCGAACACAAATCGGTTGTGCAGGAATTGCCATCATCACAACTAATGGGTGTGTATTGACATTGACCGTTCACACACAAATCCGTAGTGCAGGAATTCTGATCGTTGCAGACAATCGGAGTATAGACGCATTGACCATTCACGCACAAATCCGTAGTACAGGAATTCTGGTCATTGCAGACAACAGGCGTGTATTGGCACTGACCGTTCACGCATAAATCTGTAGTGCAGGAATTCTGGTCATTACATACAATCGGAGTATAGGTGCATTGACCGTTCACACAATTATCACTTGTGCAGGGATTGTTGTCATTACAGGGCAGGGAAAGAATGGTTTCCATTTTCGTAGTTGAGCAGCCACCCGCATCAGTAATAGTTACTGTGTAAGTTCCAGCGCATAATCCGGAAATATCTTCTGATGTAGCCCCGTTTGACCATTTATAAGTGAAGGGTCCGGTACCGGCAGTTACAGAAAGATTAATGCTTCCATTGCAAGTAGGAACACAAGGCGGAACACAATGAAAAGAATCAACCGGCTCGGTGTTGTTGCCCGTCTTGCTCGGGCTGGCATGAACTTCAACAATATCAGGGAATCCGAAGCCTGCAGCGCCAAATACGCTCAGATTCACGGTAGCCTCATACCACACTTCATATATCCAATTGGGTTGTGCTGCAGTAGGGGTATAGTTAGCATTTGTAGCAGGTGAGTTAGTAGTCAGCACATAACCAAAGCTGTTAAAATTTTCACTTAATGAAGTCTTTACATTTAATATATTGGCTGCGCTTCCAAGTATCATACCCCCCTCTCCTCCGGATACTCCGAGCGTTTTATAGCCGGATGGAACTGTACTGCTTGAAGTCAAATAATCCATTTTAAAATCTAATTTCTTCGCTCCGTTGGCATCAAACAATGCTAACTGTAACTTATCTGAGCCGGTCAGGTTGCTGAAAGTGTGACCATTGGGCCAACCGATCTGACCAGAACCATAAGTATTATCAACAAATGTTTTTGCGAACGTGGTGCGTAGAGTAAGAGTTCCATTCACCTGGTCAATGTCCCAAGTCGTTACGGCATTTACAATAGTTGGTTTTGTTGGGCTTTCAAAACATAATTGTTCACCGGTGGTTGGACATGGAATACTGCAATCCGTGTTAGGCGTTGCGGAAGTAGAGGCTTCCAATTGTGAAGGAGTCTGTTCTACTTCAATCGTATTAGTTGCGGAGCAGCCATTTGCATCAGTGATAGTAACATAATAAATCCCATCACACACTCCACTAAGGTCTTCTGTGGTTTTCCCGTTTGACCATTTGAAGGTAAATGGACCATTACCCGCTGTTACAGTCAGGTTAACAGTACCCGTGCAAGTTTCAGGACACAAATTGTCTTCGCAAGGAATCGAATCAACGATTTCAGTATTATTACCGGTTTTGCTCGGGCTGGCATGAACAGAAACAAACTGAGGAGAACCGAAACCTGCTGCTCCAAAAGCGCTGAGCTTAACAGTCACTTCATACCAAACCTCATATATCCAATTTGGTTGAGCAGGGTTAGGAGTATAGGTGGTATTCGTTGCCGGGGAATTAGTTGTCAGCACATAGCCAAACGTGTTAAAGTTTTCACTGAGTGATGTTTTTACATTTACAAAATCACTTGCATTTCCAAGACTAATGTCTCCTTCACCGCCTATTACGCCCAACGTACCATATCCGGAAGGAAATGTTCCGGAAGAAGTAATGTAATCCATCTGGAACTCCAGCTTCTTCACATTATTTGCATCATAAAGCGCCAATTCAAGATTATCTGAACCAGTCAGGTTGCTGAAAGTATGTCCATTGGGCCAGCCTACTGCATTTGTTCCATACGTATTGTCAACAAAAGTCTTTGCTAATGTTGTGCGAATAGTTACTGTTCCTGCATTCTGATCTATCGTCCAAATTGATTGAGCATTCACAATATTGGGAACAGTCGGGCTTTCAAAGCATTTCTGTTCTCCTTCGCATTGCGGTCCGCAACTTGCATCAGGCGTGGAAGAAACTGAAGACGCAATTCCTGAAGGAACCTGACCAACGGTAAAAGTCTGCACCTTTGAACAACCATTCCCATTAGTAATGGTTACGGTATGATCACCGGTACACACTCCGGTAATATCTTCAGTTGTTGCTCCGGTTGACCACCTGAACGTGAATGGACCTGTTCCGGCAGAAACGGTAAGGTTAATCGCACCGTTGCAATTGAAATTGCAGCAGCCTTTGTCAACAACTACTTCCGTGTTGTTTCCGGTTTTGCTCGGGCTGGCATGAACTGAAATAAACTGAGGCTTGCCAAAACCTGTCGATCCAAATGCGCTCAACTTCACGGTTACTTCATACCATACTTCAAATATCCAGTTTGGTTGAGCAGGGTTAGGAGTATAGGTGGTATTCGTTGCCGGGGAATTAGTTGTTAGCACATAGCCAAACGTGTTAAAGTTTTCACTGAGTGATGTTTTTACATTTACAAAATCACTTGCATTTCCAAGGCTAATATCTCCTTCTCCCCCAGTTACTCCTAAAGTGCCATATCCAGATGGAAATGCTCCGGAAGAAATGTAGTCCATTTCAAACTCAAGTTTTTTTGTATTGTTAGCATCGTAAAGTGCAAGTTCTAATTTGTCTGAACCAGTCAGGTTGCTGAAAGTATGACCACTGGGCCAACCGACTGCATTTGCTCCATAGGTGTTATCCACGAATGTCTTTGACAACGTAGTGCGGATTGTAACTGTTCCTGCCCCCTGATTAATTGTCCAGCTTGATTGTGCATTTACAGTACCAGGAACAGTAGCGCTTTCAAAACACTGCGCTATGCAAGCTCCATTACAAATTGAATTTGGAGTAGTGGAAGCTGTTGCCGAAACATTTGATACTGGCTGCGTGATAACGAATGTTTTTGCAGATTTTAATTTGTCTGCGTCCTCAACGGTTATTGTATAGGAGCCCGCGCATAGACCGGAGAGGTCTTCCGTGGTAGCTCCAGTATTCCATTTGTATTTATACGGTGTTTTTCCTCCCGTAACCGATACGTTAATTGCTCCATTGCACGGGGAAGAGCAAGTTGTGCTGTTTGTGGCAATACCAGTGACACTTGGAGGAGTTCCCGGCATTGCAAAACCCACATTCTGCATACTGAGGAAAAGAATAATTGTAAGACAACAGGCAATCAACTTTTTCATTGGAAGGTTTTTAATATTATTCAATGTGATTAAAGTACTTTTTTAACTTGATTAAAAAGTTTTGGAACGCTATAAAAATACTCAGGCATATTTCATACTTCAACGCAATAGACGGAAATAAAAAATTATCAGAACCTTTTATCAGCAAAGGTTTGACAACATTAAATTGTTGTTATTTCTTCTGATGGGACTCGACTTTCTGAAAAAAAATCCGCAAGAAATTATCAAAAAAAATGTGCAGATTAGGGCTTTTGCTGCAAGGGTCCGGAGTGCGCCAATCGGAACCCTAAATCGTTACCTAAATCAACAGGATTAAGATCGCCACGCATACCTGGGCGTGTGTATTTGACAGTATATTGCCAGCACCCGCCCCGATCAACGCGATGTGTTCCATTAGGCGGACCTTGCGGATTAGTGGCATCCAACACTGTATATAAAGAGAAAATATCACTGCACCACTCCCACACATTTCCCCCCATGTCATAAATTCCCAGTTCATTGGGAGCTTTTGTGCCCACGAGATGCGTTACATTGCCGGAGTTAGCGCTATACCATGCTACCTCATCCGGATTGTTACTGCCGCAATACTTAAATCCTTTAGATTTATTTCCGCCCCTTGCGGCAAACTCCCATTCGGCATCTGTGGCAAGTCGGTAATTGAACCCGGGATATATTTGATTTAACTTGTCAATGAATAATTGCACCATATCCCATGAAACGCTTTCCACAGGGCAACTGTCGCACCCAGTGAACCCGCTGGGATTATAGCCCATCACAACCTTCCATTGCGCCTGAGTTACTTCGTATTTCCCGATATAAAAATCAGAAAGCACTACCCTGTGCGAGGGCTTTTCCTGGTCCTCACAATCACTATCTCTGCCCGGCTGGCAACCCATCGTAAAACTTCCTCCCAGCACTGCAACCATTTCAACAAAAGGGGGATTTTCTTTATTCTCAATTAACGCTGCAATGCGAAATACTTCCTGGTATTCGGGCTTCTTTTTAAATGCTTTGTTGCGGGTGGCTAATACAAGGTCAATATATTTTCTTGCTTTGGGCAAATTTCCTGTGAAGTAAGCTGTGCGCGCTGCTCTGAATTGCGCTTCAGGAAAAGCGGGATTGAGTTGCAGGCATTCTTCATAAATCATTAACGCATGGTCATATTCCTTCGCTTCATAGGCAGTGTCACCCTGCGCACATTTAATTCGGGCTGCATTTTTCTCACTCTGGGCTGTTGAGTCAAGACAAAAAAGAAGCAAAAGAAAAAAATACGTGGTGCGAATCATACAGTATATTTTTTGATTGTTTTAAGTAGGTGATACAAAAGTAGAGGAAACATCAGGTCTTCACTTTAAATGTTATTGACAAAAGCATGTAGAAAAAAAGGCTGCCTGTTTAGGGCAGCCTCTTTCTTTTTGCGGCAAAACTTTATGCTTACCTGCCGATTTTCAGCACGCGGATACCTTCGGAGTAACCATCTTTATATAATTCCACAAAGTAAAAGCCCTGGGCTAATGTACCACTCACGTTCAACGCCTTCGCATTGTGGCCTGCTTCAGCCTGAACATTTTCCTTTTGGAGCACCTGTCCGAGCAAGTTCAGCAACCTGATTTGTGCAGGTCCCTCATTCTTGGAAGTAAACTCTACATTCAGCATGTTGTCAAAAGGCATCGGGTAAACACCCATGTCTTCAAACTCAGTCTGCATGTTCCTGAACCCGATTTGCGATGCAGGATTAATAATGATGGTATCGAAAGCAACGCATCCGTTAGCATCCGTTACAGTTACAAAGTAAGTTCCTTCGCAAAGGCTGTCAACCGAAGCTGTTGTTGCTCCATTGCTCCAATTGTAGCTGTATGGCGCTGAACCGCCATTTGCAAATACTTCTGTAGTTCCATCGCAACATACTTGCTGACAATCAAACACGATGTCTGTAACACCACCTGAATCCATATCATCAATCACGAGCTTGCGTACGTTTGAAACATTGAGATTCACTACAGCAACACCGCCATCAGCAACAATTGGGATAGTAACAGTAGTAATCACGTTGTTAGCTGCATCATAAGCTGTGATGCTTCCGCCAGCACGGTCGTGGTCAATGATTTTTACGCTCTGCACAGTTCTCGCGAAATCAAATGTGAGAATCATCTTCCCCCCCCAGCGCGTGTCATTCGGGAAGTCAACCAAACCATTGTTGTTTGCATCAATCGTATCTTCAGGGAAGATGGCAACATTCCCCATATCAACCTGCAAATCCGGATCCCATGAACCACTCACATAAGTATCAAAAATGATGAGCTGGCTGATGTTCGGCTGATTTACCCAAGTATTCGGATAAGCCTGACCACTGATATGAATGCCATAAGCAGCATACTGCTCATTCAGCTTTGTGCCGTGTGGCAATCCTGCAAAGTTCAGTACGCAAAGTTGATTTTGCGTGTTGCTGCAATTGTTGGTGATATCCGTAGTCTCATGCGTTACTTCGATAGTCACCGGAGTATTGATACATTGACCAATGAAACACGCATCAGTTGTACACGCATTGCTGTCATCACAATTGATTGGAGTGAACTGACACTCGCCTGCAACACATTCTTGTGTAGTACACATGTCATCGTCATCACAAAGTACAGTTTCATGTGAACAGATACCGTTAATGCATGCATCAGTTGTACATAAGTCCTCATCACTGCAATTAACCAATACAAATTCGCATTGACCGAACTCACACTTGTCGTTTGTGCAAGCATCATTGTCATCGCAAATGATTTCAGTGTAAACGCAGTTGCCGTTTTGGCAAGCATCGGTTGTACATTCATTTGCATCATCACAAGCAATCACCGTGTAAACACATGCTCCATTCTCACATACATCGGAAGTGCAATCATTATGGTCATTGCAAAGAACAGGTGTGTAATTGCACTCGCCATTTTCACAAGCGTCTGTTGTGCAGGCATTATTATCCCCACAGATAATTGCTGTGAAAACACAATCTCCATCTACACATGCATCTGTGGTACAAGCATCGTTATCATCACAAACAATTGCAGTGAACTCACACGCTCCGTCAACACATGCGTCAATAGTGCATGCATCTGAATCATCGCAGATTACAGCAGTGTAAATACACTCGCCATTTTCACAAGCATCCGTTGTGCAAGCATCGTTATCATCACAAACGATTGCAGTGAACTCACACGCTCCGTCAACACATGCGTCAATAGTGCATGCATCTGAATCATCGCAGATTACAGCAGTGTAAATACACTCGCCATTTTCACAAGCATCTGAAGTACAAGCATCGTTGTCGAAACACTCAATAGCAGTGTTTAAACAACTTCCGTTCACACAAGCATCAACCGTACACAAGTTACTGTCATCGCAATTTACAGGAGTGTAAAGGCATGTTCCGTTGGCGCAGCCATTGATTGTGCAGGCATCATTGTCATCACAAACAATCGGTGTATTTGTACATGTCAGGTTAACATATTCATCAATCGTGCAAAGGTTGTTATCGTTACAAATACAACTTGTATTTATACCGGGACCATCAACAATCGTAATCGTAATTGTCTTTGAAGCGCCTGCTATACCGGTAGCATTCGGACCATTATATGGAATTGCTTCAATGAGGTAAGTTCCCGGAACAGGCTGCCATGCATGGTAATCTCCTTGTGGGTTGTCACCGGCTAAGGCAAACGGAATTCTTTCTTCTACTCTGAACAGATTTCCATTTACAATAAACTTCACGCTCTTCACTGTATCACCGCAAACGTCTGCACGAACATTGAATGTGCAAAGCGTATCACGGTTAATTACATAGGTGTCAATAATCGTATCAATGTCACCGCCAAATCCAAAATTCACTAAAGTGAACCCGGTAATTTCTAACTCACAGCATTGCGCAGGAGCGATAACTTCAGAGCTCACCGTTGACAGGCATCCGTGCGCATCCGTAACTGTTACTGTATAGATTCCGGGAGCGAGTCCGCTGATATTCTGCGTAGTTGCACCGGTTGACCAGAAGAAAGTATAAGGTGGTATAGAGCCGGTTACTGTTACCGCAACTTCGCCATCATTCAATTCGCAAGTAGATGGAGTTGCAATAGCGCCCAATACTAATGCGCTGGGTTGTGTGACAACAATGATTTCCACAGCAGTACATCCGTTTTCATCGGTAACAGTTACAGAATATGTTCCGGCAATTAATCCGCTTACATCTTCAGTAGTGCGTCCATTTGACCAATGGAAAATATAAGGAGATGTACCACCTGAAACCAGAAGGTTAATCGAACCATCACTTGCTCCAAAACAAGAAACATGATCTACGGAAGATTCAATTTCAATTGCAAGCGGAGCAACAAGTAGAACAGTATCCGGCATCTGGTAACCGAACATATCCGTCATTGTAACAGTATATTCTCCCGCGCAAAGATTTACAACTGTAGCAGTTACATCGCCTGTTGACCACAAGTAGCTGTAGCAACCTCCGCTCACAGAAACCGATCCATCGCAAGAGTAGCTGCACGCAGGATTTTCTCCTGTAGCAGGCTCCTGCTGATTCAACACCGTAATACGCTGACTTACTGATTCAGATAAGTTTCCGCAAGCATCCGAAGCAGTCCATGTTCTCACGAACACGATTGACTGAGGCGCGTTATCAAAAATTGTATCGTCATCAAATGAAATTGTAGCATCGAAATCACACTCATCAATTACAACCGGCTGGCTGAACTCAGGTTGTGCAGGACACAGAATTGTTTCATCGTCCCCTACTCCACTAATAACAGGCGCAGTTGTGTCGCGCGCAGTGATAGTTTGTGCTGCAGTAGAAGTATTTCCGCAAGCATCCGTAGCAGTCCAGATACGCGTGATGCTGAATTCATAACCGCAATCACCAAACGTAATATCATCAAGAAATGTAAGCGTTGCTGTACCACAAGCGTCAGTTGCTGCCGGTCTGCTGAAATCAGGAATTTCAGGGCAAGCAATCACCATATCAGGATTTACATTGCTAATCACGGGAGCAACATTATCAATTATTGCAATTGCTTGTGTTGCAGAAGAACTGTTGCCACATGCGTCAGTTGCTCTCCATTCACGGATAACGATGCGTTCGTTTGCGCAATTGCCGGGGATCGTTGCATCAGAAAAAGTCAATGTTGCTGTTCCGCACAAATCAGAAGCAGTCGGCTCGCTGAATTGCGGTTGCTCAGAACAGTAAATTATTTCATCCGCGCCAATTCCCGAAATCACCGGAATAGAATTGTCTATCACCGAAATTGTTTGCGAAGCAGTAGAGTTGTTTCCGCAAACATCGGTTGTTGTCCACACACGGGTAACAGCATATTCATTTGCACATGCGCCTTCATTCAATTCATCTTCAAACGTGAATGAAGAAATGTTACCGCAAGCGTCAAATGCGACAGGCTCGCTGAATTGCGGCTGCGCGGGACATTCAATTGTTTCGTCTGCGCCAACACTGCTGATTACAGGAGCAACATTGTCAACTACTGTAATTGTCTGTGAAGCAGTTGAACTGTTTCCGCAAGCATCCGAAGTTGTCCATACGCGGGTAACAGAATATTCATTTGCGCAAGAACCATTTGTTCTAAAATCCTGATGCGTCAAAGAAGCGCCATCACACTCGTCATTTGCAACAGGCTGGCTGAACTGCGGCTGCGCAGGGCACTGAATTGTTGCATTTGCGCCAACACCGCTGATTACAGGCGCTGTGTTGTCTTCTACAGTAATTGTTTGCGATGCAGTGCTGGTATTTCCGCAAGCATCGGTTGCTGTCCAGATACGGGTAATGTTGAATTCATAACCACACGCGCCAAACGTAATATCATCTATGTAAGTGAGCGTTGCAATGCCGCAAGCATCCGTTGCAGCAGGATGGCTGAACTGAGGAATAGCAGGACACTGGATTGTTTCATCTGCCCCAACACCGCTGATTACCGGGGCTGTAGCATCAACCACTGTAATCGCTTGTGAAGCAGAAGAACTGTTGCCGCAAGCATCCGTTGCAATAAACGAGCGGATAACAGTGTAGGCGTTCGGACAATTTCCGGCAATCGTATCATCCGAAAATGTCAATACAGGATCTGAATCACATTCGTCAGATACAACAGGCTGGCTGAATTGCGGCTGTGTGGGACACTGTATTGTTTCATCTGCGCCAATACCGCTAACCAAAGGGGCAGTATTGTCAATTGCGAGAATTGTTTGCGCAGCAGTTGCTGTATTGCCGCATGCATCGGCAGCAGTCCATGTGCGGGTGATGCTGAAACTATAAGGACAGCTTCCAAATGTTACGTCATCAATATAAGTAAGCGTAACAGAGCCGCAAGCATCTGAAGCAGTAGGATTACTAAATTCAGGAATTTCAGGACAGTTGATAGTTGCATCATCGCCCACGCCATGAATCACAGGAGCAGTATTATCCATCACGGTTACAGCCTGTGAAGCGGAAGAACTGTTGCCGCAAGCGTCAGCAATATGCCAAGTACGCACAACAATGAAGCTATTCGGGCAGTTGCCTGCTATCGTATCATCTTCTGTTGCATAAGTTGGATTGAGGTCGCAATTATCCGTTACGGTAATTTCACCAAACACCGGTTGTGCAGGGCACTCTACCGTTTCGGGAACATCGCTGATTGTTGCAGTTGGTGGAGTTTGATCTTCGACTGCAACAATGTATTCGCAATTTGCAGCACAAGTTCCAATAGAAGAAACAAGCATCAAGGTAAAACTGCCGCAGTTGTTTTTCGCCTTCACCGTAACCGTTTGCTGGTTGCTTGCGCCAACAATGTTTCCATCGCCAACAATTGTCCAGGAGTATGAACTTACTCCTGCAAGACCAGAATAGGTTGAAGTAGCGCTTGGGCACAAAACAGTTTCACCGCTGATTGAACAAGCCACTAAAGAGCAGCGATAACCTGCATCTACTGTTAGAATCGTGTCACCGGAATTGAGTGAGTAGATTCCCGTTTTTCCGGTAATGGCATCCGCATCGCTGTCAGTTGCATCATTGCCCACATCAGCTAATGTAGGGAGCAATCCATTTGGCACAGTGGCGTGTCCAAAAATGATATAATAGTTACCCAAGTCAAGGCTGTCAAACAAGTAATAGCCGTTTGCATCGGTAATTATTGTAGAAAGCAGTGAATCGTTGTCTGCATCATATAATTGAACAGTTACTCCGGAAATACCCGGTTCACCGGCATCCTGCTGACCGTTTGCATTCAAATCATGCCACACAAAATCACCAATCGCTGCCAAAGCACAGGGGGCGGTGCCGACATTATAAGTTGCGGTTATGCTACATCCGATTGAGTCAGTCACCGTTACGGAGAAAGAACCTGAGCATAAATCGCTCAAATCTTCTGAAGATGAACCGTTGGACCATTCAAATGAGTAAGGAGGAATGCCGCCCGTTGCGGTAAGATTGATGCTGCCATCACCATCGCAAGGATTGCTGAAACTGCATTCACGACCTTTCTTGTCAATGAAACCAACTAATGTGAAAGCGCCATAGGTGCCGCCTATTCCAATTTTATTGCATTCAGAAGTGAGCACTAAATGGGTTCCTCCGTTTACAGAGATATAAATGATTTTGGGAAGATTTTTATTTGACTTTTCAATCACAAGAACCCCTCCCTCTTGAACATTGGCATAAGATGCAATCAACTTCGTATGACTTGCATCTTCATACACTGAAATGCTTGCACCGGAATTTCCGTTATACATGAGCGTAATCTGCTTGAAATATTTATAGCAGGGACACTGGTCGCAATTTGCAAGCGCATCGCAAGAGTTGCCGAGCGCATCCATAAAACCAACTACTTTAAAGGCATTATACGTTTTACCTTTGATATCTTTTTTGCAATCCGTATAAATCTTAGTTTCCTTTCCGCCAACTACTTTGAAGTAGGTCTTCTTAAAGAGCTTACCACCGGGCAATGACGTTCCATCTACGAAAAGGATATCGCCAAACTGCACATTCGTGAACGAGGCAATCAAATCATGCTGACCGCTGCTTGCATATACATTTACATTCGAACCATTCACACCCACAAACATTACACTGATGGTTTTCAAGCCACCGCCCGCGCAAGAGCAATTGCAATCGGCAGGAGGCGGAAGTGTATCGCATTGCAGGTCAGGTCTTACCTGGCCTGAAACAGAAAGGGTAGAATTTGAACAGTCAACCGGACAATCATCGGGGTTAACGAGTTCGGTGTTATTGCCGGTTTTGCTCGGGCTGGCATGCACCGAAGCGATTCTCGGATAGCCAAATCCGGCTGAACCGAATACGCTCAAATCAACTGATATCTCATACCATACATCATAAATCCAGTTGGGATAAGTTCCGTTGGGAGCATAGCTGCCGTTGGTAGCGGGAGAGTTGGAAGTGAGCACATAGCCAAACGTGTTCATGTTTTGGTCTAACGAAGTTGTTGCGCTTACAATGCTGCTTGCATTCCCTAAAATCATCTGCCCTTCACCGCCTGAAACGCCCAAGCAATCATAGCCTGAGGGCGCGCCAGCGCTTGAAGTGATATAATCCTGCTTGAATTCTAATTTCTTTATGCCATTGACATCATATAACGCCAATTGAATGTGGTCAGAACCTACGAGATTGCTGAACGTGTGTCCGCTGTTCCAACCGATTGCGTTTGTTCCATAAGTATTATCAACGAATGTTTTTGCGAAGGTGGTGCGGATCGTGAGGATGTTGCCGTTAATCGTCCATTGTGACCTTGCATTTGCAATGTCGGGAATGGTGGGGCTGGAAAAACATTGCTGCCCACCATCGCAATTCGCTTCTTTTACATTGGCAGTTGCGGTTGCGGTGGTTCCGTCTGCATCGGTAACAGTTACACTGTAATCCTCGGGGCAGAGGTTAGCAATATCTTTTGTGGTTGCGCCATTTGACCATAAATAAGTGAAAGGGGCATTGAAGCTGTTTACCGTGAGGGTGATGCTTCCGCTGCATTCCTGGGAACAGCTTTCACCTGTTGCGGTCAAGGTCAATGTTTGAGGACATTCCGTTTCAATTACCGGTTCTGTGTTGTTGCCGGTTTTGCTCGGGCTGGCATGCACTGAAACAATATCAGGATAACCGAACCCTGCTGAACCAAATACAGAAAGGTCTACCGTTACTTCGTAATAAACTTCATAAATCCAGTTGGGATAAGAAGCATTGGGGGAATAAGTGCTGTTCGTAGAAGGCGAATTTGTGGTGAGTACATAGCCAAAGGTGTTCATGTTGTGGTCTAAAGACGAAGAAGCGCTTAACACACTGCTTGCATTCCCAAGAATCATTTGTCCTTCACCACCTGCAACGCCCAAACAATCATAGCCTGAAGGAGTACCGGCACTTGCGGTGATATAATCCTGTTTGAACTCAACCTTTTTTGAACCGTTTGCATCGTAGAGAGCTATTTGAAGATTATCAGAGCCAACGAGATTGCTGAACGTGTGTCCGCTGTTCCAACCGATTGCGTTTGTTCCATAAGTATTGTCAACGAATGTTTTTGCGAAGGTGGTGCGGATGGTGACAGTATTTGCCGCACCGTTAATGGTCCATTCCGAATGTGCATTGGCGATGTCAGGAATGGTGGGGCTGGAGAAACACTGTTCACCACCGGGGCAAGTTGCATCGGTAACCTGAGCAGAAGCTGTTAATGTATTTGAATTTGCATCGGTAACCGTTACCGCGTAAGCGCCTGCGCACAAACCGGAAATATCTTGCGTTGTTGCGCCATTTGACCATAAATAAGAAAACGGTGAATGCGTGCTATTCACCGTCAGGTTAATTCCTTCGCTGCAATCCTGTACGCAATTTCCTGATACGGATACTTCGAGTGTATTCGGACAATTGACCGGCAGTACAATTTCTGTGTTATTTCCTGTTTTGCTCGGGCTGGCATGTATAGAAGCAATCAACGGATAACCGAAACCCGCAGCACCAAATGCGCTGAGGTTTACAGTTACTTCATAATAAACATCATAATTCCAGTTCGGATAGGATGCGTTTGGAGCGTAACTGCTGTTGGTAGCAGGTGAATTGGTATTGAGCACGTAGCCAAACGTGTTCATATTCTGGTCTAATGACGATGTTGCGCTTACAATGTTGCTTGCACTACCAAGAATCATCTGCCCTTCACCGCCCGTTACGCCTAAGCAATCATAGCCGGAAGGCGCTCCTGCGCTTGCGGTGATATAATCCTGCTTAAACTCTAATTTCTTCAAACCATTGGCGTCATAGAGCGCCAACTGCAGATTATCAGAACCGGTGAGGTTGCTGAAAGTATGCCCGTTAGGCCAGCCTACTGCACCGGAGCCATAGGTGTTGTCCACAAACGTTTTTGCAAACGTGGTGCGGATGGTAACGGTTTGCCCCGTTACCGTCCATGCGATGCTTGCATGGACAATACCCGGCTTGGTAGGGCTTTCAAAGCACTGTTCCCCGGAGACATTCTGCGCGCTTAACCGGAGACTACAGCAGAACGCTGTTAAGATTACTCCGATAATCATTAGTTGCTTCATAGATAAAGATTTTTTGTTTCACAGAAATGGCAAACTCGCCACTCTGACTATGAAGCAATGTATGCGCGCAACGAAAGAATGTCAAATAAATATTTCCGAAAATTGCGTAAAAAGAATAAAAATTAATTTTCAGAAGAGAAAACAGGTTTTTAAGGCGGTTTATCCGGGGAAATGAAGCGTGTCAGGAAAAATTTCTGTGAATTTCAGGATGGTTTTCCTACCCTGCTCACAAGCCCTTTTTTAGGATTTAATAAAGAGGAGTCGCGCCCAGCGTTGCGCCTCTTACTTCTCGCTGAACAGCATCAGCTTTTTTGTATAGCGGATTTTTTCTCCCATGTCTGCTTTGAGATAATAAACCCCACTGGGAATGCCCTTCACCATTACCTGATGGGTATCGTTATCTTCATCAGCGGCATAAGATTCGGTCATGACTAACTTACCCCTGTTGTCGAATAAGGTGAGCGTAACTTTTTCAGTTGCGTTTTTTACCACTACCGAGAAATTGCCACCTGACGGGTTAGGAAATATGAGGAGTTGATCCTCTTCATTACCAGGATCAGCAGGCTGATAGGTGACGGAAACAACATCTGAATAAGTGAATTTTCCATCGTAATCCGTTTGTTTTAAACGATAGTATGATGTTCCGCTAAACGGCTCATAATCAATCTTGGAATAGTATTTAGTTGAACTGCTGTTACCGGCTCCGGGAATGATTGCAATCTGCTTAAAATTTTCCCCATCTGATTTTTCAATTGTAAAGTAATCATTATTTATTTCCGTAGCCGTTACCCAAGTGAGTTCCACGTCATCTTTCACTAATTCAGCTTTGAAATCAAGCAGTTCAATCGGGAGTCCGTTGCCTCCGCCACCACCTACTCCGCCTTCGGAGAAGGTAGTGAGGTATTCGCGCATAGCAATACCATGAGCAAGCACCCTTCCTGTGCCAAAGAAAGGCTTCATCTTTCCCCCGCCTGCTGACCAATAGGTGCCATTGGTTCCTTCAGGCCTTTTGAGCACGCCAAAGTTGTTGTCTGACAGACCACTGAAATTTGCGATGCTCAACACCATGTGATAGAATCCCCCGGTTGGTTGCTGGTCAGGTTCAAAATGCCAAATGCCTTCGGAAGCCATGTGCGAGTAGATGAATCCGTCTGTTTCAACTGCTTTTCCCATGGTGAAGACGGAATTGACATACGATGAGGCGGTGGTCAATTCTTGTCCGGTTACTCCGCCAATAAGGCCAGTAACGCTCGTATTGCCATAGGTGGTGGAATAGGTAGTGTCGCCATTTACCACTTTCACATAAGGCACTGTATAGTTATAATAAGTATTGATATTGGTGGGAGGATTATAATAAGTTGAAATCAATTGCGCGTCAGAATGTTGCCTGAGCGTGTCGAACCAAACTGTGAGGCAGGTAGTACCCTGAAGTGCGTATGATTTAATATAGGCTTTAAAATAGCGCGTAGGCGCACCTGCATCTCCAACCGGGAATTCATAGCCAAAATTCTGCGCGTTGCTGATTTTCCTGCACAGCCTTCCTACAACAAAGCTGCTTGCGCTGAAGGTATTGAGCATTCCCTGTGCAGGACTCATCATCTTGACCGTGTCGGTGCCGGTGAACAAATAGCCGTTGATTAACCGAAGCTCATTAAAGACTTCAATATTATCCGTCATGTAAACCCCGGTAGCTGAGGCGTTATTGATATGGAGATTATGAAAACGGGAGATGGAAGCGCCACTGATAGTTTGCGCGTTAACACTCATGAATTTTAATGTGCTGCTGTTTCTGACAATGGTTCCGTTGTTTACAAGGTTACCGTAGATATTGAGTGTTGCCGTGTTGATTATCACGAGGTTAATGCCCGCGTTTATCGTTAAGCCTCTGCAAGAAGCGTTGCCTCCCCAAATGGTGCAGGTGTTTGCTGCAGCCTGCACGACCACATCGCAGGTATCGGTGGGCACGAAGCCGCAATCCCAGTTTGTGCCATCATTCCAATCATCGCTGGTGGTGCCGAGCCATGCGCAGGGGCAAGCTCCGGGTTCATCAACGGTGGCTGATTTTGTGAGCGTGCAGCTATTTGCATCCGTAATGGTGACCGTATAGTTGCCTGCAATAATTCCTGTAATGTCTTTGGTAGTTGCACTATTAGACCATGCATAGGAATAGGGAGCTATGCCACCTGACAGAGTCTGGGTGACTTGTCCATTGGAACCGGCATGTACCGATACATCCAGAATGAAGAGGGTGGAGGCGATATTGGAGGCAGATGCAATGGTGCCCAAAGCGGATACTGTGCAGCTATTCGCATCAGTAACCGTCACTGAATAGCTTCCGGTGGGTCTGCCCGAAATATCTTCCGTGGTTGCGCCCGTTGACCAGACAAAGGTGTAGGTACCTGTTCCCCCAGCGGGTGTAATGTTTACGGAGCCATTTGTCGAATAAGGGCATGTTGTATTTGTGACTACCGGGTTTGCACTGACAACGGCAGGCTGTGTAATGACCGGTGCGTGCGTTCCCGTGCAGGAATTGGCATCCGTAATTGTTACGGTATAGGTGCCTGCTGTGCGACCGCTGATATCCTGCGTAGTTGGGCCGCTTGACCAGACATAAGTGTAAGGGCTATTACCGCCTGATGGAGTGAAATCAACCGCGCCATTACTTCCCCCATTACAGATGACATGGGTGATGGACGAAGACCCGCTCACTCCTGCGGGTTGCGTCAATGTTCTGTTTGTGGTAGCCGTGCATCCGTTATCATCGGTGACGGTAACGATATAATTGCCCGCTGCTTTGCCTGAAATATCCTGTGATGTTTCACTGCCGGACCACACATAAGTGTATGGCGCTGTGCCCCCTGAGACACTGAGGTCTATCGCACCGGTTGAAGCTCCATTACACAAGATGTTTGTTGGCGTTGTGGACAGATTTAACACAGTAGCCTGCCCCACCGTGAAGGAATCCGTTTTTTCGCACGCATTGGAATCTGTGACGGTAACAAAAAAGTCGCCATTGGATATCCCGGCAATGCTCGATGCGGAGCCACCCGTTGACCAGGAATAGGTATAAGGGTCGGTGGCACCCGAAACGGTTAAGTTGATGGAGCCGTCTGAGCCTCCATTGCAGGTCACATCCACGATACTATCCATAATCGTCAAGGAGTCAGGCCCGATGCCAAGAGGCGGATTAGTGACCGCGTAACAGCCGTTCGCATCCGTGACAGTAACATCGTAAATTCCGGTGGGCAGGTTGCTGATATCTTCCGTGACTTGTCCGCTTGACCATGAGTAATCATAAGGAAGCAAGCCCCCGCTAACAGTCATGTCAATGGAGCCGGTGGAATCGCCATAGCACAGGATAGTGCCGGTGCTTACCGCGCTATCAGTTACAGCAGTGGGTGGTTCGGCAAGGGAGATGGTATCATAAACTGCGAGCAGCACAGCGTCAGTAATAGTTACGGTATAGTCTCCGGCAGACAAGCCCGTAACTGCTGCGGTGGTGGCGCCATGACCCCATTCATAAGAATAGGGTGGCGTTCCGCCTAAACCTGCAACTGTGATAGTACCATCGCTGCCGCCATTGCACCTAATGTTGTATCCATTGTAATAAGAAACAATAGGACCAGCCGCATAAAGCACTTGGATGGTTTTGGTTTCATAATAAATTCTGCCGCAGGCATCCGTTACGGCTACTGTGATTCTCGCATAAGGTCTGCCGTTTCCTTTTGTCAGATTGAATGTAGTGGAGGCTGCCGTTGAATTTGCAAATGAGCCGTTCACATTGGTCGTCCACTGATAGGTGAACGGAGCGCCACCTGAAGTGATGCTGACGCTTACTGCAGCACCTGTTCCTTCCGCCATTGAAGTGGGAGCGGTTATGGAAGCAATAAGTCTTTTGCTGATGCCTGAATGCAGGATAAAATTGAAAAATGTTCTTTGAGCTGCCACGTTGGCTACACCGCTTCCATTGAGGGAATGCCCACCTTCATACATCACCAACCCATTATCCTTATCATCAAACCCATTTCCGAATACCAGCTTCACACCTTCTTTGCCATAAGAACCATCGGCAGTAGTGATTGCTTTGTATGCCCCAATGTTCCATCCTCCGGTCGTGACGGGGATATACCATTTTTCCGAGCCGCCCGTGGTAGCCGGAGTAAGGTCGTTCATGAACTGCATGAGCGGATGCGCTCCCAGGGTGTTATCATAAGTATAAGGGGTTGTGGGAGTTCCGGCATGAACTGTTCCGATGCTGCCGCATTTGCCTGAACTGTAGCACTGCAAGCCGGTCTGTGAAAGAAAATTCATCCTGTCGCTGCTATTACCGGGATTGGAAATTCCTTCGAGCATACTCACGGCATGGCATCCCGACCAGACATAACCTCCATCCAGCACAAAATCTTTCAGGTAATAATGGTTTGCCCAAGTGGGGTCGGCATGGGGTAATACATAGGCATTATCGCAAGCGCCCAATGTGGAGGGAAGACCCACGTAATAAATATTGGTGGGGACTTCCGCATTGTTGAAATAGGGTATAACGATACCTTCATTTTGCTCGTCAATACCAAGGTTTGAAAATCCTGTAATCTTCGCATAGACAGGAACCACGATATCACTGGTGGTGTAATCACCCACTACGCCCCGCGTTTCCCAATACGTGATGCGGTTATCAATCACGTTATCAATATATTCCGCTTCGACAATGAAAGGTCCGCCTTTGTAGTCATTCCCGTTCAGTTCGAAATCAACTCCATATTGCGCCTTATCCGGGTTAATTACCCAGTTCACAGGCACATGCTGGTTTCGAATCATATCATTAATAAATCCAAAAGGCTTCAGTCCATTGCCAATCGTTTGCGGGCTCACGCCCATGTTCACGATATAAGACCCTGCATGGATGGTATCCATATAAGCCAGCATGGCTGACTTCACATATTTGCATCCCGACACGTCCGTGATGGTCACCACATACCAACCGCTTTGCAAGGAGGTTCGGTCTTCTGTGGTAATGTCAGCACCCTGGTCATTCCATAAATAAGTGTAGGGACCGGTTCCACCGCCAGCGCTCAAGTTAATGGCGCCATCAGGGGTGTCATAATTGGTTTGGTGTGTAACGGTCATGGTGGCAGAAGTAACGCCTACCGATGCTGTTGCCGTTGCCGTACAATTATTATAATCTAACACCGTCACGGTATAGTTGCCGGAAGACAAGTTGGAAAGATTTTGCGTGGTAGCGCCATTATTCCAGGTATAGCCGACAGGCGCTTGCGCATTCGTGGTGGAAAGCGTGAGCGCGCCACTGGTATTGTTACATGCATGGCTTGTAACCGTGATAGATGCAGTAACGGAAGGAACGCAATTAGCCGTTACAACGGCAAACTCTGAAAATCCGCTTAATGCGCTTCTGCCCACCGTAGTGGCGGTAGCGGCTACGTGTGTGCCGTTTAATGTCCAGGAGCTGCCGCTGTTTGCGCGCTTAATCACACGGGTGTTGCTCGAAATAATTCTCGATGTGAATCCTGCGGTGGTCAGCGTGACGCTGTAATTCGTGCTGGCAAGCGAATTAGCCGCAGTGCATCTCCAATATCCTTCCGTCAGGATATTGCTTGAACCGACTGTAATTGAATTTTCCGACAAGGGCAACCCGGTGTTGCTTGCGCTGGATGCTAAGAATTCCACCTCCAGCGTACCGGCTGTCAATTGTGAAAAGTTAATATTAGCCGATCTGTAATAAGTGGATATACCCATCGGGAAGAGTTTGTTGCCGGTGCCGCTCAGCCATCTTTGAAATTTCCCGATGATAGTGCCTGCGGTGTAAGTAAGTGTTCCCGTGCTGCCTGTACCGGTGCCGAGCGTTATTTTGCGCGAAGCGCCACAATTGATGTTTCCCGCAGTCATGGTCAGTGTGTTTGAAACCACGATGTCGCTGGTGACAAGATTCAGCGTACCTGCTGACTTGTTCACCGTCATGTTGTAAAAAGTCATTGGGGTTGCAGTCGGGGTAATCGTTTCCGTGGAGCCTCCGTCAAAGGTCACCGTGCCTGAGCGCTCTACGAATCCTGAACCTGCAACTGCGTGTTGTTCCGTCCAGTTACCCGCGAGAGTGATGTCATAGTTACTGGCGCTTGCATCCAGCACTACTCCGCTGCTTGTGGTGAGGTTGCCATTCACATCCCATGCACCTGTGCCGCTGAAGTCAGCATGATGTGGTCTTCCCAGTGTCTTTGTTCCTGTGCCTGCAATGATTACGTTACCATAGCCAGAGCCATCAACACCGGATAGAATCGGAACCGTTTGGCTGGCTCCCGCAAAGGTCACCGTGCTGGTAGCGCCCAGCGTGATTTTACCGTTGTTTTGATTAGTGCCGAAGATAGGAATACCTCCATAGCCGTCAGCAGTGGTGGTATAGAAGGTTGCTCCATTATCCACCTGGAACAAGGCAGTAGCAAGGTTATCCAACGTAATGCTGTAGCCTCCGGTTTTTAGCGTGCCGCTTTTTACATAGAGCGATTTGCGGATGCTGTTGAAATCGGTAGCATCCACAATATTTCCACCGAGCGTAACACCTGACGGGTTGCTGCACCACACGATGCTGTAGAGCCATTCATTGGAGCTGGCGGTGGTGTATGTATTGAGCGTTTGGGCACTTGAGCCGTTGAAATTGATGATGGAAGTGTAAAGCGCATCCGTATTGTAAAGCTCCCCGTGTTTTGTTGCTGCAATACCGAATGAGCCTTTCACATTCAACCTTGCCGTGCCGCCCATTCCGAGGAATGCACGGTCATCGGCATCAGCGGCTAAGCTGACGTTTCCGGTAACGGTGGTGATGCTGGTTCCGTTCATCACCATATAGAGTTTTTTACCCGTAGGATTAGTCAGCGTCAGGTTACCGTTAATCGTTACGGTTGCGGAATTATTGATTTGTATTCCGGTGGTGGCAGAGAGGTTCTCCGTGCAGGTAGTATAATCAATGCTCACGTTCCCATTCACGGTCAGTGCGCCCGTTTGCTGTACATACAATTCAAATTTTTTATTGGTAGTAGTCATGGAGATGGAGGAGCACGTGAGGCTTCCTCCTGTAGTAATAATCAATTGTGCTTTGGTGCCCCCTGATTGGATATAAATATTTTTCGCAACCGCTGCCGATGAATTATCCGTTACGGTTCTGCCACTTTCAATGTAAACATCTGTGGATGAAGTGGGTACCGAAGCTCCCGAAGAACCTCCCGATGTATATGCCCATGTTGAAGTAGCATTCCAGTTTCCGGTTGCCACGGCATAACGTACACCTTTAATCGTGCGGCTGCCTGCGGGGTTGGGCGTGGTGAGCGAACCTCCGCTCACGGTAGTTCCGCCCATTACATACGATACCAATTGCCCGTCCACCACGTTGTTGACCGTTGATGTCCCGGCAATTTCATAAGTAAGCCAGAAGTAAACCGTATTGCTGGTGATCGTCTGCGTGCCGTTAATGACGAATGCGCCATTAGGTGCGCTGCCGAGTGTGCCGAATAATGTGGTGGTGGCAAAGGTGGAGGATGTTCCCGTGTAATAGACTCTTGCATTGGCGAGGTCAGTAGCAGCAGCGGAACAGCCGGGAGTGCCTGCCGTGGTGAAATTAAATTGGGTGATATTTTGCGTGCAGGCTGATGCCGAAGAGTTCACTGCTATCCTGATGATTTCATTGCCTGCGATGCTCTGCCACACATCCGTAGTGGTGGGTTGGGTAACGGTGGCTGTGGAAGCGGGACAGGTAGAACGTCCCAATCCGAATTGTGCGGTAGCGATGCCATTCAGTGCCGAGCGTGATGCGATGGAGCCGCTTGCATCAATGTGCGTTCCCTGCAATGCCCATGCGCTGCCGCTGTTGGTTCTTTTGATTATACGCGTATTGCCTTCAATGGAGTAGGAAGTGAATCCTGTTGCGGTTACATCCATGCGGTAGTTGGTGCTGGTGAGCGAGTTGGCAGCGGTGAAATCCCAGTAACCTTCCGTAAATTGGTTCGCTACTGTTACAGAGCCTTCGGTCAATGAAAGCCCTGAAGAGCCGGGGTCACCGGAAATAAATTCCCCTATCAGCGAACCTCCCACTATTGTAGTAGCAGTGAAAGTAACGGGACGATAAGAAGTGGCTGTTCCCACCGGAAATAATCTTGCCGTTCCCCCTGTGGAGGTGAGCCATCTTTCAAATTTTCCGATGACGGTTCCTGCTGTGTAATTGAGCGTGCCGATGCTGGCGGTGCTGGTACCTAATGTCAGCTTATTCATACCGCTCATGCTGAAATTGCACGACATCGTGAGCGTGTTGGCTACTATAGCATTCCCGGTGATGGCGATATCACCTGAAGCTTTGCTGGTAGTGAAATTGTAAAAAGTTTGTGGCGCTGTGAGCGCTATGGTCTGCGTTCCGGTTCCGTCAAAAGTTACCGTGCCTGAGCGTCTCGTGAATCCTGCACCTGTGCTGGCATTCTGGTCGGTCCAGTTTCCGGCAGCGGTGATGCCATAATTGTTTGTGCTGACATCAAGTGTAGCTCCGTTGGAAATAGTAAGGTTGCCGTTAATATCGAATACAGGAGTAGCCGCGCTGAAATTGGCATGATGCGCATTCGTAATTGTTTTCGTTCCCGATCCTGAAAGGATAACGTGTCCGTAAGGAGTGCCGTTGACGCCTGATAAAGCGGGAATCACCTGCGCAGAAGTCGCTGCGAAGTTGATGGTAGAAGTAGCGCCAAAAGTAATTTTACCATTACCAGCATTCGCACCGAAATAGGCGATACCACCATATGAGCCGGTGGTGGTGGTGACATACGTGGTTCCATTCTGAACTTCAAATAAAGAGGTGGTTGCACTGGGCAATTGTATATTGAACCCGCCTGAATTAAGCGTTCCGGTTTGCACCACTAATGAAATGGCAATGGCATCATAAGTTGCCCCTGCCACCACGCTGCCATTCATCGTTACCCCAGCGGTATTATTAATATAGACATTGCTGTATTGCCATTGATTGGAATTAGAGGCTGAGGTGTTCAATTCAAGTGTTTGAGCAGAAGTACCGTTAAAATTGATAACGGTAGTATTCAGCGCGTCATCGTTATAAAGCTTTCCATATTTACCGGAAGGAATAATAAGATTGCCCGCAAGATTTAACCTCGCAGTGCCGCCCATGGCTAAATGCGCCTTATCATTTGTGTTATTGTTAAAGGTGATGTTGCCTCCAACGGTCACCACCGATGAGCCGTTTTGCAACATAATGAGCTTCTTAGCGCTGGTGTTCACCAGGTCAAGATTCCCTGTGATGTTTACCTGGGCAGTGCCGGTTATCCAAAAACTATTAACAGCATCTTCAGTACAGTTTGCATAATCAATCACTACCGAGCCATTCACGGTGAGCTGCCCATTATTGTCCACATAAAGTTCCGGTCTTTTGCTGGTCGTTGACAGGTTGATGGAAGTGCAAGTAATTGTTCCACCTGTGGTTATCCGCAACAGGTTTCTTGCGGCACCAGCGGTCATGGAAATATTCTTTGCTGTTATGCCGGAAGAATTCACGGTCACTGTATATCCGCTTTCGATATACACATCATTCACCGATGTGGGTACAGAAGCGCCCGGTGTTCCCCCTGATACATAAGCCCAGGTAGTGGTGGTGTTCCAGTTGCCGGTAGCTACTGCATAGCGGTCGGCTTTAATGATGCGGATGCCCGCAGGGTTGCCGTTGGTGATACTGGTATTGGTGTTGCCAGCTACCACAAAAGAAACAAATTGGGCATCTACCACATTCGTGCGTGTGGCAGCGGTCGCAATATCATACGACAACCAGAAATATTCCAGGTCGTTGGTGAGCGTTTGCGAGCCGGTGATGCTGAACGCGCCATTGGGCGCGCTGCCCAATGAGCCGAATAAAGTGCCGGTAGCGAAGGTAGAGGAGGTTCCGGTGTAATACACTTTTGCGTTACTGATATCGCTTGCCGCAGCCGTTGAACCTGTTGTATTAAAGTTGAATTGCGTGACATTGTCAAGACAGGTAGTGCCATAGGCAGAAACTGCAATCCTGATGATTTCGTTATTGGTGCTCCCCTGCGCTATTTCATTGGTATTGTTCTGGGCAACGGTTGCAGTGGGTGCCGTGCACGTGGTACTGCCCAGTCCGAATTGTGCGGTAGAAATACCGCTTAAGGCGGTTCGCCTTGCCGTGGAGCCTGTTGGATATTGATGCGTTCCATCCAAAATCCATGCAGTTCCTGAATTGGTTCTTTTGATGATGCGCGTATTGCTATTAATGGTATAGGAAGTGAATCCGGTTCCAGTCAGTTGCACTTCATAGTTGGTGCTTGCCAAAGAATTGGCAGCCGTGAAATCCCAATAGCCTTCGGTGAACTGGTTGGTGATGTTGGCACCGCCAACAACCAAAGGCAATCCTGAAGAGCCAGGGTTCGATGCGATGAATTGCACGATAAGCGAGCCGCTTGTTAGATTCGTAAAAATAGTGGTTGCAGGGCGATATGCTGTTGCTGTTCCCACGGGGAATACTCTCGCAGCAGCGGTTGTTGAAAGCCATTTTTCATATTTCCCAATCACGGAGCCCGAAGTATAATTGAGCGTACCTGTATTCGCGGTGCTTGTACCCACCGTGATTTTATTCGCGCCTGCGTCAATATTTCCCTGCGTCATGGTGAGTGAATTGGAAGCAATCACATTATTCGCCAGAATAATTTTGCCCGATGATTTATTGATGGTTAAATCATAAAAAGTTTCCGCGCCTGTAATCGTCTGGTCGGATGTGCCATTGAACGTCACCCTCTTGGTGCCTTCGTTAAACGTTCCCCCGCTGTTGGTCCAGTTGCCCGCGATATTGATGTTTGCAGGGTTGGTGCCGGTCCATACTTTGCTGGCGTTGATGGTCACGTTATTAAAATTCCAGGAGCCTGCGCCTGTAATCACCGTTGCGGTAGCGTCATTGAAAATAACATCACCTGAGGTTGAATTTAATGTTCCTGCATTGGTCCATGTTCTGTTGCCGCCCTGAAAGGTAACCGTTCCTCCCGTTTGCGTGAACACATCCGTGGCATCCATCGTAAGGGCGTTTTGGAAAATCAAAGAGCCAGAGCCGGAAACGTTAAACGTGATATTTCCACTTCCATTCTCAGCTACCGCGCCCGTAAGCGTAACGGTTCCACCGGAAACATTGAAAGGGGTAAGGTCATTTTCCGAATTTCCGAAATCGGTGGTTCCGCTGTTGGTAAAAGTTCCGCCTGAAACGGAAATAGTGGCGCTGAACGTACTGGTGGCGGCTGCATAATCAATGGCAGTTGCAACAGTAACTGTTCCCCCGGTCATGTTAAACAGCGAATTGGCGCTGCTCGAAGTAAGCCGCAGGGTGGAGCCGACACTGAGTGTTGCGGAGCCGCTCACATTGAATGTACTATTGGTGAGAGTAACCAGCCCGGTGCTCGAGAGCGAACCGCCTGACAGGTTGATGACACCACCCGCAGCGAGAATAATATCTTTATTTCCGACTGAAAACGATACCGTTCCTGCTGTCATGTCAATTCTTGAATTTGCTCCGGTAACGGTGATGTCATCCGCAGCAGTGATGTTTGCCTGAATCGTTAAAACACCTCCGCCTGATACGGTAATCTTTTTAATATTTCCAACGGTAGAAGCCACGCTGATGATTGGAGCGTAAGTATAGTTGGCAGGGTTGATCGTCACGTCATTCGCACCGGGAATAACATTTCCCGCCCAGTTATTCGCGTTGTTCCAGGCGGAGCTGACATCACCCTGCCAGTTTATGTTGGCGGCAAAAGAATTAGTGATAAAAAAACAGAAGGTGAAAATGAATGCAACAATGCGCAGCAATAGAATTTTTCGCGCAGTTATAGCAGAGACCTGATTCATCAATGACGGGTTTGGGGTTGTCATTTTTTACATTACACATGGTTCAAAGACATGTCCGTTGCCTTCGTTTACGAGTAATTACGTAGTCTATACGTTAAGGGGGGTAGTAATGTTTCAGAGGAAAAAGAAAAAGCAATATCGTTTCCTGATAATCCTCTACCCCTATGGATTCTTTTCCACTATTGACTTTTGTACGTAATTTGAGTTTCCTCGTCTGCGCTTCTCTCCCTATATTTAATCCGTAACCAACAAATCCAACAGTCATGAAAAAATTATTTTTCTGCGCCACCGCAGCCGCGTTGCTTTTGTGCAGCGCGAAACTTGCTGCGCAAACCACGCAAACGCAACCGGCAACAAAAGAAATTGCTCCCGCAAAAACCATTGACCAAGGCTCAGAAGGAGCCATCACAATGGAGGAGTATGAAACGCTTTTGAAAATATATCAAAAAGCGAATCCCGGAAAAACATTCCAGAGCATGTCGAAGGAACAATTTGAAACCTACCTCACCACCGAGCTGGCAGCCCTGCGAAAAAAGCGCGCGGAAGAAGCGCTTCCAAAAGAAAGCCCGCAGAAAGCAGCGGAACCAAAATAGCAGCGCAAGCTCTCAATGGGTTCGTCATTCTGAGCGCAGCGAAGAATCTCGTAGCCTATTAAAAAAAATCCATGCTTCCCCGTACCCCATTCCTTTTTATTTGTAACGTCATCAGGCGATGGGGAATTTTTGTTTTTTGTTTAATCAGCATAAATGGTTTAGCACAAAAGCGCATCACGTTCACCGTTTCTCAGGTGAGTACAACTATTGGTGATTGTGACGGATTCCCGGGTGGTGATAGCGACCCTACCTGGTGGTGGACGGGTCCTAATGAAGTGGACGACCAATGTTACCAGGTTACTTGCAACGGATGCACACAGAATGTTTCCATCAGCCTCATGGATGAATCTTATGACTGCGCGCTTGATGTGCCTTCGTCTATCTCCGTAACATTTGAAGGCTGTGAAGATGATGGACCAACAGGCTGTGTGCTTGGTTCTGCGCTTTCGATTATCTGTGATGGCAACTACGGCAGCAGAACGGATGTGCTCAATACATCCATCACAAACGGCAGTTATTTGTTTCCGCAATATTGCGTGAATGCCACCGGGTGTTCAGGTCAATATTGCTATCGTGTGCGCATGGACGTAAGCGGTTCATTCCCCATAAGTTCGCCCAACAATATGATTTGCAGCTACACCAATATGGGCGCGCTGAATGTGGGCGGCAACCTGTTTGTGAATAACAGCAACAACCTATGCGCAAACACCGAAGCCGGTGAACCCAACGTGAGTGGCGGTGATGAATCCGTTTGGTTTCGCTTCACCACAGGCGCAGCGGTGGCAAGCGAAGTCACCATCAGCTTTGATGGCAGCGGCAACGGGGATGACGTTACGGGCTACATTGCGTTGTATAGCGTAAGCCCGGCAGGTTCGTGCGCCTTCGGAAATTTATCATTCATTGATGATGCTTCCCAGTTTGTTCCGTTTGTGTATGATGTTTCATTAGATGTTACTTGTCTTTCACCCAACACAACTTACTTCGTGCAGGTAGATGGCATTGATGGTTTAAATGACGCAGGCATTTTTGATTTAACAATCAGCGACAACAACATCGTTGCAAACTCAGCAAACAACATTTGCAGTTATACCAATCTTGGCACCGTTGCGCTTGGAAATACGTTGAGCGTAAATAATCAAAACAACTATTGTGCGAATTATCAGAGCGGTGAGCCAAATGCAAGCAACGGTGACAACACGGTGTGGTATCGCTTCACAACCGGAGCCACAGTGCCGGGTGAAATCTATGTGAATTTTGATGGTAGCGGAAATGGCGATGAAGTGACAGGATACGTTGCAGTGTATGAAGTGAATCCGTCAAACACCTGCGCGTTTGGCAATTTGAGTTTTGTGGATGATGCCACGCAACTTATTCCGTTTGTGTATGATGTTTCGCTTACGGTGACTTGTTTGAAACCCAACACAAATTATTTCGTGCAGCTTGATGGCGTGGACGGATTGAACAATGAGGGAATTTTTAATCTCAGTATTACAAACAATTCAATTCTTGCAAATACTGCAAACAACATTTGCAATTATGTTGACCTCGGCACTTTTGATTTCAATAACAATCTTGCCATCAACAATCAAAATAATTATTGCGCAGATGTACAGGGAGGCGAGCCGAATGCAAGCAACGGTGATGAAACGGAATGGTATCGTTTCACAACAGGCGCATCCGTAGCATCAGAAATTAATATCTTCTTTGATGGCAGCGGCAATGGTGATGAAATCACAGGTTCGCTGACGCTCTATTCTGTTTCTCCTTCCAACTCGTGCGCATTCGGCAACCTCACCTACATTGATGATGATTTTCAGTTCGTGCCGTTTTATTATGATGTCACGCTTACTGCGGAATGTCTTTTCCCGAACACCACTTACTTCATTCAGGTGGATGGCGTGGATGGGTTGAATGATGAAGGCATTTTTAATTTAAGTATTTCAGATAATGGAGTGCCTAAGCCCACAAACAATGACATCTGCAATGCGGAAAATGTGGGAGTGCTTTCGCTCGGCACAACAATCAACCTTCCGCTTGAAAGTAATTTCTGCTCCGATGTGCAGCCCGGTGAGCCATTGCCCAGCGGTGTGCTTGGACATACGGATAATACCGTGTGGTATCGGTTCACTACCGACAATTCCATCTCGAATATCGGCTACGAAGTATATCTGGATGCAAGCGGCATCCCGACATTTTTCGGAACAGTGCTTAATGTGTATTCAGACCCCGATGCAAATTGCAATACCATCAGCGATTTGAATTTGCTGCAAAACTTCGATGAGATTGGGGGCATTGCCGACCCTGATATTTCCGACAGAACCGTGCGCTGCCTGCAACCAAACACAACTTACTATGTGCAGGTGGATGGCAGATTCGGCAGCCTGCCCGATGGCGAAGATGAGTTCACGCTGAGTATCGTTGACAACAGCATCGTGCGCGCATTGAATGATAATATCTGCAATGCGACTCCGCTCGGCAGAGTGCCAAACAACGGCAGCGTGATTTTGCCCGATGAAAATAATTACTGCGCGGGCATTCATCCCGGAGAATATGGCGGTGCAAACTGGGGCAATGGCGTTGGATTGTTCAATAGCCCCGAGCAAACAATCTGGTACACCTTCCGGGCGCCTTCTTCACAAAGCGTGGTGATTTATCTCGATAACGATGCGCCACCTACAAGCGACAATATTAATATCGAAGCATCGGTATATCAGTCAAGCAACAATACTTGCACGGGTTTTCTTGGCGAGTTGGAAAGCGGTGACCCGCTTACTTCCATGAGTTTGCTTGGAAATAATTCGCTGCGTATTACGTGTCTTGACACCACGAAAACATATTTCATTCAGATTGATGGCGATAATATACCGCTGCTGGAAGAATTGCGTGTCGGGCATTTCCGATTGCATATTGAAGATTATCAAAGCCCGCCTGCGCCCAATGATGAAATCTGCGATGCGATTTACATCGGCAATCCAACAGGCGGCACGGTGGGGTTGCAATATGAATCCAACTTTTGCGCGGATAATATTCTCGAACCGATTCCTTCGGGATTTCAAACCGACATGACGGTGTGGTACACTTTCACTGCTCCTGCATCGGGGCGCGTGCATGTGTTTGCGAATGAAACCGACAACCCGAATGGCGATCCTGAAGAACTCAATTTGCAACTCGCAATCTTCGGAACGGATAATCAGGCTGACCCTTGCAACGGAAATTTATTTGAAGTGCGCAGCGAATACAACGTAGGTGAAATTGAATACCCGTTTGATTTGGATTACCTCACCAATGATGAATACCTGCGTGATGTGTATTGCCTGATTCCCGGCAACACGTATTTCATCATGGTGGATGGAGAGTCGGAACTCATCGGCACGGTGGATGAACTCGATGGTTACTTCAATCTTGATGTCGAAGATATTGGTGGTCCGCCTGCTTCGCAGAATGACTCTATTTGCGCTTACTTTAATCTTGGCGCAGCGAGCAACACGGTGGGCGGAACGATTTCCGCATCGCCTTTCAACAATGAATGTGCAACTATTGAAGCGGGTGAGCCTGACCCTGCTTACACCGACAATGATGCAATTCCATTCAATGGAATCACGCCTGACAACACACTTTGGTTTTCATTTATCGCGCCTCCGACAGGTCATGTGGAAATCACTGCAAATAATAATGTGCTGAGTTCCACCTATTCCGACAATGTGGACTTGCAAATTGCAGTGTATGGTTCCTCAAACAACACTTGCAGCGGACAACTCACAGAACTGATTAGCAACTACGACCCGGGATTTTTCAGCGAAACAGTGGAAGTGCAATGTCTCGTTCCGGGGCAGCGCTACTTTGTGCAAGTGGACGGCAACGCAGATTTCCTTTTGATTGATGCGCTCGGCACCGGCTGGTTTGATTTGGTGATTGAAACATTGCAGCAGATGCCGATTGCCAACAATGATGATTTGTGCAGTTCGTCAAACTTTGGCGCGATTGCTTCGGGCGGAAGCGCATCGCTCACCACGCAAACCAATCGCTGCGCTACGGAAGAAACAGGCGAACAGAATGTGAGCGGCAACAACAACCCCTACTCTATCGGCTATGATGAAACGGTGTGGTATTCATTCACCACGTCAGCAACGCCCGGTGATTTCACCATCAACATTACTTCGCCTATTCAATTGCCTCCAAATAATTTCATCAACTCAAGCATCGTGTTATATGAATCGTTTGCGGGAGTGACTTGCAACTACAACAACTTGTTTGAAGTGGAATACGCATTTAATCCCGTGTTGCCGATTCCGAATATTGGAAGCGAATCGCTCACTGTTTCATGCCTGCGTCCGAACACGACTTATTATATTCAGATTGACGGATTGGATTTATACTTTAATGAAGAAGGAGAATTCAACATCTCGGTTTCTGATGATGGCAGTCCGAATATCATTCCTGCGAATGATGATGTATGCAATGCTGTTGCGATGGGCATTGTGCCTTCGGGAAGTTCCGTTAGTTTAAATAATCAAAATAATTTCTGTGCGCTGGAAGAACCGGGCGAGCCACTCGTGAGCGGTGGCAATAACATTGACGACATCAACTATGATGAAACAGTGTGGTACACGTTCACCACAAATAATAATCCCGGATTGATTACCGTGACGGTGCAGAATGTGAGCGGTATTGACGCGACCATCGCAGTGTATAGCGGTGCGCCAACAAATTGCGCGGGTAACATTACCGGATTCGCAGGAATGATTGAAGTGGACAACACCTTTAATCCTGCGCCCAACTCAAACATCAATCTGCCGATTCCCTGCTTACAACCAAACTCGACTTACTATGTACAAATTGACGGATTGGATGTATTTGGAGATGAAGGCATATTCAACATTTCTATTGCCGATAATGGCGTAATCAATTCATTCCCGCCTAATGATGACATCTGTGACCATTCGAATCTTGGTGTTGTTCCGCAGGGAGGCGCAACAGCGGTTGTTGCTGCAAATAATTTTTGTTCAAGTGAAGAAACGGGTGAGCCATTCGCGAGCGGCAATCCTGTTATCACAGATATCAGTTATGATGAAACAGTGTGGTTCATCTTCACCACTCCGGCAAACCCGGGAACAACAACAGTGAATGTGACGAATGCAAACGGCATTTCACCCGTTATCAATGTGTTCAGCGTTGATGTGTATCCTTCGTGCAACTTCTTCGACCTCACGTTTGTCGGTGGAAGTGATTTCAATGCAAACTCTGTCACACTAAATTGCCTTGAGCCGAATACTACTTATTATGTGCAGATAGATGGAGATGATGTATTGGGTAATGTTGGCACGTTCAATATTTCTGTTTCCGACAACAACATTCCACACACCATTCCGGTGAATGATGATTTCTGCAACGCTTTGAATTTTGGTGTGATTCCCGTAAACACCACACAAAACCTTTTCAATCAAAACAATATCTGCGCATCGGAAGAATTTGCGGAGCCAAACGTGAGCGGATTAACAGACATCACGAATGCAAACTATGACGAAACAGTGTGGTATCGCTATACCACGCCCAACATTATCGGCAACATCACCATCAATGTTACAAACACGAATAATCTTGATGCGCTGATTTCTGTTTATGCTGTGACTCCGCAAGGCTCGTGCAGCTTCAATAGCCTGAGTCTTGTCAGAACATCTTCCGTGCTGAATACGGGTGATCTGAGTCTTTATTTCACCTGCGTTCCCGCTAATACGGAATTCATCATTCAGCTTGATGGTATTGATGCTTTCGGAAATGATGAGGGCACATTTAACATTTCCGTTGCGCAAAATAATACCGCAACGGTGCCTCTGCATGACAATGTGTGCAACGCAGGCAGTGTGCCGCTTGGCTCCACACAGCCCGGAGCAAACTATTGCGCGACAGTTCAAACAGGAGAACCAAACGCGGCAAGTGATGATGAAACAGTGTGGTATTCATTCCTCGGTCCGCCATCGGGTGAAGTGAATATTTCTATCAACAGCAATGGCGACATTGATGCAAACTTCAATTTGTATTTGAGTTTAAATGCCTCCTGCAATTTCTCCTCGTTCGTGCAGGTTGGCGGGAACTATGACAACTTCATCCCTTCATTTCCAAATGACCCGTTTGCGTTTGATGTAGATGAAACTATTTCCTGCATCGCGCCCGGACAAACCTATTATGTGCAAGTGGATGGCGCTGATTTGACGGGTGATTACGGAACATTCAGTATCACGATTTCAAATCCAAATCCGGGATATGTGCCGCCACCGAATGACGGTTGCAGCGGTGCGATTAACATCTCGGCTTACATCGGAAATATTTCCTGTCAATCATCTGATGGACCCGATTGGATTGACAATGATAACGGCACCGCGACAAACTATGGCAACCCTACCATTTCCATTCTCAATGCATTCACCATTGCATGCGGAGAGAATTGTGGTGACACCTGGTTTCGCTTCACCACACCGATTCCCAATTCAGGAAACATGCTGATTGAAGGAAATGATGAATACGGCTTGCTCAATGTCACCAATGGCAACCTCACGATTAATGCTTACTCCGGTTCGTGCGGAAGTTTGAATCCCATTGATTGCTCGCAGGGCGGTATCGGCAGCGACCCGTTTTATTATATCCCTGTGAATCCCGCAGGCGGACAAACAATTTACTTGCAAGTATATAATGACGACATCAACAGCATTCTGAATCCGTTTGGTATCAATGGCGATGAGTTCGGCTTGTGCATCACCGACCGCTGCGGCTCTGATGATTGCCTCACCGCAACGGTGATGGTGCTTGATACGGTGTATTGCTGGGATACGCAGGGCGCAACGGGTGAAGATTTATCGGCAGGTGTGCCGGGCTACATCGAATGCGGCAATGGTGGCGAACCTGACAACTCAATTTATTTTCAGTTCATGACCGATTCGTGTGGCGGCACTTACAACATCACGCTGTGGGGAACAATTGGCGGCTCATGCCTTCTCGGTATTCCTACGGATGGCTTGTCCATCGCGGTATATGAAGATGCAACACCATGCGACAACAATCCGCAGGCGCTGCTTGATTGCCAGCAAACAGATATTTGTGATGGAGAAAATTATTTGTTCACGCACGATTATGGCTTGCAACCCAACACGCCTTACATCCTGCAATTGGATGGATTCGACCCGTTCTTTGGCGGTGGTGATAATCGCGGTTTCATCCAGTTAACAAAAATCCCTCCGCCTGTTACTGATTTTTCTGCAACGCAGGTTTGTCTTGGATTGCCAACCACGTTCACCGATTTATCATCCGGCAGCGGGCATGACATCCTTGAATGGATTTGGGATTTTGGTGACGGCACTTCTGCAACCTATACCGCACCCAACAACCCACAGCATGAATACCAATCCGTTGACACGTTTGATGTAACGCTGCTGACGAAGAACGACCCCTACTCTATTTGTTATGATTCTATTACAAAACCTGTGATTGTCACGAACATCAGCTTGCTTAATGTAAGTCCTGCTGCTGCTGTGTGTGCTGGAAATTCAGTAACGCTCACTGCCTCTGGCGGATTGAGCTACGCATGGCATCCGGGCGGCATGAGCGGTCCATCTGTTACCGTTGCTCCCACCGCTACTACCAACTACACGGTTGCCGATACGTTAAGTGGCGGCTGCACTCCGTCTGCTGAAGTGATGGTAATGGTTGATTCGATTCCTGTAGGAATCATTGACACTGTGTTGTGTTCCAATGAAAGCATCACGATTGGAAGTTCTACTTACAATACAGCAGGAACATTTATTGACACGCTCATCGGTGCTGCTGCAAACGGCTGCGACAGCATCGTGCAAATTACCATTGCGCTAACACCAACAGGATTTGGTTTTCGTGATGTTACAATTTGCGACAACGAATCTTTTTATGTGGGCGGTGGATTACAAACGGAAACGGATGTTTACATTGACACCGTGCAGCGCCTCAATGCGTGTGACAGCATCATCTTCACCACGCTGTATGTGCTTCCAGTTCCTGTTACAAATTTCGACACTACTATTTGCGAAGGTGACAGCGTGTTCATCAGCGGAAGTTATCGTGACAGTTCCGCCACATATTATGATACGCTCGTTGCCGCCAATGGCTGCGACAGCATTCTCGCCACTGCGCTCATTGTCATTCTGAATTCAACCACCACGATTGACACAACGATTTGCGAAGGCAATTCCATCACAGTCGGCACGTCTGTTTACACGCAAAGCGGAAGTTATTCTGACACACTGCCCGCTGCAAGCGGCTGCGACAGCATTCTCACTACTACGCTCACCGTGCTGCCCGCGTTTGTTGCGATTGATACAACTATCTGCGATGGAGAATCGCTCACAATCGGCACATCCGTTTACACGCAAAACGGAACCTACTCCGACACACTCACCGCTACGCTCGGCTGCGACAGTATTGTACAGACAACGCTCACGATTCTTCCCACTTCGTCAAACACCATCGCCATCAGCATCTGCGCAGGCGACAGCATTTTTGCAGGAGGCAATTATCAAAACACACAAGGCACTTACAGAGATACTTTCATTGCTGCCAACGGATGCGATTCTATTTTAACAACTCTACTCTCAATAAAACAACATGCTGCTTCAAATGTGAATGCTTCCATTTGTGATGGCGCTACGTATTTTGCGGGAGGCACACTACAAACAACTTCAGGCAATTTTTATGACACACTCGTTGCTGCCAATGGCTGCGACAGTGTGCGCACAACAAACCTTACTGTAATCGCGTGCGATGATGGTGATGTCTGCACAAATAATTTTTGTAACAATGCAATTTGCTCTTACACGCCCATCAACTGCACCGACTTCAACGACTGCACCTCCGATGCCTGCGTTGCGGGCGTGTGCGTCTATACGCCCTTCAATTGCGATGATGCCGACCCTTGCACTATTGACCAGTGCATCAACACGATTTGCCGCCACACCAACGCGACTCTCTCAACGGATAGTTTAGTGATTCAGTGGTGGAAGGATAATTGTTGTTGCAGGTGAATGTTGGGGGGTTGAGGGTGGAGTGTTGTGCCGGACTCGTTCCGGCATCCCCTTGGGTGAACATTCCTTCTCACAAGTCAGCATTCGCATAAATTGCTCGCTGAAGACTTGCAATAACTGCGGGGTATTGGAGCAGGGATTACATTTACCTACTAAAAGAAAACAATGTCTGAACATAAACCCCATTACCACGAAACCACGCGAACAGCATACAAGTCCAATCAAAAAAGCTTCGCTCGTCATTTCTTTTAAAGCGCAAGCAAAGCAAGATTCGCCTGAACAGATTGGTGAAGTAATTTCCTTTTAACTCTAAACAAAAACTTCCGGTGTGTAAACGCATCGGAGGTTTTTGTTTTAAGACACTTTTTGCGCAAGTCTTTAGCGCGGGCTTTGCGGGTGTGCTGACTTGGACGTTTGAATTGATAGAAAACTTTCGCCTTTACTGAGCGCGGAGGTCGAAAGATCTCCTGCTATCCTTTGTGCCAAGTCCCTGCGGAAGACACAACAAAGTGGTAAATAGTCGTCCCGTCATTTATGGCGGGGTACAAGGATACCACCACACTCCCCTGCGGCTTTAGCCCCTGCGCAGGCAAAGAATAAACAAGGAAAACAAAATAGCGGATGCTATAGGAGAATTATGCACAAGCGGACGCTTGCGCTATATTCGGGGGTCAATGCTAAGAAGTCAATTTCATTGGTTTTTATCTCGTAGGGATAACAGGTTGATAGCAACGACATGTCTTTGCGGCTTTAGCCCAAGCGGGGACAAATAATTAAGGAAAAAAGATAGCGGACGCTGAAACAATGATGGCACAAGCGGACGCTTTGCGCCAGTTATAATGCTTGCGCCAGGGTTGGAGAAAACACTTCTGCCGATGGCAGCAACCGCTGTTCCTTCAAGCGTGTCGCTTGAAGGAGAGAACGGTGAGCCTCTGGCTCACTAAAGCCGGAGGCTTTAAGTGAACATCCTGCAAGGTGCAACCTTGCAGGAACGGGGGTCCCCCTCTCCGCCCTCGCTCGCCTCTGGCGAGAGAGGCTTGAGCAGGCATCTTGCCTGATTAATGCTTAGAAGCAGTGGATGCCGGAGGCAGGGATAACAATTCACTCGCCAGAGGCGAGCGAAGGCGGGGGCCCACAGATAGTGGTAAGCGGTGCCGGTTGAAAATGGGATAAGTTCCTGCGCGTGCAGGGTGAGTGACAGCACTATGGCTGCCACGATAAGGATAGTCAGTTTGTTCAAGGAGAAAGTAATTTAGCCAAAGGCACTCCTAATTTACCCTGCCTATGATTTAAGGATAAAGACAGGCAGGCGAACCATACCTGCGCCAGCATGGAGGGTTTTATTATTCCTGGACTGAACAAAGGATGCTCTCTATTTTATCATCACCAACTTTCCAGCACCGCTTGCTTAACTTGCTGCGCTTTTCATTTTTCTTCACCTCCAAAATCATTATGATGAAACACTCTTTGCTCGCGATGCTTTTTGTATTTGCCATTCTTTCTGCGCATGCCCAGTTTTCTGCTGAGAAATACTTTACAGATACTGTTGCTTTCGCTTTTCAGAGATGCTCTGTCTCTGTAGTAAAAAAGAAGGAGATCAAAACCTGTGTTCCCTATACTTACACTGTTCAGCTTATCAACGATGAATTTATCATCACGGAATTTGTAGAAAGCTCTGTAAAAAACTCCCCGCAGGACAATTCCTATACTGACCAGATTGTAACGTATGCGGGAAGGCTGGTAGATATGAATACGGTGGATATGGCGGTAAAGAAATTTACCGGGTTTGGAAAACAAACGATACCTGCAGAAATTTATGGGTTAATTATTTGGAGTGACAATTACGGGCTTCCTTTTACGAGCCAAAGCGAACTGTTGGGTAAAAATACAACACTGGGTGTGTACCTGTACTTTGCATCAGAGTCGGATGCATACAGCGCAAGAGCCTATCTCATCAAAAAATTCCTGGAAGCTAAAAATCGCTAACCACTGCGTTTCACGTCTTGCATGTGTTGTACTGCACAAATAGACTTTGCTGAAATCAAAGGTTCCAAACGGTCAATTCATTGCCCAGGAATTTGCTGATAATAACCAGTGTCTTTTCATCAGGAGTAACACAGAAATAATTCATGTCGCCATCTGAAGCGGGAAATAGTTTGTAAGGAATCAAGTCAACACTACTTCCCGATTTCACGATGGTGTAAATACCTGCAAAGCCCTGGGAGCCTTCCGGATTATCCGTGGCTTGATATTTCAAACACAGGTATTTTCCCGCAGGGCTTACGTCAACATGGATTACATTTTGAGTTCCGCTAAATCGGTTAAGCGTTACAAATCCCATTCTTTCTCCGGTTTTAATATCCAGCGCATACGCGGCTGCAGCCTCCTTTCTAAAAATGGGCGCAGCATAAAACACATCCTCTGCCATTGTTATTGAAGAATGTCCGGTTTGCTCCGTACCGGGCACAATCATTTCCATGCCGTGGTTGGCTTGCACAATTGTTGATGCGCCTGTTATAAGATTCACCGTATTGATTTCAAAACCCAATGATGATCTTGCATTTTTTGAATCATAGGAACAATAGATATCCTGCCCGTTCACTTGCTTAATCATCAGGTTTTCACTGGAAACATCAAAATATGCGTTTGATCTGACCGGTGTTTTCTTTATACTCTTTTTTGTAGCAATGTCCCATGTATAGACATATCCATTGATGGAGGACGTATCTTCATACTCTTTTCCGATGTAATATTTATTTTCATAAGTATAAAACTGCTTGTTGCCGGGCGAGAAGGCAACTCCCTGAGTCATTTGTGCGGATTCCATCACCGGCTTTGTCCAGTCTTCCATCGTATAGAGCCTGAATTTCCTAATGGTGCTTACCAGCATGTATTTCCCGTCTGAACTTACCCAGGCGCGGCAAAATTCAAACGGCTCGCCAAAGGAGTTGTCAAAATCGTCTTGTTTTAATGCAATTGACTTTGTTTCCTTGCCGGTAACAATATCCAGCAAGATTATTTTAGTTGCGGAGGTCACAATTACCTTTCCCGGAATTGCTGTGGCAAGCACATTTTCGGGATTAAAACTGAGTGTAAGCGTTTTTAAAGGAGTCTTTTGCACCCCATCAAAAGTTTGTGAATAGGTTGAAACGGTTGCAGCTAAAAGCAGAAGTAGGATGAAGTTGGGTTTCATGAATTTTTGAACTGGTGAGCGGTAAAGGTAGGATGTTATTCATAATTAGGGACAAGCGGAGGATTGCACCAGGTATGATGCTTGCGCCAGATTTGGGGGCAAATAGTAGCCCCGTCATTTATGGCGGGGTACAGGGATACCACCACACTCCCCTGCGACTTTAGCCCCTGCGCAGGCAAAGAATAAACAAGGAAAACAAAATAGCGGATGCTATAGGAGAATTATGCACAAGCGGACGCTTGCGCTATATTCGGAGGTCAATGCTAAGAAGTCAATTTCATTGGTTTTTATCTCGTAGGGATAACAGGTTGGTAGCAACGACATGTCTTTGCGGCTTTAGCCCAAGCGGGGACAAATAATTAAGGAAAAAAGATAGCGGACGCTGAAACAATGATGGCACAAGCGGACGCTTTGCGCCAGTTATAATGCTTGCGCCAGAGTTGGGGAAAACACTTCTGCCGATGGCAGCAACCGCTGTTCCTTTAAGCGTGTCGCTTGAAGGAGAGAACGGTGAGCTTCTGGCTCACTAAAGCTGGAGGCTTTAAGTGAACATCCTGCAAGGTGCAACCTTGCAGGAACGGACGCTAAAACAGAAAAGGCTCCCCGCCTGCCGCAAGAATCGAGGCGTTTGCCATGAGTGCCCGCCTTCTTGTGGCTTTCATTTGTTTTAAGTTTTCAACTTAATTCAAAATTGCCAACGCATGAAGTTGCAAACTTGCCGGAATAAATGCGTCCAAGTTGGCATTCGCACAAATCAACGCGTCAAAACTTGAACGAGCGGGTGGCGGGGCTATTTCATGCCATCGCGCAAGGGCTTCCTCCTTCATCCCTCTGACTCAATCAAGTGTTCTGTGTTGCTCTTGCGCGGTTGCACACTTGGTTGCTGTAATTTGCAGAAGTGTTTCCACTTCCGTGCGCGGGCTGATGAAGTCTGAAGACTTCAAGTTATTCAAGCATCCAGGTATCGCCTCCCCAAATGCCACCACATGAAGACTTGAATGAACAAAGGGGTAGCACAAGCCAGTGCGCTGCTTCGACTTCGCTCAGCATGACGCACATGCTCAAAGTGAGACACTACCACAGGCTGTCACCCTGATTATAGAAAGGTAGCACCCGGAAAAAAGGAAAAAGAATTACTTGAAAATCACTCACGCTTGGACTAACTTGTAGAGTCCAACACTTTCTAAATTGCATCTGCATTCCTCCATGAAGAAATCCTTCCTTCTGCATTTCACGTTATTCTTGTTTTTTCTGCACACTGCATGGGCGCAGGTTGCAGTAACAGGCGAATTGAAGCAATGGCATAAAGTAACGCTCACGCTTGAAAGCGGAATCGCTACTTCAGAGATCGCAGCAACAAATCCCTTCACGGACTATCGCCTCAATGTCACGTTCACGAAGGGAACAAAAACTTATCTCGTGCCGGGTTATTACGCGGGCGATGGCAACGCGGCAAACACAGGCGCAACAGCAGGCAGCAAATGGCGCGTACATTTTTGTCCCGATGAAACAGGCGTTTGGAATTATACCGTTTCATTCAGAACAGGGAGTTATGTTGCTGTGAGCGCTGTTGCAACTGCCGGCACTGCGGTTGCTCCGCTGAACGGATTGTCCGGCTCCTTCACCATTCAATCCTCAAATAAAACAGGAACAGATTACCGCGCAAAAGGAAAGCTGCGCTATGTTGGAAAACATCATTTACAGTTTGCAGGCACGGGAGAATATTTCGTGAAGGGCGGCTCTTATTGTCCTGAAAATTTCCTCGCCTATCATGAGTTTGACGGCACGTATGATGTGGGCGGAGCAGCAACAACGCTTCCTAACGGGTTGCACCAATACACCGACCACTTGCAGGATTGGCACAATGGCGACCCCACGTGGCAAAATGGAAAAGGCAAAGCAATTCTCGGCTCGTTGAATTATATCGCTGCGCAGGGAATGAACGCTTTCGGATTCATCGTAATGAATGTGAAAGGCGATGGCGATGATGTGTGGCCCTGGCTTTCACACAATGTAGCCGACCGCGAGCGCTTCGATGTTTCCAAACTCGACCAATGGGAAATTGTTTTTACGCACATGGACAGCCTCGGTATCGCACTGCATATTGTTTTATCTGAGCGCGAAAATCAAATGCTGCTTGATAATGGCGAACTCGGCAACCAGCGCAGGCTTTTTTATCGTGAGTTGATTGCGCGTTACAGTCACCATTTAGCAATCCTGTGGGATTTGGGTGAAGAGAATGGAAGAGAATTTTTAAGCCGTGGAGTTCAAAGCGACCAGCAGCGCAAAGACATGGCGACTTATTTCAAAACATACGACCCTTACAAAAGCTTTGTGTGCCTGAATGCGTATGACAACACCGCCATCTATCGCCCGCTGCTCGGCTATCCCGATTATGACGGCACTTCGCAGCAGGATTATGCGCAAGGCGTTCACAACTTCACTGTTCAGTGGCGCGACAGTTCAGCGATTCACGGAAGAAAATGGGTCATCTTCCACGATGAAACACGAGGCGGAATTACCATTGATGGCGCAGCTACCAATCACCAGTCATTAAGAAAGAGCGTGTTGTGGGGAAATTTGATGGGCGGTGGCGGTGGCGTGGCGTGGTATTTCGGAGCTGATGATTTATCTGTTGAAACTTTCCGCACACGCGCCAATGTATGGAACTTCACACGTCATGCGCTCACTTTTTTCAACAGCTATCTTCCCTTCGGGGAAATGAAAAATCAAGATGCGCTTACTTCAAGCACAAGTGATTATTGCTATGCGCTGCCGGGAAAAGTGTATGCTGTTTACGTGCCCAATAACAGCTCTACGAACATCAATCTTCCCTGCGGAAATTACTCTGTGAAATGGTTTGACCCAAAAAACGGAGGTGCGTTATTAAATGGCAGCGTTACGACTGTGAACAGCGGCAATGTAAATCTTGGCGTCCCACCCTACACGAATGAAGATTGGGTTGTGCTTGTGCGAAATACTTTTTCCGTGAGCTTTGACATTGTAAATACAGGCGGATGCGCCAACCCACAGGCGCAGGTTAGAGCAAATCCAATTGGTGGCGCTTCGCCTTTTACATTTTTATGGTCAACAGGGGCAACTGCACAAACAGCCAACGGACTTACGCCCGGAACATATTCCATCACTGTCACAGGCAGTAATGGATGCTCTGCAAGCGAGCAGGTTACCATCCCGAATACATCATCAGGCAGTGTTACAGCAGTAACTGTTTCTATTTGCAGCGGTGGTCAATACTTCGCAGGGGGCGCATTCAGAACGCAATCCGGAACTTATTATGACACATTGAACGGTGCAGGAAACTGCGACAGCATTATTATTACCACGCTTAATGTTCGCTCGCCTATTCGTGCATACCGCACAATCTTTATTTGTTCTGGCGAGAGCTACTTTGCAGGAGGCGCATTGCAAACACAAAGCGGCACATACTTCGATAACTATAAAACAGCAGGAAACTGCGACAGCATTCTTGCAACGGTGCTTAACGTGCGCACTCCTATCGTTACAAATCTTGCTGTTTCAATCTGCAATGGACAAAATCATTTTGCCGGAGGAAATTATCAAACACTTGCGGGAACATACTATGATATGCTGAGCAGTTCAGCAGGATGCGATAGCACAATCATCACGCAACTTTCAGTAGTAAACGCTTTCGTTCATCAAACAGAATTGGAAATTTGCGAAGGGGAAAGCGTATTGCTTGGTGGAAGTTTAAGAACAACAAGCGGAGTGTATAGAGACACGCTCACTTCTGCTTCCGGCTGCGACAGCGTTCTTGTTACAACGCTTGCCGTTACTTATTGCAATCCCTGCACGGTGTTCGACTGCAACAATGTGTGTGACGGCACCGCGCTTATTGACCAGTGCGACAGATGTGTTGGCGGAAATACGGGGTTAACGGCATGCACTGATTGCAACCTGCGCATCAATAGTCTGAGCCTGATGTATGAAGGAAGGTTTGGCGAAGTTGCAATACTTAAAAACGGACTTGTTATCAGCAAGGATACGTTGTGCCGGTTTAATGTGCGCGCAAATGTTTGTCGCAAGCCAATTGGTAGCGTGCGGTTTATTTTAAACGGAAACACATTCAGAATTGAAAGCCAGGCACCCTATTCCTTGTATGGCGACAGCCCCATAGGATATTATACTCCCTGGATGCCTGCTGCCGGAACTTATACGCTCACTGCAATTCCTTATTCAGGTTCGGGTGCAAGCGGCACTGCGGGCACTGCGGTAACTATAAACTTCACTGTGATTAATCCGAGCGGAGGAACACCGCTCGCCTGCACCACGCCTCCCAAAGTTGATTGCAATGGAAAAGTAAACGGCACAGCGCTTATTGATGGTTGCGGAATTTGTTCAGGCGGAAATACCGGGCATGTCGCTAATTCCAACAAGGATAACTGCGGGGTGTGCTTTGGAAATAATTCCACTTGTTGCCAGACGGTTGCCGACTGTAATGATTTTAATGCCTGCACCATTGATGCCTGCCAGTCGGGGAATTGTTTGCATACTCCTATGAACTGCAATGACAATGATGGATGCACCATTGATTTTTGCACAAGCGGAATCTGTCAACATGCGCCACATGACTGCAATGACAATATTATCTGCACACTTGATTTCTGTTCTGCCAATCAGTGTCAGCATACACAAGTACCCGGACAATCGTGCTGCATTACAAATGTTGATTGCAACGACAATAACGCCTGCACCACCGACCTCTGCACCAGTGGACAATGTTCTCATCAGGCTATTACAAATGAGTCTGCGTATCTCAAGGTGGTGAATCCGGCAAGAAGCTGGCGCAAACTCAAGCTCGGTTATAGCCCGACAAATATCTGGTCGCCCAAATTAGATGTTACCGCAAGCGGAAATCACACCGTTTGTATTACACTGCGCGACCCGCTCGCAAATGCCGAATGGAGCAAAATTCAAATGCGCCCGCAGGCAAGCAGCGCCAACGCTGTTGCATTGGGAAGTTATTTACCGCAAGGCGGAGTAGGCAATGCGTGGACAACGATTTGCATTCCGCTTTCCGCATTCAACGGTTTCAACTTCACACAGATTTCTTACTTTGAATTTCCGTTTAGCAACGGGGCAAATATGTTTGAAATACATGTGCGCAAGATTGAATTCATCGGAGGAACCACTCCTTTCCTTTGGTTTGGCGATACGAAAACCGACAACTACCATGACGGGCAATCAGGTAGTTCAAGCGCTTTGATTGCGCAGGTTGTGCCGGGACAAGCGTGCGGAAGCGCAAAGCAGGATGAGCAGGATGCCAATCCTTTATCCCAATCAGAAAGTGACATTTCGCTTCATGCTTATCCCAACCCGTTTAATGAGGAGTTGAATATTGAATTCACGCTTACAAAAACATCAAACGCCAAACTTGAAATCTACAACCTCACCGGGCAGTTGCTGGGTGTTTTATATGAAGGAGAAGTGAAGGCAAATGAATTTCAAAAATTCACATTCAATTCTGCTTCCCTGCCAAACGGCATGTTGATTTATCGTTTGCAAACAGATGATGCCGCATACTATGGCAAGGCGATGCTGGTGCGATAGAATTTCAATAGATTCTATTCAATGCGTCATTTGAGTGGTAATTTCAACGTGAGTTCTGGTTAAGAAATAGAAGGGCTAAAGCACTGTGTCTAACACACCTGTTTTTTCATTACCCCGCCTTAAAAGGCGGGGCAATCCTTAAACCCCGACCTTCAGGTCGGGGTTTAAGGATTGCCTGAATAGTCGCCAAGGGCTTTAGCCCTTTCCTTATCCCGAACTCACGTTAATTTTACATGCTGAATCCAGTTCATCCGCAGCGTTCTCTTCTTTTCTGAAAACCACCTCTATGCAACCAGCCGGAAATGCCGTTCAGCTTCAACACCCCGCTTTAATTGATTTAATAAAAATGGCATACTCGGCAGAGAAAGCCGCTGCCTTCGCCTATCAGGGTCATGCAGCCTCGCTGAACGATGCCGATGCGAAGAAGGCTGTCCGCCAAATTGAAATTGATGAATGGAACCATCGTAAAGAACTTGCCGACATGATGGAGCAATATGGCATAAAGCCTTCTACATGGTATGAAATCAAATTTCACATTATCGGCAAAGTGATTGCGGGCAGTTGCTACGTGATTGGCTGGTTTATGCCGATTTATTTTGCAGGCAGATTAGAAAGCGGCAACGTGTGCGAGTATTTCCGCATGAAGCAATATTTTAATTCGCTGGGGATCACCGCGCATGACCGGTGTTTATATGACATGGGCATTAAGGAAAAAGAACACGAAGTTTATTTTCTTGAAATGATTAAGCAAAGCAAACTTTTACCCGTTTTTGAAAAGTTCTTTGCGTGGGGATCAAAGAAAAGTTTCAACAACATTGACCTTGACAAAAAGTATCCTTTAGAAAATTCAGGCGCCTATTGCTCGCATGAACAATCGAAACTGCAATCCCCTGCCCTCACTCCGAAGCAAGTTGAACAGAAAGAAATTGAATTAACAGCATAGGGATAACTGCTGAAGTAACGCATTCCTGAAACAAAAAAATCTTTATAGCTTGCGCGTATGAAAGTCGGAGTTTCCTACAAACAACAACCCGTTAGCGAAAAGTTTGATGCAATTGTCATCGGCTCGGGCATGGGCGGGCTTACCACCGCTGCTTTGCTTGCAAAAGATGGCAAGAAAGTGCTGGTGCTTGAAAAGCATTACACAGCAGGCGGTTTCACACATGCGTTCAAAAGAAAAAACTATGAATGGGATGTGGGTATTCACTACATCGGGGCGGTGAATAAGAAAACCCGCACGCTGCGCAGGCTGTTTGATTATGTGACCGACAGCAAGCTCGAATGGGCTGACATGGGCGAGGTATATGACCGCGCGATTTTCGGAGAGAAAGAATATCGCTTCGTGAAAGGCGTGGACAATTTCAAGCGCCAAATGAAGGAATATTTTCCCGCGCCAAAAGACCAGGCTTCCATTGATGCGTATGTTGATTTGGTGAAAAAAGCCAACGCGGTGTCGCGCAATTATTTCGCTGAAAAAGCGATGCCGCCTCTCGTGAGCAAATTCACGGGCTATTTCATGCGCTCGCCCTACATGAAGTTTGCAGACAAGACGACTTTGGAAGTGATGCGCTCCATCACCGACAACAAGCAGCTTATCGGTGTGCTCACTGCACAGTATGGCGATTACGGAATGCCGCCTGCGTTGAGCAGCTTCGCCATTCATGCAATGGTGGTGAGCCATTATTTTGACGGGGGCTACTACCCTGTTGGTGGTGCGGGCAGAATTGCAGAAACAATCGAGCCAGTGATAAAAGCCGCTGGCGGAAAAATTTATATTAATGCCGATGTGAGTGAAGTGATCGTGAAAGGCAACAAAGCCATCGGAGTGAAAATGGCTGACGGAAAAGAGTTGTATGCAGACACCATCATCAGCAACGCGGGTATCATCAATACTTACCGCAAGCTCATTCCTGCTGAAATCGGCAAACACTATGGCATGGCTGATTTGGTGAAAAAAGTAACGCCATCAGCCGCGCACGTGAGCCTTTATATTGGCTTACAACACACCGCGAAAGACCTCAACCTGCCCAAGGCGAACTATTGGATTTATCCCGATAATTATGACCACGATGAGAACTTGCAGAATTATTTGGATAATCCTGATGCGCCTTTGCCGGTCACTTATATTTCGTTTCCCGCTGCGAAAGACCCTGAGTTTGAAAAATATTATCCCGGCAGAAGCACCATTGAAATCATCGGGTTCATGCCTTATGAGCGGTTTGCAAAATGGGAAGGCACTCAATGGAATCATCGCGGAGAGGAATATGAAGCATTCAAAGAAAAACTTTCGCAAAAATTGCTGGAACAGCTTTACCGCTTCGAGCCACAGGTGAAGGGAAAGATTGATGTGTATGAAATGTCAACGCCACTCTCCACTGCAAATTTTGTGAACTATGCGCGTGGCGAGATTTACGGAATCAATCACACGCCTGACAGGTTTGCGTTGAAATTTCTTCGCCCCGCAACGCCCGTGAAAAATCTTTACCTCACAGGACAAGACATCGCCACCTGCGGTGTTGCCGGTGCATTGATGAGCGGCTTGCTTACTGCTTCGGCTATCTTGAAAAGGAATGTGAGTGATGATATTTTTAAAGCGAAAGGCTGATTCGTTTCATCATGCTGAACATTGGCGGTTCAGAAAGAATTATTATAAGAAATGAAGATGCCATGAAGCTTCACTCATTCCCCGAACGAACATCTGCGTAGCGGAGCGTGTATCCCCACATTTGCAGAAAGCGTTCAGAGGCTCTGCGCAAGGGCGTGAGGTCAACACCGTCTTTTTCCAACGTGCGCCAGAAAGATTCCAGCAAGCCCGGATGCGCCAAGCCGATGGTATCTGCCGGTTCATATTCCACCCCGGGTTCAATAGGAGTTGACAACAGCCTGGTGCGCGAAGACCAAAAGGAGCAAATACAAGAGATATGCAGGCAAACTCTTGAAGAACTGATGGCTGATTTGAAAAAGCGGTTGAAAAGAGATTGATTTAAAACTAACCTGGCGCAGCATATCTGAAGATGTCCTCGCCCGCCTCTGGCGAGTGAGCTTTATTAGGCATCTTGCCTCCAGGAAATTGAAAAGCAAATGATGCCGGAGGCAGCGGAAACCTTCACTCGCGTCCCGCGAGTGAAGGCAGGGGAAGCTCCGGTAACCCGTTGGTTTAACCAAGTGAGCGGATGCTCAATAATAATTGATATAAGGGACGCATGAACCATGCTTGCGCCAGTGTTGGGGTTAATTACCCGGCAATCTTGTCAGTACTGATTCCCAACCCTGTCTCAATTTTTGTGTAGGGTCTGAAATAAGATTGAGCGTATTGTTTAAAATCATTGTAGTTCTGGTTTGTTGGTTGTATTGCGGCCAGAAATTATTATCACTATTGGGTCTGCCGGTACGGGCAAAACTGAGCCATGCTGATTGTATTGTCTCTGAAAGGCGCTGCACCTTCTTGTTGTTCGCTGCTTTCATTACCAGCTTTCCCCGGGACGAGTGAAATGAATTGAAAACAAACGGCAATTCCATGCCATGGCATGCACCCAGTTTAATAAAACGAATAGCAAATGAAGTCCAGTCAAAACGATAACAATAGGTAGTTGCGAAGACCGACTGTGACGCGGCAATTTCATTTGCAGGAAGTTCAAAGATGGCATCCGTGATCATGGAAAGAATAGAAGCGGATGATGGGTATTGGGGATAAAGCGATGTGATATTCTGGAGGTAATCAGCCCGGCCTATTTTATCTATGAATTTGATGACCGTAGCTTCAGTAGGCTTCAATAATTGAGGATCTTTCGTTTTTGCAAACAAGTTCATCTCGTCCTTATTGGTGCCAATCAGCAAGGGGATGTTGCGGGCCGACCCGTTTGCGATAGCTTCCGTGTAAGGCAGTGGAAGAAATTCAGTGCCATACACGGGCGCAAAAGTCAAAATGCCATCTTTATTATTCAATACGCTTTCAAATAGTTTATCTCCAGCCTTCACCAATGAATCAACAGAAATGCTATAGAGCTTGGTAATATTTTCAGGAGTAATATTTAGCAGCTTCAAATATTCATTGGTCATTTTCTCTGCTTCTGTTTTGCTCAGTTCAGTAAATCCTGCAGCGCTCTGAACAATCGCTTTTTGAAACATCCCTTTTGACACCGGGGAAGCCATTTGCGCTAAAACGGAGTTGGCTCCTGCCGACTCTCCGAAGATGGTGATATTGTCAGGGTCGCCTCCAAAAGCCTCAATATTTTCATTTACCCATTGCAGCGCAGCCGCCTGGTCGCGCAAGCCAATATTATTGTCAAATTTTATGGAGTCATTGTTAAACTGGTCGAGATACATGAAGCCAAGAGCGCCAATCCGGTAATTGCAGGTCACCACAATCACATCGCCTTTAGCACATAATTCACTGCCGTTGTACATTTCGTCCGATCCTGCACCCAGTGCAAAGCCGCCACCATGTATCCAGAACATCACCGGCTTTTTTACCGTTTTTTCTGCTGATGCCCACACATTCAGAAACAAACAATCTTCATCCATCTTGCCAACACTGCTCAGCCTGTTGTTCGGCTGGTAGGCAATATTTCCATATTCAGTCGCATCGCGCACACCTTCCCATTTAGCTAAGAGTTGCGGCAATCTAAATCTCAATTGATTCACTGGCGGCTGTGCATAGCGCACGCCCTTCCATACATACACCCCGTTTTCAATAGTTCCCCGCAACATACCCTGGCGGGAGGCAACGGTTAATGCAGTAGTATCAGGAGTATTGGCAGCAACAATAGAAGCTGAGAACAGGAAGATGAAAATGTATTTCATAGCTCAGGAATAAAAAAAGGAGGTCTAAAGTTAGCAGTAATATAAAATGGAATCATGCATTAGTCCCCAATATTTTATCCGGAGTCGCTAACATATTATACTTAGCAACATGCTTGGCGGCTCGCGCAAGCGTCCGCTTGAATGATGCTTGCTCCATGGTTGGGGGAAATTATTGGATAAGAATCAGCAGCCGTTTTGATTAGTCAGTTTTACTTTCGAAATATCATAACCGCGAACACCCCATTTTTGCAACAGAATTTGATAAAGTGACTGGTCAATTGTTCTGGTGCGGGAGAGTATCCAGAAAGTTTGCTTATCGGGAGACCCGACCACAGCCCACTGATAATCTTCATCAAGGTCAATGATCCAGTAGTCAGCGCCACCAAAGCCAAAAAATGAAACCAGCAGCTTGGCATTGCCACTCCCGGAAACGATGGTCGCGCTACCTTCGATGTTGTTTACAAAACCGTTTGAGCTGAACAAGTTGCATTTGTTGGTTACCGAGATTTCATTCGGGTTTGATGTTGCGGCATACTCTGCAGTAGTGCAATTACATCCGGCTTGAAATACCTGGGGGATAGTAGCAATCTCATACCACAAGCCGGCATAGCGGCTGATGACCACCGTGTCAACAGTTTCTTTAATTGCAGTTGTTGTATCAGGAATGGCTGTGGTATCAGATGGTGTTGTACCGGTGGTATCAACAGGCGGTGTTCCTGTTGTATCATCCGGTGAATTGTTTTCAATCATGTCTTGAGAGGGCAAATCATCATCCTTACTGCAGGAGGTGATGATAGCTGTTCCCAGGAAAAGTATGAATAGCGTTGTTTTTGTATGTTGTTTCATGCACCACTTAACAACCAACAATCGGAATTGTTTGCACAAACGATTTTCAGGCGCACACACAAGTCAGCAGGGCGCGATGCCAACGCTGAAGACTTGCGTGGAACGGTGTGACGCCTTGATTCAAGTTTTGTCACTTTGCTCCAATTCTTCAGGGATAGTGACATTGCATGATGTCACTCCGGTTGGGCTTCCGGGCAAAGCGACACCTCGCTTTGTCATTTTGGATAAGCCATTAGGCAGAGTGTCATGTGCCTTAAGCAAAGTGACAAGATGCTATGTCACTTTGGATAAGCGCCCGGGCAGAGTGACAAAGCCCTTAGTCCTGCTGCTAAAGCCTTCAATCATAGTGACGAAGCGCTTTGCCACGAAGCTATTACGTTGAGAAGGCAAGGAAACGGATGCAGGCGCAAGCAGCTTCAGATGAGCAGGCAAGGTGGGAAAAACATTATGAAGGAAAAATCGTAAGTATCTGGAAGATCAATATTATGATACGCACTATTCATATCAACCTTCGTTCGTATGCGCGCATGAGCAATGCGAATTTCAAATTAGCTTTTGAATCCATCATTTCAGCGCTTACAAACAATAGCCACTTTTTATCACCGCGTCCAAGCCTGAACGAATTGCGGGCAAATCTGGATAAATTCACAGCGCTTGCCGCAGCAGTGGAGGCGAAAAATTTGTCCTTGAAATCCGAAAGGGATTTAGCTCGTAATACCTTATTGCTGCAATTGCAGGCTTTATCAGCGTATTGTCAATATACCGCGATGCACAGCAGCAGTTCAACGCAAGAAGCTATCGTGAAGATTCAAAGTGCGAAGCTGGTGATAGGTCAGCAGGGCGGATATTCAAAAGGGCGTCCCTTGCCTGCGCCCGGCAACCTGCGTTCAAAAAGCTTTTCGCAGGCGGTGGAAATCCGGTTTAGCGCAGTGAAGCATGCAACAGGCTATCTCATCAGAAAAACGATTGGGTTGCCTCATGAAGCATCTAAATGGACGGATACATTCAGTCTCCATACTACCAATGTACTTCATAATCTTTCGCCCGGGCAAGTTATCACCTGTGTTATCATTCCTCTCGGAACTGCCGGACAGGGGCAGCCGTCAGGATTTATTTCGCAGGTAGCGGGATTGTAATACGCGAAAAATATTTCAAGGGCTCCCCTTCGCTCGCCTCTGGCGAGTGAGTATTTCATCAGGCATCTTGCCTGTTTGATATGGAAAAACAAGGGATGCCGGAGGCACAGAAAACAGTTCACTCGCGGGACCCGCTTTGCGGGGCAAGCTTCGAGCGAACACGGGAAAATAAAAAGCCTGAAACCGGGTTTATATACGGTGAAGCTGGTGAGCCCTGAGGGAAGCGTGGTGAAGACGAATGTGCTGATGATTAACCGAGGGGTGACTCTGGATTTTAACTGGACATTTTAATTCACCTTTTTAAAATAAAAGGCAACCTATGTTAGTTCCAACAATGACATTGCAGCAAATCAGGAAAGCGCTGGTGGCTGATTATGAACGCGAGCTGAAAGGGAAACTGAAGATGATAGAAATAAGCAGCAAGGGGAAATGGATGCGCAACGGAAGAAAAGATTTTGCGGAAACCATTTTGCATACTACGCAAAGCCAAAACAACTGGCGCATTACCATTGAATATAAAAAGGGGGTTTTAACGACTATCCCTTACCTGATTTCTTATGATGGGACGGGCATCACTGCTTCGCATTTTATGATGGGCTTCGGACCGGAAAGATTAGTGCATTTTAACACGCATTTCTTTAAACGCTTTAAGGAGCGCGGAAAAATAGATATTGAAAAGCCGCAAGACCTTGTTAAATATTTTTTCAGGAATAATTCGTTGATGCTTCCTTGTTATTTTCCGATGGCGGACGGCACGAACCAGCTATTTTGCCCGCTTGCGGGTGGGATAGGATTAGGCAGGTATTATGAGGAAGGTAATATTCATGAGTTTAAAACTTTTGTTGACAACAGCTTGCTGCGGGAAGACCAAAAGCAGCAGATACAGGAGATTTTTACGGAGACGATTAATGAGCTGATGGCTGAAATGAGAAGAAGGTTGAAGAGGGATTGATTTAATCTTTGTTTACCACGGGTTACACCCGTGGCTACTAATATGTGACCCCTCCGGGGTCAAACTGCCCTTCACTTAATGACAGTGATTTTGTGGGAGATGGGGGAAACAGAAATTGGAAGTACGCCCTCGCTCGCCTCTGGCGAGTGAGTATTTTACAGGCATCTTGCTTGTTATTTATTGAGAAATGATGATGCCGGAGGCAGAGGAAAAATTCACATGCGGGACGCGAGCGAAGGCGGAAATTACGCCCTCGCTCGCCTCTGGCGAGTGAGTATTTTACAGGCATCTTGCATGCTTGTTTATTGAGAAATGAGGATGCCGGAGGCAGAGGAAACATTCACTCGCGGGACGCGAGCGAAGACGGAAGATTCTACACTTATTTATTAATCTGAAGTTTCAAGTTGTGCGTTTTCCCGTTAGTGTAAATTGAAAGGATATACATCCCATTAATTAAATCTTCTGTTGTTATGGTATTGTTATAATCGTTCAATTCTTTTTGTAATACAGTTTGCCCCGAAAGTGAATATATTTTCAGGATTACGGGGAATATTGTTTCACCGGGCAAGATAAGGTGAACTAAACCTTCGTTAGAAGGATTTGGAAATAATTGAATATTCAAAGGGGCTTGTTCCTTCTTTAAAATAGCTTGGCAAGAAGCTGTTGCATTCGCTTTGTTACTAAACGCTGAATTTCCGGCAGCATTTCTGGCTCTTACTCTATAATAATATCTCCTGCCTGATGTTAATGCAGTATTTGTGTAGGTTGTCGAATTTGCAGGTAATGTAGCGATAGTTGAATAGATGCCGTTCAAAGTGGTGGAACGTCTTAATTCAAAACTGGTTTCATTTGTTGAATTATCAACCCATGAAAGTAAAATAGCGTTACAAACTGTTGCAGTGGCAACAAGATTTGATGGTGCTGCGGGAGGAGTTAAAGCTGCAGTTGTTGCGCTTGCCACATTGCTCCATGCCGAACTGCCGTTGGAGTTGGCAGATTGTACCCTGTAATAATAAGTTGCTGAACTGTTTAACCCTGTATTTGAATAGGAGATACTATTCGCAGGTAATGTCGCAATCGTAGTGAAACTACTTCCCGATAATAAAGACCGCTGAAGCACAAAACTTGTTTCGTTGGATGCGTTATCCGTCCAGGAAAGATTTATACTTGAAGAACCGCCAGCGGTGGCAGAAAGGTTTGTCGGGGCTGCGGGTGGGGCTGATGCAGTTGTTGCACTCGCTGTATTGCTCCAGATAGAACCACCACCGGAATTGGCAGCTTGTACCCTGTAGTAATAAGTCGTTGCGCTGTTTAATCCTGAATTAGTGTATGCTGTAGTATTTGCAGGTAATGTGGCAATGGTTGTAAACCCACTTCCCGATGACAGTGATCGCTGAAGTACAAAACTTGTTTCATTGGATGAATTATCAGTCCAGCTGAGATTTATAGATGAAGAACCTGAAGCAGTTGCACCAAGGTTTGATGGAGCAGCAGGAGAAGGAACAGAACTTGTCTGCGTAAATCGGGCAGTTGTGCCCCCTGTTACATACACACTGTTATCTGTACCAAAATCAAAACAAACAGGATAGCCGCTTGATGTTGTTGCCGCCCAGGCAGAGATGCCATTACTGTTTACTTTACACAAACCCATTTGCGACATGGTGCTTCCGGCAAGATATGCTGCATTTAATCCGTCTAATTTCATTGGTGCAAGTGCCAGCAATGCCAAACTCGAACCATCTGCATCGAGGTTCTGCCAAAGTACGTTTCCATTATTGTCATATTTCATAAATGCAGCGCCATACCCCACCATAGGATAACCGCCAACCACAGGATTATTGTCTGTGCCAACCTCAACCTTATTGCCTTTCATCGTATTTGTTTGCGACCATATTACCACTCCGATAGGAGATATTTTTTTAATGATACTTCCCGCATTTGTTGCCACATACTCGCCATCAATGGTGTAGGTGTTTCCCAAAGCATCGCCTGCCGCATCACCAACAGAAAGGCTATTAATACCGCTTAAACTCCAAATCTTATTTCCATTCAAATCAATCTTTGAATATCCGTTTATGCTACCCGTAATACCTCTGTGTACAATTACAATATTATTATCAGGAGTGAATTTGAAAGTAATGGGACCTCCAATTCCTGCATCAAAATAGTTCCAAACAGATACCCCTGACGAGTTGATTTTTTTCACTTTGGTAACCTGCCCGTTGGGACCTGTTCCAATACCAAGAACATAGATGTTATTACTTGCATCTACCAGGCATTTTCTTGTTGAAGAGCCTTCAAAAGAACTTTCGTAAACAACACGCCATAATAAAGTTCCTGCGGAATTGTATTTCATTAAAAGACTTGCTGCATTAACAGGATTTGAATAGCCCGAACGAATGGTTCCTGACACAAGAATGTTACCTGCGTTATCTGTTTCAACCCAAGTTGCCACTTCATGTCGTGTATTATCAGTATTGTCGTAAGTGGCGTTCCACAGAATTGTTCCAGAAGCATTGCGCTTGTTTAAAGTAATATCTCCGGCAGCATTGTAATCCCAGTTAGCAGTGTAAACATAATTTGAAGCATCTGTTGCAACAGCCACGCCTCCGGGATAATTAAACCAATCAACCGTTACCTGTGCTTGTGTTAATGAACTCATCCACATTAAAGCAATGATTGTTTGCCCTTTCATCTGTTAAATGCCATTTAATTTATTTTTCAATACTAAATTTTGAAGAATAGGTTATTTCGTTTTGTACAATCCTGATAAAATAATATCCGCTGGCGAGAAGGCTGACATCGAGCCGGTTTTCAGAAATATAGTTTTCAATTATTTTTTTCCCGGTGGCATCATAAACGCAGACTAAAGCGCTGCCATCGTTAATGATGATATTTTTTAAATTTATGATGTCGTGAGCGGGGTTTGGAAATATTTCAAGCGTTTCAATCTTTGCATTGCTTTCATATAAGTCATTTTGGAGACTCCCGCTTTTTAATGCAGACGCAATTACTACTGTATAATCTTCTGTTTCGCCACGGGGAAATAACCCACATGGAGCAGGTGCACTTCCATTTTTAATGGTAACACGCATTCGCGTGGTGCCTGATACTGCATTTGTTGGTATAGTGAAATTTACCGCAATGTATCCCCCTAAATCAGAAGCAATGTTTACAACCTGTTCACCTGCATCAGTAAAATCATTGTCATGGTTATAGTCAATCCAAATGCTGTAGTTTTCTAACATTCCATACGGTGTCGATGCACCCGAAAGATAACCGTACATAGTAGTTCCCTGAGTAACTGTGGCAATCAGATTGGTAAAATCTGCGTAGCCGTTATTACTCATTGTCTGATTTATTACTCCTCCAATCCACACAAGGTTTAAAAATTCCTGTGAAGTACTTTGACCTCCAGTAGTGCAATAACCGGCTCCTATGGTTGAAAAAGTCTGGGTAGCCCCATAACCTGAAGGTCCACTGCTGCAAATGGCTTCAACGGCATAATTATAGGATGTGCCGGCAGAAAGACCAGTTAGATTGATTGAAGGAAGGTTTGAAGAAGTGATTGTCCATGAAGTTGCCGAAATTGTTTTATACCGTAAATGATACAAAGTCGCACCGGTAACGGGTGTCCAGGAGAATGTTGCACTGGTATTTGCAATATTGGTTACATTTAATCCTACAGGAATGGTACATGGTGCAGTGCCGGACTGATCGAGAAAATGAAAAGCAGTCATATTGTTCCCACTCAAAACAAACAAGCTATTGTCGCTGGCAAGCGTACAAGCCAAGCCCCATCCTGAATAGATATTCAGCGTATCCAGCCACTGCCTTGCACCTGTATTGCCATATTTTAAAGTAACCATTCTCAGGTACGAAGACCCATTTGATTGAGTAAATTGAGGTCCGCCTTTACCGGTGACATACACCTCTCCATTGGCTTTTGCAGCAAGGAAATAAGGTTGCTCATCATTGCCGGTTGTTCCATTATACCGGGTATTCCATAGCATCGTGCCGCTTGTATTTATTTGAAAGGTTAACCAGTCAAAATAAGATGCATTGATGGAACCATATCCAATTACGCTTAATTTATCTGAAACGAAGGTGAACCTGGTCGGGAAATCATATCCCCCGAAATCATAATTCTTTTTCCATAGCTGCGTACCTGACGGATTTAATTTGTAAATCACAACATCCTGACCGCTGGTTGATGAAACCTGATTGGCATAAGATGTAAGTAAATAAACATTGCCGCTGCCATCCATTTCCACATCATTCCCTGATTTCCCCAGGAAAGATGCAGTCCATAATAAGGTGCCGCTTATGTCCCATGCTATTACCGGTACAGCGCTCAAATTGCCGGAGCGACCGGTCAAAACCACTTTATTGCCTTTCAGACGCATGGATCTAAAACCACTTACACCGTTGAGATTATTGCTTTGGGTAAATAAGGTAGTTCCATTGGGGTTTAATTTAATTAACACAAACCCTGAAGGGCTGACGGCAACCGTACTGATGTAGAGGTTGCCATTATCATCAACTTCGCTTCTAAGGTTGAAACTCAAGGAACTATTAACCAGTATAGACATACTGATGGTTTTTTTCCACAACAAAGTGCCTGAAGCATTGTATTTCAAAACCACCACCGCATTCGGATAATCTCTGGAAGAACCGAATGAATACCGGTAGCCTACGACAAATACGTTATTGTTGGCATCTGTATTAACCCAAAGGGGTTTTTCATAATTGCTGCGAATGCCGGATGTTGATATTTTTTCCCACAGGAAATTTCCGAACTTGTCATACTTCCTTGTATAAATATTCTGGCTCTGTATAAAACCCGATACAATTACATTGTCTGAATTGTCACGCGCCATCATAACACCCGTTTTCAAATAGTTATCAGCGGGCCTTATCCAGTCGTAGAATACTGTGCAAATAATCCAACACAAGTCATAAAGACCAACCCTGTAAGAATGATAATGTTTTTCATGATCTTCAGTTTTAATTTCCTTGCATTAATCCAGTTCCGTTTACAAATCCGATAATTTCTACTCTTTAAATACCTCCTTGGTGAAGGTAGAGTTAAAGTCCTGATGATTGGGTGATAATAGTCACCTTAGGAGAGAATTTGCCAATAATTTCACTCCCTCGCTTGCAGCAAGATTGCATCATGTGGCACAATCCGGCAAGTTTGCAAATTCATGCGTTGGCTTTCAAAACAGGAGTCAATATAGAGAATTAATATTTCGCGTGAAGATGCTTTTTGCTCTGCTACCTTCTTCACACTCTGCCCTTCAATCTCACGGAGGTAGTTGGGGAAAAAGTCATTTTAATTTGGGCTATTCTATTCATAGTTCCTTCATCATCCTAACAAATTCATCCGGTGTGTAAACCGGCAACCGGCTATGGCGATAGTCACGCTTGTTGCGCGTAATGATTGCCTCCATGCCGGGTTCTGCTAAAGCCGTAAAATGCTGAACGGCATCTTCAAAATCAGAAAACTTGCTGGAGAGAGCATCCACTACATTTTGCTTCGTGGTGGGCAGCAATTGATGCAGCGTAACGAGGTCATTCAGCATAGATTTCAGTTGTTCTTTTGGAAAACTGCCTTTCACAAAATAATCTAAATCCATCACTGTTTTTAAAGACACACATAACCCGACTGATTCTTCCTGCGCTGCCCGGAAGAACTGCGCTGACGGTTGGTGTCTGGAAAAAATCACATCCAGAAAAACATTGGTATCAACGAAAACCTTGCGGCTCATTTAAGCTGTTTTTTTGCGATGCGGGCAATGCGCTGGTCTTTTGCCCCTTTTTTCAAAACAGCATTTAAATCACCAATTCCTGTCCATTTATCTGCCCAGTTTGCACCTTGTTTTTCGCTCACTGAGTCAAGATATTTTTCAATAAGATTGGAGATGCTGGTTTTTTGCTTGCGTGCCAGTCGCCTTGCTTTCATGATTTTTTTCGCATCAATAGTAAGGGTGAGCTTCGTCTTCATAACTACACGTGTTTAGTTGTAAAGATACGTGCTATGATTGAAATCTGCCAAGAGTTAATAGATGAACGTGAACTCCTGACGAGCGCGCTACCAGTGCGACACGATGAGGAAACAAGATACGAAGCGCCACATCTTAATTACGAATTACGAATTAAGAATGACGAATTACGAATGGTGCTCCACTTCTGCCAACGCGCCTCTTCGACTTCGCTCAGGGTGACCCTGCTGCCTACTGCCGCTGCCCACTGCATACTCATTTTATCTTCTCCTTCCCCCCAATGCTATCTACCTTCAAGCCATTGATAGCGAACTTCACCCAGTTCTTTGTGCGGCTGAAGTAGGCGTCCATGAGGTTGCTGAGCAGCGTGTATTTGCCGGTGGTAAACGGATACCAGTGCGGCTCGATCTTGCTGCCCTGCTGGTCAATGAGGATGCTCTTGCTGTTGCAGAAGGTGATGATGCCCGCTTCGCCCTTGTAGCGCCCGAAGCCGCTATCCTTCACTCCGCCAAAGGGCAGCGCGGGGTTGCCTTCCGTAAGCATGTGGCTGTTGATGCTCACATTGCCCGTTACAATTTTGCGGGCGACACGCTCTGCGCGCTTCAAATCTTTTGACCACACGCTCGCGCCCAAGCCATAAGGCGAATCATTGGCGAGGCGCAGGGCTTCTTCTTCGGTTTTGAATTTCATCACCGCCACCACGGGACCAAAGGTTTCCACCGAGGCAATCTTCATGCTGTGGTCGCAATCAGCCACCACCGTGGGCGGGAAATGATGGCTGCCCGGCTCGCGCTTGCCGCCAGTTAAAATCCTTGCCCCTTTCTGCGCGGCATCCTGGATATGGTCTTCGATGATCTTGATTTGAAACTCGGCAGTTACCGCGCCCACATCGCAACTGCCGGGGTCTTTGTAATTGATAGAGGGCGTTGACACGCGCAGCTTCTTCGTTTTGTCAACAAGCATGGTGAGGAGCTTATCATAAATCGTGTCCTGCACATATAATCGTTCAAGCGAAGTACACGACTGCCCCGCATTGGTGAACGCGCCCCACATGATGCCATTGACGGTGCGCTCCATATCCACATCATCGAACACGATGCCGGGGTCTTTGCCGCCCAACTCGAGGTCAACGGGGATGAGGTATTTGCTGGCATGTTCCATAATCTTGTGTCCCGCGCGCACGCTGCCGGTGAAGTGTATCTTGTCGGGGCGCAGCTCGATGAGGCGCGCGCCTGTTTCCTTGCCGCCATACACCACTTGAAACGCATCTTTCATAAAGCCGCTTTCCTGCATCATCTTTTCCCATAATCCTTTGAGGGGCGTTACTTCTGATGGTTTGAAGATAACGGCATTGCCCGCAAGGAAGGCGAGCAAGCCCGGGACGATGCCCTGGTAGAAGGGATAATTCCACGGTGCGATAATGAGGATAGTGCCGAGCGGGTCATAGACAATCTTTGACTTCTTACCCATGAGGAAGATGGGCGTGGAGGTGGGATGGTCTTTGAGGATGGCGGGGGTGACTTTCTTAAAATGGTCAATGACATCGCATACTTCAAACACTTCTGACACGAGGCAGTCAACCTTTGCCTTGCCGGTTTCTTCCACGATGCGGTCAATGATGTGCTCGCGGTTGGCGAGGATGAAGTCATTTATCTTGAGCATCTCGGCAATGCGCTCTTTCACGGTCATGTCAGCAATCTTCTGCTGCACGGCTCTTGCTGTTGCAAACACTTTCTGCAACTCTGCATCATTCGGTTCGCTGATAGTGTAGAGCGGAGTGTTATTGATGGGGTTGGTTACTTGGATGGTGGTGGGTGTTGCGGTGTCCATGATTAGTTTGGAGTTTGAGGTTTGGAGTTTTAAAAATCTACAATTGTAAATCTGAAATCAAAAAAAGGATTGAGGGACTAAAGATAAAAACTTTGGGCGTTCCCCCGCAGCAAACGTGCAGAGCAAAGCGCGGGATCGGGCTTTCCGCTACAATCTTTTTCTCAACGCACGAGGCAAGGCTGAAAAAGGATTTTCGCTGCAATCTCTAACGCGGGACAACTGAAAAACTTTCAGTAGTTTTAAAAAGAGGCATTTTACTACTTTTGAAAACAGTGATGGAAGAAAAGGGATTTATAGAAATAAAGTTTGACGGTCGGGTTAGCACGGGGAAACTGACTCCAATGGAGGTGGACATTGCAGAGATAAAAGAAGTAATGACTGATTTGGAGAATTTTCTTTTTCCGACTCGAACCGAAAAAACTGAAAGACCTCTTATTGCTTATCAATTGGAAAAGGGATCAGCAAAGCATAAATTCTTTTTACCTATCACAAGTGTGATTCTATTTAATGGATTAATTGGAGAAATCGGTGGTCGAGAATCAACAGATTTTCTTGATTACAAGCGAGCTGAAATTATTGAAAAATTTCAACGTAAGGCGAAAGAAAAATCCTTCGAAATCACCTTCTCAAGTTCATTAAAGGACAGTAAAGAATTGAAGATTACTAAAAACACCAACTATTATAAACCGCAAACTGACTGGATAAATACTGAATTTGATTTGTATGGTGAAATTTATCAAGAAGGAGGGATTACACCAAACCTTCATATCGTCACTAAGGAGTATGGCAAGCTGACCATATCTGCTACCAAGGAAAAGTTGATGGAAGGAGAAAAAAAACTTTATAAATTTTATGGAGTAAGAGCTAAAGGAAAGCAAAATCTTGCAGACGGTAGCATTAGTGATTTAAGTCTCCTTGAGTTCATAGAGTACAATCCTGTGTTTAACAAAGATGAACTTAACATTTTGATCAAAAGAGCAGCACCTAATTTATCTACCATAAAAAATGTTGATACTTGGTTGGCGCAAATTAGAGGAGGTGCGAATGGATAGCATTATGCTTGATACTTCCTTTTGTATTCGCCTTCTGAAAAAGGATGATGCTTTGCACCAAAACGCAGTTGAGTACTTCGAGTATTTTCTACAAGAAAAAGTAGAATTGTTTCTTTCGAGTATAGTTATAGCAGAGTACAGCGTCAAGGATGACCCTCATAACTTGCCATTAAAAACAATGCGCATAGTCCCATTTGATTTTTTCGATGCTAAACGTGCGGGGGAGTTTCATAACATTCTGCTTGAAAATAAATCTGCATTAAAAAAAATTGACAGACTTGTCATTAAAGATGATTGTAAAATTTTGGCTCAAATAGCAAATCGTAACATTGATGCTTACATAACAAAAGACAGAAGTTCTTTTAGTAAGATAATCGCACCTATTCAAAAGCAAACCAGTTTAAATATCAAGCTAATTGATTTGGAAACTCCATTAAACAATTACAAAAACGAATTTCCATTTCCGAAGCCCTGATGTTATACGTTTACTTAACTTCTCCAAACGCCCGCAATTTTCAGCGTTCCGAAATCATCCGCTTCAAATGGCTGAAGTGTGATTTCCCCGAGCAGGTTTGGGCAGGTAATGGAAATGATTTCGTTATTTCTTTCTCCGCACACTCCATGATTTCGGATGTATGGCAAGGTGAACTACCGCTGTGACGGTGATTACATCTTGCTTAATCACAAAGAATATTCAGAAAGGAAATCTTCTCACTAATGCCCTGCGAATGGTTTTGAATAATTGTTGAAAGGCTTCGGGGTTTCTCCTGATTTTCACAAGACACGCTTCAACTGCGTTAAGAAATTCATCACCCAACCCATCGCGTTGCAATTCATACCACGCGAAGGCGTCATCAACATCTGATTCAACTTCGGGAAGAAAATCAAGAGAGTAGCTACTTGCTGCGTTTTCTGGATTTGACTTTTACTTTGATTTCATTCCAGGTAATTCTCTTAGTAGATGTGTGGTAGGATTTCAGACGCTGTTCCAGCAATTTTTTTTGTGCGTTGGTGAGAGAAACATCTGCGTTTTCCTCTGCGATGCTATCCCAAATATCCTCTACCAACAAAATTTTTTCTGGAACAGACAGATCTTTATATTCTTCTCGAAGCATAGCGATTCAACTTTAAACAAAGATAAAATTTATCAGGCGAATGGACTTCTCCAAACGCCTGCCATTTTTTAGTGTCCCGAAATCACCCGCTTCAAATGCCTGAACTGTGCTCTTTGTGATTTCAAATTTTCCTTATTCTCCTCTTCCAAACTTTGGAATTTCATTTCTGATGAATCACCGCAAGAACATGAAGCACATAATAATCAACCAACTAGTAAATCTTATAAGGAAATCTTTTCAGACCGAACGATCGTACTTGCTTATATCTTTTTCTGAAAGCAAAAGGATGAAGGCTTACAATCGTCAAAACTTCTCTGACCTCTAAAAGGAAAGCTTCGCCTAAATTTTCCTGCTGTTGGTTGTACCAGAATATTGCATCATCAAGGTCTTCTTCAGCAAATGGTCTAATAATGATTTTTATAGCCATGCTTCTTGCTGAGTGTTTTTACAACCTTATCTAATGGTTTGTCCCCTCGCGTGTTTTTATGGTATTCTGCAAGACGGTCTTCAACGATATTTTTTTCATCATCAGAAATCTCATCCTCTATGTCAGTTTCTTTTACAAATTTCATGGAACGAAGCAATTCCAAGAGTATTGCTGCTTCTTTAGAACCATCATCTTTTACTGTAAGCGTCTTCAAACAAACAAAGCTAAAGTTTGTTATAGATTGAGACAAATGATACTGTGATCACCTCAGCCTTTCTCCAAACGCCCGCTATTTTTCAGCGTCCCGAAATCACCCGCTTTAGAGCCAAAGACAGCTTCTGAAACAAACGAGGTTGGAATACAGGAGGATAAAATCAGGAACACATTTTTAATACTGACGGCATCAATAAATTTGATGGACAAACAATTCCCGCCTTTTCCTTTAGTCAATTCAGAATGAAAATTGAATGACCAAGCAAGAAACTGAACCGGCAACATTTTACCCGGAAAGCAGGCAGGCGTGGAGACAATGGCTGCAAAAGCATCATCGCTCCCTGCAATCTGTCTGGCTCATTTGCTACAAGATGAAATCGGGCATACCAACACTCACGTGGAGTGATGCAGTTGATGAGGCGTTATGCTTCGGCTGGATAGACAGCACGCTGAAATCGCTTGACGCTGAAAAATTCATGCAGTTTTTCAGCAAGCGAAAACCAAAGAGCGCCTGGTCGAAAATCAATAAAGAAAAAATCCAACGCTAAACTGACCAAGGACTGATGACTCCGGCAGGCTTGGAATGTATTGAAACTGCAAAGCAAAATGGCTCGTGGTCAATTTCAGATGCCGTAGAAACATTAACAATACCCAAAGACTTAGAAAAAAAATTTAAAACTCAGCCGGGTTCAAAGAAATTCTTTCTGAGCTTAAGCAAATCGGGAAGAAAAGCTATTCTTCATTGGTTGGCGCTTGCCAAGCGACCGGAAACACGACAAAAGCGCATCAGCGAAATAGCAAGGCTTGCAAGTCAGCAACTGAAACCCAAACAATTCAGATAGAGTGTTGGGGGGGGTGTATTGGGTGTTGGGAAAATGGTAATTCCTAATTCAGAATTCTTAATTCTTGATTTTCACTTCGCCCTTTTTGGTGGTGGCGCTATGCAGAGCGGCATCCGAATAGAGATAGTCAGCAATGGCAATAGCGGCTTCACGCCCATCCAACGCGGCATTCACCACGAGGTCGGCACCGCGCACGGCATCGCCCCCGGCATATACGCCTGCGCGGGTGGTCTGCATCTTTTCATCGGTGATGATGCCGCCCATGCGGTTGGTGCGGATGCCGTTTTCATTGAGAAATTTCAATTGCTCGATATTGAAGCCGAGCGCGAGAATTACGATTTCGCCATCAATGCTGTGTTCGCTGTCGGGTAATTCTTCAAACGATGCCCTACCCGATTCTTTATCTTCCTTGAGCGCGGTGTTTACGAAGTTCATGCCCATGACTTGGCCGCGCGCATTCGCGATAAAGTTTTTAGGCGCAGTGTTAAAAATGAATTCTACGCCTTCTTCCTTTGCGGCTTTTACCTCTTTGCGGCTGCCGGGCATGTTTTCTTCATCGCGCCTGTAGATGCACTTCACGCTATTGGCGCCCTCGCGCATGGAGGTGCGTACGCAATCCATCGCGGTGTCCCCTCCGCCAATTACGATGACATCTTTATCGGATACATCATACTTTGCGTCATACTTTTTGCCGAGCAGCTTCTTCTGAATGTTGGTGAGGAAAGGCACAGCCATATAGATATTGGATGTGTTATAGTTTTCGTAAGAAAGGAGTTTGCCTTCCGTTGCGCCAAAGCCGAGAAATACTGCATCATGGGCGTTGCAGATTTCATCGAAGGAAATATCTTTTCCGATTTCGGTGTTCATGCGCAGTTCCATGCCTGCTTCGAGTAGATATTGCACTCTGCGGGTAACAGTTTCTTTCTCAAGCTTAAACCCGGGAATGCCATAAATCAGCAACCCGCCTGGCTCATCAGCGCGGTCGAACACTACGGGCTTTATCCCAGCGCGAAGCAAAAACGTGGCACACGCCAGCCCCGCAGGACCGGAGCCGATGATGGCTACTTTCTTATCGGAGAGTGTTGAAGCGAACGTGGGCTTCAGTCCATTGCTGAATCCTGTTTCACTAATAAAGATTTCAATCGCGCCAATCGTGACTGCGCCATGCCCGTCATTCAATATACATGCGCCTTCACACAATCTATCATGCGGGCAAATGCGCCCGAGAATTTCGGGAAAGGGAGATGTTTCATTGGAGATTTCAAAGGCGAGCTTTAAATCTTTGTTGGCGATGTATTTCAACCATTGCGGAATGTCGTTGTTGAGCGGGCATCCTGTGGCGGAGCAATAAGGTATGCCGCACTGAATGCAACGGCTCGCCTGCGTTTCACCGATTTGCGGCTCATAGATTTCATAAATCTCTTTGAAATTCTGCACACGCTCCTGCGAAAGCTTCACTTCCGGGTCAATGCGTTCTATTTTGGTGTATTCGTACATGATGTTTAGTCCTCAGTCAACAGTTGAAGAATTTAGTTTGTATTTTATTGGCATATCAGCAAATCGGCACATCGTCAAATTATTAGTTTCCTTCAAAGGGATTCAATGGTGATTTCATATCCTTCGGTGTTACGAGCCAGAAAAATCTTAACTCACCGAGAAAATTATCCAGCACAGCTTTCGCCCGCGGGCTTTGTGTTCTGTTGTAATAGCTCCGCAAAATGCGCTTGAGATAGTTGCGCGCTTCTTCACCTTCATCGGTATCAATTCTATCCAACTTTACCAACTCCATATTGATTTTGTCAAAGAAGGTCATGTTCTTGTCATAGACGAAAGCCGCACCGCCTGTCATTCCTGCACCGAAGTTGATTCCTGTTTCGCCAAGCACAACAACGGTTCCGCCTGTCATGTATTCGCAGGGGTGGTCGCCCGTGCCTTCCACAACAGCGAGCGCGCCTGAGTTGCGCACGGCAAAGCGCTCCCCTACTGTTCCGGCAATAAAAAGTTTTCCTCCCGTGGCGCCATAAAGGCAAGTATTACCTGCGATGCTTCTTGTCTTTTGAATATTTTCGGGCACAACCACGATACGACCGCCATGCATTCCCTTTCCGACATAATCATTTGCATTGCCGGTGAGGTGAATGAAAATTCCCGGGGCGAGAAACGCACCGAGCGATTGTCCGGCTGTGCCTTTTAAATTGATGTTGATGCTGTCTTTCGGCAAACCTGTGTTGCCATATTTTTCTGCAATCATTCCACTTATGTAAGTGCCAAACGTGCGATGCGTGTTGTTGATTTTGTGATTGACCGTGACCGGCTGAGCAGGATTTTCAATGACGTGCTGCACTTCTTCCACAATTTTCTTTTCCAACACGTTTCTCTCGGGTGGCTTGCGCTTCAGCAAGCCGTTATTCTCATCCGCAATCTTTGTAAGCACAAAAGAGAAGTCAAACTTTTTCGCTTTTTCATTGTCAATCACCTGAAGCAAATCCGTTCTTCCGATAATGCCGTTGAGCGAACGATAGCCCAGTTTCGATAAAATCTCGCGCACTTCCTGCGCCACATTTTGCAAGTAACTAATCACTGCTTCCACGTTGCCTGTATAATATTCGCGCAATTTTTCATCCTGTGTTGCAATGCCGACACTGCATTTATTCAAATGACAAACACGCAGGATTTTGCAACCGATAGTATTCAGCAACACCGTTCCAAACCCATAAGAATCCGCACCGAGGATAGCCGCTTTCACCACATCCATCCCTGTTTTTAAACCGCCATCGGTTTGCACTTCCACGCCATCGCGCAGGCGATTTACCTTCAGCGCATTGTGCGCTTCCGACAAACCAAGCTCCCACGGATTGCCCGCAAACTTGATAGATGAAAGCTGTGCTGCGCCTGTGCCGCCATCATAGCCGGAAATCACAATTTTATCTGCATAAGCTTTTGCAACGCCAACCGCGATTGTTCCTACTCCTGCCGTGCTCACTAACTTCACGCTGATTTTTGCATTGGGATTGATTTGCTTCAAATCATAAATCAACTGCGCTAAATCTTCAATGGAATAGATATCATGATGCGGTGGCGGAGAAATCAACGCAATGCCGGGAATGGTGTACCGCAACGAAGCAATCAGCGGAGAAACTTTAGAACCGGGCAACTGACCACCCTCACCGGGCTTTGCACCTTGCGCAAGTTTGATTTGCAGTTCGTCTGCATTGCGTAAATATTCAGGCGTAACGCCAAACCTGCCAGACGCAACCTGCTTGATTCGGCTGTTCTTAATCGTGCCGTAACGCTTCCTGTCTTCACCGCCTTCACCGCTGTTTGACATGCCGCCAATACGGTTCATCGCTTCGGCAACCGCTTCATGTGCTTCGGGAGAGATAGAACCCAAACTCATCGCAGCGGAATTGAAGCGACAAGTAATTTTTTCAATCGGCTCTACTTCACTTAGCGGAACAGGCTTGCGGTCGGAATCGAGCGTAAAGAAATCGCGAATCATATATTGCCCGCGATTATTGATGCGCTTGCTTACAATCTGGTAATCATTTTCAAGACGCGAGGCAGCAAATTTTCTAATCGAAATGGAAACATCAGGTGAATAATCATGATACTCGCCCTTCGCCATGAATTTATAATAGCTGCCAACTTCCAGTGCATATTGTTTCTGCAAATGCTTTTTCCCAAAGGCGGTTTCGTGACAGGCGTAGATCTTTTGTTCAATGTCTTCGTAAGTCAAGCCGGGAAGAAAACCGATTGCGCCTGCAAAACATTCACTCGTGATTTCGCGGCTTAATCCGATAATATCAAACATGCTGCTGTGCTGGTAGCTGTCCACAGCGCAGATGCCAATCTTCGACATAATTTTGAGCAAGCCGGAATTGAGCGCTTTGTTAATATTTTTCAACGCCATCTTTTTGCGCTTGCTCAACGCGCCATTCAACTGCGCTGCTTTACGGTCAACAAATTGCAGCGCGGTTGCATACAGTAAATAAGGATAAACCGCAGCAGCGCCAAACGCAATCATCACCGCGCAAGAATGTGAATCATATACCTCACCGGAGATTACAATGAAAGAAGCCTTACTGCGGATTTTCTTTTTGAGCAAAAAAGAATTCAAATAACCCATCACCATCGGCATTGGGATGAGCGAGTTTTCTTCCGAAAGATTTCTGTCATCAAGAATTACCAAACGTATGCCTTCATTTGTAATCGCATCTGCTATCGCTTCGCCTAATTCGTGGAGCGACTTTCTTAAATCAGTTTTAAATGTTGTGTAAAAAATCTTGTGCTTGTAGTTCGCGTTGTTTGTCCCAAAAGAAAGAATCACATCCAGCTTTTCTTTGGAAAGAATCGGGCTGTTCAGTTTGATGCCCGCTGCATTTTCGGGAAGCTCTTTTAAAATATTTCCGCGCGCGCCAATCGTAACACTGGTGGACATAATCAGCTTCTCGCGAATCGGGTCAATGGGAGGATTTGTTACCTGCGCAAATTTCTGACGGAAGAAATCGGTGAAGTTGCGCTGGATGTTGCTGAAGCAAGCCATCGGGGTATCATCACCCATTGAGCCTGTTTCTTCTTTACCCTCGTTGCCCATCGGCTGAATGATAGACTCAACCACTTCATTTGTATAGTTGTGATAGCGCTGCAACTCAACCAGATTCTTATACACGTAGTCGGAATGCTCCACATAGTTTTCTTCTACGTGTTCAATGATGTGCGCCTGATACTCGTTCAGCCATTTTTCATACGGCTGCGATTCCTTCAGGAAGTTACGCACTTCATCATTCTTCAAAATCTTCCCGTGCCGCGTATCCACCGCGATGATTTCACCGCTGTTCAGCTTTCCTTGCTCTTCAATTAATTCTTCGGGAATATCCAACACGCCCAATTCGCTCGCAATAAAAAAGCGGTCATCTTTAGTGATAATATATTTCGCGGGACGCAACCCGTTTCTGTCCATCACGCAGGCGAGATACCGACCATCCGTAAAATTCACGGCTGCCGGACCATCCCATGCTTCGCTGTTGGTAGAAGCATATTCATAAAAAGCGCGAATCGCTGAATCCACTTTGGGCAAGTTCTGCCACGGAGGAGGAAACATCGAACGCACCGCTTTAAAAAAATCTTTGCCGCTTTCAATTAAATATTCAAACACATTGTCCGCGCTGCCGCTGTCACTCGTGCCTGTCTGTAGAATCGGAACCACTTTCTGCATCTCCTCTTTTGTGAAAACAGGACTGTCGGCATCTTCGGTATAAACACGCGCATTATAGCGATTCGCCTCAATGGAATTGATTTCGCCATTATGCGCAAGCGTGCGGAACGGCTGCGCCAACGCCCACTTGGGAAGCGTATTTGTAGAAAAGCGCTGGTGAATCATCGCGAATCCTGTCGCAAACAACGGATGATTGAGGTCTTGATAAAAATCCGCAACCTTGTTGGACATGATGAGTCCTTTGTACACAATCACTTTATCAGAAAAAGACGCGATATAAAAACCGCTTTCGGCTCCAATTGTATTTTCGATTTGCTTCCTTGCCAGATAGAGGAATGACGAAAAGCGCGTGTGCGTCATCAGCGAGGCGGGAACAACAAACGCCTGCGTGATTTCCGGCATCGAAACGAAAGCTTGTACGCCCAGCACTTTCGTGTTCACCGGAACGGGGCGATAAAACAGCACCTTCAAATCGTTATCCGCACAGATGTCAGTGAAGATTTGCTTTTGACTTTCATGCGTGAAGAAAATCATCGCTACCGCAAATCGGGTGTTTAGCTCATGTCCATTTGCCTTTGCGACATCACGCATGAACGCATCCGGCATGGAGAACAGAAATCCGCTTCCATCAGCGCTTTTCCCATCGGCAGCTACCGCTCCTCGATGCGTAAGACGGCTCAACGCTGTGATGGCATCATCTGTTATTTTGCGTGAAGGTTCGTTGCGGATATTCGCAATCATCCCGGTACCGCAATTGTCTTTATCTAAATAGAATAACTCTTGCATTTTTTTTTAAAAATCACCATAAAAAACTCTGGGAAAACCCGCAGTTGAAATAGGGAGATGAAGATACAAATTTAGAGGTTGCATTAATTAGATTTCATGCGATGATTATTTTAGTAACCAACAAGACATTAATTTTCGTTTCAAGAACAAAAATCATGACTACAGACCAAATCCTTTTACCCTCCGCTCCAACAAGCCCTACATGGAGCAGCACTTTGGCGTAAAGTCATTAGCACTATTCGGGTCAGTGGCAACAGGAGCCGCCTCAGATGACAGCGATATAGATATTCTTGTTGAGTTGAAAGCCCCTGAATATGATTGATGGGCGGGATTGTTGGAATATTTGCAAGATAAGTTGGGAAGAAAGGTGGACTTGATTACAAAAGGAACACACCTGTCTGAAAGGTTTCTGAAAAGAGTTAACAAGGAAGTGATTTATGTCTGAACCAAACGACCTGATTCCCGACATACTGCACAACATTAATGACTCAATCAAACTTGTTGAGCAAAGAATTTCCAAGATTTCTTCGGCTGTAGATTTCATGAAAGAACCTGAAGGGGTTAAACTGCTGGACTCCATCTCCATGCGCCTTCAGTTTATCGGAGAATCAGTGAGAAAAATCGAGAAGACTGACCAAAGTTTTCTCTTGAGGTATCCAGAAATTGAATGGAACAAGATTATCAACATCCGCAATTTCATTTCGCACCATTATTAAATGCTCAACCATGAAATTGTTTATGACATCGGAAGAGAGAAGATTCCGCAATTGAAGAAAGTTGTTGAGAAAATGATACGCGAGAATGATTCTTTTCCAGCCGCATAGGGGTAAATCCCACATAAGTTGTCTCTCTGTAAGCAATTGGCTTTTTCTTCCTTAAAATTTCAATCTCGCTAAGAATGGAGTTGCAGGAAGGACAGTTGGTTGCCGCTTTTCGGCAGGCTCGTATCCACGCTGTTTGAAGGAAGCACCAGCAAGAATGAATCTTACCAGAGAACATTCAAAGCGGGCGACCTTCCCGATGCCATGTATTTCTACCGCCTCATCACCGAGTCGGTCGCGATACACAACAGAAAACTGTTGCTCTTCCGTTAAGATTTAGGTTTTTAAGGTGAATGATGAACCCCGAAAGCAGCTCTGCTTTTGGGGGGTTTCTTTTTGCGCGTACTTACCTCCTTTCTTTTGTGGCTCTGTTTAGAAGCGCAGATGGCAGGAGGGGAGTGGTGTCTATGTTCAATATCGCTCCTACGGAGCTACTGTCACTATTTATTTCGTTTACTATTACTATTGAACTCCTGCAGAGTTAGAAATCCCGTTATGCTGAGGGAGGCTTTGTCCCGCGTTGCAGGAAAGAATCCCAAACTTTCATTTACCGATTTGCAAGGCACGAGTCTCTAACAAATGTTTCGCTGTCGCTAAATCCGTCATTTTTTATAAATTCTTTAAACTGCTTTTTTGTCGCTGTAAAATTGTAAGGATGAACAGTGTCGGTTGGTGTTTCCGTTATTTCTTTAAGGTTGTCAATTTCAAGTTTTGTCGAGATATTGCTTATTTCAAGTTGTCCTTTTGCTAATTGAATTTTTTTGACTTCCCAACTTATCTTGTCATATCGAGTGTTTAGGAAATAATAGCCTTTGAACTTTCTAACAACATTGTCATAGTCCATTTGAAACAAAGTGTCAATGTAATGAACGTGAGTTATTAAACTGTCACCGTCACGCTTAATTACGATCCTTTCATTTGTCTTTATGTTAATAATGGTGTCGCCCGAAAGTCTTGAGGTGCTGTCAAGTTGGTTTGGATGAACCTTGTAGTCATAGTCGTAAATTCTTTGAATTAATTTGTCGCTAATTGAAAGCGTTGAATTGTCTGCAAGGCTTATATATTGACCTTGTAAACGATTGGGAAATTTAGATAAGTTGTCTGTGTCGGTCGGTTGTGGTTCATTAAAAGTCACAGTCGGTTCACAAGCAAATAAACTTGTCAAAATGATAAATGTCGATATTAATTTTAGTCGTTTCATTGTCTGTTGTGTCGTCTTTTTAGAATGCCCTATAACGTTTATTGATGCAAAGAAAGGCGGGAAAACGAGCGATTAACTTATCCAACCGATAAACTTTGCACGGGTGAAGAACTTCAATAAACAGCTATCACCCCGCTTTTATTTGCATCATTGTGGTGCGCCTTGAATGGTGAATATAGTTCTTTTAAAAGAAGAACCCCAGAGAGTGAAAGTCTCTCCACGCGGGGACTAAAGCTCCGAAGTGTAGTAAGTCGCAAGGTGGTTTGCCGCGAGGCAGGCACTGAAGTAAGCGAGCCTGCGAAGGGTGGAACTGACGAACAGAAACTGCATAGGAGGCATGCGTGCGCGGAGGAGTAAGCACAGCTTTACGAAGTCCAAAGCATACCAAAACTCACGCAGGTAGATGCAGCAGGATTCATCCGAAGGGTATTCACCTTACCGAGGGAGGTCTCCAATCGTGCAAAGAGGGTTGGAGAAGTCAGCAGAGGTCATAGTAGTTGGAGCAACGAGTTCCGCAACGCGGAGAAGACTCACAACCAACGAAGGACTGAAC